>AVFP01000222.1_pt1 | contig 11146 bp, 7 predicted proteins | sample 79721 | NCBI WGS metagenome assembly AVFP01 (sample SAMN02303578;SAMN02303577;SAMN02303577;SAMN02303578, study PRJNA214436) | microbial mat metagenome | isolation source: pink berry consortia of the Sippewissett | place: USA: Sippewissett Marsh, Cape Cod, MA | reverse complement strand
ATCAAAGCAGCCAGCTCGATACCAATCCCTAATGTTGACCTTGACACCGATCCCGACACCGACTAAGCATCCATAAACCGGGAAGCGCTTGTTTTAGCGAGACTGCAGATTTCGACAGCCTAGCCTTGCCCTCTCCAGCTCAACTGCCAGTTCGGCACGTTTCTCGTCCGACAACCCAAGATGGAAACTCAACATGTCTTTTCGCTCCTGTCGCATCAGAATCCATGTGACAGTGGAGCGACAAACTGATTTGGTCCAGTCGTGCATTCATGCAAAGACACAACTTCGTGTTTACCAGAAACATTTTCTGAAAGTCTATGTTTCGAAAGTAGTGGCTATGCCGCCTGGGACCAGTGGTTGAGGCGCAGACACGAACTGAGTTCGGCTGTGCAATGTTGTACCTCCAGGATTGATCAGGCGTAATTTCCTGACCTATCAGCAGGATAAGAAAAAAGAGCTGGACACGGAGATTCCAGGTTGTTAAAAATCAGACAATACGCCCTGCTGTGCTTTCTGTATCCCTGCGGTAATAAGCGCCTCTCCCGCCAACCCTGCGACCTACTTGCTCGGCCTTGCTGCGCGGCCCATGCGCTAACCTACTGATAACCTTATCCTACGCGAACCCTTTCAACCTGAGCTGGGACAGCACCATGCCCCCAAATGACCCCTCATCGCCACGGTCCACGTCATTGCCGAGTAAACCCAGTGTCGACAGTGCGGCAGCCGAGACCCCCAACGCCTCGGCCGCCGAGCCCAAACCCGCAGCGGCTAGCGCTTTGACAAGCGAAGGCAATGGCAGCGACAGCGACAGTTCGGGCCGAGCAGCACGCTGGGCAAAGCGGCTGTTGCAGAGGCCACTTCAGGTGGCTCTCGCGGGTCTGCGCTTCTGGAGGCTTGCCATCGGTACCGCATTGGTATTCCTGGCGCTGCATCTCTTCGGGCTGTTCTCGCTGCCGTTCCCACCCTTTGTCACCCGCGGAACCATCTATGTCGACAGTCCCGAGGTCTATACCCGCGAGCGCTTGGTCAACGACCGCTACGATCAGGACTGGTGGCTGCGCGAACAATTGCACCATCTTGACAAGACGTTTCGCGAAGGCTCCTCTGCCAGCTTTCTGCAGCGCAGCGAGCAACAGGAGACCGATGTCGCCGCCACGCTTGCCCCCGACGGCGCCGCTCCTGAAAGCGACGCGGCCCAGCCGGCATCGTCCGCTGCCGAACCCCCGCTCACCTTCGAACAGCGTTTTCGGATCGTCGCTGGCATACGCGACCAGCTGCGCCAGCAGATCCTGGAAAATATGCTCGACGACCGCCACGATCTAACCGGCAACTCGGTCTTCGGGCTCAAGTTCGACACCACGGTGATCCCGGGCGGCAATACTCGCGAGCGTGCCTTTGTCGATGTCGTGCTGGTGCGCGAAGATCTGTACGCCGCCGCTGATACGCCGATGCCGGCCGCGATGGCGACCTATCTCGATCAGCAACGGGAGCGCCTGTCGCGGCGCAAACCCAGTTTCTCCTGGACACCGCCACCGGACTGGCCGCAACGCCTGGCAAACCACGTCAAGCAGGAGAGCCACTACCGCGACTGGCTCGAAGACATCGGAAATCGTCTCAACGAAGCCGAAGACTCGCTGTTTCGCAGCATGGGGGGCTGCCGACCCGACACTAAGAAACTGCCGGATGCGAACGACTTTTACAACCGGCTGAGCGGACGCACCCTCGCGGCCGTACTTGGTATTACCGAGGAGCGGTTCCTGAAGCTCGACAGCGCGGTGACATCTCCATACATCAAATTGCCCGCGCCCTGGAGCGACCTACTGACCTTGCGACGCGAAAAGCTGCAGCTTCCAGCGGCCGAGGGCAAGCATTGCCTGCCACATGTTTGGTTCGATGTCGCTGCGCTCTATGAGAATCTGACGGCCCGTCCGGCCCCGATGCTCGGCAGTGATCCACAGACGCCCCCTGCCGGCCGATACCTGATCGGCGAAACCGAAGACGGACGTTGGGAGCTCTGGGTGGATACCGGAATGCGCGAACTCCGCCGAGTCATGTTCGCGACCAGCGAGCCCAAGTATCGGATCTCGTCGGCTTTTGTCGACGCCTTGTGCGATGTCGAACTCGCAGGCAGCGGCGAGACCGAGGCGCAGGCGGACGGCTTTACCATGAATATCCCATCCGGCTTCTTCAACTTCGTCGATCGGATGGCGAAGTTCGACGCCTATCCCTATGCGATCTTCCCGAAGAACGATGTCGTCGGCATCTTCTCCGAGGTCTCCTCGCAGTTGGCCGGCAGCGGCCAGGGAACCCTGGCGCGCATGCTCCGCCGCGTAGTCGAAAGCCGCACTGTCTCGACACTGGCAGGCTATGGCCATGGGCGGCCGGATCCCGGCTATAAGCGGGCGGTGCGTTTCGGCTGGGTGATCTCACCATTGGCAAGTATGCAGCCGACCTTGAAGAGCCAGCTCGCACTGGTGTCGGTACCCGCCTGGACGGACAGCCTGACGCTCAAAGTCACAACCGGCTGGATCGGCAACAACGGCAAGCCGATTGCATCAACACTGGAAAACTTCGAGATGTTGGTCAATGTGCCGCCAGACTACGAGGCGTTTGACACCATCTTTCTCGAAGACGCTGGCGTAAACCGTGGACCGAGCATTCAGGAGGACCAGATGGAATCGCGGCTGTATGTCGAAGCCGGGCGCGAGGAGAGCGTCAGTATTCTGATCGCTGGCACCCGCCTGTGGCGCAGCGCCAATGTGACGCTCGGTGCAGATACCGCCCAGCGCATTCGGGTATTGCCGAACATGGAGGGCATTATTGCTGAATTCCGCAATATTCAGCGGCCCTTGGCCGGTGCAGCCATGGCTGGCGCCAGCGATACGACGAAGACGCCGAACGGGACGAACAAAAACGGCTGTCAGCAGCCGACCGGCAAGAATGGCCTTGCGGTTGAGCCGGTCAGCCTTCGGGTTTGGACCAGCGAAGGAGTGGCAACCGCACCCCAACCGGTTTGCGTCCTGTACTCGTCAGAATATAAACCCCGCATTGATGCGAACGCGGATTCAGCAGAGACGGAGGATGTGAAAGCAAACGACGAACCGGCGAATCCGGACCAAGCAGGCACGGAACTTGTCCCAGAGTAACAGGAGTAACAGGAGTAACAGGAGTAACAGGAGCAACAGAGTAATCGCCGCCTCAGCACGCATCGTCGACGACGACCCTCATGGCATAGGTCCGGTTGCTTATGAGCCGGACCGCTGGCGTTGGGCTAAGGCGATTTCTGTCGAGAAATAAACCACCTGGCTTGTCTTCTCGTCCCCCTGCTTTGTCGGGCAACCCGCCCATAGAGCGACTTTGAGCGGCTTGCCGCTTCCCGAAGGCGAACGAGAATCCGGCGCCAGTTGGTCTATTTCTCTCCGGCAATCGTCTGAGGACAGCGTGCCGCTCGACTTGGGCCGCAGCGGCGCCTACTCGATCGCCGTCCCCCAAGCCTCAGAGTCAGGGCACTGGCAAGGCGAGCCGATTATCAGCGGCTTCTCCAGATCGCAGATCTCTTCAGACGTTGCGCATCGGCTGCCATAACGACGCTGCGCGAGCAATTCCGCGCGCTGCGGTCGGGCTATGGATTGCGTCGTCGGTGCCGTTGCGGACACGGAAGCCGCAGCCAGAACAGGCTCTGAAGCCGCGCGCTCGGCGGATTTGAACGCGGGCTCGGAATCGGCGAAAAAGGCCGCTGGCTGCTCGAATGCAGCAACCCCCCAACCCAGCCCGAAGGCCAAAGCAAGACTAGCAAGATAATTAAATTTCAACATGATAGCGGGTCTTTCTCTATATAGTTCTATAATTGTAGCAAAGTTTCTCCAACTTTCCGGCGGCTCTTGCCAGCACATATAGGACAACGCTCGGGTCAGCTTGTTGGCGGCCTCGATACTGGCCGCCCCTCTGCATACATGGGCTACATAAGATCACCGAGCGAATCCCGTAACCGCTGGCGCGCGCGGAACAGCCGGCTGCCGACACCCGCCGACGTAAGCCCCAGCCGGTCCGCAATCTCCTGCTGCGAATAGCCATGCAAGACCTGCATGATCAGCGGCCCGCTATATTTCTCAGGCAATGCGTGCAGGGCGCGGCGCAAGGCGAACGCCTCGGTGGAGGTATCATAGGTTATTCGCTCGGCACCGATCTCATCTACAGTCATGGCGCTGAGTTCGGGCTGCAAGCGTTCGAATCGGCGTGCATTCTCACGGCGCACGATCGTCTTCAGCCAGCCCTTGATGGCAGCGGGGTTCTGCAAGCGATCCACCCCGCGCCAGGCACGGATCAAGCTGTCCTGCACAAGGTCTTGAGCGGTCTGGCTGTTCCGGCACAGTCGATAGGCGTACTGATACAAATCCTTCCAGTGGGTCTTCGCAAGATTGGCAAACTCGATCTGAGCAACGGTGGCGTGCATGTTCAGGCTCCTGGGCAGATGCTAAGTTAGGGATTTACCCCCTGGTCGTCATCGCCCAGGAAAAGGTTACAATCTGGCAAGCGCAGCTGACCAAGCTCGAAAAGCTGTTTTCGGTGGAGCGAGAACCCAGTCAACATCAGATTTCTCACGCCCTGATGTCATGTCTTATCGATCCCGATCCCAATCTCGATCAAGTCGCGCTGGGCGGGTTGCACCCTGGGATATCGTCAGTTAATTCGTGGAGAAGACAGTAGCCTACAGCCTTTCTCCCGGGAAACGCACGGCGCTCGCGTCCGCTCCGCTGGCATCATTTGCCGGGTCGCCCTAAGCGGGCTCCTACGCCGACCGGCTGCCACGGCGGGTCAAGGTCGGCTTGCGGGCGAGGCGCCTTGGCCCCTCTGCGCACTCTGCGTCTCTGCGGTGAATCCTGACATTCTTTGAAGGCAGCACCCTCCGACGCTCGCAGCTTGGAGTTGGCCTGCAGCGCATCCGCCGTGCCTTGGAGATGGGCTTCCAGTTGGCTGCCAATTGGCTATTCGTGGTGCTTATCGCACCGTCCTTGTGTCGAGGATCAACCGGCTGGCTTGAGAAACCGGGGCCAGACCAGAATCAGATGCGCTACAAGACAACCATTAGCCGCCGATCTGCGATAGGTCGCGCACCGCGCCATGCGCCGCGGATGTGGTCAATGCCGCATAGGCACGCAGTGCCTGGGAGACCGGCCGTTGGCGATCGATCGGTTGCCAAGCCCGGTCTCCGCGCTCCTGCATTGCCGCTCGGCGCTGGTTAAGCACGGAGTCCTCCAACACCACCCGAATCGAGCGCCCCGGGATATCGATCTCGATGATGTCTCCCTCTTCGACCAGACCGATGTTGCCACCCTCGGCCGCCTCCGGCGAACAGTGCCCAATGGACAGGCCGGAGGTGCCGCCGGAGAAGCGCCCGTCGGTGATTAGAGCGCAGGTCTTGCCCAGACCTTTTGATTTCAGATAGCTGGTCGGATACAGCATTTCCTGCATGCCGGGACCGCCCTTCGGACCCTCGTAGCGAATCAGCACAACATCGCCAGGTTGAATACGGTCGCCAAGGATAGCTTCCACCGCGGCCTCCTGACTCTCGAAGATGCGGGCCGGGCCTACGAAACCGCGCAAGGTCGAGGTCGGAACACTGGTGGTGTAGCGTAATTGGTCAGCCTGGAACATACTCATATCGACCCCGGCTGTCTTGACGATGCAGCCGTCTTCGGCAATGTTGCCATACAGCACGGCGAGGCCGCCGTCCTTGGAGTAGGCGTGTTCGATGTCCCGAATGCAGCCGGCAGTGCGGTCCAGGTCCAGATCCGGCCAGCGGCTGGCCTGGCTGAAGGCAACCTGGGTTGGGATTCCCCCTGGACCAGCCAAGTAGCGCTGGCGTGCCTGCACTTGCTCGCCGCGCATCAGATCCCAGGTCTGTAATGCGTCCCCCATATTATTGCTGTGCACCGTGCGACAATGCCGGTGAATCAGGCCGCCGCGATCCAGTTCCGCCAAAATACCGATCACGCCGCCGGCGCGGTGAACGTCTTCCATATGGTATTGCTGGGTCGCTGGGGCCACTTTACACAGGTTGGGAATCTTGCGGCTCATGCGATCGATATCGGCCATGCTGAAGTCAACCTGGGCCTCCTGCGCCGCGGCCAGCAGATGCAGCACCGTGTTGGTTGAGCCGCCCATGGCGATGTCCAGCGCGATGGCGTTTTCGAAGGCATCGAAGGTGGCGATTGCCCGCGGCAGGACCCTGGCATCGTCTCGCTCGTAATAGCGCTTGGCCAAGTCCACCACTAAACGACCGGCTTCCAGGAATAAATCCCGACGATCGGCATGGGTGGCCAACAACGAGCCGTTGCCAGGCAACGACAGACCTAGCGCCTCGGTCAGGCAGTTCATCGAGTTAGCGGTGAACATGCCGGAGCAGGAGCCGCAGGTCGGACAGGCCGAGCGCTCGATGGCGGCCACGTCCTGGTCGCTCTCGTCGGGGTTGGCCGCGGACACCATGGCATCGACTAGATCCAGCTTCAGCTCGCCCTTGCTTGGCAGGCTGACCTTGCCGGCCTCCATCGGGCCACCCGATACGAATACCGTTGGGATGTTCAACCGCAATGCCGCCATTAGCATGCCGGGGGTGATCTTATCGCAGTTGGAGATGCACACCAACGCATCGGCACAGTGGGCATTAACCATGTATTCTACGCTATCAGCGATCAGATCGCGGGAGGGCAGCGAGTACAGCATGCCGCCATGCCCCATGGCGATGCCGTCATCCACCGCAATGGTATTGAATTCTTTGGCCACGCCTCCCGCCTGCTGGATCTCTGTTGCCACCAGTTGGCCCAGATCCTTTAAATGCACATGGCCAGGAACGAATTGCGTAAAGGAATTGGCCACCGCAATGATCGGCTTGTCGAAATCGTCGTCTTGCATGCCGGTCGCACGCCAGAGCGCCCGGGCGCCGGCCATGTTGCGACCATGAGTGGTGGTGCGGGAGCGGTATTCAGGCATGGATTTCTCCGAACAGCGATCAGGGGTGACGTTAGGATTCAGCATGCATTGGTGCATGACCGATGGGTATTATCGCGTCGAATTTCGCTGCTGTCTTCAGCCGAAACACTCGGTCGGTTATGGCCTTGGCATTGTGCCGAGAATGGACTGACCGGTTATTCTCCGAAACTTGAATCCCAGCCAGGCAGCACAGGCGTTTTGCTCAGGCTTCAATGCCGATCTGCGGCTTGCGCAGCCGCAGCCGGAGCGGTCCCTTCGCCCGATCTGGGTTCACAGGCTGTCCTTTCTGGGTGATCAAGATGCGCCCGGCGCGTTGCAGGCGCCGTGCCGCCATGCGCACGGTCTCCATTTCATTATGCCAGTCATTGCCGTCGGCGATGATTTTGGCTGCTTCGCTGGGGCAGAGCGAGGCGTCCGCGGCACGTTGTTGTAATAAATCGAGGATGAGTTTTTCCACACGTGCATCCCTGTGGGAAAGGCCGCGCTTGCGGCAGGCGTCGGAACAATATTTGATATTCTCCCAGTCGCGCGCCCACTTGCGCCGCCAACTGATGCCGCGTCCGCAAACAGCACAGATACGTTCAATTCGGATCACAATCAGACCTCGTTGATGAAACTCGTCAATGCCTGCAATGTGCGGGACCGATGCGCGGACGCAAGGGTGTTTGATGTTGAGGTATGCGTTGGCAGCGAGTGTGGAATTCGTATTGGACAGCGCCATGCCATACTGTGCCGAACGATGGCGGCCAAACCTAATCAATGATGTATCGAACCAGCAGCGAATAGCGAAGATGGGCAACAATTCCTTACTTTTTCCACCCATGACCACGAGCCATGCGGCCTCTACCCATCCGCAAATAACGGTCATTTGCGTGCGACTCGCGACGATCGATGACGTGCTGTGGCCGCAACTCTCGGCCATTCTCTGTGCGGCAGAGCTGGAGCGCGCCGAGCGCTTTCATTTTGAGCGACATCGTCGGCAATTTGTCGCCGCACATGCGTTGAAGCGATTGATGCTGTGGCATATTGCCAAATTGCCACCGCGGGATTGGGTCTTCGAGACGGCACCGGGTGGAAAACCTCGGGTCGGCTCGGCAGCCTCGCCTTTTTTCAATCTTTCACATTGTGATGGACTCGTCGCCTGTGCGGTCAGCAGGGAGCTGGATCTTGGCGTCGATATCGAGCCATTATCTCGGGAGGCCCCGCTTGCAATCGCCGAGCGTATGTTTGCGCCCGCCGAGCAAGCTTGGCTCAGAGACCAGCCCGAGGCGGAGCAATCCGCTGGGTTTTTTGCGCTGTGGACATTAAAGGAGGCCTTCATCAAGGCGACGGGTCAGGGCTTACAACAGGATCTTCGGCAGATCGTTTTCAGCCTCGATCCTCTGCGCATGCAATTCCTGGGTCAGGACCGGGGCCAGGGCGAGACCGGATACTGGTGGCATTTCCACCAGCGCCCAGTGGACCCCGACCACATTCTTGCACTGGCCTGGAACGGGCCGGATGCCGCAGTCGATTGCCGTACCCTGGGTTTTGAGATGCTGCTCGACGCCGGCTGGAACTGGTCCTTCGATGCGACCCGAGCCGATGGCTGAAGGAACGATCGAATCTCAGGAGATGCAGCGTCTTTAAACGATGAAAAACGCGAAAATGTTGGATATGCCCAGGAACTGCGGCCCTATTTCGGGCATTTCGCATGAGTGCTGCCTGCATAGAATGTTCGGCTATTCAATCAGAATGAAGTTTGATTCCCTCATATTCTTTGAAGGCAGCGCCCAGTAAATATCCGTCCAGTAAATATCCGTCCGGTAAATATCCGTCCAGTCAACATCGGCCCGGTCAACATCAGGTTTCTCACGCCCTGATGTCATGTCTTTTCGATCCCGATCCCGATCCCAATTTCGATCAAGTCGCGCTGGGCGGGCTGCACCCTGGGGTATCTTCAGTTCAGTCGTCGAGAAGACAGTGGCCTACAGCCTTTTTCCTGGGAAAGGCACGGCGCTCGCGTCCGCTCCACTGGCATCATTTGTCGGTTCGCCCTAAGCGGGCTCCTACGCCGACTGGCTCCCACGGCTGGTCAAGGTCCACTTGCGGGCGAGGCACCTTGGCCCCTCTGCATCTCTGCGGTGAATCCTTACATTCTTTGAAGGCAACACCCTTTCGCATCGTTGTCAATGAGTTCAGCCCGCGACACGATTCCGGCTATTTGTGAATTAGCTCTGGGGCACTGCTTGTTCAAGCAATCTACCCGCCTTGCGGATCGGGATTGTCTCGGCACAAATCGGGGCAAGCTCCTGGTACAGTGATTGGAACGCCTCGCGTTGCGACCCGGGATGACCATGGCGGAGACCCCATTCATGCAGGCTGGCGTGAGCCTCGAGCTCCAACATGCGCGCGCCCTGTCCATGTGCGACTTCAATTGCATGCAGCAGATCCGCCTCCGCCTGTTCGGCTAGAGCACCGCCGATTTCTGCCTGCAGTTCACCACGCAGGCGAAATAAAACCGCGTCGTAGAATCGCTCGCGATGCTGCGCTGCATGATCGATTGCCTGGTCGACCGCGGCCAATGCTTCCTGTAATTGTCCATAATGCCAACGAACCTCGGCAAGGCCGGCCAAAAAGAACGAACGGTTGAGTCTTGCTCCTGCCGCCTGCCACGCTGCCAATCTGGCCTGCACCAATTCTCCGGCCTGTATTGTCTCACTCGATGTTGCCTCGCCAGATATTGCCTGGCCAAACATGCTTCCATCCAGTTCCATCTCGCCAAGTGCAGCCTTGGCGATGCCCGCATGCAATGAGCCGGCGGCCACCCAAATATCGAAGCCATAGTGCATGGACACTTCAATTGCTTGCTCGGCCTGCGAAAGGGCGGATTCGGGTTCGTGGCGCATATTGTGGAACATCGCCGCAAAACAACGGGCATAGGCGAGATTGAAAGGTCGCTTGAGCTGGACTGCAAGAGCGATGGCTTCGCTGCTGCAGCGCCGACTTTCCATGTCCTGTCCCTGCATCCAGGAGATCAGCGCCAGCAGGCTCAGATCAGAGATTGCGGGGTCTTGGCTGGTCGGATAGTCGAGTTCTTGGCCTTGGTGCTGTCGGTAAATCTGCACAGACCGCTCGAGCGCGGCTTTGGCCGGCTGTGTATTGCCCATGAAGAATCGGGTGTAGCCCAGGGCTGTATGGCCTTCGATCAGATGGGCGGGAATCTGGCTTCGTTCGCTCAGACGCACACATTGCTCGGCGAGTTCGCTGGCGGTGGCGAGTTGACCGCGCACGAGATAAAAGGTGCATAGACCGCGGATCACCGGGAAGAGATCGACGCTGTCGGCGAGGATATGGCTAAGCTCGCGTGCGCGCTGATAGGTATCCTCCACCTCCGGTGCGGCATAGCCACGCGTAGCGGAAAGGCTCAGGCCAAGATACAGTCGAATCTCGAGTTCCAGCTGATTGCGGGTCGTGCTCTTGGGTAACTGCGATAGTAATTCGATTGCTGAACGAAAGTGGTGGGTCGCCTCCGTATAGGCCGCCCGCGAGTTGGCGAGTATGCCCGCCTGCTGGCGATAGAAGATGGTCTTTTCCGGCATACGAGCCAAGGCGAAATGATGCGCCAGCACTTCAGGCGAGGTATCAACCCCGCTGTTTGCGCGTTTTTCTAATTCGATCGCGATTTTGCCATGCAGATGTTGCCGCGTTTGGCGCAGCATGGTGGCATGCGCGGCATCTTGCAGCAGCGCATGCTTGAAAATGCAGATTTGCTCGCCCTCGCTCTCCTGGCATTCGACCAGATCGGAGTTGATCAAGCGTTGGATTGCGGGGCGCAATTCTGTTTCGGAAAGCGACGACACTGCGGTGAGCAGATCCAGTGAGAATTGTCGACCGATCGCTGCGCCAATCTGGGCCACCTTTTTGGCCGAATCCAGACGATCCAAGCGTGCCATCAAAGAGTCATGCAGACTGCTCGGCACCGCAAAGCTTGGCAGCGGACCGGTCAGCTCGAAGCGGTCCGCTAACTCTTGCAATAGATTGGACTCCAATACGCTCTTGGTGATTTCCTCGACGAATAACGGCATGCCATCGCTCTTGGCGAGGATTTGTTGAACAATCGCCGGCGGCAACGCTTTGCCACCGGTGATACTAGCAATGATCTGCAGGCTGTCAT
>AVFP01000203.1_pt1 | contig 11640 bp, 13 predicted proteins | sample 79721 | NCBI WGS metagenome assembly AVFP01 (sample SAMN02303578;SAMN02303577;SAMN02303577;SAMN02303578, study PRJNA214436) | microbial mat metagenome | isolation source: pink berry consortia of the Sippewissett | place: USA: Sippewissett Marsh, Cape Cod, MA | reverse complement strand
AAAACCGGACAACAGTTCAGGCTTGTGCGAAAGCAAAAAGAGGCAATCAAAGACGACGCTCTGCGCTCCCATGGCAAGCCCGAGATTGGCAATATCGACCAAGGCTCGCAGTTCACCAATGATGCTCTCAAGGGAGTTCTGCTAGACGCCGGGATCGCCAGTCGTATGATTTGACGACGCGATGGCCTTGCTCGCCGCACCCGGCACCGAGATTGAGGCCTGCGAGCAACATGAGCGTGTAGTACGTAAGAGACTGTCTAGAAAGGGCAGTCTCTTAGACGCATCGGCCAGCGAACTTCTCCGATGACTTAACGCTGCGTGATGGACTGAAGTCAAAACTGGCTTTGTTGGATTAGTAGCGCAATCTTGTTTTCGAGGGAGTAGCCATCCATTGTCTTGTAAGACAAAAATAAGATCACAAGACCTAGACCGACAGTTATTGCTGCCGCTCTGCGGCTGACGTAGGCAAGCACGAAACCGATAACTCCCGCTATTAGGCCAACCAGGAAGGGATTCCCCAAACCGATCGTTCCAGAAAAAAACACACCAGCGGTCCCTGCAATGAGTGCCGCGAGGCTGCAAACTGCTTGCTCGAGATCAAAATTCTTGGATTGCTTATGCACGGATGTAATTCTCGGTTTGTTGCCCAATATCCAACGCAGCCCGCGCTTTGGAAGAGCCTGAGCGATAGCGAAGGCTGTTCCAAGGCGTTAAGTTGGCGCACTAGTGCAGCGGTGCGGATGTCCCGCTACCATTTCTGCTGTTTGTCGTTGTCGTAATCGGGATCGCTCATCGTGGGTTATCGATGACGACCACGATTACGACAACGACCGCAAACGGTCTCGCGACTCCCGCAGCAGAATACGAGTTAGCTGCTGCTAGAAAAGCGAGCCCTCTTCCCGCCAGTCCAAGCCGTCGCCGAGTGCCTCGGCGGTTTGACTTAATGCTTCTTCATGCGTCATGCCCTTGCCGTATAGACCGCAGTCTTGGCACTCACAGAGAAAGAAATCTTTGGAAATACGGTATGTGTTCAATGTTCTTAAACCGCACTGAGGGCAATCTTCGGTAACCAGCAAAGAGCGAGCTTTGATCTTCTTCTTTGCTGTGCTAATCATCCCGCGCAGTTCAGCATTTCCTTCTCGGTCTGCCTTCTCAAAAGCCGCTTCGCGTTGACGACTCAATGCTGCTGCTTGGGGGTCAAAACGCCCATTTATCCAGTTCGCGGGATTCTCTTCGGGGAAATCCGCAAAATATTCAGACCACTCGCCCATCTCTTCTCGTCGTATTCCGTAGCGAACTCACAACGCCTTTTTGGCGGCTAACGTGCAGCGCAGCCTGCGCCTTGGAGCTGCCTAAGCTGTGGCGAAGGCTGCTCCAAGGCGTCGGACTTGCGCTCTTGTTGGCAACTAATCATCTACGACCGTTTTTCCGCACCCACGCTGAACCCTAGACATTTTATCGTTGATACAGGATTAAATCACCAGCGGATGTCTGCCGAAATCCCTCGCTACGCAGGACATCATCAAGGCATGAAATACGGCTGTCTTTCAGCCAGAATGTGCCATCTAGTTTGTCGGGCGTCACCGCAGCAGACGATGAAGCTCAGCCTCAAACTGGTCAATTTGTTCAATGTCGTCGCGCAAATTTTCTACCTTCCCTTTTTGAATGCCTTCACATGCGACGGCACGAGCGGCTAGTGCTCTGCTGCGCAGGTCGCGAAGACTCTTTGTTGTCGTTGTCGTCATCGTGGTCGTCATCGATAACCCACGATGAGCGATTTCGACAACGATTACGACAAACAGCAGAAACGGTAGCGGGACATCCGCACCACTGCACTAGCTGTGCCGAAGGCTATGAGGCGTCATCTTTTTTTTATCCCGCAGGATTGCACCACCTTGGTCAACGCGCTCGGTACGCCAGCCAGCGCCAGCGGGCTCGGCGCCGCGGCCGCGCGCTTCAGCCCGCCCTTGCGGTGCGGAAACAACAGCCGGGGATGGCGGTGCACCGACCAACAACGTCGCAGCACCGCCAGCCTGGCATTCGGCAACGGCACCAGGCGGTCCCTGCCGTCGCGGATGTGCACACGCCGACGCGCCACGCCAATGTCGGCCACCGTCAACCCCAGCCATTCGCCCAAGCGCAGGCCCATACTGCAGAGGGTGAAGAACAGCACCCGGTAGCTCAGTATCCGTGTCGACTGCACCGGCCGCGCAATCTCCTCGATGGTGACGATGTCAGGCAGATGCCGCCCCCGCGGCGGCTTGACCAGGCCCACATGCCCCCGGGGCTTGCGCAGCACGTGCGCGTCGTAGAACTTCAACCCATACAGATCCAGCTTCACCGACGCCCACGAGCGGATCTCCAGCAGCCCGGCGAAGTAATCCGTCAGCTGCTCGGCGCTCAGGTCATCGATCCGCTAGTCGAAGTGCGCACCGATCCGGCGCACGCCCAGGACATACGCATCGATCGTCTTTGACCGCAAGCCCTATGAGGTGCAGGGGGTTTTCCAGGGTGGCGTAGCGGCGCTTGAAATCGGCCTCGAAAGATGCTGTCTTTACGATGTAACCTCATGATTCTGTTTGGAATATTCCCTCGCATGGCGAGGGCGTGAGGTTGCATTTTCGTTGCTGCGGGGCCGCCACGTCGCTGTTCTCCGCGTAGCGGCTCCGTCCAACAAGTGTCGGGCTGTGCTGAACGTTCACCCTTTGGTCACGCACTGCTCACCGAGCTGACATAATCTCCCGCTAACATGATCCTTTTCTCGGTTTGTTCGGAGTGACATCGTGGCAGTATACGCATCGGCGCTGCCCGCTAAGCGCGGGGAACGGTTATCCGTGGAGTTGGCCGCGCGGGCGGAAACAATTCGCGAAGCACAGGCACTGCGTTATCGGGTCTTCGGCCAGGAACTTGGCGCGAAGCTGAAAACAGCGCAATCCGGCCTCGACTTGGATGAATTCGACGATTACTGCCATCACCTCGTCGTTAGAGAAACCAAGACTGGTCAAATTGTTGGCTGCACGCGGCTGCTGCATGACATCAATGCCCGCCGATTAGGCCGCTGGTATTCAGAGAGCGAGTTCGACCTGGGGTCGATCCGGAACTTACCAGGTCGCCTGTTGGAGGTTGGGCGCACCTGTATTTCCGCCGAGTGCCGGCATGGCTCAGCCATTGCGGTGCTGTGGTCCGGCATTGCCAGCTATATCCACTTGCACGGCATCGATTATTTGTTCGGCTGCGCCTCCGTGCCCCTGGGCGATCAAGACCATTTAGCCGCGGCGGTCATGAGCCGCCTGCGACATCAAGCTATGGCAACGCAACATTTGCATGTAACACCACGCTCACCGTTGTTTAATAGTCAGGCTCCGGATAACCTGCTGGATACGCCGATACCAGCGTTACTGAAAGCCTATATTCGACTCGGAGCCAAGGCCTGCGGCGAGCCATGCCGCGATCCGGATTTCAACGTCGCAGATGTGCTAATGTTACTCGATGTGGACCAACTCAACCCAACTTACACCAGGCATTTTCTGGACCGTGCCGGCCCAAACTCCATGTATCGAGGTCCGGCTCATTTAAATTCAGCTTAAGCAATCAGATCTTTCCAGGCTCTGCCCATCTGGACATTGTCTGCGTAACCTGAGAAGTAAATGTCAGCCCTTGTTGTTGTACCACGCGCCCTGCGAGTCTGCGAACATGTGCTCACCGGCAGCCTACTTGCGTCCGTCGCCAGGCTAGCGCGCCTCTTGCATCTCCAGCACCTTTGGGTTCCCGCGGCGACCTGCTGGTGGCACCGGCGTCTGTGCTGGATTTTGCAATTGCAGGTGGAGGTTACCGGTGTGTTCGAACCAGGCGCATTGCTGGTCGCAAATCACGTCTCCTGGCTGGACATTCCTACTGTAGGTGCGCATGGCACCGTTGCCTTTGTGTCTAAAGAAGAGATACGCCATTGGCCGATCATCGGCGGCCTTGCTCAGGCAGCCGGAACCTTATTCATCAAGCGCGGCGGCAACCAAGCCGCGGACTTGATCGAGCAGATCGGCAAGCGCATCGACAGCGGCAGCAGTGTGCTGATCTTTCCCGAGGGCACCACCGGTGATGGATACGCGCTGCGACGATTCTACCCGCGCCTGTTCGCGGCGGTGCAAGCGAACGCGGGCGCCGTTCAACCGGTGGCGATTCGATACGGCAGCAACGCCGAGCCGGACCCGGTTGCGCCCTTCATCGACAACGATAGCCTGGCAATCCACCTGCTGCGCGTATTGCGTAACCCTGGCATTCACGTACATATCGCTTTCCTGCCGCCAATTGATCCGACGGGCCACGACCGCCGCTCTATGGCCGATGTAACCCGCGCCGCCATCGCCGCACGGCTTGGACTCGGCGAACAACCCGCGCAATATGTAAAATTGCCGCGTGTGCAGACCGCAAGCCGCACGTCCGCCTCGCGATGAGCCCTAATCACCAAGGTGCGACAGCATGCCGGACAACCCCACCGAAGCGCTAAGAATCGCCGTTGTCACGGAGACCTATCCTCCAGAAATCAATGGCGTTGCCAATACTATGCGGCAATTGGTCGAAGGACTGAGGCGCCATGGGCATCAAGTCACATTGGTTCGTCCCCGCCAGCATGGGGATCGGCGCATCGACCGCAAAACCACCGACGAGATGTTGGTGCCGGGACTGCCGATTCCTGGCTATCGCGGTCTGCGTTTCGGATTACCCGTTTACTGGCGACTGCTGCATCAGTGGAAACGCAATCTTCCGGATGCCATCTATGTGGCGACTCAGGGTCCGTTGGGACATGCCGCGCTGAATGCCGCACGCGCTCTCGACGTCGCAACGGTGACCGGCTTTCATACACAATTTGGCCAATACAGTCGGTATTATGGCCTGAGCCTACTGACTCGGGCAATCGTCAACGGGCTCAGGAATTTTCACAATCGTTCCGACAGCACTCTGGTACCAACTTCCGCTTTGGAACATGAGCTGGACGAACATGGATTTCATAATGTTCATGTATTCAGTCGCGGGGTCGATACCGACTTGTTTTCTCCGACCAAACGCTGTGCTGATTTACGCCGGTCCTGGGGCTGCGATGAATCTGCTGACAAACCGTCCATCGTCGCCCTCTATGTTGGGCGGATTGCGGCGGAGAAGAACATTGAATTGGCTTTGGATGCCTTCGAGGCAATCGCTGCGAAGCACACCTATGCACGTTTCGTGCTAGTCGGCGACGGCCCTGAACTCGCGCGGCTGCGCCTCACCCACCCCGAGTTCGTTTTTACCGGCGCCAAGATCGGCGAAGAACTCGCGCGACACTATGCATCGGCCGATTGCTTTGTGTTTCCGAGCCTGACGGAAACTTTTGGCAACGTTGTGCCGGAAGCCATGGCAAGCGCACTTTGCGTGATCGCCTTCGACTATGCCGCAGCCCATGAGCACATCCAGAGCGGACACAATGGGATTCTTGCTGCGACAGCGGATCGCACGACGTTCATTGACGCGGCGGTCGCGGCCGTGTCCGACCCAAATAGACTGCACCAGATGGGTGCGCGCGCACGTACGACGGCCGAATCGCTAAGTTGGGATTCTGTTATCGGCAACGTCGAACAATGTCTGCAAGAAGTCATCCGGCAACATGCCGATGCTCGAGACCAACATGAAACCATGGCTGCAACTATTAAATGAAATTGAAACACCGGTCTGCCGACGCTGGAGCCAGAACACCCGACAGCGCTGGTTTTTCCGGCCGTTTGCACTGATCAGCCGTCTTGGCAACGGTGTTTTCTGGTACAGCCTGATGGTTGTTTTGCCACTGGTGGACGGGTTGTATGGGCTGGAAACGGCATTGCACATGTTGCTCACCAGCGGCGTTGCACTGTTGCTTTACAGACGCGTCAAGGGTATGACCCAGCGCGTACGCCCCTGCCACTACGATATGGACATCACCGCCGGCACCCCGCCCCTGGACCGCTACAGCTTTCCATCCGGTCATACACTGCACGCAGTGAGCTTCAGCACCGTAGCCTTGTATTATTATCCCCACCTCGCCTGGCTGCTGGTGCCATTCACGATGTTGGTGGCGATATCCCGTGTTGTGCTTGGATTGCATTATCCAAGCGACGTGCTGGTGGCTTGCCTCATCGGTCTCGCACTCGGTTATTCGAGTTTGTTGATTGTGTCATGAGCCAGGTATGCCATACCGAGCAGCAGACATCAGGTTGCGCAAGAGCAGAAGTCAGGCCATGAAATACTGTCCGAAAAGCCGGGCACCGAACGGTGCATGCATGGAGGCTTTACGGGAAAAGAACGGCAGCGGCACGATCGGCCGCGGTTCGCACATCCTTGTGATTACGGCTTCCAAGTCATCGACGTGAGGAAACGATGACTTACTTTGCTTCAGTCTGTGCCGGGGCCTGTGCCGGGGCAGCAGGAGCCATCGGAGCACCATAGGGCATGCCATAGCCGCCGTAAGGAGCGCCATAGGGAACGCCATAGTAAGGTGCGCCGTAGCCATAACCGCCATAATAGGGATAGCCATAGCCATAGCCGTCGCCATAGCCATAGCCTCGACCGTAACCATAGCCACGACCGCGACCGTAACCACGCCCGCCACCGGACATGTTCATGTTGAAGTCGCCGTAGCCGTCGCCGAACATGTCACTGAAAATGTCGCCCAAACCGTCGCCCCAACCACCGCCGCGGCCGTATCCTGGGCCGCCATAACCAGGACCATACCAAGCACTGGCGGATGCAGACACACCGAGAAGAGCTGCGATGGCAGCAGAGATAGCAAGCTTTTTCATATTTTTCTCCAAAATCATTATTTAGACCGCAGGTCAATGCAGCAGCTGCTGGTCCGGCAAGCGTTGGCGCCGAGCAGCGACAACGTGGGGACCATAATATTAGAATTTTATTAAATTAACAATAACTAATTTCTATCATTCTCCCCGAACCGATAGTCGCATGGACAAATCCACGGCCTCGACACCTTTGGTCAGATCGCCGACCGAGATGTCATCAACCCCGGTCGCCGCGATGGTTTGCAGATGCTCGAGCGTAATGCCGCCAGATGCCTCCAGGCGCGTACGACCCGCGGCAATTGCAACAGCCTGGCGCAGCAGATCGGGCGTGAAATTATCCAACAGTACACGCTCGGCCCCGGCGGCGACCGCCTGGCGAAGTTCGTCCAACGATTCGACTTCGATCTCCACCGCCATCCCCACCCTGAGATCGCGCGCGGCCTGGATCGCCGCGGCGATGGAGCCAGCGGCCAGGATATGGTTTTCTTTAATCAGAATGGCATCGAACAGGCCCATGCGGTGATTATGGCAACCACCGCAAGCGACAGCATATTTCTGCTCGCGCCGCAACCCCGGCAGCGTCTTTCTGGTATCGAGGATGCGCACCGGCAGACCGCGCACCGCCTCGGCATAACGGTGTGCGCGGGTCGCGGTGCCGGACAAGACCTGTAGATAGTTCAGCGCGGTACGCTCTGCGGTAAGCAGCGAACGCAGCCGTCCGTGAAGTCGACACAACAATTGCCCCGGCTCGATCTGTTCGCCATCGGCAGCCTGCCATTCGATGGTCAGCTCGTCGTCGAGTAACCGGAACGCGGCATCGAACCAGGCTCGGCCACTGAGCACCGCCGGTTCGCGGGTAATCACCTCGGCGCGCGCGTACTGGTGCGCGGGCAACAGCGATGCAGTGACATCGCCACTGCCAATGTCTTCGTTCAAAGCCGCACGCACATGCGCATTAATCAACGCTGCCTCGGGCAGTAATTCGGCTAGCATGACGGGTTCGGTCAGGGGATGAGACATACAGGTTCGCTCCAGCGCGAGAAGTCTATAAAACCGAGGTTCAGGATTGTTCATCAGTGCAAGAGGCAGCACGCGGATGCCAGCTTGCAGATACAGTGCAACAGGGCAAACACCGCGGCGCTTTGCCAAAGTCCGCTCATTCCAACTCCAGCCTCATGCTGCCCCAGGCTTAGATTTGGTGCGATGCTCGCAGCGGCCTCGACACTGCCGCCATGCTGCATCAGCCCTCTTCAGGCAGTTCGGGCAAGGAAAATGCGGTGGCGGCCATCAGGGCGTGCATGAACATCAACCCGCCGTGTGGCCGGCCGATCTCAGCGACGTTGAAGATGGTCTCGAATAAATCGTCGGCCTCGGCCGCTGGCACGGCCACGGTCAGGACATCACGCTCGGAGGTCTCACCGATGCCGCGGTGGCGCAGCGGGGTAATACGACCGACCCCGCGGGCATAGTGGACATCGACAGTGGTAAAACCGTACTCCTTAATCAGGAAGCGGGCCAGGGGCATCGCCTTGCCCTTGGGCAAGATGCAGGTAATGACCTTCTGTGGCTCGGTGGGCTGCATCATCGGCTGCCCGAGGCCCTGCCGCCGGCTCGGTGCTCGGCCAGGCGCTCGACGATCTCGTGCGGGACAAAGGTGGCTGCCTTCTCCAGCGGCGTCACCCACATGAAGCCCATGCCTGGCGTGTCCATCTTGCCTGCCAAGTACATTTTTTCGAATACCCGGTCCACCTGGTCGGTGGCGACGACGATGTTGATGACCTCCTTCTCGGCCTCGACCGCCAATCCCCAGACGCCCAGGCGCTCACGCACGCCGCGGCCGTGGGCATAGTGAATGCTGGCGCCCTGGGCGCCAGCCTCCTGGGCGGCTTTGACAATCTCGTCGGCCATACCGCGCTGGACGCTGGCCGTGATCAAGGCCACGTCGGTCAAGACAACGATCTCTCTGGTGCTCATGAGGTCTCCCCAACGGCTGTTGGTTGCAGTTCCGACTCATCCACATGCATATCCCGGTCATAGCGGTTGCGCTTGCGCTTTACCTTCCACTGGATGTATAGCCCAGTGATGAGCACGGACAGGATCGGACAGATGGACGCCATCGACAAGATACCGAAGCCTTCGATCGCATCCATGGCGTTGCCGAAGCCCAGCCCCATCGCCAGTACCAGCGGCACCGTCACCGGCCCCGTGGTTACCCCGGCGCTGTCCCAGGCGATGTTGACGAACTCTTCGGTTGACAGCAAGGTTAACAGCACGGCGAGCAGGTAGCCCGGGATCAACAGCCAGGCAATGTTAAACGCAAACACGATCTTGGCCACGCCCAGCGCCAGCCCGAAGGCAACACCCAACGAGACGGCATACATCAATACCTGCTTGCGGAATGCACCGTTGGTCAGATTCTCGACTGTCAGCCCCAAGGCGTTCAGGGCCGGCTCCGCCAAGGTCGCGCCGAAGCCAAGCACCCAAGCAAAGCAAAAGGCGATGGACAGACCAAGTATCGGGCCGTATAGCGGATCATTTTGCACGCCTTGAATGTCGGTAAAAGCTGCCGGCACCAGTGCGCCGGACTGCCCACCGAGTTTGGTCAGCCCATAGGTCAGGCCGAGGTTGAAGATGATCATGCCGAGCACCGTTAATGTGATGCCATAGGCAATGTTGCCGGGATTCAGGATGCGCTCCTGAAGAACAAAGCGCATGACCAGAAACAGAAACAATACCAGCGGCACGATGGCCCGAAGGCCGCCGATGATCTCGACCCAGGGGGTCTGCGCATACCAGGCCGACACCTCGGCGGTGGCCGCGGTGCTCGCCGCTGCGGCAATGATCTCCGCCGGACTGCTCACCAGCGACAGGTAGATTGCGAGCACCTCGACGCTGATGATCGGAAACAGCGAGGCCAGCGTGACAATGCCGAAGCCGGACAGCGACGACTGCTCTTTGCCGGCCGCCCCGGCGATGCCGATCCCGAGCGACAATACCAACGGCACCGTCACTGGTCCGGTGGTCACCGCGCCGCAGTCCCAAGCGAGGCCGAGCGTCTTCGCAAGCTCAGGATCGGTCAAGATATACAGCATGAGGCCGATGGTCGGGATCAAAGTCAGGTAGATGAAGGGTTTCAGGCTCCAACCCGCCAGAAACCGCAAGGTTCCAAGCACCGCCGCAATGCCTACACCAATTCCAACACCGAGCACCAGCACCTCCGCCCAATCGTTCAGCAGGGCGTAGAGATAGGGCGCCGACTCCACCCGCACGATTTGCCCGGCGGCCTTCAGCGCACCGATGGCAGGTTCCGCGAAGGTTACGCCGATGCCGAGCAGCAATGCAATGGTCATCACCAGGCTCAGCGGCGCTTTCGCCGGCAATGTCGTACCAAGGGCCTCGCCAAAGGGCATCAGCCCCACCTTCAGCCCCTCCATGAAGAACATCAAGCCAATAATGACAGCGAGGAGCCCGCCGGCGATGATCCAGGCGTCAGCGACCTGCTGCTGCAGGATCAGCAATTGGAACAGCAGCAGATAGACCGCCAGCGGCACCACGGCCCGCACCTGCTCCATCAGCCGGACTTGGACATAGGGCTGAGTCAGCCGGTAGGCGTCGATCGGACGCAGCGCGATGCGCGGGGCGCGACAGGGCAGCGGATTGCCATCCCCATCGTACAGAATCTTGGGCATCAGATTGGTATACGGGATACGGTCCTGGTGGACCGTGATCTCGCGGACAAAGGCCCCAAAACGGATCGTTGTCGACATTTGCGTCTGCTCTCGATGACGTGACGAAGTCGGCGATGGTGGCCGACGATCGTTGCAGGCATGTAAGGCGATTTCTATGGAGAAATAGACCGCCTGGCTCGTCTTCTCGTCCGGCATCGAGGTTGCGGCAACCCACCCATAGAGCGACTATGGGCGGGTTGCCGCTGCGCGCAGGCGAACGAGAATCCGGCGCCAGTTGGTAGGTTTCTCTCCAGCAATCGCCTGAAAGGCGCGATCGGAACCTGTCCTGTACGGACAAAGGACATGACCAGCCGATCCTGATGCTAAAACGGATCAAGAGCTATTTTAGCATTGCAGCTGCAGAATTCTTGCCTTTAGGCGATTTCTGTCGAGAAACAGACCACCTGGCTTGTCTTCATCGTCCGCCTTCTTGGTCGCGGCAACCTGCCCATAGAGCGACTCTGGGCGGGTTGCCGCTGCGCGAAGGCGAACGAAAATCCGGCGCCAGTTGGTACGTTGCTCTCCGTCAATCGCCTTAAAAATCCAAGCCGATCGGCATAGGCATGCTATCAGGCCAGGGGTGCTGCCTGCGTAGAATGTTCGGCTATTCAACCAAAATGAAGTTTGATTCATATTCGTTGAAGGCAGCGCCCAGTAAACGTTCGCCCAGTAAACGTCCGCCCAGTCAATATCCTTCCAGTCAATATCCTCCAGTCAATATCCGCCCAATAAACATCAGGTTTCTCACGCCCCGATGTCATGTCTTTTCGATTTCAATCCCGATCCTGATCAAGTAGTGCTGGGCGGGTTGCACCCTGGTGTCTCTTCAGTGAATTCATCGAGAAGACAGTGGCCTACAGCCTTTCTCCCGGGAAAGGTGCGGCGCTCGCGTCCGCTCCGCTGGCATCATTTGCCGGGTCGCCCTAAGCGGGCTCCTACGCCGACTGGCGCCCACGGCTCGTTAAAATTCCGCTTGCGGGCGAGGCGCCTTGGCCTAGGCTGTCGAAATGTTCTGAGTTTTGATGCCAAACCGATTCCGGGTCTTGGATTGCATCATCGAACGCACTGGGGAAGCCGAATCGGTGTCGAGGTCGCTATCGGAATCGGAA
>AVFP01000198.1_pt1 | contig 11790 bp, 6 predicted proteins | sample 79721 | NCBI WGS metagenome assembly AVFP01 (sample SAMN02303578;SAMN02303577;SAMN02303577;SAMN02303578, study PRJNA214436) | microbial mat metagenome | isolation source: pink berry consortia of the Sippewissett | place: USA: Sippewissett Marsh, Cape Cod, MA | reverse complement strand
GTCGGGTCCTTGTCGCTGATGCCCTGCTTGGCGCCGGGCATGCCGACCTTGGTCAGGCCGACGCGGAAGGGGCTCTGGCCGGTGATGAAGGCTGCACGCCCGGCCGTGCAGCTCTGCTCGCCGTAGTAGTCGGTGAACATGGCGCCCTGCTCGGCGAGCTGGTCGATGTTGGGCGTTTGCCCCATCATGCCGTGGCCGTAGGCACTGATGTTGGTGATGCCGATGTCATCGCCCATGATGACGAGGATGTTCGGCTTCTCGGTTTGCGCCAGGGCCAGGGCCACGGGAATGGGAATGGTCAGCAGCGCAAGCGCAGCGATCGCAGCGCGGCTTAGGGACGTCGTTATCATCGGTCGATCTCCGTTTGAGTTGCTAGGCTCTTCTGGGGTAGCGCGAAGCGCCGGATGCCCACCTGGGCCGTCGATGCGATGCCCTCGACAGACGCGCCGGACGGGAGGTCACGCCCCGCCGCCAGCCGTGCCGCCGATGCGTCGCTGAGCGAGCGTGACGGCCGGTGCCTTCGCGCCAGAGCGGCCAGGTTCGGAGCCGAAATCCTAGAGGGGAACCGCCCGGGCGCCTATGCGGTTTGCGCAAGATTGTGTAACATTACGAGGAGCCACGTTCAGCAGTCGGATAGGGGACAAACCGACCTTACCAGGTGACACTGCGATGACGACGAAAGCCGATGCCGGCAAGATCGAAGTACAAGACATTGAAGAGCTCAACTACGCGGTCTGGCCCTGGGACCTGCGCATGCGACAGCTCTCGTCGGGACGCATGCTCGCCAACCTGGACTTCGCCCAGGTCAACGGCATTCTCCTGACTCACGAACGTTGGTCCAAGCGTGTTTTTGCGACGGGTGCGACGCCTCGAGGCTATCTCGCACTGGCCGGTCTCTGCGCCGATCGCGAATTCACATGGTGTGGTGCGAGTGTTTGCCAGGGCGTTGTTTCTTGCGGACTCGACGGCACCGCCATCGAGTTTGGAACGCCGGACAATGCGAACCATTGGGTGATACTCGTTCCGACGGGTATGCTCACAGGCTACCTCGGCGCGGAGCTGACCGCGGACCTGCTACCCAAGGAAAGATCCTTGACCAGCCCGCCGCAGTTGGTTCGTCAGCTTGGCTCTTTGGTTTTGCATATCATTACGCTGTTACGTAGCAACAGCTCATATCGCAGCAACCGCCTTCTGCTGGACGCTTTCCAGTTACAACTGCTGGCCGCCGTCACCGCGCTGCTAGCCTGTGCTGACGAGACAGGAAGACTCGCCACAACACGCACGCAGTACGCGGCATGCCGACGCGCACTCCACATTGCGGAGACGCTCCGTCAACCCACTCGCATTGATGAACTGGCCGCGGCCGTCGGCATCAGCCGACGCGGGTTGGAGCTCGGCTTCCGGGAGGCATTCGACATCTCGCCGCAGCGATACTTGCACCGCATTCGCATGAATGGTCTGCATCGGGATCTGCGGCGCGCGATGCCGGGGCGGGAGACCGTCACGGAAGCTGCTGGCCGTTGGGGTTTCGTGGAGCTCGGTCGCACCGCCGTCGAGTACCGGCAGCTTTTCGACGAATCCCCGTCGACGACGCTCGCGCGGGAAGCTCGGCTCGATTGCCGCCGGCTTTCCGATGCCCTAACCCTCCGGGCCTGAGCTCCCCGCGAGGTCACGCGCCAGCTTGTCGACCTGTGTCACCAGATGGTGGTTGATCATATCGTTCAGCCGGTCCTGTACATCCGGGTTCTTTTTCTTGTATCGCCGGATGTCGGCGACCTACCACGAGATGTAGCGCGAGTCTTCGGCGAACTCCGTACTGTACAGTACTTCGAGCTGACTGAGCAAGAAAAGCCAAACCCGCAGCGCTTCTCCCCGACGTACGGCTCCCTCTACATGTTCCACATCCGGGATATCAACCGGAAACTGTACAACTCACTGGCGTCCCTCGCCTCGCGGTACTCAGATCGAACCTATCTGCCACGTAAGAAGGAAGCGGTCACGGAGACACTGCTGCGCAAGCTCCGGTTGCCCGAAGAGGTGCTGCGCGATGAGCGGGTTCGATCTGCTCTGACGACGGCTTTGAGTAGGGCGAACGAAGTCTACCCGGCACCGACACCGGCGCCTTCGAGCTTGCCGTGCGCGACTTTCTCCAGCATGAGTTCGGCGACCGTGACCACCTCTTTGCTTTCCACGACGACACCGCCCACTACCACGCTCACGTCGTCGTCGGCCTCCAGAGCCGAGCGGATCACTGGCTCAACCCCCGCTGCGAGCACCTGCGCGCCTGGCGACAGCACTTCGCCCAGGCGCTCGAACGCCACGGCATCGAAGCCTCCGCCACCCCCAGCTACAGCCGTGGTCAGGGCAAGCAGGGCTATCGCCGCGACCTCGACGAGCTGACCCGCCGCAGCACCCGACAACGGCCCGACGGCTCACCGACCTACGACGCCGAGATCGAACACAATGCCATCCAAAAACGCGCCGACGCCTGGACCCGCATCGCCGAGCACTACGCCGCCGCCGGCGACCATGAAGCCGCCCAGACCATCCGCGACTACGTCGCTGACCACTACGACCAGCATCAGCTGCCCAAGGCGCCGAAAGAGCGCCGCGCCAGCGAGGGATGGGAACGCTGATCTGGCATAACGCGGCGATTCACGAGCACTCCGGATAATCACGGCCAAGAAAGCGGCCACGAACGCTTCATAAAGATCAGTAACACCATGATATAATGAGACTCATGGCAGAAAAGAAAGCGGACACACAAGCGGACGCCGATCGACCAGACCGAGGCGAACCCATCACCCTGATGGAACCGCTCCTCATCCCCGAGGGTGCCCGCCAACGCGGAGCGCTCGTCGACCGCGCCCTGACCCTGGCTCAGAAAGCCGCAAGCCTCCGCAGTGCCCTACCCGCCAGCCTGCTCGCAGCCCTGGCGACCCTGGTCCGGTCCATGAACTGCTACTACAGCAACCTCATCGAGGGCCACGACACCCATCCCATCGACATCGAGCGCGCCCTACAGCAGGACTACAGCGCCGATCCACACCAGCGCGATCTACAACTTGAAGCCCAGGCCCATATCGCAGTACAGCGCTGGATCGACCAAGGCGGACTCCAGGGACGCGCCCTGACCATCGAGGGCCTGCGCGAGATCCACCGTCGCTTCTGCGAGCAGCTCCCCGACGACCTGCTGTGGGTCAAAACCCGCAAAGGCGGCGCCCCCGAGCGCGTGATCCCCGGCGCCTGGCGGACCCGAGACGTCGAGGTAGGCCGACACGTCGCCATCAGCGCCGGTGCCATCCCGCGCTTCCTGAACCGCTTCGAGAGCGCCTATGGCAACCTCGGCCCAACTAACGCCATCCTCGCCGCGGCCTGCGCCCATCACCGTCTCCTCTGGGTCCACCCCTTCACCGATGGCAACGGCCGGGTCGCACGGCTCATGTCCCACGCGACCCTGCTGGAGACCCTCGACACCGGTGCCGTCTGGTCAGTCGCACGCGGACTCGCGCGCAATGCCGAGACCTACAAGCGCCACCTCGCCGCCTGCGACCAGCCACGGCGCAATGACCTTGACGGTCGCGGCCACCTGAGCCAGGAGGCCTTGGCCGACTTCACCGCCTTCTTCCTCGACGTCTGCATCGACCAGGTTGACTTCATGGAAGGACTGATCCAGCCCGAACAGCTGCGCACGCGCATCCAAAGCTGGACCGAGGACGCGATCCGACAAGGCACCTTGCCCGCACGGGCCGATGCGCTACTCGGAGCCCTGCTCTATCGCGGCACCCTTCCCCGCCGAGAAGTCCCGGCCATCCTCGGTGTCAGCGAGCGTCAGGCCAGGCGCGTCCTGTCCGCCCTGACGAGCGAAGGCGTCATCACCGCCGAGACGACCCGAGCGCCGCTGCAACTGGCCTTCCCTGCTCGGCTCGCCAGTCGTTGGATGCCGGGACTGTTTCCGGAGCAAGCAGCTCGGTAATCTGGTCCGGCAAGAGAGTGTTGCTTCGAGATGCAAACATGCCATCTTCCGTGTCGCCCGGCGATTTTGGACTTGCGTGCCATTCTCTCGACCAAGGACATCGCGGATCTGGCCAAGAGCCCCGCGCTCGCTGTCATCAACGCCGCGCCTCCGCGAGGACATCTTGCGGATCAAGCGGCTGATGCCATACGGGGCTCTGGACTGGAAGTTGCCTCCGTCGGGATCTCCCAGCGAGCGGCGTTTGCAGAGCGGTACGGGACACCAGAGCGGTACGCGAGCGGTACGGGACGGAGCGGTACCGGAGCGGTACCGGAGCGGTACGGGCGGAGCGGTACGGCGGAGCGGTACGGGAGCGGTACGGGGTACAGCGGTACGCGGCAGCGGTACGCAGCGGTACGGGATACGCAGCGGTACAGCAGCGGTACGGGACACCCAGCAGCGGTACGGGACAGCGGTACGGACAGCGGTACGGGAGACCGGACAGCGGTACGGGACACCCATATTTCGGAGCGGTACGGGACACCCATATTTCGGAGCAGCGGTACGGCAGCAGCGGTACGGGAAGCGGTACGAGACACCCATATTTCGGAGCGGTACGGCGGTACGGCGGAGCGGTACGGGAGGGGAGCGGTACGGGACACCCATATTTCAGCACTGACGAGTATTTGAGCGGTACGAGAGCGGTACGGGACGAGAGCGGTACGGGAGCGGTACGGGACACCCATATTTCAGCGCCCATATTTCAGCGGAGCGGTACGGAGCGGAGCGGTACGGGACACCCATATTTCAGTGGAGCGAAAAGTGAGCGGAGCGGAAAGTGGGTGTCCTTTTTTTGCTCTGTTTTTTGCTCTTTTTTTGCTGTCCTTTTTTTGCTGTTGGTGTCCTTTTTTTGCTGTTCTGCCTGCTTCCCGTACGTTTGCCCCATCGCCTTGACGCGGTCGAAATCCTTGCTAACCTCTCAATTAACTCTGCCGCAATAGGAGATTCCCCTTCAAACGAGCACACAATCAGAGATATGATTATCAAGTTCACAATCCGACGCTTGATCTGCCCCGCGCACGGCGACAGCGGCAATAAACGCTCGCTCCAAGCATGCCTGATCCCTCTTTTGGCGTGCTGCTTGACCCTGCCTCAAGTCAATCCTTGCTTCGGCCAAGAGCGTTCTTCTTCTTGGACGGCTACGAACTCGTTTACTCTCCGAGGCGGCGCCGCCCCGGTGCTCGTCAGGAGCACGCAAACAGACTCTCAAGAAATTATTCTAGACTACTCTTTGCCAAGCCCCACCATATCTCCGACGGGCAATACCTACCGAGCGAAAAAAGTCGACCGCATCGACCTAAGCAGTGCACCCAAGACTGCACGTTCGGGACATCCCAGAATGCCGGTAATTCCCGTTAGGGCCGCGATCCCGGCAGGCAGAACCGTAGACCTCGCCAAAATCTCGGTTCTGTCCTCCGGACATCACTCATTCAACGGTTCGCATTTCGTCGAATTCTCCGAAGGATTTTACCCTCTGAGCCAACCCCAGTCGCCTACACCCGCAGAACCGGACCAGTCTATATACACGGCATCCCAGCCTTATCCAGCGTCACGGATTGAGGTCGTCGGAAAGCAGTACAAACACGGCCATTTGATCGTCTATGCGAACCTCTACCCGGTTTCCTATTCTCCGAAGACGGGCACCGTCTCTTGGGCCGACCGAATGACAGTCCATATCCCCACCGAGCCGGAGCAAAAACCACTACCCTACGTAGTGCCCAAGCGTGCATCACTTGCCTGGGTGCAGGACCTGCAAATTGAAAATCCGCAGCTCATTGAGCATGAAGCGCACCTTTCCGCCAGTCTGCGCTCCGAACGGCCTATGGCCTCCGGTCTATGCGATCCCGACGCAGATTATCAATATGTCATCGTCACGAGCCAAGAGATGGCGAACGCCGCCACGGACCTCACCATCCACGACCTTATCGCCCATCGACAAGCAAAGGGTCTAACGGCCACCATTGTGCTCGTGGAGGATATCTTCACCACCTACCCGGGAGCCGACGATGCAGAAAAGCTGCGAAACTTCATCATCGACGCCTACACCAATTGGGGCACGACGCACGTATTGCTCGGCGGCGATACCAATGTCGTACCGATGCGCAAGCTCTGGGTCCAGGCATGGCCCGGCAGCCAATATATCGAGCAGGTGCCCAGTGATCTCTATTATCAATGCCTCGATGGAAACTACAATTTCGACGGCGACGATCTATGGGGCGAGCCAACTGATGGGCCCGACGGGGAGGATGTTGATCTCCTCTCTGAGGTTGTGATCGGCAGGGCCTCGGCCGAGGATGCCGAGGAGATGTCGAATTTCATCTACAAGACGCTCTATTACGAAACTGCACCCTCTTCTGCCCGCTTCCTTCGCAATGCATTGATGGTCGGCGAATATCTGGGCTTCGGCGGCATAGCAGATTACGCCAAGTCGTCGATGGAAGAAATCCGGCTTGGCTCCGACCTTCACGGTTACGTCACCTCAGGTTTTGCCCAGGCGCCCCTGTTTGCCGTCAGCACCCTGTATGACCAGGAGGGAGAATGGCAAAAGGACGCGATTACCAGTGCCTTAAATAATGATCAACTCGGTATCATCAATCATCTCGGTCACGCGAACATCGATTACGTGATGAAATTTCGCAATCCGGATGGCGATGCCCTGCACAACAGGGACCCGCTATTTGCCTACTCGCAGGGCTGTCTGCCCGGCAATTTCGAGGCCGATTGCATTGCCGAGCATCTCACGACATCGAATCGCAGCGGGATGTTCGCCGTGGTCTTCAACTCACGCTACGGGTGGGGCATGCAAAACAGCACCGATGGCCCGAGCCAGCGTTTCAACCGCCAGTTTTGGGATGCGTTTATCGAAGAACGGCTGGCCTCGCTCGGAGCGATCAACGCCGATAGCCATGAGGATAATCTCTGGGCCATCAACGACCCTTGTATTCGCTGGTGCTATTATGAAACCAATCTGCTCGGAGATCCCGCAGTCAATCTCCGCGGCTTGATCGACGGGCCGGAAATTACCTTCGACTCCTCGACCGCCGTCGACGACGGCACCGGCAACGGCGACCGAATCTTGAATCCCGGCGAGAACGTCGAAATCAACTGCTCACTTACAAATATCGGCACCGAAGAGTCAGTAGCCGTCACGGCCGCAATCTCTTCCGACGATCCGTATATCACAATCACCGACAGCACGGCTGACTACGGCACCATACCAAGCTACGGCGGCACCGCACAGGGCTTGGACAATTATCAGGTAACCATCTCCGCGGACTGTCCCGTACCGCATACGGTCGACTTTGATCTCGCAATCAGCGACGCGCAGGATAATTCTTGGATTCACCGGTTTTCCGCGGTCGTTGACGACACCCAGCACATCAGCGGGAACGTAAGCGCGTTAACCGGTTCGGCACCAATCCAAGACGCCACTATCGTATATTCCGGCCCCATGTCCGGCGAAGCCTACACCGATTCCGCGGGTACCTTCACCACCAACGTGGTCCGCGGAACTTACGAACTGCAGGCGAGTGCTGATGGCTATATGGCGTCCGCGGCGCAGTCCGTTACTGTTCCGCCTGAAGTATCCAATATCGACTTCGCATTAAAGCTTCCGCCCATTCTGAATCTAAGCCCCGTTGAAATCGCTGAGACGGTTGAAACCGGTAGCACGCTTTGCCGGGAAATATCCGTTCGAAACCAAGGCGATTTAGAACTTACCTTCAGCGGGACCATTTCCCAGACGGGAAACACAGCGCAAACGACCTCGGATTTGTTCGGATACACCTGGACCAGTTCCGACGACCCGGAAGGCCCAGACTATACTTGGGAAGACATTCGATCGACCGGGACCTGTGTCGCGTTAGCCCGACACGATTACGAGCAAGTTCCCTTGAGCTTTGCTTTTCCCTACTACGAGAATACGTATTCGGCACTATTTATCAACGCCAACGGCAGAATCTCTTTCAACAAAGGCATTGACGGCTACTTGGTGCAGCATCCGATCCCGCACTGGGCCGAGCCGAATAATTACATCTCCGCCTACTCCGACGACTGGTTCGACCCAAGCGCCGGAGGTAGTGTTTGTTGGTACGACGACGGCAGCAAGTTTACCGTGCAGTTTTCTAATGTGCCGAATTTGTTTTCCCATGAACTGATATTTCAGACGACACTCTACGCAAACGGCAACATCGAGCTCAACTACTACAACATTGGTCCCGCCACTCCATACGCGGCCGTTGGAATCGAGAATGCGCTAGGCTCTGATGGACTTGAAATCGCGTTCAATTACCGCGGCGTCGAGCTTCATGACCAACTGCTTATTCATATTGACCGCCCCCGCACCCTGTTGACGCTGAACCCACCATCGGGGAGCGTCCCGCCTCGGGATACCGTTGCCGTTAATGCCTGTTTCAACGCCACTGAGCTCGAACCAGGGCCAAGGACGGGGATCATATTTATACATCACGACGATCCGTATCGGGATACTCCCGCTGATATCCCGTGGGCAATCGATATCGTTCCGGTAGTCGACACGGACGAGGACGGTTTATCGGACTCTGTCGAGGCTCGGTACGGCACAGACCCACACAATCCGGATACCGACGCCGACGGGTTGCTGGATGGACAGGAGGATCGGAATCACAACGGTGTCTTCGACCCCGGAGAAACGGATGCGCGTGATGACGACACCGATGATGACGGTTACAGCGACGGTTACGAACTGGCCGAATTCTCCGATCCCTTAAATCCCGATTCCGTTCCTTCGTTCAAGCCAAATCTTGCTGCAGGAAGCTTTCACACGGTATTGGCGAGACTCGATGGAGCGACGATTGCGATCGGCAAGAACGATAAATCTCAGTGTCATGTCGAAACCTGGCGGGATGTCGTGCACGTTGCAGCTGGATACCAGCACACTCTTGGTCTTAGACCCGATGGCACCGTGCTGGCGGCAGGTGACAATAGTATCGGGCAATGTAATGTGGGAACCTGGGACGATATTATTCGGCTTGCAGCCGGCCGAGACGGGTCCGTCGGGTTGAAGTCGGACGGCATGGTGGTGGCGACCCGCTACGACGTTTCCACATGGTGGGGCATACGGCAGATTGCGGCCGGCTACACTATCGTTGCCGGCCTGAAATACGACGGCACGGTTCAGGTCACTGGCGATACATTTTCTTCCGATTTGACGGCGATCGCACAGGAGGTTTCCACATGGACGGACATCGAGCATGTCGCTGTGGGAAGCGATGGCCATGTCGTTGGCCTGAGAAAGGACGGGACCGTTGTCGCTGCTGGGCCAAATACCTACGGACAATGCGATACCGCGGCCCTTTCGGGCATTGTGCAAATTGCGGCAGGGGGCCGGCATACCGTAGCCCTTCGGTCGGATGGGACTACAATTGCCATAGGAGACAACAGCGAGGGTCAGTGCGATGTCGGCAGTTGGACAGAGGTTGTGCAACTGGCTGCTGGGGACCTGCATACCGCCGGGTTGAGGTCGGACGGCTCGCTGTTCGGGGCCGGCAGCAATTCCTACTGGCAGCGAAATTTCAAGTCGTGGCGCGACATCGTACAGATTGCGGGATACGGTGCATCGACAGAGTCGGTAACGATCGCGCTCCTGGCGGATGGAACTGTCCTAGCACAGGGTGACAACAGCTATGGTCTATGCGATGCCGAATCCTGGCAAGATATCATCCAGGTGGCAGTGGGGCCGTTTCACGCACTTGGGCTTAAGAGCGATGGAACCGTCGTCGCTGTCGGCAATCCGAGCGGGGGGATTACAGATGTTTCCTCTTGGACGAACATTGCCTATGTCGCGGCGGGTACCAGTCACTCCCTCGGTGTGAAAAAAGACGGAACGGTGGTTGCGACGGGATGGTGCTACCAAAATGAGTGCGATGTATCCTCCTGGACGAGTATTGTCCAGGTTGATACGGGATACATGCACTCCGTGGGATTGCAAAGCGATGGTACTGTGCTGGCGGTCGGGTACAACTGGGACGGTCAATGCGATGTCCAGACATGGAGCAGCATATCGCGAGTTTCCGCCGGCAATAGTCACTCGGTTGGGCTCAAAACGGATGGGACTGTGCTTGCGGTCGGCGACAATTCGGTTGGCCAGTGTAATGTTGACTCGTGGACAGATATTGTATGGGTCGAGGCACTGCAGGATCGGACCATCGGGATCAAAAAGGACGGCACGGTCCTGAGCACCCGCAGCTCCGACGATTTTTCCGACTTGCAGAACGTCGTTCAAATGTCGAAAAATTTGGTCGGCCTGCAGGGTAATGGTGTGCCCGCGACGAATGAGGATAGCGTGTCGTGGTGGAACGATCTTGGACAAGCTAGCCTGCATGACTGGGATTATTCCCCGGCGCCGTATTGGCCATTGAGAATTGCCCCCGAGAACGAGGCGGAAGCGATCCCGCTTGACGCATCCTTTAACTGGGGGGCCTCACCGAACGTCACTGGGTACGGTCTGCAAGTTTCACGAACACCCGACTTCTCCGCGTTGGTCGTTGATGAGCCGGAGATTGCCGATACGTTTTTCGAGGTCGCCGATGCTTTTGCGGATAACGCGGTATTCTATTGGCGCATGAGGGCTCAGAATGAATTCGGGGCGAGTACGTGGTCCCCGGCATGGACGTTTACAACAACTAGTCAGCAACCCTTTTCTCTTATTCTCAAGAAGGGTCTGAATCTTTTTGCCTATCCGGTTCAGGTAGCGCCGGAACATGGCACTTGCAGCGCATTGCTGAGCAGTATAGGCACAAGCGACGAGATCTCAAGCATTTCTCGACTCAACAGCGTTGCACAGCGATGGGAAAGCTGCGACCATAACGGCGGCGTAGATTTTGCCATCACGGCTGGTGGCGCCTATGCTGCTCAAATGACTTCCCGAAAGACGGTCGTTTTGACGGGAGAGCCATCCTGTGAAGCCGAGGCGTTGTCTGCAGGGATGAATCTCATCGGGTTCCCGGCGCCGTCCGAAGGGTTGGGTTGTTTAGCGCTGTCGGAACAGCTCTCCGCAAACGATGTCGGCGTTATTCAGCGATACAATCGCGAGAGTTGCCGTTTTGAGAGTTGCGCAGCATACACGAGGGCGGACGGGTCATGGAGCGTTGTGGGGGTAGATTTCCCGATCGTCTCCGGCGAGGGCTACCTGGTAGGCAGGAGAGGCGAGGGCATCGTCGTGCTGCCTGACTGTAACCGTTAACCCTCCCATTGTCTTCTGTGTCGCGATAGCGCGTCGTCAGGTCGGCGGCGCAGGCAGAAGCGGCGCCGAAAGGTTGCAACCCCCCGCCCGCGCCCGCTACGCGGCGAGTGGTTGGCTGAAATCGTGGTCGTCGGCGGCATATCCCGAAGGATAGGAAGTTCAACCGCACGAACCTGAGTATGCAGGGCTGACCGCCAGAAGGATAGGAAGTTCAACCGCACGAACCTGAGTATGCAGGGCTGACCGCCAGCAATGCACCCCATCAACACGCGTGGTTGAAGAGCGCTGAAAAGCCTTTTTGGTCGACTATCAGAGGGTGATCGGTCTATTGGTGCGAACGGAAAGCGGCTGAATGCACGATGAGACACAGAGAAAGACGGATCGACTGAGAAACCAGTCGATCATAGAGGAAGAAAGACGCTCAGGTTGTCTACCAGCTGACTTCCTGGTCGAACTCGTACTCGGGTTCTGGTTGAACGAGTTCTTGCGTATCGCCGCTTTGCGCAGCCGTATCGTCCCAGGATGGAGGCCCACGGGCTTAGCGTGATCGGTG
>AVFP01000415.1_pt1 | contig 11902 bp, 7 predicted proteins | sample 79721 | NCBI WGS metagenome assembly AVFP01 (sample SAMN02303578;SAMN02303577;SAMN02303577;SAMN02303578, study PRJNA214436) | microbial mat metagenome | isolation source: pink berry consortia of the Sippewissett | place: USA: Sippewissett Marsh, Cape Cod, MA | reverse complement strand
GGGCCTAAAGGTCGAGCGGATGGAGCTCGGAGAACCTGATGAGCGCGGACGTCGTCGGCCGGTGGGTACCGGGGAAATCAGCGAAATCGACTGTAATACCGTCATTATCGCGCTAGGTACCCAGGCTAACCCGATTATTCCGGAAACCACGCCAGATCTGGGATGCAATAAATGGGGCTATGTGGTCGCCGACGACAAACTGCAGACCACCACCAAGCGAGCGGTATTCGCCGGTGGTGACATTGTCACCGGAGGTGCCACAGTCATCCTCGCCATGGGGGCGGGACGCCGCGCGGCGCGCTCCATCGCCTGTTGGCTGTCAGGCAATTGCGCTGCCTGGCCTCCGACGCGGGAGGAGGTGGATGCGTATGTGCCTCCGCATCCATTGCCCAATCTTCCAGAGCCGCCAGAGGAGGCAGTCGCTCGGGTGCTGGAAGCCGAGCATCGATTCGGAGAAACACAATCCCCAGTTCATCTTGGCGATCAGACCGTGCACTGGGAATGCAACGATTGCGGCAAGGTCAGCGAAGGCATCGCGATGCCCTATGGCCGATGCGCGCTTTGTGGCGGCAAGCTCTCGATGGTCGAACCGGAAACCCTGGAAAATGCCGCGGCAATCGCGACGGTGCGCGCCGCGTTCGAGATCCAACTCGGTGCACATGCCTTCTATTCCCGAGCGGCAAGCAAGGCCGAGGATCCGATCCTGCGCGCCATGTTCACCCATTTCGCCGAGTTGGAACATGCGCAGATGACCACGTTGGCAAAGCGCTTTCACACCACCCCGCCGGACGACTCGGCCGAGATCAAGCTCACCCGAGCAGCGCAATTTGCGCACTTCGAGCAGCACCCAGAAGATCCCCTCAACCTGCTGCGGCTCGCCATCGCCTTCGAACAGCGCGCGTTGGAGAAGGTCGACGAACGCCTTGCCACCACGGAGCATGGATCAGAAGAGCGTAAGGTGCTGAAAATGCTGCGCGCCGAGGAACATGCTCATATCGGTATGCTGATGACCGAGCTGGAGCGCTGGAACATGGGTAAGCCAGGTATGACTTTTGGCGTAGCCGCCGGTCAGTAGCCATTCAACCGAATGCAGTAACCGCGCGCTTTTCACCGGTCAGCAAGGATGCTGCAATCTTGTAGAATAGAGGCTGGTTGTGATGTTCGACCTCAGCTTGGAGATGAGGTCTGTTAGAGGACTATGATCGATGCCGGTAAAGACCATCCTACTGCCTTTATGCGAGAACGATACGCCGGGTCCGGTGTTGGAGACAGCACTGGGTCTCGCGCGACGTTTCGAAGCCCACCTGGACATCCTTTACGTGCTGCGCAATCCGCGCCACCATCTGTCCATGGCCAACCTTGGACTATCGAAACACATGCGCGAGGAAATCCTGAGGGTAGCAGAGCAAAACAGCAGTATCCGAGCTGAACAAGCGCACCAGCTCTTCTCTCACGCATGCGCAAGCGCCAACATACCTGTCGTTGAAAGTCGGGTTGGCGGCGGTGTATCCGCCGCCTGGCAAGAAATTGCCGGCCAGGAGGACAGCATTCTGGCAGTGCGCGGACGGCTGTCAGACCTGATCGTGCTGCCGGGGCCGATCCCGGTCGCGCCGCCCTCGGCGGTTGCCGAGGCAGCGCTGAAATCCACCGGGCGCCCGGTGCTGATCGCGCCACCAAGCCCGCAGCCAACCATTGGCACCCGGGTCGGCATCGGCTGGAACGGCAGCGCCGAAGCAGCACACGCTGTTGCCACCGCTATGGCCTATCTGCAGGGCGCCAAAGCTGTCTACGTCTATAGTTGCCAGCGCCACCAGCACACCGAGCCAACACCGGAGGATCTGGTAAAGTATCTCGGTTGGCATGGCGTCAATGCGCAGGTGAAGACCATGGAAGCACAGGATCCGCATGTTGGCGAAGCGCTGCTCGCGGCGGCTGCCGAGGATAAAGTCAATCTCTTGGTGGTGGGCGCTTACAGCCGCAGCCGCCTGCGCGAGATGATTTTCGGCGGCGTCACCGAACATGTGCTGACCTCGGCTGAAATACCCGTGTTCATGCTGCATTGAGATCCAGAGGAGAAGGGTAGGCCGCGATGATCAGTCAGATAGTGCGGCCTTCCCAGGCCCCAGATCCGCATCCATGGAGCCTGTAAAGCCCGACCGCGGGAAAGCACAAAGGCTAGTGCTCTGCTGCACAAGTCGCGACACCGTTTGCAGTCGTTGTCATGGTTGTAATCGTGGTGGTCATTGATAATCCACGATGAGCGATCACGATTACGACAAACAGCAGAAACGGTACGGAACATCCGCACCGCTGCACTGGTATCAATCGCAACTGAACAACGACGCCACCGGCCTGTGCGGATCGTCGATAGAGTCACCGACACTAGCTATAGATCGGTTTACCCAATGCTGGTTGCGAATTTTCCTGACCACAGGGGCGGATTCCGTAACAGCGACGCCCAATCACCCTGCGCCAACCAGCGCAACTGACGCCCGGGTGGCGCATGCTCCAGATCGATAATCAGATCCGGGCATGGCAGCACACCGGCACCGCGTTCCGGCCATTCCACCAGCAATAATGCCTCGCCATCGAGCAAATCGCGCAGCCCTAGGTACTCCAGCTCCTCCGCATCGCCGAGGCGATACAAGTCCAGATGATAAATCTGTTGACCACCGATTTCGTAGGGTTCGATCAACGTATAGCTGGGGCTGCGCACCGCACCCGGGTAGCCGAGACCACGCAACAATCCACGCACCAAGGTGGTCTTGCCGACGCCCAGATCGCCACGCAAAAAGACCAGGCCGCTTTGTCCGCGCAAGCGCTCCGCGAGGGTCCGACCGCAATCGAGCTGTGCCGCTTCCGATGCCAGGTAGAAGCCGTGCATCAAGCGCCCTCCTCAGCCTGTGCCAGCGTGGCGCGCAATGCCGCGATCAGATCGCTGGCCAGCAGCCCGCGCTGGCCGTGCAAAGCCGCTTGATCGCCAGCAGCAGCATGCAGGCAGACAGCGGCGCTAGCGGCCTGCTCCGGCGCTAGCCCCATCCGCTGCCCTTGCGCCAGCAACGCAGCGATGATACCCGTCAGCGTATCCCCCATGCCGGCACTGGCCATGCCGGGATTGCCATCGCTACATAGTCCGATGGGGCGATGCCCGGGACCACGAATCAGTGTGCCTGCGCCCTTGAGTACCGCAACCCCGTCAAAGCGCCGTTGTAATGCCTGCACCGCGGCAAAGCGATCTTGCTCGATCTGCTCGATGGTACAAGCCAGCAGCCGCGCCGCCTCGCCAGGATGTGGGGTCAGCACCCAGTCTGCTGACTGGCGCGGCGCGGCAGCCAGCAGATTCAACGCGTCGGCATCCACTACCATGGGCTTATTCAGCGCCATTGCCTGCTCAAAGCATTCCCGCGACCAGGCGCTCTGCCCTAGACCTGGACCAAGAGCAATCACGTCTGCGCGGCTAGCGACCTGGGCTAATACGGCATCGGTATGCAGCGCGGAGGCATCGGCAAGCGCCCGCACCATGAGTTCTGGACAATTCAGATTCAGCCATGCCGCATGGTCCGGATGGGTGACGACGGTCACCAGTCCGGCACCGGCGCGCAATGCCGCCTCACCAGCCAGACGTGCCGCGCCAGACATTCCCGGGGCACCGCCAATCACCATCACATGACCGCAGTCGCCCTTGTGGGCAGAACGCCAACGGGGCGGTAACAGCTCGCGCTCCTTGGCCCAATCCAGCCGCCGGGCGGACAGAATCTGGCTAGCATACACGGCGCCTGGTACACGCAGGGATTCGAAGCGGATCAGACCACAATGATCCGGCCCACGCGCGGTAAACATACCTTGCTTCAAGCCGATAAAACTCACGGTTAGATCCGCCCGCACCGCATTGCCAAGCCCAAATACCGGTCACCGGTCGTTCCAGCCCAGTACCCAGTAAGGCATCGACAATCAGATCGACATCCGGCGGCAACCGCCGAAACGGCTCCACGGCGCCGCCAGCCGCGACAAAAGCCGCCGCCGCTTCGGCCGCCTCGCCATGTAATGCCGAATGATCGCCAAGGCTCTGCAAACGCACTGGCCAGCCCTGCTCCTGGGCCAATCGGGCCATGACATAGCCGTCGCCGCCGTTGTTACCGGCGCCGGCCAACACCAGCAGACGCCGCGCCTTGGGCCAGCAGGTGCACAGATGCCGGAACGCAGCGAGCCCGGCGCGTTGCATCAATTCATAGCCGGGAATTGCGTGCTGTTCGATGGCATTGCGGTCAAGGGCGCGCACCTGTTCGGCGCTATACAGCGCGTACGGAAGCGAATGGATGTCCGACTTTGAAAATTGCACGGTACGCACCTCGCGGGCAATTGGGAATCTTTGTCAACACTAGTTCTCGAACTTGAAGAAGATATCCGCTCCCTGGCCTTCACTACTGGATTCGGTCTGTAGTTCGATGCGTTTGGTCAGTTCATAACGCATTTTGACCTTGTCGGCCTGGTCGCCAATGCTGCTTTCATATTCCATGAACAATTTTGGCGCCACATAGGTACCCACCGACAATGCACGATCGTCATCCGCGGCATTGCGCTTGGGTGGTATTCCGGTGACTAGATATTTGGTGATTTCCGCTTGGGTCAAATTCGGGTCAGACTCCGAGAAAAAGGCCAGTTTCGGATTCTGCAGGGTACCGAGTACGCGTACGCCCGCGGTCACATCGCCACCCTCGCGCTGCGCATTCAGAATCATGCCCGGATTGTCGAGGGGTGTCTTGGCAAAGACGATGATGCCCTGCTCAATGGTCAGCGGCTTACCGATCGACGCGACCAATCCCATGCCAGGTATGGAGACACGATAGCTGCCATCGACGACCTCGAGTTGGCCGTCACCGACCAGTTCTCTGTTTGGTAATTTCAGCACGCGCACACTGCCGCGCAGCTTTGTGCGCAGGCCGAAGGCATCGATACTGACCGCGTCTCCTAGCTTGGCCAACAGGTCGATATGCAACGGCAGAGCGTCTTTTTGCTCGACCGATTCGGTGACTACATCCGGTGACGGCTGAATCGCACCAGCGCTGATGGTACTCGGTATGATACGCGCTTCGGGTATCGAAATTTCACCCTTGACAGCACCTCCGCCAGGCCCGACGCCAGCCTGAATATCCAACGAAACCAGCGCAAAATATTCCTTTGTGTCCGCCACTTTCAGGCGCGTGCCGGAGACGCCGACCTTGGCATTGATACCCGAGTCGGTCAGGTTGGCATTGCCATTGAGATTGAGCCGGCCGCCACCGATCAGGCTGCTGCCGCTAATCGTCAGCGCGTCTGCGGCACGCGACTCGATGGTCACGTTGGTCTCGGATACCTTGAGTCCGATCAGCGGCATCTGCAAACCGATCTGCCGCAACACCAGGCTAGCACGGATTTCCGGTTTGCCTAGACTGCCGGCGAGGTCGATGTCGCCGTCGATGCCACCGGTCACGTTAGTGATATCAGGCATCAGATTGGAGATGCGCGCAAGGTTTGTCAGCCGGATGTCGAGCCCACCGCGCAAACTGGGATCAGCGCCACCTGGTACACCGAAGCCTGGAACGGAAACTTTGCCGTCAACCCGACCGACGCCTTGCAACGGCAATCTCAACGCAGCCTCCAGGCTGGATGGCTGCAGGCGCAGTTCAGCGCCGCTGCCCGAAAAGACCAATTTGTCTTTGGCATCTTCAAGCGCGACCTGGAGTTCGCCGGTGGGCAATTGCACCCGCGCGCTGCCGGTAATGACATTGGCCTGGCCACGGAATCTGGCATCAGCCCGTACAAAGCCGTTCAGCACTGTCAATTCCGGCAATAAAGGGTTTAGGATCTCCAGGCCGATGCGAGGAATATCCAGCGTTGCATCGAAAGTACCCGGCCGCTGTTGTTGAAATTCAATACAACCGCCGGATTCTTTGTTATTACCGATGCACAACGGCCCGGCCGAGATGCGGCCCTGATCGATGCTGTAGCGAGCTGGCCGCTGTAGGCTCCAGTTACCGAACTCGGTGCTGCTCAGCGCCAGCTTGTCGAGCCCCCCGCGGTAGGCACCGGTATCGCTCAGGCCACCATCGGCGCTGAATTGCGCAGAAACCAGATTGCCATCAATCCTCGCATCGAGCTGGTGCGAGGCCATGCTGCCACGCCCATCTACTCGCAGTGCTTCAAAGCGCTGGCCTGCGGCGATCAGATTGGCTCCATCGATGTCGATCATAAAGGCAGCGCTTTCGCCAAGCCCGATGGAAGCGCTTCCAGAAATCTGTTCGATGCCCTGCGCCGCCAATCCCACATCGCGGCCATCTAGGTTCAACCTCAGCGCCGGAGCCTCGAGATTGCCACCGATACTGCCGTTCGCGGAAAGCCGGCCCTTGGCATTCGGCAGCAGGCTGCCGAGATCGGGTGAGTTGAAATCGAATCGGAAATCCAGCGGTCGTGGCGGTTGCGCGCTTGGCGATTGGCCATCGGCTGGCCCCAGACCCTCGATGCGCCCGTCAGCACTCAAACGCGTTGCGCCGGAATTGGCTTGCAGTCGCCGGAGTTCCAGGCTGCCCTCGCGCATCGTGCTGTCTGCGTTGACACGCACAGGATAGCCACGCAGTTCACCGCCCAAGTCGCTGATGCGTGCGTTCAGATCTGGCCCGCTATCGGTGAGCTTGCCACTGCTTTCGATTCGGCCGCCGATGCGCCCAGGCCAATCGGCTGCCAATTTGCCGGGATCGATCTCCGTCAATGTCAGGGTCGTATTCCAGTTCAACTCCGGCGCCCAGCCGATCTGAGCCGTGCCATTAATGCGGCCGCCCAGCAGCTCGACTAACAGAGTTTCGATGCGCGTGGCATCGGCAGTGCCGGTGCCGGCGATGTCCAATACCACCGGCGGATAGGCGGTGAGCGCAGCGCTGCCCTTGGCGGAATAGGCGAAACCTTGCTGCAATCCGCCGTCACTGTCGAGAGCGAAAACGATGCGGCCTTCCAGATCCTGATTCCAGCTACCCGGGTTGAGATCGTTGGCTTGTAGTTGGACCTTCCAGCTGAGATCCGGTGTCCAGGAGACCTGCCCCTTACCCTGGATCAGGCCATTGAGGGTCTCAATGGTGAGGGATTCCAGCTCGGCGCTCTCCATACTGCCCTGGCCGGACAGGGTAACGACCGCCGGCGGATAAGCCGTGAGCTCGCCATTGAGCTTGAGTTGGTAGCGAAAACCAGCGTCAAGCCCGCCCCGGCTCTCTGCCTTCAATGCAAGCTTGCCATCCAGACCGGGGTATTGCAGGCCCGGGTCGATCGCGTTTGCATTCAGCGCCAGATCCCATGTCACCGCCGGCGCCCATAGGGCGCGACCTTTGGCCTCAATACGCCCGCCCAGGGTCTCGATCAGCAGGCTTTGCAGCTCTGTGCCAGCATGGTCGCCACTGCCAGTCAGCGTCAGGCTGGTTTCTGGAATTTGCTCGCCGCGCGCGTCAAAGTTCATCTGATAGCTAAAAGCGTCGAGATCGCCGTTCAGATCGAGCGTACCGCGCGGCATTTCGACCAACGGCACACCGACCAAAGGCCAGCGCAGGCTTTGCCACACGCCATTCAGCTCGAAAGCTGGCTGCTGGCCGTTGAGATCAAGCCTACCGTTCAGGTCGATCAGGGCATCCGACTCGCTCTGCGCGAGCTGTAAGGCACGAATGGCGAGGATCTTTGCAGCCCAACCTAGATCCAGCTCCGCGTGCAGCGCGCCAAAGTCCGGCAGATCCGGTGCACGGCCAGCAAGGCTACCGGTGACACGGGCATCATCCAGATTGCCTTGGGTATCGAGTTCCGCGGTCAATTCAACGGCTGGTGCATCGGCGACAATTTCCGGCAGACTCACCTGATCGATGCGGATGTTGCCATCCCAGGCTGGCGCTTGCACGAGTTCGCGGACCTGGGCCTGCAACTCGGCATCGATGGAACCGGAGAGGCGGTGATTGATCTGGAGCGCCGCGAGATCGCCGCCGATCCTGCCCTGGCCGCGCAATTCCAGGGCAGGCGCCTGCTTGAATTGCCAGCTTAGATTCAGATCGAGTGGATAGTGAGCAGTCAGGCGGGCGCTACCGGTCGCATCCAAGATAGCCTCCGGCTGCGCCATACGAACATCGAGCCGGCGCAAATCGACCCGGTCACCAAGGACGCTGGCGGAAAGCTCGGCACGTTGCAAGCGGATCGCAGCTGCCGGCGGTGCATCGCTCTGATTGAAACTGAGCCGTTCGATCAGCACGCGACCAATGTCGATGCTTATGGGCAATTCGATCTGCGGCAGTTCGAACGGCTGCTCCGGTGGCGTCTTCTCAGGCTCGGCACCGGGCTCACTGACGATGTCGATATCGCTCGCTCTGAGTTCAGCGATTTCCAGGGTGCCACCGAGCAGCGAGCCTGGACTCCAATCCAGATGCAATTGCCCGAGATTCAAGGCCAGGCCGGGCAGGTTCAGATGCAGACCCTGCAGATACAGTTTTCCCAAGATGCGGCCCTCGACCTGCTCGACCTGAATCCTGTCAGGTGCCAGTTTCTCCGCCAGCGCGATGGTCATGCGTAAGCCGGTTTGAGTACCGAGCACAAAACCGAGCAGCAACAGAATCAGGAATAGCAGAGTGACCAGAAAACGCCACAGCAGACGCAATAGGCGGAAACGTTGTCGGCGCGGTGGCGGTGTCGGTTGTTCACTCGTTTCTCCGCCGACTTTCCCGTCAGCCGGCGGGACTGGGGGTGCGGCAGACTTGGTATCCTGGGTGCCTGTGTTTGATGCGGACATGTTCGGCTCGTTCATATCGCCAACCGATTTAAGATTGCGCTGGGTTTTCGTCACCAGGTCGGTATCGAAAGATGAGTCGCGCGAGCGTGACGAATCATTCATCATGCTCAGCTAAAGGTCCGGCCCCAACCCGATGATCAGTCGAAAGCCGGCTGGGTCTTTGGTGATTGCATAGGCTACGCCAACCCGAACAGGCCCGATCGGCGTACCATATCGAAGGCCGGCGCCAAGGCTCTGCTCCCATTCACTGGTGTAAGAAGGATCGAAGGCATTGCCAAAATCGGTATAAAGGGCAGCGCTCCAATTGCCCTTGATCTTACGCTCCAGTTCCAGGCTGCCGACCGCCAGATAGCGCCCACCGAGGGTCTCACCGGTGACCGGATCATCCGGACCAAGGGCATCCAGCGCCCAGCCGCGGATGCTTTGATCGCCACCGGCAAAAAAACGTTGACTGCCGGGCACATCTTCCAGGCTGCTGGCCCAGATTGCCCCGAGGTCGGCACGGCCGATGAAGCGAAAGCGCTCGCCGAAGCTCTTCACCTGCTTATAGCTGACAGACCCGCTGAGCCAGCTCGTCTCGGCCAACAGGCCAGCGGCAGTACCCTGCAACAGATACTTGAGCCGGTAGCCGTTGCGCGGATTGAGAGGATCATCCGCGTCGGTCTTGGACCAGGAAATATTCGGCACCAGGCCATTGAAGACGCCGTCGTCACCTTGCCCGACCTCGTAGTCCTCATAGCGGTAATCAACGCCGATGTTGCGCCGCCAGCCGCCCGGTGTCACCATCGATTGCGCCGCGGTCAACCTGAAGGACGTGCCCTGCCGGCTCGCGGTGTCGTAAGCGAAGTACTCCGGGCGGATCAAGAAATAATCCTGCACCGGGTTGCGAAACGGCATGCGGTACTCGGCGACAACCGATTGTAATGCCTGCGAGACCTCGATCTCGGACTTCAGTTTGTGCCCATGGCGACCGATGTAGCGGCGCCGATATTCCAGCAATAGCCGCGGCCCCACGTCGGTACCAAAACCGAGCCCGAGCCGATATTTATTCGCCTTGTTGCGACTGGCCACCACCTCGATCGGAACCACATTGTCGCTACTCGCCTGGTCGATCAATGGTACGACCTCGACTTTGTCGTAATACTCCATGCCAAGCAATCTACCCTGCAATGCTAACAAAAGGTCTGGATCGTAGACATCGCCGGGCTTGAAGCGAACGAATTTGCTCAAATAACGCTCGTCGAGCAGATCCTGCTTAAATTGTACCTTCCCCAGGTAATACCGCGGCCCTGTATCCAGATGAAAGTCGACCATTGCCTGGTAAGCCACCGGATCGATCAGCACCTGATGGCGCAATAATTCCGCATTCAGATACCCCTCCGCGGAGGCGATCGATGTGATCTGGTTCTTCGCCTTCTCATAGGCCGAATGCAGCAATACATCACCGACCTGCATCGGAAACTGCTTGGGAAGGGCTGGATTCGACGCGCCTGCCCCAGTGATCTGATAGTCGATGCTGGCAATCTTGACTGGTTCGCCCGGGTCGATCTTGTAGTTCGCAATCCATGTGCCGCCCTCCGCGGTCGGCTCGGTCAGGGTCTCCTGGATCTCGACCCGATACAAACCGAAGGGTGCCAGCGCATCGCGGATCTGGTCCGGCGCCCGCCGGTGCAATGCAAGCAAGCGGGCGATCGACAGTTCCTGATCTTCTTGTTCCTGATAGATGCCGAGCATCGCGAGCACATTCTTTTGCTCCTCACCTTCAACCCCCTCTACCTCGACCTCGAGCTTCAGGGCCGAGGCGGACCCTGGCAGCAGCGCAAGCAACAGCCACAAGCTAGGCAGCAACTGGCCGGCCAGCTGCCGCCAACCTTGGATGACCCGACGGCGGGTATCCACACACTGTGCGGGAACGCACATCACGAGATCCGTTTCCTAATCAATACACACATATCAACACTAGATATAAATAATTCATAGCTATAGCGCTATTATATAATAGACCACTTTAATCTAAATTGGTGAATAAACTACCTGAAATTTCAACCGGGCGGGTTGCGCAAGGACAATCAGGACTCTGGATCATTTGTCTGGCTAGGCTTTCCCGCTATGGCGGCGTTAGCCATGTACAGATGGACGCCCGGTCAGTCCGGTCGCTGTTGTTGCTCCAAACATGCGCGCAACAATGCAATCTCGGAACGCAGGCTATCGAGTTCGGCAAGAACACGCTTGGTATCGCCATGCACGGTGCCCTCGATCTGTTCCCGGTCGGCCTCATGCTCGGCCCCATGCATCGCCTGCATGGTATCCACGATGATACCAATGAACAAATTCAGCATGGTGAAGGTGGCGATCAGGATGAAGGGGATAAAAAACGCCCAGGCCCAGGGGTAGGTATCCATTACCGGACGCACGATGCCCATGGACCAGCTTTCCAGGGTCATGATCTGAAACAGGGTGTACATGGACGCGCCGACGCTGCCGAACCAGTCCGGAAAGCCAGCTCCGAATAGGTTGGTCGCCATGACCGCAAACACGTAGAAAAGCAGCAACATCAGCGCGGCAATGGACGAGATGCCCGGCACCGCGTGCAGTAATGCTTCCACCACAAAACGCAACCTCGGTACGCTCGAGATCAGCCGCAGCACTCGCAATACGCGCAGGGCGCGCAATACTGTCAGCGGACCGCTGGTCGGAATCAGCGCGACTGCAACGATGACGAAGTCGAACAGATTCCAAGCATTGCGGAAAAAGCTCAGCCGAAAGGCAAACAACTTGGCGCCAATCTCCAGCACGAACACCGCCAGCACCAACGTGTCGAACGCTCTGAGCTCGGCTGCGAAATGCGCCATCACCGCTGGCGATGTTTCCAGCCCCAGGGTCACCGCATTGGCGATGATCAGCACAATGATGAAGCGCTGCACAGGCATCGATTCGACCCATGTACCAACTTGACTAGGATTCAGCATTGGATGCTCTCTGCAAGCGAAAATGACTCCGGAGGAAACCCCTAGGCCGTCGAAATGTCCTGAGTTTTGATGCCAAACCGATTCCAGGTCTTGGATTGCATCATCGAACGCACTGGGGAAGCCTAATCGGTGTCGGGGTCGCTAT
>AVFP01000181.1_pt1 | contig 12251 bp, 12 predicted proteins | sample 79721 | NCBI WGS metagenome assembly AVFP01 (sample SAMN02303578;SAMN02303577;SAMN02303577;SAMN02303578, study PRJNA214436) | microbial mat metagenome | isolation source: pink berry consortia of the Sippewissett | place: USA: Sippewissett Marsh, Cape Cod, MA | reverse complement strand
TTTTTCCGGCAGCCAGGTAATAATCTCCGGAAAGATGGTGCATAATACCAGGGTGGTGATGATGATCAGGACGAAAGGAATGACCCCTCTGATGATATCTGACATGCTCAGGCCAAGTTCCGGCGGCGCCGCCCCTTTGAGCACGAAGATAGACATGGCCATAGGCGGAGTTTGAAATGCCATCTGCAGATTGATGCAGATCATCATACCGGCCCAGAGCGGATTGAAACCCAGCGATTCAAGAATGGGAGAGAAAATCGGGACGATGATGAAAACGATACCGATCCATTCGATAAATAAACCGAGAAGAAAAACAATGGCCATGATCATCGCAAAAGAGGCCCATTTGCCACCGGGAACCGCGAGTATCATCGCCTGCACCACCTCGCCGGAACCGGCGCTCATGAAAATGCCCACGAACGCGTAGCAAAGTGCCGCGATCATGAGGACAAAGGCGCTTACCCGCAAGGTCTCAAGAGCGGCATGTTTCACCAGATCGAAACTGAACCGGCGATACAGCACGGTGAGCAATAAGGCGGCCGAGCAACCGACGGCGGCTGCTTCGGTGGGTGGGGCGATACCTGAAAAAATGGTCCCGAGAACGGCAATAATGAGGAGCACCGGAGGCGCCAGCGATTTGAGCAGTTTGAGAAGTTTGGTAGTGGAGAACGGGGTGATCTGGTCGGCCGGCAGGGATGGGCCGAGATCAGGGTTGAGATAGCAGCGGACGATAACGTAGGCTATGTAAAGGGTTGAAAGGATGATGCCGGGAAATACCGCACCCATGAACATCTGGCCGATGGATATCCCGGCCTGTGGGCCATAGACGACCAGCATGATGGAAGGGGGAATGAGAATCCCCAGGGTGCCGGAGGCGACGATGGTGCCGGCCGCAAGTGGTTTGTCGTAGCCGCGGGTTAGCATGGGGCCAAGGGCGATTAGGGTTAAAATTGTTACCGAGGCGGCAATAACGCCGAGACATGCGGCTAGAATCGTGCCGAAGACGATGGTGACCACGGCAAGCCCTCCCTTGAGGCCACCCAGAGCATCGTAGAGACTTTCGTATAACTCCTTGGTGGTGCCTGAGTGTTGCAGCACCACTCCCATAAAGGTGAAAAGTGGTACCGCCAGGTAGGGATAGTTGAGGGAAAGGTCGTAAAACCGGCTGTAAAGAATGTGGAAGGTGGTGGTCGGGCCAAAAATTGCAAGTCCGACGAAAAATGCCACACTGCCGATGACAAAGGCGATGGGAAAACCGGTCAGGACCAGCGCGAATACGCCGCCCAGCATCAAGAAGGCGACAATCTCAGGGCTCAGTTCAAGCAAGGCGCTCTCCTTTGATGATGAAGTACAGATCGCGGATAAATTTGGACACTCCCTGCAGGATGAGGAGCAGCAGGCCCACTGCGAATACGGTGCGGTAGGGAGCCGCGGGTGGGTACCAGAAGCTGTTGAACATTACTTCGTCAATGCGCCATGCCCGAATGGCCCAGTCCATGGCAAGCTTGAACATCACCACCATAAGCGGGAAAAAGAATAGAAGGGCGCAGATGAGGTCGATCCAGGCCTGACGTTTGGGCGACATGGCTGAGTAGAAAATGTCGACCCTGGTGTGGGCGTTGTGTTTGTAGTTGTAGGAAGCACCAAGCATATAGACGACGCCGCCGGCCATGCACATGGAATCATATGCCCAGATGGTCGGGGCGTTGAAAAAGTGGCGGGCGATTGCCTCGAAGGTGCCGGCCAGCACCAGGACGACGGCAAACCATTTGCCGATGCTTCCCGACATTTCACTTAACCAGTCGATATAACCAAGTAGTTTTGAAAGCATGAGCATCGCCCGCTGTTGAGGTGTTACAGATTATTTGATGGCGTTGTAGGCTTCGCCGAACTCTTTCATGGAGTTGTAAATCTCAGCAAATATCGGTGGTTCGGATTGAGATTTTTCCTCATAAAATTTTGCCGCTTCCGCGTTCAACGCATCTTCGATGTCTTTGGGTACCTTGTAGACTTGGTTGCCGGCTTCACGGAATTTCTCCACCGCCTGCACCGACTCGTATACCAGGTATTCATGCTGGGCCTGAGTATATTTGTCGATCAAAGCCTTGACGATCACCTTGATATCTTCAGGAAGTTTCTCCCAGGCGGTTTTGTTCACAAAAAATACCTGTGGGTCACTGGGCGCCCGGGCCGGGGAGAGATAAACATAGGGTGCAACTTCGTTGAAATGCATCTTCCAGTTTGAGGCAAGGGTCGAGTACTCGAAGGCATCGATGGTGCCACGCTGCATTGCTTCATAAAGCTCGCCGCCAGGGATGATCACTGTCGCTGCTCCCATTCGCTTGAGGATTTCGCCGCCGTCGCCCATGCATCGGGCCTTAAGCCCTTTGAGATCATCAAGCGATTCGAGTTTTACCTTTGAATGAAAGAAGACTTCCTCGGGAAGCGGCGACAAGGCGCCGGGAAAGGTCATGACGTTGTAGCCTTCCATCATCTTATTGAGCAATTCGGCGCCGCCGCCGTAATTGAACCAGGTGCGCAAGGCCTCGCCGGGCAGCCCGCCGGGACGTGAACTGATGAGTCCGGCCGCGGACCATTTGTCGAGGTTATACATGGGGCAGGTGTAGGCCATCTGCAAAACACCCTGATCAACTGCGTCAAGCTCTTTGTAGGCAGGTACGATGGAACCGCCGACAAACGGCTTGACGGTCAGCCGGCCACCGGTGGCCTCGGTGATGGCGTTGCAGAGTTTGTCGTGATAGATCTGTGAGGGATCAGATGCGGGGCCGTGACCGGAAGATTTCCAGACGATGTTTTTGGCCTGCGCCGGGGCCGCGCCGATGCCGGCGGCCAATGCCAGCGCGGTGACGGCAAGGCCGGTAGTGATCAGTGTTCTCATGGTCCTCGGTTTCATGGGTTCTCCTCCTTCAATTGGTTTGTTTCATAGGGGAAGCAGCGGCGAATCAATTGCTGATGATAGCCAGTGCTGCCCCTCCATCACGCGACAAAGAGCGAACTGCCGGTGCAGTTCATCGCATAGTTACTGTTTTCAGCCGCCAACCGGTTCAGGGCGCTTTCCCCGGTACAATGGGAGACGGCAATGACCTCGATAGTATTGTTGCGCAGGTAGGCAAAAGAAGATTCCATTCCGTTATCCGCGGCTTCAACGAGATGGGTACCACCCAAAATGGCGTAAATATGTTGCTTCATGGTGTGCCGGATATGGTCGAGCATGTTCTTCATTCCGGGATGAGCACAGCCCAGAAGTACGATCAGACCATTTGACGAGTCAAGGGCCAGACATATTTCATCAGCAAAGGGATCGGGCTTGAAATCCCCGTCTTCAAAAATCATGAAGCGGGGATTGATGGTCTCATCTTCATGTACTCGTGGAAATTGTGAAAAAAGATGCACTCCCGGAGCAATTTCTCTGTGCGGGGCACGCAGTTCCTCATGGGGTATGGCATGAGAACGAAGGAAATCAGTCTTGAAGTTTACCCCCAGGTACGCGGCTGCCTGCCCGGAAACAGCATATTTTTGCCGGAAAAATCCTGTCCCGGTATGCAAAGTGAAAGAGGTAGTAAGATCAGTTAAATATCTCAAACCACCGCCATGGTCGTAGTGGCCATGACTGAGAATAACCGTATCGACTTTGGTAAGATCGAGGTTCAGCAGTCTGGCATTGTCAGCGAAAGCGTCGCTTTGACCGGTATCGAAAATCAGGTACATACCGTTATGTTGGATAAAAAAGGATAACCCATGTTCCGCTTTAAGCGCCTTGTGTTCACCGGTCCGGTTTTCAACGAGAGTGGTGATGTGAGTGGTCATAATGTCGGCTCCCCAACTGTAGTGGTATGTTGGTGCATGAAATTTCGGATATCAGCCCAGGCATTGGTGAGATGGCTGTGCATGCAGTGGCGTGCCTGGTTGCTATCAGAATGTGTGACAGCCTTCAGTACCTCACCGTGTTCGGTAATGGTTTTTTTGATTCTGCCGGGGGTATGCAGGCTTGATATCCAATCACCGGGCAGCGATGTCGTAATGGAATGCATCAGCATCGACAGAGCGCGGTTTTTACTCGCTCCGGCCAGAAGGCGGTGGAAATTTCGGTCTGATTTAATAATTTCAGTAGTATTGGCGTCGGCGGCACAGGTGGTAAAATACTTATGCGCTGTATTGAGCTCGTCGATGTCTGTTTCTTCTGCGCGTTGAGCGGCGAGGGCGGCAATATCCGGCTCAATAATCAGGCGCAGTTCAAAACTGTCGTTCAGAGATTGTTCGTTGTTTTGCAACCATGCGACAAAGGGTTCAAAACGTGAGGCTGAGTAATCGGCAAGATACACCCCTTTCCCGTGTTTGACGGTTACTCTGCCGGTTACCTCGAGAATTCGAATCGCCTCTCGAACTGAGGCCCTGCTCACCTGCAGACGTCTGGTAAGCTCATGCTCGGAAAATATCTTATCACCGGGTTTGAGCTGCTCAGCATCAATCATCGCCTCGATGGCATCGATCACTGAGTCAGATAGTCGGACTTTTTTGATGGGCTGCATAATGGTTGCTGTTAAGATGACTGATTGTCTGACAAGTTATCCTTGGAAGAACTATTTCGTCAAGTGTTTTTTGATGAGGGAGGCAAAAGAGCGGTTTAAGCTGAGAACTTGCCATTATTTGGCCCTGGTTATTGCTTTTACCATTCACGGCACTATGTTTTCGGCATTCCGCTGCCTTTTGTAACTGATTCAATATGTTTGGTTTTTCATGGCTGCGAGGTGGCGGGTTTTTGTGGATGGAGCCACCTGAGTCGACTGAGCGGGATTAGTTTAACCTCTCAACTTCCATCACAACAGCTATGGCAATGTGGCATGAAGTGTTGAATTGAAATACTCCATGCAGTCAACCAGGAAGGGGCTCTTTTTTTACCTGCAATTACAGGAGAGATAGGATGAAATATCTTTTTATTGTCGCGCTCCTCACGATCGGCTCATCGGCGCATGGTGCCGGTGAATTTATTACCTATTCGGTTGATGGCCAGGAATATGAGGGGTATTTCATTAGTCCCGGCGGCGATGCGCCGATGACTCTTATGGTGCACGATTGGGACGGGCTTACCGATTACGAGGTGAAGCGAGCGGAGATGCTTGCCGAGCTGGGCTATGCGGTATTTGCCGTGGATCTGTTCGGCAAGGGGGTACGACCCACGGAGACCGAGGAGAAGCGCAAGCTGACCGGCTCGCTCTACGGGGATCGCGAGAAAATGCGTACCCTGCTCAATGCCGGTCTGGCCGAAGCCGTGGCTCTCAGTGGCGGTAGCGATGAGGTGGTCGCATTTGGGTATTGTTTCGGTGGGGCCGCGGTCCTGGAGCTGGCCCGATCAGGGGCCGATCTTGATGGGTTCGTCTCCTTTCACGGCGGTCTGACCACTCCGGAGGGCCAGGATTACAGCGGGGTGAAGGGCTCGGTTCTGGTCTTGCACGGCACCGCTGATACTGCCGTGACCATGGAGGATTTTGCCTCTCTGGCAACTCAGCTGGAAGGTGCTTCGGTACCGCATGAGATGATCACCTACAGCGGGGCGCCGCACGCTTTTACGGTGTTTGGTTCGCCGCGATACCGTGAGGATGCCGACCAGAAATCCTGGGCGCGGTTTACCCAGTATCTGCGGGAAACAATGTAGCGTCCGCCGAGCAACCCCCGCCGGCCTGAAGGCAGAAGGGGTGGGGGTTGTTGCAGCCTACTTCTGTAAAAATCCTTTTGATCTGAGATAAGCCAGCATGTGTGGCCGTGCCTCCTTGATCAGCATAGCAGAGATCTGTTCCGTCCATGATTGATCTTTAGCGCCTCCGCCGCGGTTTTGGTAGTAGGCGCGCACGGCCTTGTCATACTCTTGCAAGTACTGTTCATCGTGTTCATCCGTGTATGTCTCCTGGTTTGAGGACAACCTCAAGGGGCAGGCGCGGTTTTACTTCTGGGTCCTGTGCCGGGTGGCCGATGCACATCCCGAACACCGGATAGACCAGATCGGGCAGATTGAGCAGTGCGTCCACCGCGGCGATGTCGTTGCGCAGCGCCCCGATATAACAGATGCCGAGCCCCAGTGATTCAGCGGCGATCGCAACATTCTGGGCAAACAGGGCGCAATCAAGTGATGCGGTGACAAACTGCTCGGTAAATCCGCTCATCATCGGGGCATCGTGCATGGTGCAGGCAAGACGATGGCGCTGCATGTCGGCACAAAACACCAGAAAAACCGGGGCTTCCCTGACATACTGCTGGGCGTTGGTGATTTCGTAGAACCTTTCCCGTACTTTCTGATCCTGCACCTGAATGACGGTGCAGGCCTGGATGAAACTGGAGGTGGCGGCATGCTGGCCGGCGCTCACCAATTGTTCGACGGTTGTGCGGTCAACAGCCTCATCGGTGAATTTACGGATGGAGCGGTGGTTGCTGAGCAGGGTGATCGTTTCGTTCATAACGATGTGTCCTCCGGGGTTTCTTGCTTCGCATGCAAAGAGCTATATTGTTGGCTGAGGGTTGGATTGACATTTCATACTCTTTTAACTCACGAAAATACAACCAGTATGTCTTGATGAAGTCGTAAAAAGTCAGGCTTGCAGGCTAAGATGGCTAAGTAATAAATCTGCCAGGAGTGGTGGTCGTTTTGACCTCGCAGGCGTACATGTGGTACGTCGAGAAGTGAAAATGATCCCACGACGACGTAGAGCGAAGTTTTTACGACGCCATCATGTCTTGTTTGGTTTGCATACCGTAGAAGGGAATCAATTATGGACGACAACAATAGTAGAGGAAAAATCTTGATATATGGCGGCAGCGGCGGTGTTGGCGCTAAATTGGCGTCGCTGCTCAACCAGCGCGGTTATGATCTTCACCTGGTAGGCAGAAATGAAGATACACTGTCGAATCTGGCGGCGAATCTCAATTGTGGATTCACCGTCGGCGATGTTCGCGATGACACATTGTTCAAACAGGTGATGAAGGATACCGGCCATATTTGTGGATTGGTTTATGCGGTGGGCACCATCAATCTGGCGAGTATCAGGCGGGTCACAAGCAGTGATTTACTCGACGATTTTACGGTAAACAGTGTTGGTGCGGCGCTGGCCGTACAGGCGGCCCTGAGCGTTTTGAAAAAAGCCGAAGGTCGCGGCGCCGTGGTGCTCTTTTCAAGTGTTGCGGCGCACACCGGTTTTGCCCTGCATAGCTCGATCAGCATGGCAAAAGGGGCAGTGGAAGGGTTGGTTGTGGCGCTGGCGGCGGAGTTGGCGCCAAACATCCGGGTGAACGGGATTGCACCTTCGTTGACCCTTACCCCTCTGTCGGAAAAAATTGTCGGCAGTGAGCAGATCAGAGAAGCGGTGGCCCATCAACACCCGCTACAGCGGCTTGGCGAAGCCGATGATGTAGCACGGATGGCCGAATTTCTCGTTTTGCCGGAATCTGATTGGATTACCGGTCAGATATTTAAGGTGGATGGCGGCCGCTCAACCCTTGCAACCACTGGCTGATACGCTAGAGAATACATCCATCTACGCACACCCGGTAGGTTTGGCGGCCGCAATGGCCGCAGAGATGAGTGGTTCCATATTTTACTGTTCTTGATTCAGTTGCGCAGTGACGGGCCAGGGAACGCATCAGCTCTTCCTGTCCATCTTTTTCGTGGAAACAGTACCAGTGCAGCCAGCCTCCGCGACGCAGCACCGATAAGGCCTCCGGTATAAAGGTTACCGCACCGTGGGGATGGGGCATTACGACCCGGTCAAATGTGGTGGGCAGATTCGGTATTACCTCGCCTACATCTCCATGAATCACATTGATTGTATCCGCCGCCTTGTTCAGCGCGAGGTTGCGCACGGCGCAGGCATGGGCGTCCGGATTTGCTTCGATTGCGGTGATTGAGGAGCAACGGCCGGTATTGGCGATGGCAAGCGGCAGCGGCGCGATACCGGAAAACATAACCAGAATGTGCTCATCAGGCTGGATAAGCTTTGCTATCCGTTGTCGCTCGACACCCATGCGCGGTGAAAAATAGGTTTCGGCAAGATCCACGAAAAGTTTCAGACCATGCTCCATGTGCATGGTGGTCGTCCGGTCTTGCCCGACGATGCAGGTAAAAGATGTGGTTCGCGCCTTCCCCTGATAGCTCCCGGTGCGGGCAAGCACTGTTTTGATGCGGTTATTTGAGGATAGAATTGCAGTGCCGACAAGCTGACGCCGCTGCCACAACGGTTCAGCAATTGAAGTTACCGCGATGTCGCCGATTATGTCGTATGAATTATTGAGATAAGACAGTTCAAACTCGGTGAGAAAGTGACGTAGTCTCTGTTTCAGCCTCATCTATCAATCAATGATGCCAAGGATTGGCAAAGATCTGCGTTGATGCAATACCTCAAGAAGCGGACAAAACCATCGCCGGTCGTCATTGCCGTAGACAAAAATGGTGACCCCAAGGGGACTCGAACCCCTGTTCCCGGCGTGAGAGGCCGGTGTCCTAGGCCACTAGACGATGGGGCCGACAAAGGATGCGACTCGTTTAGCCGAAAAGTGTTTCTTTGTCAAGCACGATGGCGGGGGATAATCCTCGCTCATCGCTATTGCTGAAAGGGGGCTGATGGCGGGCTCTTTACCAATTGACGGCACGCATATACGTGCCGGTTATTTTCACAGACGGTTGAAACGACGCGTAATCTCTTTGAGCCAGTCGGCCAGTTCATCGGTTAAAAAATGTTGGGCGCAGCGCCATCGCCAGTTTCCAGTGGCCACCCCGGGAATATTCATCCGGCAATCACCACCGAAACCAAGGATATCCTGCAACGGGATGATGGAAAGCTGGGCGACTGAGCTCTGTGCCAAATATATGAGATCGTGATGGATAGGGGAGTCGCCGGTTAGTTTCTGGTTGGCGCTCTGTTTGATACTGCTGCGCGTATTTTCGTTGAGATTTTCAGATAAAAACCAGCCTAAGGTTGTATCGTTGTCGTGGGTGCCGGTGTAAACGACGCAGCGGGAAGTCTCAAAATTCCAGGGAAGAAACGGATTGTCCGGATGGCCGTCAAAGGCAAACTGGAGCACCTTCATACCGGGATAGCCCAGTGTTTCACGCAGTGTTGTGACGGCCTCGGTGATGATGCCGAGATCCTCGGCGATGATCGGCAGAGGGCCAAGTTTTTTTTCGATTTGCCGAAACAATTGTTCACCTGGGCCTTTCAACCATGATCCGTGTTCCGCTGTTTTGTCACTGGCGGGCACTGCCCAATACGACTCAAAACCGCGGAAGTGATCGATCCGTGCCATGTCAACCAGGCTGAACATGGCGGCTAGACGATTCGTCCACCAGGTGGTGAGTGCCTGTTGCACGGATGTCTCTGGACTTGCCCATCGATAGATGGGATTACCCCATAATTGTCCCGTTTTACTGAAGTAGTCAGGAGGCACCCCGGCCACGAGCAGCGGAAGTCCGGTGTTTTTGTCGAGTTCGAATAGTTCCTGGTGAGCCCAGACATCGGCACTGTCCAGAGCCACATAGATGGGGATATCGCCGATAAGGCGAACACGTTTATGGTGGGCATGCTGTTTCATGGCATGCCATTGCCGGGCAAATATATACTGCTCAAAGGCAAAGTAGGTGAGCCGGGGGCGCAGCTTCAGCCGTGTTTCTTCAAGACTCTTTGCATGCCGGTTGGCAAACTCCGTCGGCCAATGATACCATGGTTTATTGTTAAATTTCTCTTTGAGTACCATAAAAAGCGCATAATCATCGAGCCAATGGGTGGCCTTCTGAAATGCGGCAAATGCATCAGTGGGGTTTTTAGCAAAAGCGGTGAATGCTTTGGTGAGCAGCTGGCTTTTGAATCGGGCTACCGCGTGAAAATTAACGCTGAAGTCAGAGACATCTTTGAGTCCGGCAATGTCTTGTTCAACGAGTAGTCCGTCTGAGATAAGCAGCTCAGGTGAAATCAAAAGAGGGGAGCCGGCAAATGCCGAGCTGCTCATATATGGCGAATTATCAAACATCTCATCGGATGGTCCGGTGGGAAGAATCTGCCAGTATGTCTGGCCGGCACTGCTGAGATAATCGAGAAAGCGTTGTGCGGCGACGCCGATATCGCCGATGCCGAATGGTGACGGGATTGATGTTATGTGAGCCAGTATGCCGCTGGCACGATTGGTTTCTGGTGGGCGGTTCATGGCAATATAATATTGTTACGGCCAGAGCAAGCTGAAGGGAGCTTTGAAAAATGAGAATTTTCGTTCAAGATCAAGGCGCGAGTGAAATTTTACCGCGGGCATATGACTTATATTCCGAGGATAAAATTTTTTTGAGCAACGCGGAGATTGGGCGAAAAGGCCATTTTTCAAGGTTCCCTGAAATCTTATGGTGTCAAGAGTAATCGTAATCACTGTATCTGAGCGCTGATACTGGATTTTACCGGGCATGGGAATTATCATTTTGGCATGATAGATAAAATATGTATATTACAGGGTTTTAATCCTACGCCCAATTCCCCTATATGAGTCTCTGCTTAGTGTATAGCGGCTTTTAAAAAGCACTTGTGATATGTGGACGAAGCCATCGCGCTATTATATCGTGCGAATGAACTGTTCTTAGTGGTGACCGGAGTTTACTGCCAGTGTTATCGAAAATCAAAGAAGATCTGCTGAAAGCGGGAAAATCGAGAGGCTGTATCAGTTTCGACGACCTTAACGATCTGCTCCCTGATGATGTTAACGATCCCCGAGACATTGAAAAAATTTTTAATTTTCTCGGGGATAATAATATCGAAGTTGTAACCGAGGAAAAATCCGGAGAGAAACGAACGCTTTCCGGTGAATTGTGGGAAAAGACAGAAGACAAATCCGATAACGGTAAAGGTGGCGATCCCATTCTTGCTCTTTCTGACGAGGAGCAGCACGATACCGAAGAGACCACCACCACCTACCTTCGCGAAATGGGGCGCTACGACCTGCTTACCCCCGAAGAGGAGGCGAAGTACAGTAAGACCATCCGCCAGGGCTTCGAGGCCATCATCACCGCTATTCGTGAAGATTCTTCCGAAGTGGCCGAAATAACCCTGCTCAAAGAACGTATCGATCTGTGGGAAAAGCGTGACCCGACCCTGAAGCCGAAAAAACAGCAGCTCAACTTTATGCGCTACAGTGTTACCAGTTCCGCCAAAAAATATAGTGAGAAACGCGAACTTTTCGAGCTTCAGACCAAGATGGAGGCGTACAGCCGTTCCATAGAGGTGGCGAAAGACACCATGATCAGGGCGAATCTGCGTTTGGTAGTGTCCATCGCCAAACGATATATGCATCAGGGGCTGACCCTGGCCGATCTGATCCAGGAAGGAAACCTTGGCCTGATGCGGGCGGTATTTCGGTTTGACTATACCAAGGGCAACAAATTTTCCACCTATGCAAGCTGGTGGATACGCCAAGCCATCACCAGGGCGATTCTTGACAAGACAAGAACAATACGGCTGCCGGTTCACTTCCTTGAGTTGCGCAGCCAGTTTTTCAAGGCATTTTATGCCCTTTACAAGGAGTTGGGGCGGGAACCCACCCCGCTGGAGATTTCAAGCTCCACCAATCTGCCGATGGATAAGATTTTATCCATTCTGGAGGCCTCGCGTGAACCCATCTCGCTGGAAACCCCAGTCGGCGATGATGACTCGACACTTGGTGATTTTCTTGAAAATCAGGAATCCCAGTCTCCCTATGAAGCGGTGCAGGTAAGAGAGCTTGCCGGTCGGGTAAACGAAATTCTGTCTACCTTGTCGGAGCGGGAAGAGAAAATCATCCGCTTGCGTTTCGGTATTGGCGAAAAGGCAGAATTCACCCTTGAGGAAATCGGCAAACGATTCAACGTCTCACGAGAGAGGATTCGCCAGATCGAGAAAAAGGCGCTGAACAGGTTACGCCATTCCAGCAGACGGGAAAAGCTTAAATATTTTATCGACTAGCAGTACCCTGTAAGGCTTGAAAATATCGCCGAGCTTGCTCTTTTGCGTTTTATGCTTCGTTACCCTTTCAGTAACGTGGTACTGCTATGCTCCCTCAATGATGTCTCGCCTAGAACAAAAAATAGCTGTCCACTATTGCGTTATTTAAAACTTTACATGGTATCAGAGTCTTTTTCTCACCCCGACAAGATGGCTTCTCGTCTTCATCGTTTGGGTAGTTGGGCGATCACCCTCTTGCTCAGTGCATTTCTCCTTACTCCGGCCAGTGTGCGG
>AVFP01000180.1_pt1 | contig 12300 bp, 8 predicted proteins | sample 79721 | NCBI WGS metagenome assembly AVFP01 (sample SAMN02303578;SAMN02303577;SAMN02303577;SAMN02303578, study PRJNA214436) | microbial mat metagenome | isolation source: pink berry consortia of the Sippewissett | place: USA: Sippewissett Marsh, Cape Cod, MA | reverse complement strand
GTCCAAACCGTGCCATTTCCATCATAGGCGACCGTTCGTAAATCATGATCAACCTCATGTGGCACCCATGTTAACCCTGAGTCAAGAGACTGGTATATTACACCTCTATCCCAATCTCCTCCACTGGCTATGAATGATCCTAATACTGTATTTGTCTGGAGCCATCTTCTCATAGGTTTCTTATTCGGATCCTTTATCCAATTCTCCTCTGAAATCCAATTTTTTGTAATCTTTTCTAAATCAATCGACGTGAAATAAGTTTCGCCTTCTTCAGCTCCGAAAGTGTACCTACCTCCTTCAAATCGAACATCGTAAACGTTATGCGGAAGAGTATCGGAGATTACATCTGCTATTTCCCACTCTCCATAAGCAGCCTGGAGAATAAATCCGGAGTATGAACGGTCACCTCCAACCAATAGGTACTTCCCATTGTGCTTGTAAATTCCTCTCACTTTGGAGTTAGTCGGTAGATTATGAATAGTATAATCTACCGATAGATTGTCCTTCTTACAACCTGATGAAAACAATACTGAAATAAGAAAAACAGCACCCATGCTCTTCCTTACTACCCATTGAACACTCATGCCGCAATGATACCGTTTATCAAAATATTTATGAAATTATAGTACTATGTTTTGCATAGTACATTCCATTAGATATATATTTGTATCGCAATTAAGCTAAGAAAGTAAAACAAGTATCAATGAAAGTAGAGAATACCAAAGCACAGATGAGGAAGGGGGTTTTGGAATATTGTATTCTGCTACTGCTAAAAGAGCGGGAAATGTATCCATCGGAGATAATAGGAGAGCTTAAAGAGCTTCATCTAATTGTAGTTGAAGGCACGCTCTATCCTCTCCTTACCCGGCTCAAAAACGCAGGAATTCTATCCTATAGATGGGAAGAATCAACTTCAGGTCCCCCCCGAAAGTATTACCAGTTGACCTCTATAGGATCAACGGTAACCGAAGAGCTCTCCAAAACCTGGACTGCTCTCGAAACAGCAGTAAATCAAGCAAAAAACCTTAACTCAAACAAACAAGACAAATGAAAAAGACAGTAACGATTAATCTCGCTGGGCTGATCTTTAATATAGATGAAGATGCCTATGCACATTTGAAGAACTACCTCGATACGATTCGAAGTTATTTCGGCGAATCGGAGGGCCGTGACGAGATCATGACGGATGTCGAGGCCCGGATCGCTGAAATACTTCAGGAAAAACAAAAAGAAGGACGACAAGTGGTGATCATGTCCGATGTACATGAAGTAATCGAAGCCATGGGACAACCCGAAGATTATCTGGGTGAAGAATTTGAGGGAGAGAGCAAAAGATCAGGTCATTCAGGTAGTTCACATCATCAGAGCACCAATAGAAGAAGACTGTTCCGCGATCCTGACAACATGGTTGTTGGCGGAGTTTGCAGCGGTATTGGTCATTATTTCGGAATAGACCCCATATGGATCAGGTTGGCATTTGTTGTTGCCGTTCTAACTCTTGGAACGGGCATATTGCTATACATCATATTATGGCTCATCATCCCAAAGGCAAAGTCCTCCCTCGATCGTCTTGAGATGAGGGGGGAGCCGGTCAATTTACACAACATCGGTAAAACGGTGGAAGAAGAAATTGACAATGTCAAGAAAAACTATGAAGACTACCGCTACGGAGGTGGTTACGATAGAGACCGCGATAGGGTGAAGAACGGATTCCAGAGATTTTTTTCTTTTTTAGGAGATATATTCAAGCGACTATTTCAGGCAATCGGAAAGATCTTTGGCTTATTTCTAATTCTTCTCGGAGCAATAGTTCTCACCGCACTTGTAGTAGGCCTTTTTACATCATTGGGTCAGGTAAACTTTGGTTGGGATGAGGGCGCAACAGCTTACAGCACATTGGAACTCTCAAGCTTTTTTTTTGACAGTGGAGCTTTAATGTATACTGCCATTGCAGGCATTGTACTTCTTGTTGGCATTCCATTTCTAGCGCTTCTCTACTCGGGATTAATCCTGCTTTTTGGTGCTCCAAGAACAGGCCGAAGAGTCGGAATTACACTTACGCTTGCCTGGGTTCTGGGAATTGGTCTTACAGGATACGCAGCCCTGAAAACATCGGCAGATTTTTCTAAACCCGACAGTAAGGTCGAAAAGATTCCGCTGGAATTTACAGAGGGTGATACCCTGGTTTTAAACGCCGAAAGAAGAAAACTAAAACTTCTATCCGAAAACGATGGTTTTGAAGATTTTGGCGAGGTTTTTAAGCTGGAAGGTGATGAGGCCAGACTGGGAGATGTAAAACTTACCATCGAAAAAAGTCCAACATCTAATGCCAGTCTTGAAATTATACGAAGTGCAAGAGGACGGCATTTTGAAGAAGCCATGGCTAGAGCAGAAAACATTGATTACCAAATTGAATGGAGGGCCAATCAGCTAATTCTGGACCGTGAATTTACCATTCCTATAGACGACAAATGGAGAGATCAGGAAGTGGAAATTGTCCTTTTAATACCGGAGAACCATACTGTCTACCTCGCAAGTGGACTCGAAGGAATGCTACAGGGAGTAAAGAACTACACCCGAACCAAGAGCTGGAGAATGCTCAATCACCACTGGACTATGACAGATTCCGGTTTAGTATCAGAAGAAATTCTTTACAATCTTAGAGACCAAATAGACGACGCCAACAGACTTTATGAAGAAATTGAAATTCTCGAACAAGAAGAAGAAGAGATCGTTCCTGATAATACCGAGCAGGGCGAAGAATTGAGTCAGTAATGTAGGGTGCCCCTGATCAATTAGCATCGAAGAAGCTGCAAAGAGCTTCATTCGGCAGGAGTATTGCTCCCGTTTTCAGTTACCCTCTTTTTTCTAATTTCGCGCCGGTAAGCTCTGAAAAATAGTGTACTGCGAATGGGTGATGACAAAGAACAATCAGTGGCCGACGAACCGATGACAAAAGAGGAGCTTCGTGAAGAAATACTCAACGATTTTCGCTTAGCAAATGAGAGCCGGGAAGCCAGTCTACTTGGCAGAAGAGAAGTTTTAACCGGCAAAGCAAAATTTGGAATCTTTGGTGACGGCAAAGAGTTACCTCAAATTGCTCTTTCTAAACAATTCCAACCGGTGATTTAGATCCGGGTATTACAGAGATCAGACCTGGTTAATGGCCATGGGAGAACTCACACTCCAGGAATTTTTTGCACAACTCTACGCTGATCCCAATGAGCAGAATGATCCGCACAGTGCCGGTCGCCAAATGAACTGTCATTTTGCCACTCACTCGCTCAATAAAGATGGAACCTGGAAAATCCTGGCAGAGCAAAAAAACTCCTCTGCAGACATCTCACCTACGGCTGGTCAAATGGCAAGAATGTTAGGCCTGGCATACGCATCAAAAATATACAGGCTACGGCCAGAACTCACAGAAAACGAAGACTATAAAAAATTCTCGAACAATGGTGATGAGGTAGTTTTTGGATCTATCGGAGATGCCTCCACCTCAGAAGGTCCTTTTTGGGAGACCATTAATGCAGCTGGAGTTTTACAAGTGCCCCTGGTGCTTTCCGTTTGGGATGACGGATATGGAATCTCAGTTGAAAGGAAATATCAAACAACAAAAGGCAGTATCTCCGAAGTACTCAAAGGTTTTCAGAGAGATGAAAATGGTGACGGATACGAGATTTTCAGGGTAAAAGCATGGGACTACGCTCAATTATGCATAGTCTATGAACAAGCCGCCGACATAGCGCGGGAGCAACATATTCCGGTAATCGTTCATGTAGAAGAGGTAACTCAACCCCAGGGCCATTCGACTTCCGGTTCTCATGAACGCTATAAAACTCCTGAAAGATTAGCCTGGGAAGCTGAATTTGATGGCATCCGAAAAATGCGAGAATGGATTATTGATAAAGGGCTCGGAACTGAGCAAGAACTGGATCTCATTCAAAAGGAGGCAGTAAAAACAGTTCGAGAAGCTAAAAAAGCTGCCTGGAAAGCGTTTCACGATCCCATACTTGAAGAGTACGGAGAACTAAAGAAGATTTTGGATCAAGTTGTCAATGAAAGCTCTCACAAACCTGCAGTGGAAGAAGCGATCAATCAACTGTTAGAAATTCATGAATACCTGCGCCGGGATTTGCTAAAATCCGCCCGCCATGTGCTTCAATTAACAGCATCTGAGTCTATTCCTTCAAGGAGCAATTTGAGCCAATGGGTGAAAAAGATGATCGCTAAAAGCAATGATTATTACCATAGTCATCTCTATTCTGAAAGCAAACATTCACCTCTGAATCAAAGAGTTACCCCACCATCTTATTCATCCGATTCCATGAAGAAAGATGGTCGTGAAATACTTCGAGACAATTTTGATGCGCTTCTGGAAAAAATGCCGGAGATCCACATCTTTGGGGAAGATGCCGGAAAAATCGGAGGAGTTAATCAGGGCCTGGAAGGTCTTCAGAAAAAATACGGTGAAATCCGAGTTTCAGATACGGGAATTCGAGAAGCGACCATTATTGGACAGGCCATTGGAATGGCCATGAGAGGACTGCGTCCGGTAGCTGAAATCCAGTATCTCGATTACGTCAATTATGCTTTGCAAGTGATGTCCGATGATTTATCCACCGTGCGCTACCGAACTAAAGGTCGTCAAATGGCACCAGTTATAATTCGAACACGAGGACATAGACTGGAAGGAATATGGCACTCCGGATCTTTGATGGGCATGCTGATTAATGCAGTTCGCGGCATGCATGTTTGTGTTCCAAGAAATATGACTCAGGCTGCTGGAATGTACAATACACTTTTGCATGGAGATGACCCTGGAATCATCATCGAATCGCTCAACGGCTATAGGTTAAAGGAACAAATGCCCCTAAATTTAGGCGAATACACCGTACCCGTTGGAAAAGTAGACGTCATTAAAGAAGGTACAGATTTAACCATCGTATCATACGGCTCACTAGTACGAATGGTTGAAGAAGCTGCAATCAGGCTGTCCAAGCTTGGAATTTCAGCGGAGGTGATTGATATCCAAACACTTATTCCATTCGATCTGGAACATGAGATATTCGAAAGTCTCAATAAAACCAACCGACTTCTTATAGTAGACGAAGATGTTCCAGGTGGAGCTGCCGGATATATCTTAAGCCAAATTCTGGACCCCCAGGATGGTTACTACGCTCTAGACTCAAAACCCGTTTTGCTTTCTGGAACGGATCACCGCCCTCCATACGGCACGGACGGCGACTACTTCAGTAAACCCTCGGTAGAAGATATCGTGGAAAACGCATATTCCATAATGCATGAACTCGACCCCGCAAGATTCCCTTCATTCTACCGGTAAAGCGCAATACGTTCCTTCAACGGAAGCTGAATCGTCTTACAACCTCCTCGAAGAGATGTCCATCAAGGAAATCCTTGCCGGAATCAACAACGAAGATCACAAGGTGTCCGCCAGAGTACGTGAGGTCTTAGTAGATGTTGAACTGCTTGTTCAACAAGTTGTTTCCAGTTTAAAAAACGGTGGGCGCCTATTCTACATCGGTGCAGGAACGAGTGGAAGACTCGGTATCCTGGATGCATCTGAATGTCCTCCAACCTTTGGTGTTAGTCCAGACTTAGTTACGGGTATAATAGCTGGTGGAGATAGCGCCATCCGAACAGCTGTAGAACATGCTGAAGACCACATAAATCAGGGGTATATCGATCTTAAAAATGAAGGGCTCCAGAAAGGGGATGTGGTGATCGGTATTGCGGCATCTGGCACTACTCCTTACGTAATAGGGGCTTTAGAAAAATGCAGAAAAGAAGGTGTAATTACGGGATGTATTACGTGCAGCCCGGGGTCTCCCATCACCAATTCCTGTGATTATCCCGTCGTAGTGCAGGTCGGACCTGAATTTATCACAGGGTCCACGAGAATGAAATCAGGCACAGCCCAAAAAATGGTGCTCAACATGATTACCACAACGACTATGATTCAATTAGGAAGAGTGAAAGGAAATCGAATGGTAGACATGCAGCTCACCAACAATAAGCTCATTGAAAGAGGGCGCAAAATGCTAATGGAGCAATTAAACATTAACTATGCCGAAGCCAGTTCCATTCTTCAACAATATGGCAGTGTTAGGGCAGCATTAGTAAACATCAAAACAAAATGACAAAAGAAGGAAGAGATAAAATCAACCAGAAATTCGAACAGCGAACCTGGAATGAAATCATAACTAAAGATAGCTGGATGGTATTCAGAGTAATGTCTGAAATGGTCACAGCTTTCGATCATTTGGCAAAAATAGGCCCTTGCGTTAGCATTTTTGGTTCAGCCAGAAAACAACCAGACGACCCCAGCTACAAACTGGCAGAGGAAATTGCCTATCAACTCACCACTCAAGGTTATGGAGTAATCACAGGGGGTGGTCCGGGTATAATGGAAGCAGCAAACAAAGGTGCTCAATTGGGAAACGCACCATCTGTTGGACTGCACATTGATCTGCCAGCAGAACAGGCGTCCAATCAATACATCGATCGGGATAAAATCATTGTATTCGACTACTTTTTTGTACGAAAACTCATGTTTGTGAAGTATGCTCAGGGTTTCATTGTATTGCCCGGCGGATTCGGGACCTTAGATGAACTTTTTGAAGCCCTAACCCTAATACAGACCAATAAGGTGGCCAGACTACCTATTATCCTTGTAGGTAGAGAGTTCTGGGCAGGATTGATTGATTGGATAGAGGAGGTCATGATTAAGAAGGAACAGACCGTTTCATCATCAGACCTGGAGCTGTTTAAAGTAGTTGATACAGCAGAAGAAGCGGTTAAAACTATTGACCTGTTTTATAGCAAATATCTTCTTAAACCCAACATCTAAAACTATAGGCAAAAGCCTAACTTCCTCCCTAAATCACTGTACAACAAGATGTTGCTTATTAACAGATTTCTGTTTGTAATTACAAAAAACTGGCTAAGAGCTGAGTAGCAATACGGATAGCTTTGTTTCAAAGCAAAAAAGTTCAGTATGCTCAAGACAGCCTTTGTAACATTCAATCTCATATTTGTAGTCATTTTCAGTGTAATGCTGGAAGATGTAAAAGTCACACAAGAAGCTCCTGACCGCGTAAAACGAGAGGGAGAGTTTACCGTTACTGTAGAAATTGAAAAAGGATCTATAACTGGATTCGCTAAGTATCAGGTTAATCTTCCCGTTGGAGTTGAAGCCATCGAAGTTCAATCTCAGGGAGCAACTTTCACCTATGCTCAACACAAGGCTAAGTTTATTTGGATGACCTTACCCGAAGGTGACAAGTTTCAGATTAAGTACAAAGTGAAGGTTACCGACCCGTATTTAGCCATCATTCCCCTAACAGGTACCTTTAGCTACCTCGACGAAAACAAGAGGATGACTGTAGATGTTAATGAAAAACAGGTATACGTTGGAGAGCAGGAAGTAGCAACAGAAGAAATTCCAGATCCGAAGGCTTCGGTGAACAGAACCATTACTGACCTCGGTAATCAAAAGTACCTGGTTACTGTAGTCATAGATAAGGAAAACATTACTGGATTTGCCAAGATACAAGATATGGTTCCTTCAGGATCAAAAGTGGAGGTTCAACAAGATATGGGAGCCGTATTTTCCAAAGTAGACCGTAAAGTGAAATTCATTTGGATGGATCTTCCAACTGCCAATCCACTTGAGGTATCCTACACCGTTGATATGTCTTCCGCCAGTAATAAAAGCCCTACAGATATAAACGGTGAATTTGCATTTTTACACAAAGGCGAATCTCAGAAAGTTATTATTGGAAGTGAAGCACTTGCAGCTGCAGTTGAAGAAACCCAGGAAAATGCCGAAGTCATAGATTCTACTCCTGTTTATGAAGAGGTTGTGGAAACAACAGATGTGGTTGTTGAAGAAATTCCACCAGTTGTTGATGAAAGTCCGGTTATCCCTGAGCCCAGTCAAGGCATTGACTATAGAGTTCAGATATTAGCCGCACATAGGTCTGTTCAAAGCCCTTATTTTCAGAAATATCATAGTTTTTCAAAAGCCTTTAATGTAGAAAACCATGAAGGTTGGGTAAAGTATACTGTAGGCGATTTCTCCGTGTATAAAGATGCACGCAACCATAGAAATAGTCTAACAGCGCACAAATTTCCGGGACCATTTGTGGTTGCATACAATGATGGTTCTAGAATTACAGTACAGGAAGCACTGATGATTACCAATCAACAGTGGGTTAAATAAGGCTCAATAAACCCTTACTTCTAAAAAGGTATTGTTTATACTTATTGTTTTACCTTAGCCGTTTACAAACAAGCACTTAGCTAAGAGATATTCGAATGGCAAGGGAATTGTTCGGGGTAATTCTTCTAATCGCACTGCTACCGTATTTCGGTAAAGCACAGCAGGATACCTCCTTAGTTACCACTTATAACCCATCATATTCATCCAATTATAAGTCACCTCCAGAAAGAGTTCCCCCAACACTGAAATTTGAGACCGGTATTCTCAACTATGTAGGTGAAATTGGAAAAGGATATGAACTCAACTCGCCCTTTAGTGGAAATTACGCCTTTCGGTTATCCTTCGTTCAACCGGTAGTTCGATTTCTAGATTTCAATGCATTTGTCTGGACGGGAAGAGTATCTGCCAATGAAAGAGGAATCGAAAGAAACCTCAACTTCCTATCTAATCTTTTTGCTGGAGGTTTTAGTTTTACATACAATTTTGACCATTTCCTGAAAGAAGATAGAATAGTCGAACCACTGCTGGATGTAGGTTTTCAGGTTATCGATTTCAATTCAAAAACAGATGTCATTGACGAGTTTGGAAATACTTATAATTATTGGTCTGATGGTTCGATCAGAAATGTTCCCGAGTCTTCTGGTCTGCCTGTTGATGAGACAGTTAGGCTTCAGAGAGATTATGTTTACGAAACAGATCTGCGAACCAGCCTGGAGAGTGAATTGGGCCGATATGACAACAATGCCCTGAGTATTCCTGTAACCATAGGCGCGCAGATGAACATGACCACGAGATGGAAGGCAAGAGTTAGTGCTACATATCACTACATGTTTTCGGATTACATCGATGGCGTAACGCCCACACGTTCAGGCGTAAATCAAGGAGATGGAGCTAATGATGCGCTTGTTTACATTTCAGCTGGTATTCAATACAATTTTACCAAAGGAGATGATTCACGCGGTCTGGATGATGACGGTGAGTTTTATCCATTAGATGATTTTGAAGATAGTGACAATGATGGTGTTTGGGATTTTGAAGATGACTGCATGGGAACTCCGGAAGGAGTCGAAATTGACTTGAGAGGCTGTCCATTGGACGACGACGATGACAACTTTCCAAACTTTCGTGATGAAGAGATCAATTCTCCTTTTGGTGTCCCCGTCAATACTTTAGGCGTGGCTCTTACCGAAGCTGATATTGATCTTATCTATGCTAATTTTTATGATTCAGCTGGCCTTTATGGTGATGATGAGAGCATGTATAATATACTTTATAGTGAAACTGTAATTAAGACTGAAAGAAAAGCTGAACCGATTGATAAAGTTAGTTATCAAGTAGAGCTTGCTCGATTTGAGGAAAGTGTACCATCCTCTGCAGTAAACACTATCCTTACCGTACCAGATGTCAAAGTATATGACAATAATGGGCAGGTAATTGTAACAGCCGGCTCTTATGGATCGATAGATGCGGCTAAAAACAGACAAAAAGAACTCTCTCGAAAAGGAATATCAGCAACAGATATAGTAAAGGTAACGCCCGATGGCCAGGTGAGCAGTGTAACAGGTGGTACGGCGGAATTTGATGTAAATGAATGGAAGCTCAACGAAAGCAAGGACATTATATATCGGGTGCAGGTCGGAGCGTTTACACAGGAAGCAAATGAGCTGGTATTCCAGTACTTGCCGAATGTCATTAAACTGACAAGCGATGACGGATACACCCGCTATTTCACTGGCACATTTAACGGATACAAGAAAGCCGCAGAAGCCAAGATCAATATTCTTCAACTCGGTTTTGAAGGAGCTTTTGTTGTTGCGCTTCAAGGGGGTAAAAAAATCCCATTATCAAGTGTGGGTACCAGTTTGTTGGAAGAACGAAGACAATTCCTCGAAACACAAGAATCACTTACTGAAAACCAAAAAAATAATCTTGGATTCAGAGTGCAGTTAGGGTCTTTTAAAAAGCAACCTCCTACTGAAGCTCTGGAGAGATTTATGGAAATTGGAGATATTGAATCAAGAAAAGGTGATGACGGATACGTCCGCTACTTCACCAAGTTTACCAGGAGTTTTGAAGAAGCCAATGAGCTGAAGAAAGAATTGCTCGGCAAGGGCTACAATGGAGTTTTCGTGGTAGGAGAGTTCAATGGTGAAATCATCAAAGCCAAACATGCAATTGAGCTGCTCAACCGATCGATTAAATACCGGTTAACAATTTTTCGTTTCATCCGTTTCCTTTAGATTCTATTTTAGTGCAAAATCATTTATCATGCTCAGGATTACTATAAGTGCGTTGCTTTTTTTCTCTATTGTCACAGCCAACGGTCAGGTTTCTAATCAGGAAGCGTCCAAGAAACTCTCTACTTTCTTTCGCTATGTACAACTAGCATATGTAGACACAGTGAATGGAGAAGAATTAGCTGAAGATGCAATCAGAGCGATTCTGAAAGATCTAGACCCACATTCCGTCTATATATCTAAAAAAGACTTAAAGAAAATGAACGAACCTCTTGAAGGAAATTTTGAGGGGATTGGAATCCAGTTCAACATATTGCATGATACCATTGTAGTGGTCTCTCCTATTTCTGGGGGGCCATCAGAAAAGCTTGGTATACGGGCAGGTGACAAAATCATTGAAATTAACGATGAGACCGTAGCCGGAGTGGGATTTACCAATAAAGACGTAACCGATAACCTTAGAGGTAAAAAAGGTACTCAGGTAGAAGTAGGAATCAAGCGAAGCGGTGAGGATCAACTTCTTGACTACACTATTACCCGAGATAAAATACCGATTTACAGTGTCGATGCCGCATATATGGCCGACCCTGAAACGGGCTACCTTAAACTCAATCGTTTTTCAGCCACGAGTATGGGTGAAATAACAACAGCTTTAGACTCCCTTTCGAAATTAGGTATGGAAAACCTTATACTTGACTTAAGAGGTAATGCCGGAGGCTATTTAAAAACTGCGGTAGACCTTTCTGACTATTTCTTAAGTAAAGGGAAGCTTATGGTATACACCGAAGGTAGATCCTACCCTCGAGAAGACTACATTTCCACCTCAGCAGGCAACTATGAAAAGGGAAAATTGATCATACTCATCGATGAGGGAACCGCTTCGGCAAGTGAAATCGTTTCAGGTGCAGTTCAGGACTGGGATCGTGGGCTAATCATGGGAAGGAGATCTTTTGGAAAAGGTTTAGTTCAAAAACCATTTAGTTTAGGGGATGGATCGGCCATTCGTCTAACCGTTTCCAGATATTATACCCCTTCAGGAAGGTCAATACAAAGACCTTATGACGAGGGTGGCAAGGCATACTATGAAGAAATTTACAACCGCCTCAACAATGGAGAGCTTACCGATTCTGATAGCATCGACCTTCCTGATTCATTGATGTTTAAAACTTTGGAATCAAAGAGAACAGTTTACGGGGGAGGAGGAATTATGCCAGATATTTTCGTTCCTCTTGATACAACGGAGTTTAGCGATCTCTACAGTTTGATTCTGAGAAAGGGATTGTTGAACACTTATTCTTTGGATTTTCTTGACGTTCATCGAATTTCGATGCAACAAGACTACCCCACTTTCGAGGATTTTGACAAAAAATTCAATATCGAAGGAGAGCGATTAGAAGATTTCAAAGCCTACTTGAAAAAGGAGAATATTGAAATAAACGAAACGGAGTTTACCACTTCGCAAAACCTCATAACCACATATCTTAAAGCTTTAATAGCCAGGAGTCTGTGGGGTTCAACTGAGTTCTACAGGGTTTCGAACCCAATAAACAAAACCTATAGAGAGGCCTTAAAAACAATGCACAGTGACAGTTTTAAAGCTGAAGGTCTGAAATCTGATTAAGCTATTATTTTTGCATCTCAAAATTTGGAAATATGGATAACATAAAAGAGTACATCAATACTGGAATCTTAGGGGTCATTGCCCTGACTCTCATCTATGCAGTATTCATTAAAGAAGAATCCAATACAAACTACAGGCAAACAAGACCGGAGGTAAATCGTCAAAGCAGTATAGCAGCTACCCCACCCACTGCACCC
>AVFP01000175.1_pt1 | contig 12410 bp, 10 predicted proteins | sample 79721 | NCBI WGS metagenome assembly AVFP01 (sample SAMN02303578;SAMN02303577;SAMN02303577;SAMN02303578, study PRJNA214436) | microbial mat metagenome | isolation source: pink berry consortia of the Sippewissett | place: USA: Sippewissett Marsh, Cape Cod, MA | reverse complement strand
GATGTGTATAAGAGACAGAGCTCTGGTTCTGCGTCGTGCCGTTGCCGAGCTGCCCGTAACCGTTGTAGCCCCAGGCCAGCACCCGTCCATCGGTGCGCAGGGCCAGCGTGTGGTTGGCGCCGGTGGCGACCACGTCCTCGACCATCTCTGGCGCCACGGTGGCGTCCGAGCCATGCTCGAATTCCTCGCTATCCAACAGGCCATCACCGTCGTAGTCGGTGCCGATCCCGGCCGTCAGCAGATCCCCGAAGTTGGCCAGCTCCCACTCGTCAGCGATCCCGTCGCCATCGGCGTCGAGCCGATAGGCGGGATCGTAGGGGAAGGCGTCGGTGGAGTCCGGCTCGCCGTCGCCGTCGCTGTCCGCAGCCGGGTCGGTGGACGGCTTGCCCACCGGGAAGATGGGCGCAAGGTTGTTGTCGATGACGACAACCGGAGAGCGGCGGTCCGTCGCTGTGCCGTCGCCGAGCTGGAACAGCGCGTTCCTGCCCCAGGCGAAGGCGGTCAGATCATCGGTGACCGCGAGGCTATGCTCGGAGCCGGCGTCGATGCCGGTGATGCCGGTGAGCCCAAGCGATGTCGGGATGCTGCTGTCGCTCAACGTTCCTTCGCCGAGCTGGCCCAGGTTATTGCGTCCCCAAGCGAGGACATCGCCGCCTGATGCAAGCGCCAGACTGTGCCATTCGCCTGCGGCCAAGGCCGACATTCCGTCTACAGGTGTACCGAAAGCATCGATCACCTGCACCGGAACTCGGCGATCAACGGTGAAACCGTCGCCGAGCTGTCCGTAATCGTTGTCGCCCCAAGCAACCGCGGTGCCGGCCTCGCTCAGTGCCAGACCGTGCCGGAAACCGGCCGCGACAGCCACCACGCCGTTGATCGGCATCCCGCGAGCGTCCAGCACGCGCTGCGCGCTTGCGGAGTTGCTGTTCGTGCCGTCCCCCAGCTGACCCTGATAGTTGCGTCCCCACGCCCAGACCGTGCCATCGCTACGCAGTGCCAGGCTGAAGTTCTGACCCGCGGCGACGGCGATGATGCCGGTGAGTGTGTCGCCGACCGCATCGCGCACCCGCACCGGTGTCGACTTGCTGGTGGTCGTGCCGTCGCCGAGCTGGCCGTAGCCGTTGTAGCCCCAGGCGAGCAGGGAGCCATCGTCGAGCAGGGCCAGGCTGTGATTCGCACCGGCGGCCACCGACACGGCGTCGATGACAGGATCGCCATAGCCGTCGATCACCGCGACCGGATCCGCGCGACGCGTGTTGGTCCCGTCGCCGAGCTGTCCGTAGCCGTTGTAGCCCCAAGAGATGAGCGAGCCGTCGCCCAACACTGCCAGGGAATGATCACCGCCCGCTGCGATGTCTTGGATATCGTAAACGAAAGCCCCCGTGTCATCGCGGACGAATGCGGGGTAGTTCCGATTCGTGTAACTGCCGTCGCCGAGCTGTCCGTTGCCGTTGTAGCCCCAGGCGTAGAGTCGGCCGTCGGTGCGCTGGGCCAAGCTGTGGTCACCGCCGGCGGCGATCGGCGCCGTGTCGACGAACGGCGGCGCGTACTGGGGGTCGGAGTCGTAACGGAACTCATCCAGGTCGGAGCTCCCATCGCCGTCGAAGTCGGTCGTGTCGTCCGCGGTGATCAGATCACCGAATTCGGCGATCTCCCAGCTGTCGCCGATGCCGTCGCCGTCGCTGTCCGCGGTGTAGCGGGCATCATCCGGGAATGGGTCCGCTGCGTTCGTCACCCCGTCGCCGTCCCGGTCGTCATCGCAGACATCACCGAGATCGTCGCCGTCGAGATTGTACTGATCTGCATTAGCGTCCGCCGGGCAGTTGTCGGCGATGTCGAAGACACCGTCACCGTCCGTATCGATGCGACCGTACAGCGTCACGCTGGTGGATTCCGTTGCCCCCGCCTCGTCGGTGACCGCGAGACAGATCTCGTAATCACCGGCGGCAGAGACGTAGTAGCTCGCCGTTGAGGTCGTCGCGTCGATGCTGCCGTCGCAGAGAAAATCCCAGGCACGGGACGCGATGGCGTCGTCGGTGGAGGTCGAGGCGTCGGTGAGGTTGGCCGTGTAGGGGACGATGGCCTCGGTGGGGCTCGCATCGATGATCGGCGTCGGGGGCTCGTTGCCGGTAATGAAGGTCCAGGGGCCGCTGACCGACTCGGCGCCCTGGCTGTCGCGAGCGACGACGCTCCAGAAGTAGGTCGTTAGGGGCTGTAACGAATAGGGCGGGGTATAGCTGCGCTCCCAGCCGCTGTAGACCAGCGGTGGGTCGGCCTCGGTACCGAGATGCAGGTAGTAGACGACCGCGTCGCCCGCATCCGGATCGACCGCCGCAGACCAGTCCAGCGTGACGGCCGTGTAGGTGAGTTCGGTGCCGTCGGCGACGCCCGGCGTGACCGTGCCCGGCGGGTTATTGGCCTCGGGTGCCGCCAGCGTCAGGCGGACCAGCTGGTTGCCCAAGTTGTCGTAGACGTAGCGGATGGACTGGCCGTCGTCGTACTCGACGGATTCCAGGCGATTGCCGGGGTCGTAGCCGTAGGCTATGGTCTCCGCCCGGCTTGGAGCTGCAGTAAGCGTGCCGATGGCTGCAAGCAAGCCGACGATCGCCGACAGCGCCAGCCGATTCCACCAAGCCGTTCTCTTGTGCGTCATTGCTCTGCTCTCCGGTGCGTCTTCAACCGCCTCAATAGTTTGTGCCTACAATCGTTGGCACTTGCCTGCTCTCTAGCTCGCAGTCCTGCCTTTGCTCGCCGGCCGCGAGCCCTGGGACAGCGTCCTCGCTCTAGCCTATGGCCATGTCCACTGCCGCATTCGTGGTCGTCACCCGCCTATACCCTCGCGAGCGTCCATCATCGCCGGGCGTCAGTGAATCTCGATCACCCTCTTCCCTTCCGCCAGCAGCCGACGCAAGTCGGGGAGCAGCGCATCGACAACCGCAAACAGCGCGGCCTTACGGCAGTTCCCCATTCTCACCCGGACCACTTGCGGAGCCGCCTCACCATCGCGACCGACCATCAGCCGAAATCCGAGTCCTTGGTGACGATCACCCAGTGCTCATTCCTCGCGAACTCCCAGATCTCGCGGTCGTCGCTCGTCCCATGCCAAGGTCCAACACATGACGACACGCGGTCCCTCGATCGGCCAACAACCGCGCAAACGCCGCCGGCAACTGGTTGTCCACCAGCAGCAAACGCCGCCGGCAACTGGTTGTCCACCAGCAGATTCACGCTGCAACCAGCACCGGATGGCTCAACTGGATCGCCGCATACTCCAGGGCCGCGAGGATGTCTTCTTCGTCCAGAAACGGGTAGTCTTCGAGGATCTCGGCATGCGAGGCACCGGCCCCCAGCAGCGCGAGTATGTCGCTGACACGCAGGCGGTAGCCGCGTATGCAGGGGCTGCCGCTACACTTTCCGGGCTCCAACGTGATGCGTGCGAGTCGTGGTTCGTTCATGGTCTTGGCCTCAGAAGGCGAGTGCGTTTGTCGTCCCGTCGTTCGATGTGCGGTCGGAATACCCCGGTTCGGCCCTTGACTGTTGGGGATCGTTCTTCGTCTTGACCCACGGACCTGGCGTCATGCTGCCGAGTCCTGTTCCGGCACGTGCAGGATGCAGTTGTCATAGAGGTCCATGATGGGAAAGCAGAGGTCGTAGTCTCCCCACACGAGATCGCCGTGCTCGACGCGGAACTGTCCAAACCGTTGTTTGTCGAGGAAGGCCCGGATGTCGGGATGGTGGGAGCGTGCGAGGAACGGCAGAAAATCCACCGTCTGCTCCCTGCCATCGTCGAAAATGAGGCGCAAGCGATAATCTTGGGCCAGGGCTGCATCTCGTATGTTGATTTCTGCCTTCATTTCTTCAGCCTCTGTGTAATCCGCTCCGCGCTGATCGATTTATTGAGCACGAAGAAGTCGATCCACTTGCGGACAATCTCCTCGCCCCGTGCGTGCACCAGCTCTCGGAAGTATTGCATCTCCTTCGGCGTGAGCGGCGCGCGTCCGGCACTGGGTTCAAATCGAACCCGCTGAATCCTTCCGTCAACGATCACAAACTCCGCCCGGGCTTCTCTGCCCTGGCTTTTGGCGTGGACATAGACCGGCTCGTGCTCATTGGCATAGAACAGGATGACCAGTCCGTAGTATTCGTAGAGCTTAGGCATTTCGTGGCATTTGGCGAACTCTTAGCTCACGCGCCGGGATTCATGCCTCAACCCAAGCTGCACGGGTTGATCAGGCCCATCGGATGGATGAATTGCCTTATGTCGCCATCGATTGATAGGCTTGGCTCATCACCCAAAATCGCATTATTCGTGGTCCGTCCCTATTTATCCCTTTGTGGTCCGTCCGTGTTTATCCCTTGGTCCATCCTTGTTTATCCCTCTGGGCTCCGTTGAGGTTCGTTCCTCACCCCAACCTACGGCCTCGCATTGTGCACACAATGACCGCCTCACACTACGATTTTCGACGGACGCATATCGCAAATGCGACTGCGACCAGGAGCCCCAGCACCAAAGGCACACCCGTCCGCACCAAAAACGAGACACCATAAACGTCGTCTTGCCCTAAGACCAAAGCCGAAAAGATACTGTAGGTCCCCACAATGACGACGCCAACCAAGAAGACAGCCGCCACCAAGAAGCCGGCCTCACACAAGCCTAACTTGTTTCGGTAATCGGGCATAGCGCTGCTAGGGCACGATTATTCTTTGGCCAAGCAATCCGGAAAGGTTCCCAGTAGCTCCTTGCGGATAGGAAAGCGAACCTCGCGGTAGCGTGCTCGATATTGAGTTAGAGTAAGGATATCCGCGAATAGCCGGCCCCACCGTTCTCCCATAGTTACCCAACGTACGCCCTCCGGTCATCACCCAGCGTCCGGGGTTCAGATCCGGATTCACGCCGCGCCCGGCCCAGCTCGTAACCGGCTGACTCGGCGCGGTGTAAGGACGCAAAAACGCACCTCCCATAAGCCCGCCCGCCGCAGTGGCAAATCCAAATTGTTCCCAGTCGAACCCACATTGCATTTCCATCGCCATACCAAAACCTTGTCCTGCTGCATTGCCGGCAGCCCCCGCCACTGCTCCTGCCAGCGCGCCCCCGGCAATACCTCCACCGACTAGGCCGGAAATCGCCGCTCCACCAAAACCGAGCGTTAGACCGGATACGCCCCCGACAACAGCACCCTGCCCTGCGCCGAGCGCAACTTGTGACCAACTGCCACCGCTGCTCCAAGCGTTATACCCACCAATGATCGCACCGATTCCCGCTCCTATTGCGCCGGTAACAAGCGGCGTTTGCCCGTCAGGGTCGACAAAACCTTCCGGGTTGGCATGAGCGTAACCGTAAAGGTTGACACCACCCTGCTGATGTGCCGGATCGCGGGTCAGCCACTTTCCGAGACTCGGACTATAAAAGCGGTAGCCGAAATCACTCAGCCCGTTCGGCGCATCGAAGCTTTTGCTGGAGAATCCCATCGGCTGATTTATCGTGCTCGCCTCCGCTACAAGGTTCCCGTAGCTCCCGTAGCGATAAGCAGCGACCTGTTGCTCTGCATCCCCCAGCGACCCAACGACGTTACCACGACCGTCCATCAGGTACTCATAGTCGCCGCCCTCCTGAGTAAGCCGGAGAAGCTGGCCAATTCCACCCAGGCCGTCACCCCGCCAGATATACTCACGTTGTACCGCATTTTCTCCGTTGCGCTCCAGAATGAGTAATAATCCATCGCGGACGATGCGCATTTCTTCCTGCAACACTCCATTCTGAGAACGGCGCACAAGCCCTACCAAGTCGTTCCCAAGATACTCGTATCTCGTGTAATGCACGATGCCACCAGCATCCGTGAACGTAATGCTCGTAAGCCGGTTCTCCGCATCATAAATTGCTGTCCAAACATAACCATCCGGCGTGTACCCCTGGGTCATGTTGCCGTCGGCGTCGTAGTGATAGGTCCGCGCCGGATTGCCTGCGCTAGCGACCTGGTTCAACTCGTTAACCTGCATCTCCTCCAGGCCCGGACTCAGCGCAACCATCGGCAGGCCGTTGGTGACGATCTCCTCGGTACGCTGATCGTCCGTGTCATAGCTGTACTCGAAGCGGTTTATGACGCTGCCGTCGGACTTGTAGTTGCCGAGCGCCGTCAGGCGTTGCAGAGCATCGTTGGTATAGGTCGTGTAGCTGCCGTTCGGGCGCGTCAGCCGGTCGATGAGGTTGCTGTTGCCCTGATAGGTCAGGGTGGAAGCGCGGGTGCCGTGGGTAACGCTGGCGAGCCGGCCGAGGCCGTCATAGCCGTAGGCCACCGGCCTGCCCCCCCGGGCGTCCATGTCGGTGCGGCGGTCCAGCGCATCGTAGGCGTAGGTGATGGTATCGTCGGCCCAGGGGCCATCAACGGTGAGCAGGTTGTCGTTAGCATCGTAGGTGAACCGCGTCGTGCCGATGCCGTCATTGCGCTGAATCAGCCGACTGTGTTCGTCGTAGATGAATGTGACATCCGGCGTGTCGTCGGAGTAGTCGATTCCGGTCAGGTTGCCGTTGAGGTCGTAGCTGTAGACGGTCTGGATGCCGCGGGCGTTGGTGCGGGTCTGCACCCGCCCGGAGGCGTCGTAGGTGTAGCTGGTGCCGTTGCCGTCGGCATAGGTCTCGGCGATCGCCAGACCGTCGGCGTCGTAGCTGTAGGTGGTCGGGTTGCTGTTGGCATCGATCAGCGCGGTCAGATTGCCGTCGGCGTCGTATTGCTGGCGGGTCAGGCCGCCGTCCGGCGCGATGCTCTGGGTTAGGCGCTTCTCGGGGTCGTAGCCGTAGCGGTTGACGCGGCCGCCGCGGGCGGTCTCCTGCACCAGCTGGAACGGGCGCTGGTCGGACCAGGTGAAGGTCTCGCTGCCGCCGTCGGGGTAGGTGATCTGGGTGACCTGGTTCAGGTCGTCGTAGTCGTAGGTCAGGGTCAGGCCGCTCGCGTCGGTCTCGGTGCGGACGCGGCCGACGGCGTCGTAGGTGTACTGTGCAATGGCCGCGCTGGCCTTTTCGATGCGTTGCAGCCGGTGGTCGGTGTTGTAGATGAAGTCCGTGACCGTCTCGACCGCGGTGCCCTCGGCTGCGGTGATCCGGGTGAGCTGGCCGAAGTTGTTGTAGGCGAAGGCCGTGCTGTGGCCTCGCCGGTCGGTGATGCGGGTCACCTGGTGGACCGCGTTGTACTGGTAGGCGATGGTGCCGCGGCTGTCGGCGACGGCGAGCAGGTCGACGCCGTTGGCGGCATAGGTCATGTTGGTGACCTTGCCCTCGGGTTCGGTGAGGGCGGTGACCTTGCCCTGGTCGTTGTAGGTCATCTGGACGATGCCGCCGTCCGGATTGGTGACCTGAGTGACGTTGCCGGCGCTGTCGTATTGGTAGCTGACTTGGCCTTGGCCGGGGTACTCGATACGCCGGATATCGGCGCGTCGACCGGAGTAATAGCTGTAGTAGTAAAGGGTCTTGTCGACGCTGGCGGCGCCGTTGTTGGTGCTGCTGTCCTGGTACTCGACGTAGTGGCGCGGGCTCACGTGCCAGCCCTTGTTGTACCAGCCGTCGAAATAGTATTCCTCCTTCGCGCCCAGGGGGTTGGTGACCGTGATGCGGTAGTTCTCCCACATGTTCGCACCGGGCGGCGGGTAGAAGCCGGCCCCGCTGTTGTCGGCGGGCTCGATGTCGACCTGCCAGATGCCGTCGGCCTTCTCGATGCTGGTGACGTAGACGTCGGCATCATAGGTGAGCCGCGACCAATAGCCGGCCATGTCGGTGATCTCGACCAGATTGCCGGCGCTGTCGTAGTCGAAGGTCGCGGTGCGGCCGAAGGGGTCGGTGACGCTCGCCACCAGGTCGTCGTCGTTGTAGACGAGCGTGGTGACTTGCCCGACCGCGTCGGTGATGCCGGTGAGCTGTACCGCGGCGTTGTAACTGAAGGTCAGGGCCTGGCCGTGGCGGTCCTGCGCCTCCACCAGGAAGGGCTGCATGGAGCTGGTGCCGGCGGGGATGTCGTAGATGAAGGCACTGCCGTCCGGAAAGCGCAGCTCCCAGCGTTGTCCGCTCGGATTGGTCAGCTGGTTGTAGACGCCGTCCGGTGGTGTGTAGTTGCCCGCGGTATCGCCGTTGTAGAGGTCGCGACGCCCATCGGGCATGAAGACCGTGACGGTGTCGCCGGGGTCGACGACCAGGTAGCTGCCGTAGTTGAACTGCCACTTGTTGCCGAAGGGCTCGTGTTGCGCAAGTGCCGATTGGCTGTTGTAGCTGAGCCGGATGCCGACCTTCGGCCCGATGGGCGGGTCGTACCACAGCGGCATGTCGCCGATGTAGAAGTTCATGTTGACGGGGTTGACGTCCCAGACGCATTCCCCGCAGTCTTCCCCTGGGTCTTCGGCGGTGTCGTCCTCGGGATCCTGGTCCGGATCACCGGTATCGTCTTCCGGGCGCGGGTTGCCGCAGCAGCCGCCGGTCAGCTCGGCGCGCTCGGCCTCATCCAGCTCCATGCCCGGCAAATCGGCAGGGTCTTCCGCGAACAGCAGCGCGACGCCCTGCCATTCCCCCGCGAACTCCGTCTCGTCCTGGCGGAAGGTCCGACCGCTCTGCGGGTCGAGCAGGGTCAACAGCGCGCCGCGCTTGCGTTGCAGCAGCCAATAGTGGCCCTGATCTCCATCCGCCGCGCCTTGGATGTGGATCACCGCGGGGAGCGGCACGGCGTCCAGGTCCGTGATCGACAGGCGCCGCGCGTTCAGGCTGAGACCGAACCCAGCGGCGAGCTCCGTCAGCTCCGCGAGGCTCTGGCCGTCCGCGCTTTGCGCCTCGCGAGCGCGTAGGTCCGCGGCGGCGTCGACATCGCCGCGCAGCTCCAACAGTTCGCCGAGGGCGAGATAGCCGCAGTTGAGCAGCGCCAGCTCCTGCCCGCGCTCGGCGGCGAGCCGGCGCACCCAGTGGGATGCATAGGTCCGCTCGCGCCAGTCCAGGCCGTTCTCTTCCAGCTCCGAGAAATACTCCGCGGCCTCGTCGCGATTGTTGCGCAGCGTCTTCAGCACCCCGAGCCGCAGCCGGGCTTTGTTGGCAAGCTTGCGCGCACCGAAATCGTCGGCGTCCTTCAGCCGCTCCAGGATACTCCGGTAGCGTTGCTCGGCCTCGCTGTAGCGGCCCTGATAGCGTGCCTCGCAGGCGAGGTGGATCTCGGCTTCCGCCGCCCAGGGGCTGTCGGGGTAGTCGGCGAGGTGCCGCTCGAAGCGCTCGGTGGCAGCGTCCCAATCGTGGGCGTTCCAGTGCTGGATGGCCTCACCGAAGGCAAGGTTCTGCGCGCTGCGGCGTGCTGCCCGGTCGGCCTCGCTGGTAAACAGTCGCCTGGCCGCCGCAAACAGCCCCGGGGTCGATTCCGCCGCCAAGACGGAGGGCTCCTCGACGGGATAGAGCGGACCGCCGAGCTGTCCGGCAGCGGTTAGCGCAGCGTCTGCAGGGGCAGTGGAAAGGTCGAGCGGGGTGACGGAGACCCGGGCAGGAGCGTCGAAGGATAGCGAAGACGGCAGTTCCGCAACCTGCGCTGGCGATTGCATCGCTGCGAGGGTGCCGAGACCGACGAGCAAATAAGCGACAATGCGTATCAATGTCGCGCGAAACATGGTCAAAGACATCGTGTCATCTCTCCATTGCCATCATCTCATTACGGTATCGCCCGCAATTCCAAAGAATCCTGTCGGTCTGGTTTGGATTGCCCTAATTCGCAACGAACGCATGCTTATAATGCACTCAAGGGGCTCAGGTCCGTCTGTCGATCTTGCGCGTAGTTAGGATGGCACGACTGAGTTACCGCATTGCCGCACTTGCGCTATGGACCATTCTGCGTAAATACAGTCACTCAACATGATAACCAGATATGCCCTTTTGTTTTTGGTGTGTGAGTGCTGGCCCTAAACGAAAGGGACAGTTTCGATGTCATGTGAGAGGACTTAACTGAGAAAGTTCCGCCTGGTCAACAGAATTCCTTGATCTGGATCAGTCATCAATGCATTCCACCTTGCAAACGAACCATCCGGCGGCCGGCGCAAGCGGTCATTATCGCCGTGGACGGCCATGCTTATTCCGATGTGATCCTTTTCCTCGATTCCGGCTTGAATGAGCTACGGTTGCTTGATGGGATGTGGCCTCGAGATTCTGCACGTCAGGAAGGGGTGTGTTACGCAAGCGACAGAATCCCTTCGGGCAGCACCAACACTGCCACAACCATATTTTCACTTGCACGGATGGAACTCCTTACCAGGGTATGGGTTACTACTAGTGTGGCGGTGCCGATGTCCCGCTCCCGTTTCTGCTGTTTGTCGTTGTCGTAATCGTGATCGCTCATCGTGGGTTATCGATGACGACTACGATTACGACCGCAAACGGTCTCGCGACTTCCGCAGCAGAGCACTAGATTGCTGGTGAACTCGGTGCTCTCGAGCTCACAGGACCAACAGATTCAAAAGGCCTGATCCGTATTGAATGGCCTGGAAAGCATGAAGGGCAGGTCGAACATCTGAAGATCGAGGCGATCGATACCCGCATTGGGGCCGACGCCTCGCTCCTCGGCCGGAAGGGTTAGATAACGGGCGGCCTGCTGTTCGGACAACACATGGGAGAACTCTTCGTCGAACATCGCGTCAAGCTCTGACTTTTCCTGCTCGATCTCGAGCAGCATGTCTTGGAACTGGAACGGGTCTGTCCCGGATGCGTAGTCATATTGCTCAGCGACGCGATCGTAGAGTGCGTCGACACGGTTCTCGTAGTCGGACAGCAGCTGGGTGTAAAATACCTCTTGATCCGCGCCCAGGCTCAACGCGCTTGCAATGGTTGCAACCCGGCTGTCGGCGTTATCAGTCTCTCTAGAAGAGGGCTTCGATGCCATTTTATCCGATCGAAGCCGATCCCAAGGGATCGACTCGAATGTTGGAACCTGGGGGGTATACCTGTGTTCATCAAAGACGGCTTGTGCAGCAGGATTACTCACGTCCTGACTTCCGGCAATGGACATATTCGCTTGCGGTTTATCGGCATTGCGTTCAAGTACCGCCATCTGTTTGCGAAGTCGCTTATTTTCCTCGATTTCCATATCTAACCGATGCTGCAGGGCGGACAGCCGTTGTTGTATCTGCCAGGTTTCGGCGGCGGCCTGCGCGATTGACGACTGTTGCTGCTTAGTACCAAAGCCGGTCAGCATCAGCGCGGCGGTGGCTGCAAGGACTGAGGTCGCGGCTATGATGACAGCCAAGTGGATCTTACTGACTTGCATAGGCATTATTACGCGGGTCGTGTTTGTTATGCGGACTCGGCGCATGGAGTCCGCACGCAGACTTGCGGGGGCGGGCAGTTTCTGTCGAGAAACCTACCACCTGGCTTGTCTTCTCGTCCGCCTTCATGATCGCGGCAATCCGCCCATAGAGCGGCGATGGGCGGGTTGTCACTTCGCGAAGGCGAACGAGAATTCGGCGCCAGTTGATAGGTTTCTCTCCGACAATCGCCTTAGAGGTCAACTGGAATCAGCACCCTATTGATGGTATGAATAATTCCATTCCGAGCGAATACATTGATCGGGAAGGACAGACGCGGATTCCTGAGATTCGGTGCCTTATCGACCAGGCCAAAGAAGAATGGATCGACCGTCTCGCCGTTCAGGGTTGTGATGTCACTGCCACGCAAAACAGCCCTGATGAAGCCAAAGACGGAAATTCTCTTCGGTACGACGTGATACAGCAGAATGCTCTGCAGAAACGGAATGGGGTCCACATCGTCATCGGGGCCATCCAGAAAGTCAACAATTGCCAGCCAGGCTTCCTCTTCGTCATATCCCGTGTAGCCTAGATCTCGGGCGAGGAGGATAAATCCGCGGTCGTTGGGAGCGAATAGCGTGAGGTTGCTATCGGGATCGTCTAAGGCGTCCGCAAGGCCAGCGGTAAGGACAGCCTTGAGCAGAATGTCGTAGTCGAATTTGTTGCCGTCGAACTCGGTGTTGCCAGCGCTTTGACTTACGATCTCGGTAATCGTCAGGTTCGAGGTACCGCCGGCTTCTGCGATGTTAGCGAAGGCGGCGGATGAGAGCAATAAGGCGGATGATAGGAGAGTAGATAAATATCGCATGAAGGATCTCCAGGATTCGTCAATGATTATTTAGTGCTTTACGGTCGTTTACTAGGTTTTGTCAAGCCTAATAAACGTTGGGTCATGAGTGTCGATGCTCAACCTGCCTGTTGGAGCGGGCAGCGGGGGTGCTGCCTGCGTAGAATGTTCAGCCATTCAACTAGAATGAAGTTTTATTCTTAATTTCTAGTGGCCTAAAGCCTTTCTCCCAGAAAAGGCACGGCGCTCGCGTCCGCTCCGCTGGCATCATTTGCCGGGTCGCCCTAAGCGGGCTCCTACGCCGACCGGCTCCTACGAC
>AVFP01000169.1_pt1 | contig 12511 bp, 10 predicted proteins | sample 79721 | NCBI WGS metagenome assembly AVFP01 (sample SAMN02303578;SAMN02303577;SAMN02303577;SAMN02303578, study PRJNA214436) | microbial mat metagenome | isolation source: pink berry consortia of the Sippewissett | place: USA: Sippewissett Marsh, Cape Cod, MA | reverse complement strand
AGTTACTACAAAGATCCGGATCCCCGCGAAACAAAAGAATGGCTCGAGGCGCTGGAGGCGGTTATCGCCCACGAAGGCAAGGAGAAAGCCGACTATCTTCTGCGCGAGCTGACCGATCGGGCCCGCGCCCATGGCGTCGAGACCTCGCCCGGCATCCTCACCCCCTACACCAACACCATCGCTCCGGAGCGCGAAACTCCGATGCCTCCGGATTCCTTTATCGCCCGCAACGTCGCCGCTTATGTGCGCTGGAACGCCATGGCCATGGTGGCCCGGGCCAACAAGGATGGTCTTGGACTGGGCGGCCATATCGCCACCTACGCTTCGGTGTCGGCCATGTATGAAGTGGGTTTCAACTGGTTTTTCCGGGGTCCCGATGCCCCGTTCGGGGCCGACATGATCTATTTCCAGGGCCACAGTTCGCCGGGCGTCTACGCCCGTGCCTTTATCGAGGGGCGCCTGAGCGAAGAACAACTGGATCGGTTTCGGCGCGAGGTCGACGGCCATGGCCTGTCGTCCTACCCGCACCCCTGGTTGATGCCCGATTTCTGGGAATTTCCCACCGTCTCCATGGGGCTCGGGCCGATGGCCGCCATTTACCAGGCCCGCTTCATGAAGTACATGGACAGCCGCGGGCTCAAGGAGGCCGGTGATCGCAAGGTCTGGATGTTCATGGGAGATGGCGAATCAGACGAGCCCGAATCGCTGGGGGCGTTGTCGGTGGCGGTGCGCGAGCAACTGGACAACCTCATCTTCGTGGTGAACTGCAACCTCCAGCGTCTCGACGGCCCGGTGCGCGGCAACGGTAAAATTATCCAGGAACTGGAGGGTCGTTTTCGCGGGGCCGGCTGGCACGTCATCAAGGTGCTCTGGGGAAGCGAATGGGACAAGATTCTGGCCCGCGACAGCGAAGGGCTGCTGCTGAAAAAATTCGGCGAGATGGTGGATGGCGACTATCAGACCATTCGCGCTCGCGGCCCGGAATATCTGCGCCAGCGGGTGTTCGGCGACGATCCCCGCCTGATGGCGCTGGTGGATGACATGAGCGACAAGGAACTCTGGCAGATGACCCGTGGCGGCCACGACCCGCGCAAGGTGTTTGCCGCTTACACCGCCGCCGTCAACCATACCGGCACGCCCACGGTAATCCTGGTGAAAACCATCAAGGGATTCGGCATGGGCCAGTCGGGCGAATCGGTCATGGTGTCACACAACGTCAAAAAGATGGATGTGGATTCACTCAAACAGTTCAGGGATCGATTTGGGGTGCCGCTCGGCGACCATGAGTTGGCCGCACTGCCCTTTATCAAGCCGCCGGAGGACAGCAAGGAAGCGGCCTTTCTCACCGAGCGCCGCGCCGCCATGGGAGGTTCGGTACCGTTTCGCGCTACCACCCATAATGGTATTGAGTGTCCGCCGCTGGAGAATTTCAAGCAGTTGCTCGCCTCATCCAAAAACCGGGAAATCTCCACCACCATGGCCTTTGTCAGAATGCTCGGCATGCTGGCCAAGGACAAGGCCATCGGCAAACATGTGGTGCCCATCGTGCCCGACGAGGCGCGCACCTTCGGTATGGAGGGCCTGTTTCGCCAGCTGGGTATCTACGCGGTCCAGGGCCAGCTCTACGAGCCGCAGGATTCTGAAACGGTAGCCTGGTACCGGGAAGACACCAAGGGGCAAATTCTCGAGGAGGGAATCACCGAATCAGGGGCCATCTCATCCTGGGTGGCGGCCGGCACCGCCCACGTCAATTACGGGGTGCCGATGATTCCCTTCTATATCTTCTACTCAATTTTCGGGTTTCAGCGCATCGGCGATCAGCTCTGGGCCGCCGGTGACATGAAAACACGCGGCTTTCTGCTGGGCGCCACCTCGGGACGCACCACCCTCAACGGTGAGGGGCTGCAGCATCAGGACGGCCACGGCCTGCTATTCGCCTCCGCCTACCCTTCCTGCCGGGCCTATGATCCAACCTTTGGGTACGAAGTCACGGTACTGGTGCAGCGCGGCATTGAGCGCATGTTTGGTAAAGGCGAAGACGTATTCTACTACATCACCCTGCTCAACGAGAATTACCCGCACCCGGACATGCCCGAAGGCGTTGAGGAGGGCATCGAGCGCGGCATGTATCTGTATCGCGCACCGGCTCACGGCGATGCCCAGGTGCAGTTGATGGGCAGCGGCACCATTTTTAGAGAGGCGCTGGCCGCCGCCGACCTGCTTGAAAGCGATTTTAACATCGCCGCCAACGTCTGGTCCATTCTCGGGGTCAATCAGCTCTACCGGGACGGCATTATGGTGGAGGAATACAACACCATGCACCCGGAGGAAGAACCAAAAGAACCCTATGTCACCGCCCTGCTCAAAGAGCACCAGGGCCCCGCCGTCATCGCCAGCGACTACGTGATTGCCTATTGCAACCAGATCAGGCATCTGATACCACATCCGGTGACCATTCTCGGCACCGACGGCTACGGCCGCAGTGACACCCGCGAGGTGCTGCGTGCCTTTTTCAAGGTCGATCGCTACAACATCGTTATCGCCGCCTTGAGCGAGCTTGCCGCAATGGGAGAAATTGAACCAAAGAGAGTCACCGAAGCAATGCGGAAATTTAACATCGACGCGGACGCACCGCATGCGCTCACCTGCTAAAAGGAGATGGATTATGGCCCTTGAGAAGATAACGATTCCCGACTTTGGTGATGTTCAGGAAATCACCGTGGTGGAGGTGTACGTCAAGGCAGGTGATCAGGTTTCCGAAGAAGACCCGCTGGTGGCGCTGGAAAGTGAAAAAGCGGTGATGGATATCCCCAGCCCGTTTACCGGGGTCATCAAGGAGGTAAAGCTCGCCGAAGGCGATTCGGTAAAAAACGATGACGTCATCGCCATCATCGAGATCGACGGCGCCGCTGAATCCACCGAGGCCGAGGCCGACCAACAGCCACCTGAACCTTCGCGGCAAGAGCCCGAAGCCGAAACTACGCCTGAACCGGCCCAAGCCACCGACACTAAAGAAGAAGCACCAGAAGCAGGCCCGCCGCCCCATGCCAGCCCGTCCGTCCGCGCCCACGCCCGCACTCAGGGGGTCGATCTGAGCAGCGTGGAAGGATCCGGCCCCAAGGGCAGAATCCTTAAAGAGGATGTGGACAAGCAGGTTGGTGCAAAAAAACAATCCGCCGGCCAGCCCGTCAAACCCGCTGAAAAGCCGTTAGAGGATTTCAGCGCCCACGGGGAAACGGAGGAAATCGATCTGGGCCGGATCAAGAAGATCTCCGCCGAGCACCTGCATAACAGCTGGGTCACGATCCCTCATGTCACCCATTTCGACGAGGCCGACATCACCGAATTGGATAGTTTTCGCCATCAGCTCAACGAGCGGCGCGGTGAAGATGATATCAAACTGAGCCCGCTCATCTTCGTCATCAAGGCGACGGTGGCCACCCTCAAGGCGTATCCACTGTTCAATTGCTCGCTGGTGCCGGGCACCGCTACCGTGATAGCGAAAAAATACTACCACCTGGGCATCGCGGTGGATACCCCATCAGGGCTGGTGGTGCCGGTTATCAAGCACGCTGATCGCAAGGGCATTTATGAAATCGGCGACGAACTGAGATCGCTCAGCACCAGGGCGCGGGAGGGTAAACTCACCATTCCCGATATTCAGGGGGCCACCTTTACCATCTCCAGTCTCGGCGGGATCGGCGGCACCGGCTTCACCCCCATTATCAGCAGCCCGCAAAGTGCTATCCTGGGGCTGTCCCGCAGCTATCACAAACCGGTGTGGGATGGGGAGGCCTTTATCCCACGGCTCACCCTGCCCTTTTCGGTATCGTATGATCACCGGATAATCGACGGCGCCGAAGCGGCCCGCTTCTGCCAAGCCCTGGCCGCCAACCTCGAAGATCTGCGGCGGGCGCTTCTGTAAACGAACGGAGACTATTCATGGCAACATCTATCGACGTACAAGTCGCGGTTCTCGGCGGCGGTCCCGGCGGCTACACCGCCGCCTTTCGGGCTGCCGACCTGGGCCTTTCCGTCTGTCTGATCGAGCAGCACTCCCGGTTGGGCGGCGTCTGCCTCAATGTCGGGTGCATCCCCTCCAAGACCCTGCTGCATTGCGCCACCGTCATCGAGGAAGCGCAGGCCCTTAAGGAGTACGGAATCAGTTTTACACAGGAAGGGATCGATCTTGACGCGTTGCGCGCCAAAAAAGATTCAATCATCAGCCAACTCACCGGCGGTCTGGACTCTTTGTGCAAGGCCCGCAACATCATCAAGGTCAACGGTGCCGGGCGGTTGACCGACAGGAACACAATTGTGGTTGACGGCGCCGACGCACCATCTACGATCAGCTGTGAACACGTGATTGTCGCCACCGGCTCGCGCCCCTTTGTCCTGCCGAACACCCCCGATGACGAGCGGATCTGGGATTCCACCGATGCCCTGGCCCTGAAAACAATTCCCACGCGGCTTTTGATCATCGGCGGCGGTATTATCGGCCTGGAAATGGCCCAGGTCTATGAAGCGCTGGGCGCTGAAATCACCATTATCGAGATGTTGCCCCAGCTTATCGCCCCGGCCGACAAGGATGTGGTGCAGCCGCTGATCCAGAAGATCAAGAAACGCTACACCATTATGACCAAAACCAGGGTGGAGGGTATGGAGTCCACCAAAGAAGGCATTGCGGTGAGCTACGCCACCGAAAAAGAGACCCTCACCGACACCTTCGATGCCGTATTGGTGGCTATCGGCAGGCGACCAAACAGCTCCGATCTGGGCTTGAACAACATCGGGTGAAAATCAGCGAGCGCGGATTTATCCAAGTCGATACCCAGCAGCGCACCAGTGTGGAACATATCTTCGCCATCGGTGATGTGGTGGGCGAGCCGATGCTCGCTCATAAGGCAACCCATCAGGGTAAGGTGGCGGCGGAAGTGATTGCCGGCCACAACGCCGCCTTTACACCGCTTACCATCCCCTCGGTGGCCTACACCAATCCTGAAATCGCCTGGATGGGGCTCACCGAAAAAGAGGCCAAGGAGCAGGGTATTTCCTACGACAAGGGCAAATTCACCTGGGGCGCCAGCGGCCGCGCTCTGGCCTCGGGAGCGACCACCGGCTCGTCTAAAACGTTATTTGACAAAGAAAGCGGCCGCCTCATCGGTGCCGCCATCTGCGGGGCCCATGCCGGCGAGCTGATCGCCGAGGCGGTGCTGGCCCTGGAAATGGGCGCCGATGCCGAAGACATCGCCAAAACCATCCACGCCCACCCGACCCTTTCGGAGACCTTCGCCTTTGCCGCCGAAATCGTCGACGGCTCCATCACCGACGCCATGCCTGCCAAAAAATAGCTATGATTACCCTTGTCGCCGGCTTAATTATCTTTCTCGGCGTCCACTCGGTCAGCATCATCAGTGAGCCGTGGCGTGACGGGATAGTCGCGAAAATGGGATTGGGGCCCTGGAAGGGGCTTTATTCTGTCCTGTCGCTGATTGGACTCATCTTGATCGTTGTCGGCTATGGCGCGGCCCGCGACACCACCCCGGTTCTTTACTATCCACCCATCTGGCTGCACCACCTGTCACTGCTGCTTCTGGCACCGCTGTTTATTCTGCTGGCCGCCGCCTACCTGCCGGGTCGTATCAAGCAGGCAGTCAAACATCCAATGCTGACCGCCGTAAAGCTCTGGGCTCTTGCCCACCTGCTTGCCAACGGCTCACTTGCCGATGTGGCGCTGTTCGGCTCATTTCTTCTCTGGGCGGTGCTGGACAGGATATCCTTTCGCAGGCGGGTGGCCCGCGCCATCCCCGGCGCGCCGGCGTCGCCGAAAAACGACGCAATCGCCATCGGTGCGGGGCTTCTGCTTTACCTCGCCTTTCTACTCTGGCTCCATAAACTGCTTTTTGGTGTCTCGCCGTATTGAACCAACGTGTTGGGTGGCCGGGCTATGATGAGCCCCAGTTCTAGTGGGAAAAAAGCCTGCCGCGGTCTCTGCGGAGATATGTGCAAAATAAGCGGTAAATCATTCAACTTCATCAATGAACCTGACATGATAAGGCATTAAAAAGCCTCTGGGACACGAAAAGTGGGCTTGCGGGGGTGATGCCAGGTGTCTTTTAACCGAATAGTTCACTGTGTGATCCAAGGCGTGCGAGTTTTAGCGTATCGCTGTCTTTACGGTAGATCAACAGCAAATCGGGTTTTATATGGCACTCCCTATATGTCGCCCAGTTTCCAGCGAGATTGTGGTCCTTGAGTTTTTACTGGAAGAGGCTGGTCAGCAAGCAAGAGTTCTATAATCGCGGCGATATCGTCATTGAGATTTTTTTTATGGCGGCCCTTTGATTCTCGCTTGAAATCTCGCTTAAATGCTGTTGCATACTCAATCGTCAGCATTGAGATCCGCCATTAAGTCATTAACACCGGCTACCTTTTTCCCATGGCCTGCTTCAAGCTCTTCGATCGCATCTTGCGTCGATTTATTTGGTGTTCTGATGTCAAATGGCATACATTTTTCTTCGGCAATTCTCACCATCAACATCCGGATAGCATCAGAAATGGAAAGCCCCATTGACTGAAGCGCTAAGGATGCCTTTCTCTTGGTTTCTGAATCTATCCTGGCACGAATAGATGTGTCGGCTGCAGTCCTCATTGTACACCCTCTTTGATTGTAGACATATTGTGGCTACATTATCTGTTTTTGCTTGAGATTTCAACAATCATTTTTCAACCATCCTGGTTCGGTCAACAGCATATCTGACGTGTTACCGGCAGCTCTGGAAATGGAGCCGGACGGAGCGAAATTACTGCTCAGCGATGATAGATAGGAAAAACAAGCAGAACTTCCAGGCGTTTTCACCGTTTGCGTACATCGCCGCAATAACTCAGCGTCGGCGCCGGCGAAGGATTAATCTGCTCGGCTCGGGTGTTACACCTCCGGTACCATGCGCATGATTGTACCGCTGTCGGTGGAAAAATAGACGTTTCCCCGGCTGTCTGCGGCAAGGGCCCGGATGCGCTCGTTCAGCGATTCCAGCAACCGCTCCTCATGGACGGGCATGCCGTCTTCATCCAGCACGATCCGGTTGATGTGACGAAGCTTCAGCGCCCCGACCAGCAGGTTGCCGTCCCAGGTGGGAAAAGCCGCACCTTCATAGAGCAGCAGGCTGCCCGGGGCAATGGATGGGGTATATATCTTGCGCGGGTCTTCATAGCCGGGCCTGCTGGTCGCCTCCCCCACCCGCATTGGGCCCCAATATTCTTTGCCATGCGAAATAACGGCCCATCCGTAGTTGAGGCCGGGTAGAATGAGATTGAGTTCGTCACCGCCGCGCGGGCCATGCTCGATGGCCCAGAACCGGTTATTGGCAGTATCATACACCATTCCCTGGGGGTTGCGGTGACCGTAACTCCAGATCTCCGGCAGTGCGTCGGGCTGATTGACAAAGGGATTGTCGGCGGGGACACTGCCGTCGAGGTGCAACCGCACAATCGTCCCGGCGTGGGTGGTGAGATCCTGGCCATTTTCCCGCACCCCGCGATCACCCACCGAGAAAAAGAGATGACCCTCTCCGTCAAAGACGATCCTGCTGCCATAATGGCGACCGGTGGAACTGGCCGACTCGGTAACCAGTAACTCCTCCCACTGTTCAAAGCTTTGCCCGTCCAAGCGGGCCCTGGCCAGCACGGTCACTCCCTGGCCATCTAGCTCTTTGGAATAGACGATATAGAGGTAATCGCCCCGTTGGTAGCCGGGCGGCAGGGCAATGTCGAGCATACCGCCCTGGCCCGAGGCATAGATATCAGGAACACCACCGAGCCGGGTCACCTCGCCTGTTGCAAGATTGAGCGTATTGATGGTGCCGCGCCGCTCGGTAAACATAAGTTCATCTTCTGAGATAAAGGCAAGGGCCCAGACCACTCCCAGATCCTGAGCCACCGGTTCGATCCGAAACCGCACCCCGTCTTCGGCGTCAAAGAGTTGAGCATAAGCGATAGTAGGTAACAGGCAGACAGTGGTGATAATGATTAGAATCGGGCGGTATAAATTGCGCATGGCATAACTCCTGTCATAGTAGTCTCATATGACATTTTCTAGTCATCAGCGGCCGCAAAGGCAATATGGGGTGGCGTGGACAGAATAGTTTTTACAGCATCATGCCTGTGCTTCCAGCCGTTTAATTGATGGCTTCTTAACAACCCGAGTTACGGTCATTGTAGAGTTGAACCTAAATCAATAGTCATATGAAATTACTGGATTCCCACTGCAGCCTGCCCTTGAGTGTTGTTATCGAGGGCGGGAATGACGGTAGCAAGCAATTTTGAGGTTTGTACGAGTTCATCATACTTGCTTTATATAAAAAGCTGTTACTACTTCGCGGCAAAAGGGGCTGTATAAATAATTCGATCAAGTAATTCCATATAAAACGAATATTATTCTTGACATATATCTATATATAGAATTATTGTCGTTTTCTATCGAGATAAACCAACCTGTTGGCTACCGGAAATGGACAAGACAAACTACCGTATTCTAAAGATATTGCAGGAAAAGGCACGCATTCCCAATGTTGAGGTGTCACGGCGCATCGATCTGGCCCCGTCGGCGGTGCTGGAACGCATCCGCAAAATGGAGCAGCAGGGTGTAATCGCCGGCTACGAACTGCGTCTTAACCCGGATCATTTCGACTGCGGGCAGATCGTCTTCGTTATCGTCCAGATACGTGGCCCAGCAGATCTGGATCCGGTCGGCGAATCCCTGGCCCGCCTTGAGCAGGTCCAGGAAGTGCATTTCATCGCCGGGGTTGACGGCTATCTGGTCAAACTGCGCTGCCGCAACACCTCCGATCTCAATACCCTGCTCACCGAGCGTATCGGCACCATTGACGGGGTAACTGCCACCAAAACCCACCCGGTGCTGTCTACCTGGAAAGAAACCGCGCAAATCCCCCTGCGCCATACATAAGGAGAACCCAGATGCCCATTACCGATGATTTCCGCGCCCGCCTGTTCCCGGTGCTGCCGCGCATTACCCAACACTTCGCCACTCCGTTTCATATCTACGATGAAGCGGGCATCCGCGCCACCGGCGCCAGATTGCGTGAGGCGTTCTCGGGAACCCGGGCGTTTCAGGAATTTTTTGCCGTCAAGGCTCTGCCGAACCCGGCCATTTTACGCATCATGAAGGATATGGGATTCGGGTTTGACTGCAGTTCCATTACCGAGTTGATACTCGCCCGGCAGGCAGGTGGCAGGCCAGAAGATCTGATGTTTACCTCAAACAATACCAGCCGTCATGAGTTTGAGGTCGCCGAGGCCGATGGCGGCTGTATCCTCAACCTCGATGACATCACCCTGATCGACAAGGTGCCCACCTTTCCCGATACCATCTCATTTCGTTTCAACCCCGGTGCCGAGCGCGACGGCAACGCCATCATCGGGGTGCCGGCCGAGGCCAAATACGGTCTCACCCGCGCCCAGATCCCCACAGCCTATCACCGGGCCAAGGCCCGTGGCGCCACCAGATTCGGCCTGCACGCCATGCTCGCCTCCAATGAGCTGGACTACACCTACATGGTGACCACCGCGAATATGCTGCTTGAACTGGCCGCCGATATCCAGCGGGCCGAGGGTATCACTTTTTCTTTTATCAATATCGGTGGCGGTTTCGGGATACCCTACCGGCCGGAGGAATCACCACTTAACATCGACGCCCTGGGCCGGGAAGTCACTGCGGCGCTCGCCGACTTTGAAAGATCACACGGCTACCAGCCGGCCCTGTTTATGGAGAGCGGCCGCTACATGACCGGCCCGCATGGGGTGCTGGTGACCAGCGCCATCAACCGCAAGGATATCTACCGGACCTACGTCGGCGTCGATGCCTGCATGACGGCACTCATGCGGCCCGGTATGTACGGCGCGTATCACCACATCGAGGTGGTGGGCAAGACGGCTGATACACCCACCGAAGTGGTGGATGTGGTGGGCTCGCTGTGCGAGAACAACGACAAGTTCGCCATCCAGCGCGAGCTGCCGGTAATCGATGACGGTGATCTGGTGGTCATCCAGGACACCGGCGCCCACGGCCACTCCATGGGATTTAACTACAACGGCAAGCTGCGCCCGCAGGAGTTGCTGCTGCGCGACAATGGCGAGGTCGAGCTGATCAGAAGAGCGGAAACGGTCGCCGACTATTTCACCACCCTGGACTACGAACCGGTATCACTGCGCCTCTGATGACAAAGCGCCTCGCCATGAACGAGACAGAATCATATAAAGGGTTTGAACTGGGGCCGATCAGGCCTCCCAGCGAGGCCGAGAGTCTGCTGATCCGGGTAACCAGGAACTGCCCCTGGAATCGGTGCACCTTCTGCCCGGTCTATAAAGACGCCACCTTCAGTCGCCGCCCGGTGGAGCATGTGCTCAGAGATATCGATACGGTCAAGCGGTGCGTGGATATCATCGTTGCGGCCAAGCGCAACGGCGATTCGCCAAACAGGACACTGGCGCAGAGCACGATAAGCGATCTGCATGCCGAACATGCCGCATATCAGTTTGTCGCGGGCGGCATGAAATCAATATTTCTGCAAGACGGCAACAGCCTGATTATCAAGCCGGAAGATCTTATCAGAATCCTGCGTCATCTTACCTTTTGTTTTCCAACGGTTACCAGAATCACCTCCTATGGTCGTTCGCAAACCATCGCCAAAATAAGCGATGACCATCTGCTGGAAATGGCCGACGCCGGCCTGAACCGGATCCATATCGGCCTGGAATCGGGTGCTGATCGGGTCCTGGCACTGGTCAAAAAAGGCAGTGACAAGGCCACTCAGATACAAGCGGGCACGAAGGTGAAAAAAGCGGGGATTGAACTCTCGGAATATGTTATGCCCGGTCTGGGAGGAAAACGCTACTCCCGCGAACACGCCCTGGAAACGGCGGACGCGCTCAATCAGATCAACCCCGATTTCATCAGACTGAGATCGCTTGCCCTGCCCCCCACCGCTCCCTTGACCCAGCAGTACCGATCAGGCGATTTTGAGCCAGTGGGCGAGGTGGGCATGGCCGAAGAACTCCTCTTGTTTATCGACGCGCTTGACGGTATCACCAGCACCATCGCCAGTGACCATGTCCTCAATCTGTTTAACGAGGTGGATGGGGTGCTGCCTGCTGACAAGGGAAAAATGATGCGGCCGATAGAAGAGTTTCTGAGGTTGCCACCTTACGAGCAGATGCTTTTTTGTATTGGCCGGCGAACCCATCGGGTGGCACGGCTGAAAGATCTGCGTAACCCAAGCGTCAGAAACAATGTTGAACGGCTTTGCGAGCAGATCGGCGCCACCCCCGATAATATGGACGAGAAAATCGAAAGGATCGTACAGCGGTTCATCTAATGATGGCGTCGTAAAAACTTCGCTCTACGTCGTCGTGGGATCGTTTTGACTTCTCGACGTACCATATGTACGCCTGCGAGGCCAAAACGACCACCACTCCTAGTAGAGCTGTATTTTTACCTAGCCATCTTAGCCTGCAAGTCTGACTTTTTACGACTTCATCATGTAATGATGGATACGGAGAAACCTCACAATTTCTTAACACCGTCACTACCGCCCTCGTTAACAACACTCAGGGGCAGGCTGGAGCGGTAATCAAGTACCATCAAATGGTTATTAATTTTGATTCAGCTCCACAATAAGCGTAATTGGGGGTTCTACGAGCCCATCAAAAAATAGTTTCTACTCAACCGCGGCCAGCTCCGCTTCAAGCTGCTCCGGCGGCATGGTCCAAAACGGGGTGCCGTCGCTGCTCAATCGTACCTTGTAGGAGTAGCCGCTGTCTTTCTTGATCTTGGCGGCGACGAATACCGTCTCGTCTTCAATATCCATCCACGCCCCTTTGATCTTAACCCAGTCACCGGCCTGTAGCCCCGTTTCCCGGGCGGTGGCATACGACTTTGGGCAGACATGAACGAGCAGCCGCTCACCATCCCCCTCATCCAGGTAAAAGGCGGTACCCGGCGCCATTCCCTTCATGGGCTTGACGGTGATGAATTTGGTGATGGTGCCCTTTATTGAATCTCTCTCTTTTGGATTGTAAAGCTGGTTGTATGGCGAATCGGTCTCCCATCCGGTTATGTCTTTATCGGCTGCAGCCACGTTACCAGCCATTACCCACACAATCAAAATTGCCGTTACAGATAAAATATTCATCAAGCGATTCATTATGTCCTCCGATCAAAAATAGTAACAAAGTATAGCCATGTAAAAATTAACTCTAGATTTGCTAAGTGCAAGAGGCAAACACGGTATATAACGTGTACCATCTTTTCCTCTATGCCAAAGAAGAGAAGACGCCTACCCCATTTTCAATTTCTGTGGAGCGGGTAAGCGGTGTGGGTGCTGACCCGGCCAAGGGAAAGGAATCAGCGGGCGAATTGCCGTGGACATAGCAGGGTATGACCAAATTGTGTATACTGTTATCGAGCCTATTGGAACAAAGCGGTTTTTTGAGG
>AVFP01000193.1_pt1 | contig 12606 bp, 13 predicted proteins | sample 79721 | NCBI WGS metagenome assembly AVFP01 (sample SAMN02303578;SAMN02303577;SAMN02303577;SAMN02303578, study PRJNA214436) | microbial mat metagenome | isolation source: pink berry consortia of the Sippewissett | place: USA: Sippewissett Marsh, Cape Cod, MA | reverse complement strand
GCTTACGTGGCACGGGTGTTAGGGATGAGTCGACGGACGATCTACACCGGCATCCGTGAACTGGAGGGGATGGGCGATGCTGATCGGGATCATCCGCAGCGTCCCAGTGGTGAGGCCAATCGGGTGCGCCGTCGCGGTGGCGGGCGTCGGCCGATGCTCGACAATGACCCGCAGTTAGCCGAGACACTGCATGAGGTGCTAGAAGCGCATAGCGCGGGGAGCCCGACGGATCCTGATGTACGCTGGACCGACCTGAAGCCCATGCAACTGGCGCAGGAACTGAGTGAGCAGGGCGTGCGTATCTGTCGAAACACCGCAGCCGCTTGGCTGCATCAGGCCGGCTTTCGCCGCCGTTCCCTACGCAAAAACTGATCACCGGCGCGGTTGACTCGCAGCAGCGCGACAAACAGTTCTGTCATATTGCGGCACTGCGCCGACTCGCGCGCCAGCGTGGCGTGCCAGTGTTGAGCATCGATACGAAAAAGAAGGAACTGCTCAGTACCCTGTACCAACGTGGGAAGCGTTACAGCCCGGGCGTGCAGGACGTCTACGATCATGATTTCCGCCACCTCGCCGACGGCGTCTTGGTTGCGCACGGAGTCTATGACAGCGTACGCAATGTCGGCTTCCTGACGCTCGGCACCTCGCGTGAGACCAGTGGGGTACGCGGGGCCTTTCCGTAAAATTTTGATTTTAATGTTAAAATACTGTGGCTTTCGAGGTTAACTCTCAGTCTTGGCCGAGCTTATGAACAAGGCCGACCAGTGCTTTCGTTTGTGACGCCATGGCGCTGGCCCGGGAAAAGTGCTTTCGCCCACTCGATCCCGATGCCACCGAAGCGTTGCTGCTGTTCGACTGCGGTGGTGCCAATGCCGCGCGTTCCCTGCGTTTCAAAGAAGACCTCATCGCACTCTCCGAGCGACTCGACGTGCGCCTGCGCATTGCTCACTATCCGCCTTACACCTCGAATTGGAATCCGATCGAACAGCGCCTCTTCAGCCAGGTTGAACATCGTTGGAACGGCGTGATATTAAATTTCCCCGAGAAGGCACTGAGAGCGGTTGAGAAAATATCGACTCGAAGCGGTCTTCGCGTCACCGCTCGCATCCTCGATAAAGTCTACGAGCTGGGACGTAAATGCTCCGACACATTTCGCGAAATCAGGGATCAATTCATTCGCCACGACCCGGTTCTCGGAGATTGGAATATTATCGTCGATGCGAATGGAGTAACCGGAAAATATGTAAAACTTTTTTGCACGTTTACTAAACGTACCTTATTCCTCTTTGCTGGCAATTACATATGTTGACTACATAGCACGTATTCAGACTGTTCATGCAGATGCTGGTCTTGTTCATAAGCTCGGCCAAGACTTAGGGTTAACCTCCAACGCCACAGTATTTTAAATTTAAAACAAAGTTTTACGGAAAAGTCTCAAGCACATGCTGGTCAGTTGGTCGGGGTTATGAACAAGGCCCAGATGCTAACCCTCGCTATCACGAAGTAATTTCTAAGTTTAAAGAGAAAACTGGCTGTCTACTTGTTGTTAACATCTCATTCTATTTACGCGGTGAGCCAATAATCTGTACTCCCACTGATGCTTTTAAGTGTATTGCGGGTACGGAATTAAAAGCCCTCGCAGCGAGAAATTACCTGCTAATCAAAGAAAAGTAAGATGAGGATCTGAAAGAAAGTCATGAGTAACATTATGAACTTGGTTAAGTCTCTTGTCGCAATGCTATTAATCACATTGGTGATTTTTGAGTTATCAAGTTTTGCTGTAACGAAAATGGAGCTGTTTCTATTTAATGAAACCCCAAGCGTCTACAGATTCGGATCTAATACGAACTACAGAGATATCGTTTATGGGCGCACGGAACGTGATCCTTGGGGGGCGTGGCATGCCCCCAATGGAACTTATACACATACTATGTTTTGCTTTAATGTAGAAATGACTTTTAACGAGGTTGGTGCAAGAGACAGTTCATTTTCAGATTTATCCGAAAATTCATTATTCCTGTTAGGTGACTCTTTTGCTGAAGGTTTTGGTGTTTCTTATGAAGATACTTCGCAATATATTATTGAAAGAGAATTAGGAGTAGAGATTGCTAACTTCGGCGTAGCGGGAGATTTTGGGCCGTTACAAGAATTGCTGATATACAGGGAATTCCACTACCTGCAACATAATGGTCTAATCATTTATGTACTGCCCGCAAACGATTTTACTGATAACGATGCGAATTTTTGGGCTGGAATTTCCAGACAAAGATACCGCCCTTACTTCGGTAATGATGATGGAAACCCCTTGGTTCCTTACTATTTTACCGAGGCAAAAAAGCGAGATAATTTTTTGGATCCTACTGGCGGTGTCATAAAACAGTTTATTAAAGATTATTTTTGGTCAGCAAACGCTCTTCGTACAGCACTAGTGATGTTGAGAGGGAACACCAGAAACGCATCAATCGATGAAGACTCTATTGAAAGTTTCTTTTATGACGCTAACGCGCAACAACAAATTAATCTTCTTCTCGCATATGAAGAAATCCTTGATTTAGCAGGAGAGCGAGATGTACTTTTCGTTATTATTCCCGGGATACGTGATATCAGGAGAAGGAAAGCAGAAAATCTACCAGACAGTTATAAACAACAAACTTGGTACCAAGGACTTCAGACATTTGAATCTAGACAACAACATAAGGTATCACTTCTAAATTTGATGGATCATGTTCCAGTTGATACAAGTGGAATGTTCCATGTTTGTGACGGTCATTGGAGCCCGCGGGGAAATAATTGGGCAGCAACTACGATAGCAGAGCACATTAGAAGGAACAATTTATTTCCCACCATAGTTAGTCAATGAAACAATCAATGCTCTAAGATGGGTGAGTGTTACGATAGTCATAAAGAGCCAAACGATGAGTTCAGTAAACTTTTTCTAGAACGCATCGAGGTCTCGTTCATAGAACCTGTCTGGAAAAAAATGTCCATCAACGTCAAGTACTTTTTCTTCGAGGACAAACTGTGGTATACCCGAGTGACCTGACGGACGCCGAATGGGCACTGATCGAACACTATTTTTAACCCCGTGATCGACGGGGCAGAGCCGTAGGTCGGGTTAGCGCGACAGCGCGTAACCCGACAGCCGCGTACACCTGAGACGCCTTTGACCTTTCACGTGCAGCGTAAGAAGCGGCCGTTCATCGCTTCCGCAGCAAGATCGGAGTTAGCGTTGACGTCTCTGCGGACAAAGCCGCCATTTGGGCTAATCCCAAGATGATAAGATCAGTAGGACTGCACCTGTTCGATTACCCACGCGAGATCAGGTTGACCTTGCAGGAAGTTCTGCCCCGTATGGTACGTGGACATTTTAGCTATGGCGACACCCGTTTCTCGATTGAATGCGAGGTATTGGCCGTAGGAACCGATACCGACGGCGATGTTTTCATCCACTATGTACCACTGATTGGAATAGAACTGAATATCCGGCATCGGTCCAGCGTAAGGACCGTTCGCCCAAGCCGCGCGCTTGGCATCGTCGGCGGAAAACACGTCATTGATGTAAGCCTCGGACAGAACCTGGCGATCCTCCACTTTACCACCATTCGCCATCGCATAAGGGAGCTTCACCATGTCTCGAAGCGTCATGTACTGACCGCCGCCTGCATCGTATTGACCGTGAAGATTGGCGGCGCTGCCAGAGATGTACTCCATGCCCAATGCGTCAAGAAACTGTCGCGTTCCTTCATAGGCGCTCACACCGGCAAGGCGCGGGCCCAGTAGCCCCATCAGGTTGGTATTGTTCGAAACATAGTACCAATCGCCATCCTCCAGCTTCGGGTTGCGCTTCAGCGTTTTCGTGAATGCAACAAGCTCATATTCGTCATTCTGGTATTCCAGACCGACAGCCGCAAATGACTGTACGACCGGGCTTTCGGGATCGGCGTAATCTTCGTACCAGAACACTGGGGTACGCATATCGACGAGATTGCGCACGGTCTGGCCGGCATATACGGTCTGTGCGAGCTCAGGCATGAGCTCGCCCACAGTCTTGTCCATCACCGGCAACAATGCGTCATGCCAGACTGCAGAGGTCAAGGACTTCCCCGTGGAATGTAACCCGTGCTTGGTCGTCGGGTGCATACCGTCGGCGTAGTATTCGCGGATGATGACGCCGTTCTTGACGACGATGTAGCCATCCGTGTTGGTTGTTTCCACATGCGCCCGATCTTCGGAAGACATCGGCGTCACACCGCCTTCGAAGAAGCTGAACGGTGTCGAAGACGGTGCCCAGTTATAGGCCACCGTAGAGAATTCTGACACATTGCGGTTGGCATAGACCGCCCCCCCTGCAGCGGTCGAATTCGCCTCTGTCAGGTTGCGTGCGGCGGGGGCTTTTGTTCCCATCTGGTCGGCATATTGCGTGTGATAGGTGAAATCCTCTGCAAAACCGCTGGAGGCCGTCAGGGCGATCGTCGCTGCGACCGCATGTCTTGGAAAAAGTCTCATGGTCTACTCCGTGTTGTGGCGCTTGAACCGCCTGCTGCTTAGTCATTCCGATAGAGATTGGCGATCACCGTCGCCATGCGCTTGTTCCCAACAATCTTTTCGGCAACCGCGTTCGCCGACCACGCCTGCAGAAAAACGATGGATATCCCGGTATCCATATTGCTGAAGCCCATCTGACCGAAAGACCCGATAGAGATCAGGACATTCTCATCGTGCATGTGGTACGTCTGGGACCCGTAGGAATCGTGTTTGAAGGGCTTCATCACTTCCACTTGGGTGATCTGATCCTTTGATTTGTCCAAGGCGGAGGCGTAGTACGAGGCTGGCGCGTTGCCCGTCGCGATCCATTGGTGGAACAGCGCATAGTCGCGGGCAGACATGCCGATACAGCAGTTTGCTCCCCACAGCCCTTCGGAGGTGAGCGCGATCCAGGCTTCATGGTTGGTGCCGATCTCGTCGAACAGTTCGCCCAAGAGCTGCTCGAACTTCTTGCCCGTCACTCGGGAGGCAACGATCGCGAGCGTGTCGGTGTTCATGTCATTGTATTGCCAACGCTCGCCCGGCGCGGCGTTGGTCTCATACTGTCGGATCACATTGATGAGCCCAATAGGCGCGCCCTTCCGCATGCCAAGTTCAAACTCGTATTGCTGATCGATTGACCCCGGAGTGTCGTAATCGAAGAGGGTAGGCATGCCACTTGTCATGTCCAGCAAGGTTTGGATCGGGGCTTGACCGATATCCGAACCCTTGAAGTCTTCAACGTAATATTGAACGGGCTTGGACGGGTCGATCAGTCCGGCGTCGATCAGTTTGTGAACGACGATGGCGGTGATTGTCTTGGCGGAAGACATCAGGATGTAACTGTTCCCGAGGAGCAGGCCGTTGTCGTAGAACTCGCCCAGGATCTGATTATCCCGCATCACGACGAACCCAGCTGTTTGCGTTGCGTGGAGCGCACGCAAGAATGACTGGCCCAGTTCGAATGGCCTGTTGAGGTCCAGCTGTTCTTCCGCGACGGAGATCTCGGCGGGATTTGATGATGGGGGAATGCGCGCCACCCCGAACTCCGTGAACTCGGGCCAGTTAGCGAAGGTGTGCCGGCTGTACGGCCATCGTTGACGCTCTTCGGGCGGGATACTCTCTGTTTCAAAGGGCTTGAAGAACAGCTGCTCGTCGGCTGCGCTGCCGACACCGGAAAGGTCATCGGCGAGTGCCATGGTGCCAGACGCAAAGAGGATCGCGGCGGCACCAATCCCGACAAGCCCTGAAAGATGTCCCTGGAGCAATTGTTTCATCTGTTTCATCTGTTTCATCCGATATTCCCGAAGTGGCGTGCCGATTGATATCAAGATCGCCTGCATCTGCCCGCGGTCCAATCCGCCTAGTTTCTGCCGTTTGTTGCAAGCCCTGCCGGGTGCTCGGCCTCCAAGCTGTTAAGATCAGTAGGACCGCACCTGTTGGATCACCCAAGCGAGATCCGGGGTACCTTGGGCGAAGTTCGAACTCTTGCTATAAGTTGAAAACTTGGCGATCGCGACTCCTGTAGCGCGGTTGAACGCAATGAACTGGCCATACGAGCCAATTCCGACAGCAATGTTTTCGTCAACGACGTACCATTGGTTTGAGTAATACTGGATGTCGGGCATTGCTTCACCGTAAGGGCCATTCCGAAAAACGGCGCTTTTGTCTTCGCCGGCATCGAACACATCTTGGATGTACTCGGCCGAAAGCACCTGGCGATCATCGACCCTGCCGCCATTTGCCATGGCGTATGGCAGCTTAACCAAATCGCGAAGTGTCATGTACTGATCGCCGCTAGCCCCATACTGTCCGTGCAGGTTTGCGACGCTTCCTGAAATATATTCCATTCCAAGTGCTTCCATGAACTGCCGTGTCCCCTCATAAGCGTGGACACCGGCGAGCCTTGGGCCAAGAAGTCCCATCACGTTGGTGTTTGAGCTCACATAGTACCAATTGCCGTCCTTGCGTTCTTCGTCGCGGCGAAGTTCGTTGATGAACGCAACAACATCGTATGTTGGGTTTTTGTATTGTGATCCGGTCGCAGCAAATCCAAGAACCACCGGAGCCTCCGGATCGGAGAAATCCTCACTCCAATAAACCGGAACACGCATGTCCACAACAGCCCTGAGAGTTTGATCTCCATATACTGAGTCAGCAATCTCGGGCATCAGCTCGCCAACTTTTTTGTCCATGACCGGCAACAAAACGTCATGCCAGATCGCAGAAGTCCAATTCTTGCCCGTAGAGTGCACCTTATGTTTGGTCGTGGGGTGCATCCCCGCGGCGTAGTACTCCCGTATGACTGTCCCATCCTTAACGACAATAAAGCCGTCTGTGTTTGTGCTTTCCATGTGGGCCAGATCGTCGGCTGACATGGGCCGGACTGCTCCCCTTCCAAAACGCAGCGGTGTGGAAGATGGTGCCCAGTTATAGGCGACGGTGGAAAACTCGGAGGCGTTACGGTTCGCGTAAACGGCTCCCGCATCTGCAGATGAAATCGCCTCTGTCAGGTTGCGTGCTGCAGGGGCTTCAGTTCCCATTTGGTCCCCATACTGCATGTGGTAAGTGAAATCCTCCGCGAAACCGCTGGATGCAGTTATGACGAACGTCGCTGCGACGGCATGTCTTAGGCAATGCCTCATGGTCTACTCCTAATCGTGGCGCCCTGGTAAAGGCGAGCCCGACAATCCCTGATCACCGGGCCCGCAATCTTATGACGTGAACCGATCCATCACGTTCTTGGTGACACGCTCGATGAACGGGTCGCCGCCCTTGAGACCGTGCACCCACCCGCAGGTCCCGGCCGCGAAAACCTCGCCCGGTCCTTTTCGCATGTAGGTGACCGCGCAGTTGCCATAGACCAACTTTTCGAGGTTCTCCTGCGTCGGCTCGATGTTCAGATCGGCTGTATATTCACGCGCGTCATCCCACATGCTCCCCCACATGTGCAGGCCTTCGGAATGGCCATGATCGGTTTCCTCTGCCGCGAGGGCCGGCGCCAAAGCGAGGATTTCCAGCGTGTCCGGCGCGTCGTCTTCACCGGTCGGATAGGGCAGCCCATGGCGGAAGGTATAGTCCACGCCGTCCACTTCGAACCCGACAACGGGTACGATCCGGCCGAGGATATCGCCATAGTAGAGGTCCGTCCCCTCGAACGCCCAGTGCTTGTTTCGGTAGACGGTGAACCCACCCGACCCGCGTGGCGTCACGCCGCCGGTATTGGCATAGACGCCCTTGTGGCCATTGACCCCCCAGGTGGTGACGGGGTTTTCCGTCGGGCTTTCGAAATGGTGCCAGCCGACGGTGAGCCGTTCGCGCTTGCCTTCCTCATACATCGGGTCTTCTTTCCGGAGCGCATGCTTGTAGTAAGTCTGGCGTTTGTTTTCTTCGTCCCAGCGCACCTTCCACATCAGGTTGCCGCCTGTACGCATGACCTTGCCGCCGCGGGCCAGATGGGCGTCGACCGCCTGGCGGTATTCGAAGGTGTGGTACTCGTCGTGGCCGACCTGAACGATCAGGTCATAGGGCTCCAGCAGGTCCGGGTTGTCATAGACGTCGTGCATGGACGCATAGTCCATTTCGTAGCCGTTCTGTTCCGCCCAGATCGCGAAGTGGCGGTCGAAGTAGCCCCATCCGGCCATCCATGAGAACATCGCGTAGCCATTGGCGAAGACGTAGTCGAACTCCGGGTAGGTGACCTCCCAGTTGATCGGCACGGTCCCGGCGGCTTTGTCTTGCAGGAAACCGTCAATCCCCACGTTCGGAAAGCGGATGAACCCGCGCGGCCACGGCTTGTGGGTGCTGGTGTGAACGGCGTAGCTGGTTTCACGCGCCTCGCGACCGCCGCCGCCCGCCTCCGGCGGGAGCCGGTAGGAGCACCCGCCCGCCCAATCGTTGTAGGCGATCCAGGTCGGGATGGCGGGCAGGAACAGGATCTTCGCGGTTCGGCCGGGATTGGCGCTGCGCAGGATGAAGAACGCCTCGTGCTCGATCTTCTCACCGTCGCGCTCGACGGTCAGGACGACGACGTAGCCGCCGGACTTCCAGTCGGCCGGGATCTTGAAGCTTGTGCTCACCGGCCAGTTGCAGCCCGACTCGTAGGCCTCGAGCGGGGTATCATGATAGGCGCCGGCGATGCCCTCCTGCCTGTAGACGGAAGCAAGCGTTCCGCCGTCGCGGAACACCTCGACGTTGTAGGCATCGGCGGTGGTGTTGACGTGCAGGGCGACCTCGTCCCCCGGCGCATAGCTCAGCTTGTCGGTGTAGGCCCAGACTTCGAGCACATCCGGGTCGGTGGTCGGGAACTCGTACCAGTTCGCAATGTTGCTGAACCAGGTCCGTTGGCCCTGCCGGAAAGGCAGGCGCTGGCGACCCGTTCGGTTCAGCCCCTCCTGCACACCGTCGATCCCGTAGGCCCGAGCCGAGCCCGCCCCCGCGCTCGCGCCCAACGCGGCGCCCAAAGCTGCGGCCTTCAGCAGGTCGCGCCTGCCCTGATCGAAATCGCCCGGCGTCTTGCCGGGCTCATGCTCATCGTTGCTGGCCATGAGATCGCTCCGAAGTAATGGGTCAATATTTCGACAAACCACCGCAGATGGCTCCTGAAAGCGAGCAGCGAGGGTTCGCCCTGGCCGCTTGCAGTGCCGTCCGCGCATCGCGTCATGATGCTACCCCGCGACGCCGACCCGCCGCTATGGAAAAACTGCCAGTTCTTTCAACCCCGACCAACGCGCAGGCGCTCCAGGATGATCGTTGAGATTGAACCGACCGATTTCGATGAGCTCGCCGCGGCGCAGAACGGCTGGGATACACGCTATCGCCCGCTCAAGCGAGAGGGCTTCAACGGACGCATCATCTCGTTGCGGACCAATGCGATTCAGATCGACATAGAGCAGTTCGACACCCCGATGGAGATCGCCGGCGCCGCTCCGGCGACTGGCTTGAGCTGCGTAGTGCCTTTTCCGCACAGCAACGCCTACGCCTCTTGTGGTGAAGCCGTCACCTCAACGCACATCGATGTATTCGGGGCCGGGCATGAGGTATTCGCTGTAACACCTAAGCAAACCCATTGGCTATGCATCTCTATTTTCGGCAGCTTCTTTGAGCATCAGAGCGGTTCACATCTGATGCCGACCTTGCCGAAGCAACAGTACAACCACGCGATCCTTCGGTCTGACCCGAATGCGTTGGAGCGATTGCGCAATCGATGCCTCGCAGCGATTCGCCTTTACCGGCAAGGGATGCTTGGCGGTGACGCCAAAAAGCAAGTCTTCCACGAGATCGCGATGCAGACCAGCCATGCGCTCACTGGAAGTACACAAGCGCCGGGCAAGCGCAGAGGTCAGCAATATCGCTTGGCTCGCAGTATCCGTGATTACATCCTGAACAGGATGTCGGACCCACCGACGATTCTTGAGATCTGCGCGGCGCTGGATGTACCGGAACGGACGCTGCATCGTGCCTTCGTTGGGGTCTACGGCGTTGCGCCAAAACAGTTCTTGAAGGCCCAACGGCTGCTGGCCGTGCGGCAAGCCCTGCAAGAGCCTCGGCAGTCGCAGAGCGTGATGGACGCTGCACTCCACTTCGGCTTCTATGAGTTCGGATATTTCGCGAGGGACTACAAGGCGATGTTCGGGGAGCTGCCGTCGACAACGCTGCACAACTATCGGCGTTAACGGCGCCGACTTCGGGCCATCCAGCGCGTTTCAGAAAACGTAGGTCGGGTTAGCGCGCCAGCGCGTAACCCGACAGTCGCGGGGAGTTACGGTGACGCTTTACCATTTGCACTAAAGGCTGGTCGGCCCCCTGCAAACAGAAGGACCAGAGACAACTGCAATTTGTGTAAACGGTTAATTGTCACCGTAATCCTGACGCACGATCGGAGTTGCGCACTTGTGTTACAGTGCGTGCATCTTGAAGACATCAGGTAAAGCATCAAAGTGCGTACGACCTTGACCATCGAGGACCAGCTCCTCGACGAACTGAAACAACGCGCTAGGGCATCCGGACAACCCTTTCGACAGGTGGTGGGGCAGGCGCTTCGAGCGGGACTCTTGGCATTGGAGCGGCCCGAGCCCGCAACCTATCGGCTCCAGCCCCACGCGCTCGGGCAGCCACGCTCGGCATTCGATTTGGTGAAGGCGCGGGCGCTCGCCGATGCCCTCGAAGACGAGGCAATCGCCGAAAAATTGGTCCAACGTCGATGATCCTCGTCGACGCCAACCTGCTGATCTATGCGGTCAACAGCGACCTTCCTCATCATGCCAGGGCGCGGCGTTGGTTGGAGAAACAGTTGAGCGATGCGGCCTTCGTCGGACTGCCCTAGGTAGTGGCGCTCGCGTTCCTGCGCATCTGCACCAGTGCGCGCGTCTTCGAGCGACCACTGTCGGTGGAGCAGGCAATGAGCATCGTGGACGACTGGCTGAGCTTGCCCGGCGTCCGCTTGATCGCGCCAGGACACAATCACTGGCCAGTGCTGCGGGTTCAGCGATTCGATGGCACCACGCGCAGTTTCTTTCCGTCCAGCGACAACTCCGGGGAACTGATCACCCGCGGCGTCGAGCTGATCGGCGAGTTGCAACCGCTTCCCGGCCTGCATCTGAGCGCCAGCCTGACCTGGCAGGACACGGACGACCGCGCGACAGGCATCGACCCGAGCTATTCCCCGCGGCTGTTGGCGAAGCTCAAGGCGGATTACACCCGCAGACCCTGGACCTACGCGGCCTTCGGTCATTACGTCGATGCCATGGAGACGAACTGGGACTTCACCTCAGGGTCGTCGATCCCCAGAGTTGTCGAGCGCGTCGGCGAGCGCACGGATGCCTACTGGGACCTGGGCGCAAACCTTCGCTATCGCCATCCCGGAAGCGGCTTGTTCGCCGAGCTGCATGCATCCAACCTGCTGAACACGCAGATACGCTATCCGGCCGACGCGCCAGTGGATTTCGAGCGAGGACTGATCGGGCCGGGGCGCACGGTCACTGCGACCCTCGGCTGGGAATTCTGAGCCGGAGTGACTGCGCGGGCAGAGGATGGGCTCATCACGGGTCGGGCGGGGGTGCCCGGATGGCTCGATGCATGGACTGGCGCGGTGATTCGACGCACGGCTCGATCATTCTCGGCACTGGTCGTGTTCGTGCTCTCGAGCACATCAGCTGTCCCCTCCCTCGCGGCGTAGGACCCGCTCGACGCGCTCGAGGTCGCCTTCATCTACCGCTTCACCAACTTTGTCGAGTGGCCGGACGACCGTCCCGAGGCCCCGTTTCTCATCTGCGTCATTGCGGACTCGGGTATGGGGCACGCGCTTCGCGTGCTCGTTCGCGAGGCGAAAGCCGTCGCCACTCGCCCGATTCAGATCCGCACGGGCGACGCTCGCTTGGCGCAAAGCAGCTGCGAGATCCTGTTCATCGGCAGAGCGGCGGAGCGTCGACTCGCGGACATCGTCGCCAAGAGCGCGGGCAAGCCCAGGTTGTTGGTCGGTGATACCGAGGGTTTCGCCCGACGCGGCGTCGCCATCGAACTGTTTCAAAAGCCCAATGTGCTGCGCAATCGGTTGCGCCTGGGCTTTCACATGATCCGGACATCTTGTCCCCGAGCAATCTATTCGATCTGCTCCCGAAGGATCATGACTGCTACATCTATGAAGAGATCTTACGGCAACTCGACACGACCGAGGTCGAACGCAAGTACAGTCCTAAAGGACAGCATGCTTAGTGATGGTGCAGAAATAAGCTAAACAGGTTTTTCTTGGGTGTCGCCTGCCGACTCATTCGGTACCGCTATCGGCGTCGGTATCGGCGTCGGTATCCAACTGACCAACCCGATATCCGCCAAGCTCCCCGCTGAGCGCGTAGCCACGCTGTCCTATGCCGTTACCCTCGGCAATGTTCAGCGCGATGGCCTGCGATGCGCGCCTACGATGCGCACAGGAGTTGATCCTTCGCGTTACGCTGTCCTTTCACATGCTCGCAGTCGCGCTAGGCCCGGCCGACAGACTCGATGGCCGCACGCTAGACGTCGAGCTTCTCATGACCGAATGGCATAGGGCGTTTTCTCTCTCGATTCCGATTCCGATTCCGATTC
>AVFP01000211.1_pt1 | contig 12807 bp, 5 predicted proteins | sample 79721 | NCBI WGS metagenome assembly AVFP01 (sample SAMN02303578;SAMN02303577;SAMN02303577;SAMN02303578, study PRJNA214436) | microbial mat metagenome | isolation source: pink berry consortia of the Sippewissett | place: USA: Sippewissett Marsh, Cape Cod, MA | reverse complement strand
TCGCGCCATCAGAGATGTGTATAAGAGACAGTAGTCGACCAACGCGGTTGCTTCCGGTGCATTCTCGGGCAGGGGTCGAAACAGTTCAGCGAAGCGTCCTTCGCCAAGCGCCCAGTGTGCTGGCGTCATCGGCTGTCCGTCTGGCATGTACGCCCAGGGTTCGACAGGATCTGGATTGCCAGACAGGTCGATGCGTGAGCCGAACACGCCATCGGCGCCTGGGTCATAACGCATGAGCGGAAATACCCGGGCCGCAATGCCAGCCTGCGCGCGCTCCAAAGTGCGTTCCGAAGCGAAGCCATGCCGCCCCGGGCTGGGGGCATGGATATGGAGCAATGCTGGCCCGCGATGCACAAACGCACCGTTCAAACTCATGGCCAGATGTTCCGGCATTGCGATGCTGCTCTGCGCCAGATAGCAATCGCGTTTCGAGAGCGCGAGCAGCCCGATATCAATGGCCGCATCCTCAATTGCGGCCGCGGGCAGACCCAGACCGGCATGCGGTCCAAGCCCCAGGTCAAGATCCGCGAGGAGCAGTACGCGCAACGGCAAATCGGTGCCGAGTAATTGGTAGAGCTGCGCCAGTCCCGCGCCTGCCAGGCTTGTGCTGTCGCCCACCAGCAGCAGCGACGGACAGCGCGCCAGCTCCTGGTCGTTGAGATCACGCCAGGACAGAGCGTCTAAATCGGCCCAGAGTCGGGCGGCATCCGCTGGGCGTTCCAATTCCAGTCGCGCTCTGCGCAATAACACCAGATCGCGAGTTGCCTGGCTCAGTTGACCTTGCAACAGACCGGCCGCGAGTTGGGCACCATCGCGCGTCCAATCCAGTACCACCGGTTCGGCAAATGGGTTGTCCGGAAAGGCGCCGGCCCAGCCAACAGCAGCGCCGGGAGAGAGGACGATTCCGCAGGCCGCCCGGCCCAGCCCATGGCTGCCCTGTCGCAAGCGCCAGGCCCAATCGCCGAGGTCGCGAGCCAGGTTCACAAGTCGGCGTAAACGCGCGGCATCGACAGAGGCATCGACGGCTTCTCCGACCTGCCCCAGTAGATCGCCCAGCTCTGCTTGCCGCGACGCAACCCGGCGCAAGCGCTCGGCCAGCGCATCCAGATCGCTGGCGGGCAAAGCGTCGGCAAGGGTGTCGCGCACCAGGGCGGCAATGCATTCGCGGAGATCGTCGATTTCGCGACCGAGCTCCTTTGCCATCGTGCTCTGACGCGCCTGCAGAGCCGCCAGCGTTAGGCGCAATGCGAGCCTGGCACCTGAGCCGGGCTCGTTACCGTCACCACCGATCATGGCGCGCGCCGCATCCCGGTTGAGCAATGTCGCTGCCAGCGCACCCGGTTCGAACAGACCGTTCGCTCGCTCGATTACAGCAGTCTCGGTGTTCGGCAGCAAATCCCAGGCCGCGCGTATGCGCCGTACATCGCTGAGAGCACGCGTGCTCTGACGCTCGATGCGCAAGGCGTTAGGAGCACAGACGGCGACACACAGGCCGCAGGCCTTGCAGGTATCTGGATTCAGACTCAGGGCCAACAGGGCGCCACGCCCCGGATGCTCGGATTCGGCTTCCCGGAACAGCCCATCGGTAGCCACCAGCGGCAACGTACCAACAGCAGATAGCATGCGGTTCAGCGCCTTGGTCATGGCTTGCTTGCGTTCCTCCGGAAAGCGCATTTTGGCCGCTAGCTGGGCATAGGCGGAGTCGATCATCTCGGCAGCGGTGCCGGGGGCAAATTCCGCTTGCTGGCAGAGCTGCACAAGCGTTCCGACGAGCTTCGATGCCAGCGGCCTCAATGCATCGGCACCGCCTGCATTGAGGCCGGTATCGATGATTTGCTTGGGGGTGACGGCGACGGCGGCGATGGCAGACTCCGGACAGGCGGTCCAGCAGGCACCACAGCCGGTGCACTGGTCTGGATCGAACAGCGGCAGACGATCGCGCAAGGTACTGAGGTCACGAAAGCCGGCGGATAAAGCCGGTATCGTGCCAATGGCAAGCAACGGGTCCGGGCTCAGCTCGGACATGTCGCCATTGCGATACAGCACGCCGAACCGATCCCAGAAATTCGGCAGGCTGTCGTAGCTGTCCGGGCCGCCGCCGATGCTACGCACCAGCGCTGTGGCCTCTTCGATCTGTTCGCTGATGTTCTGTTCGCCACCGCGCGCGATGCGCCGAGGCAGCCGTGCGGTATCGATCCGTCGCGGCGCATCAAGCCCAGCCTCGAATAGCTGCAACCGTGCGTCGACGTCGGCTACCGTGTGGCGAAGCATTTCCGCGCGCAGGCCGAGCAGACGACGACGCGGCAGATCCATCAGGCCTTGCTGCAACAAGAGACCGCAGATCGCACCAAGGCGATAGTCGTCCAGCCCGTCGTCGCCGGACACGGGATCTGGCACCGGCGAATCCGGCAGATTGAGTGTATCCGGTACTGTATCGGGAAATACGTTGCTGGCGGCATCCGGCAATGCACCCGGCAGGGACGAGCCGGACGCCGGCGGCGGCAGCAGATAGAGTCGCCCCGCATGGGCCTTGAAATCGACACGCTCGGCCTCGGATAACCAGGCCCAGCAGCGCTCTTCCGGCAGCGCAGTTTGCACCATCAGTAAACCGTTGGCGGTCAGAGCAGCCGTGCCGTCGGCAGAGGACCAGCCGCGGTCGGTCAGGCGCAGACACAGATCCACCGGGCAGTCATCGCCTGGCTCGCGTAGCGGCTGAGAGGCACTGGTGACACGATCGATGCAGCCATTCCCCCAGGGCTGCACAAACAAATCCGGGCGCCCGCGCAGGCCACCGCCGTCAACTCGATGCAACAGCGCCGCGGCTTCTGCTGCCAATCCGCTGCCGGCGGAGCCGTCGCGACGCTGTATCGCCAGCGTGATGGCACCGGCCGGTCGCAGGTCATCGAACTTGGCCGCGGTCTTGCCGCCCTCGGCAAGGCCAAGCGAGGCAGCTCCTGGATAGGCTCGACGCAGGCGATCCAACAGCACCTGTCGCTTTGGATAGTGGCTCGTGGCCGGCAAGAAGTCGATACCAAGATAAACGCGCGGGCGCAGCAATTTGCCCGCATTTCGGCACAGCAGCAGCAGATCGGCAGCCCGCAGCGGCAATCCGCCGAGACCATAAATGACCGACAACAAGCGTGGACGGTCCTTATTCGGCAACGCTGGATAATCCGCATGGATAGAGAAACCGCGGATATGATTTTCCGCGGCATGATCCAGCGCCGAGCGCAATTTGCCAAGCAGTGGCGGATCTTCGGAGAGCGGCACATCCGCGCACTCCAAGACGCAAATCCGGCAGTTACGGCCCAGTAACCGAACCAGCTCCGGGCCAGGAAAGGGGTGTAGTCGGCGCAGGCCGATGACACCGGCCTTGATCCGATAGCGCGCTCGCAGCCGATCTGCCACTGCCTCGGCAGTTTCGATTGCGGAACCCATTGCGAGCAGGATCAGGTTAGCATCGTCGATGCAATAGTCCGAGATGGACTGGTAGCTGCGACCGGTAACTTCGGCAAAGCGTGTAAACGCCGCATCGACAATACCCTGCAACGGCCTGTCGAGATAGGCGCGCACCGCCGCCCTGCCGGGTCCAGCAGCCGCGGCCGGCTGTAATGCACCGATCATGACCGGATGATCCGGGTCATGCCAGCGTGGCAGCCGGCGCCGTTCTTCGCCGAACAGAAACTGCTGAGCATCATTGGATTCTGTACCTGGGCCAGACTCCTCGCTCTGCTGCAAAGATGTATAGGCAGTTGCGGCCGAATCGGCCTGCCAGCTTGGTTCCGCACAGCGGACGAGGTCGTTCGGATCGCCAAGCAGATCGCGGATCAGTCGCGTCGACGCTGGTCTTGCATCCTGGATTGCCAGGGCGGTCTGGGATCCGTCCATCGCGATCACCGCCGGCAGCAGCGCCTGCTCGCAGATGCGCCGCGCAAGCAAGGTAAAATCGATGGCCTCCTGCACGTTGGCAGCCACCAGCACCAGGCAGTCGGCAGCAGCGCCCAGATGAAAGGCTTCGTGCGCATTGCCAAGGGAGGCTCCGGGGCCGCCTTCGTCGCGCCCGGCGAGATGCAATACCAGCGGCAATCGCTGGGCACGTGCCGAGTCTAGCAGATCCCGACAACGGGTCAGATCCGCCCCGGATAGGAAGCAGGTAGCTCGGGCACCGGCTAGCGTCAGCCCGATAGCGGCGGCAAGCGCCCCGCGCCCGCTTTCGGCGGCGCGCGTGGCGAGCGGCGCGCCAAACGCATTCACCCGAAGCCTACGCTGCTCCAAGCGCCAGGCAAGACCAGCGGAATCCGCTGGAAACGAGCCACCGATGCCGGCAGCATCGCAGATGCCGGCCTCGGTGTGGGCGATGGCGGTGTTGCCGTCCAGCACGGTGGCGATGCCAGCATGTGCTCCAGGGCCGCGGCGCGGTGCACCGAGCACACGCCGCAGCAAGCGCAGGGTCGAGTTAGAGAGACTAGGCATAGCGGCCCTCGGTACTGGACTTGTGGAACTCGGTATCGCCATCCGCGAGACCCTCTGCAAACTGGTCTGCAAACTGGGCCCCCTCGAGCCAGACGATGGAGCGGGTCGGACAGCGGAAGGTCGCCTCCGGGCGTGCCGGTCCGCCGCCGGCGTAGTCCACCACTGGCAGATTGTCCTCCATACGGATCAATCCAGGCGCGGCATCGGCGACACAGCGCCCGCAGGCATCGCAGGCGCAGATGCACAATGACGTGGCCATATCGCCGGCCAGCGGTGCCCGACATTGGACGAACAGGTGTTGGCTCAGGGGTACCAGTTCGAATAAATCCCGTGGGCAGGCCGCGACGCAGTCGCCGCAGGCGGTGCACTTGTTCAACATCACCACCGGCAGGCCGTTTGCGTTCATTGCGATCGCGTCGAAATCACAGGCATCGCGACAATCTGCCAGGCCGAGACAGCCCCAGGGGCAACCTTTGCCGCCCTCAGAGACCACGGATGCGGCACGGCAGCTTTCGAAGCCGCGGTACTCGGCGATCTGATACGCCTGACGCTTGCCGCCGGCGCAATGCAGGCGGGCGACGCGCTTCTCCTGTTGGCCGGGGTCGACATCCAGCAGTTCGGCAATTTCTGCGATGTGATCGGCAGTGGCCACGGTGCATTGGCTCGGCTTCAGCTCGCCTTGCACCAAGCGCTCGGCGAAGGCGTGGCAACCAGGCTCGCCGCAGGCGCCGCAGTTGGAGCCCGGTAACAAGTCCTCGGCTTGTTCGATGCGCGGATCCTCGGGCACCCGCAGGAAGCGATAGGCCACCGCCAGAATCACGGCAAAAAACAAACCGAGTCCGGTCATGATGGCAGGGGCAATGATGAAGCTGTTCATCCAGGATCAATCGATCAGTCGGCAGAAATGGGATACGACCGTGGATATCTTGGTGTTATTGATTAAACGGCGCCGCGCGCTCGATCAACTCGTCCAATCCCGGTTCGGAAGAATTCCAGGGCTGGCCCGGATGGATGCACTTGGCCGGACAAAGCTCTGCGGCCTCTACCAATTGCGCGAATGTGGCATTGTTCAGATCACCAAGCAGGGCTTGTTTTTCCTCATTGTAAATGAACAGGGCCGGGTTGATTTTCAGGCAATCGTTGCAGCTTGTGCACAATGGGGTATCGATCCAGGGATCATCAAAGCCGAGGGTCGTCTCTTCTTCGATGGCGCTGAGCGCATCGACCTCAGTCGCTGGGGCCAGCTGCTCTTGGGTATCCTGTTGTGCACCGGTATCGGCAGGGATATCGGTCGCACCAGGCGCTGTTGGGTCAAATCCCAGCGAGCGCATGTCGCCCGACATACCGGCAGCCAGATCCAGACCCAATAATCTGTCGGTCAGCCGTTGCATGGACTCGCCGGCAGCCTGTCTACGCACCTGATCCAATTCCGCCGCATGTGCCGCCAGCAACCGCTCGCGCTCCTCGCTGGCCTGCTGTTGTTGTTCGGCGCGGGTGCGCTCCACGGCCTGATCGACATGGCGGTTGCGTACACCGGCCATCGCTTGCAGTGTGCGCCAGTAATTGAGCCGATCCAGGCAACCAAGAGCCATGCCGCGCGATACCACCAGCCGCTGCAGGACGCCATTGCCATCCACCGCCCACAGAAACGGAACCTTTTGATAGGCTTCGTCTTGGGGCATGGCCAGATAAGCCTGCATCGGGATCAGCGCCTCTGAATCGCAGCCCGGCGGAATGACGCGAAAATGCTTGCGCATGGGTGGGATCAATAGACAATAGTCGGCAAAAGTGAAGGCTAGATCGCCGACCACCCGGTTACCTGCGTCATCCATGTAGGTGAATGGATGCACTGGCCAATCCATATCCGGCTGCGGGTTTTCGCTGAAGTCCATCTCCGGCGGATCGCAGTCATGGGGGATTGGATCAACGCGAAAAAACGGGTGCGCACGCCCTTCGATGGCGGCCCCGGCCACCAGCCAGGCGTTCAGCGGCACCAGGTCGTGCGGCGGGCGAACACCGGTGTTGATCAGGTGCAGGCTGGTGCAAGTGGCATCCAGGGCGGCCAGAAAGCTTTGCATCAGATGCTCATGACGGGCAGCGGAGGTTTGCGACACGGCAGCCTGCCGGTGACTGAGACCCAAATAGCCGAGTTCAGTGCGAAAACGCTGGAACGGGTCCTGATCCGATGGCTCTTTATCCAAATGTCGGTTGCCATGCTGATCCGGATCTTTATCCGCGCCGACAGCAAAGCCCGGATTTGGACCGACCCCAGGGTTATAGGCCGGCATGACCCGAACCAAAATCTGTACCGGACGCCCCGAACTCAACAGCTGCGAAAAAGAACGTAGACCTTCGCCGGCGACTCGATCCGCATCTTCCAAGGCGATCACGGCCGGCACCATTAAGAGTTCTTCTGCGGAAAACCCTTGCCACTGGAAGTTGGCGAACCATGGATCATGTAGAGTTGCATCGTAAATGCCATCGATTTCTAGCCGGGCAATGCGCAGGGCGCTGAACAATTCGGATAATTTGGCTGCTTCCTGCTCGAACAGTTCCGAGGCGCGAGCACAGGGGTCCGGATCGGCAATGTCGACCACGTCCGGACTCTCGGACAGCCAATCGGCGGCGACCGAGCCTAAACGCACGAAATGAGCCAATACGGGCTCTTGATGCCAGGTGCGAAGCACTGTGAGCACCCGCTCGATTCGCTCGTGACGATGCGCGCTCATGACGCGAGTGCCACGCGAATGATCCATGACCGAGGACAGCGCTAATGGATCGAACAAGCCGCCTCCAAGACCAACGCTGTCACGCGCCCGGCGTGGCTCGATGGATTCGTCGGTCTTACGCCACTCGACGCTGAGTAAGGATTCCAGGCCCTGTATACAGATATTGATTTGTTCCTGGAGACGCTGTCGACGCGGCACCACGCGGCTGCGCACGGCGTGCAACAACAGATGCAGTGCCGGAGAACGGCCGTAGCCCATAATCTGGCCCTGCCCTGCCCGCTGCTGCAGTTGCTCCAAATCTGCCCCCAATCGCTCCTGATCCGTCTCGCCGAGCTTCAGGTGTCGCTGCAATGCCTGGCCAGCAATAGCGAGCAGTGGAGCTGCTGGCACCGGGCCTTCTTTGACTCGCAGGTCTGCGCGCAGGCGATACTCGATCCAGGCCAGGTGATCTTTCAGAATACGTGCGGCGTTGTCCTCGGGGGCAAACGCGTGCACATTTTGTTCTAGCCAATCGGCCAGCCGCACCACGAGCGTATCTGCCTTCTGGTCTCCATCGCCGTCGGCGGATGGGTACAGAAACAGCGGGTAGTCGTAGCGCAACCGGGATGTGTTGCGAAACGGGTCAAGCAGCACCGGCAGGCAGTCCTTGCCGACTTCTTCCAACTTTTCCGTGGCGCTCGGATCGCCGAGGTGAAAGTGGCGCAATGTGAACAGCAGTTCGCGGGTGGCCTTGGCATCCTTCACCGCCATCGGCAGGGCTGGCAGCCGCTCTGGGCCAGCGTCAGCGATCTGGCTGAGGCGACGCCGGTTGTCGGCGTCAGCGTTTGCAGGGGTCGTGGTCATGGAAATCGAACTCCGCATCAGATCGAACTGCACATCAGATCGTCAACCGATCCAGCACCGCGTTCATGTGCGTCAGTTTTTGCTCCGGCGTCATGTTCATACCCTGGCTGGAGAGATCTTCATAACAGGGTGCCGCGGGGTTGTGGTAAAGCAGCCCAAGCGGGATATGCGTGTTATCCAAGGCCAGTTGGAAGGCTCCGCCGAGACTGGAAGGGTCATGTGTGCGACGTTCCGGGAACTGACGCAAGACGGCCGGATCATGCGCGATGCCGTCGGCGTGTTCCAGCAGCAGAAAGCGCGATGGGTCGCTTTGCAGCGCTTTGGAATAGGCGTCCGCATACACGGGGCAGCGCTGGATAATGCGCACAAAACTGGTGCCCCGATGACGATAAGCGGCCTTCAAGGTCTGATACAGCATGGGCGGATTCCAGTCCACCACCTGCGCCACGAATGACACATTGGCTACGCCCAAGGTCACCGTCAGCGGGTTATGGGCATCGAGGATGGCACCGAATGGGTGAGTATTCGTTTTGAAACCAAGCGGACTGGTGGGCGAAGTCTGCGCCTTGGTCAGGCCGTAGACGGCATTGTCGAATACCATTAGGGTCATGTCCATGTTGTAACGCAGGGCGTGAATCCAATGGCCGGTACCGATGGAGAAGCAATCGCCGTCGCCGGTGGCAACCCAGACATCCAGATCCGGCCGGCGCGATTTGATACCGCAAGCCACCGGAAGCGCTCGCCCATGTAAGCCGTGGAAGCCATAGGTACCGAGATAATGCGGCATACGGCTGGAGCAGCCGATGCCAGACACACAGACCGATTTCTCCGGACGCTGCTGTTCGTCGCGCAGCACCCGCTGGGCGGCACTCAGCACCGCATGATCCCCACAGCCAGGGCACCAGCGTGCCTCGCCGCCTGCATAGTCGCCAATGGTAAAATAGCGCTCGAAGACCTCGAGCGACCAATCAGCCTTGAGTCCGAACATCAGCTGTCTCCTCGCGTATTGAGTGCGGCCAGTTTTTGCAGCAGCATTTGATGAATCATGCCCGGTTGCAGCGGGTGGCCATAGACCACGGACCAACAGTCTACATCCACCAGGGTCTGCGCCCGCAATAGCCACGCGAGTTGGGCATAACGACGATTTTCCTCGGTGATCATCGGCGCATTGGGATTGTCACTGTAGTTGATCTCGATCGTCATGACTTTGCGGAAACGGCTGAAGATCGGTTTTAAACCCGGCTCCAGAGGCGACAGGAAACGCAGATGCAGCGACGATACATGGTGCCCTTGTTCACGCGCTCGATCCACAGCCTCTTCAATGGCCCCTAGGGTCGAGCCCCAACCGACCACCAATAGATCGCCGTCTTCATCGCCGTGCACGGTTGGCGGTTTCAAAGTGCTGGCTAAGGTCGCCAACTTGCGGCTGCGCATCTCGCTGCCGTATTGATTGGAGTCCGAATCATAGGCGACCTTGCTGCGGTTGGTGTGGGCCAAGCCGGTGAGGATGTATTCGCCACCAGGCATTCCCGGGATCGGTCGCGGCGACAGCCCGGTCTCCGGATCCCAGTTGTACGGCGGAATATTTTCATCCCACTCGGACTGGTCCAGCGGTGGTGCCAGCCAGTCCGCGCTCGGCTCCGGACGCTCGAAAGGCTGCACGCCAGTGGCCAGATTGGCGTCGGTGAGCAACAAGACCGGCGTGCGGAAGGTCTCGGCAAGGCGCCGAGCCATGATCACAAAGTGCAGGCACTCGGCGATGGTGGCCGCGGCAACGATAATCTTTGGCGCATCGCCTGGCTCGCCGAACAACGACGCCAACAGATCGCCCTGTTCGACCTTGGTGGGCAAGCCGGTGGACGGGCCGCCACGCTGCACCAAGGCCAATACCAGCGGTACCTCGGCCATGACTGCAAGCGCCAGCATCTCGGTCTTCAAGGCAAGGCCGGGTCCGGATGTGATGGTGCAGGCGGTCTTACCCGCAAAGGATGCACCGATCGCAAAACCCATTGCCGCGATCTCGTCCTCGGCCTGGTGGATAAAACCACCGACCTCATGATAGACATCGGCCAGATAGTGCGAGGCCGATGTGGCTGGCGTGATCGGGTACATCGACACCAGCTCCATACCCGATGCCATTACTCCTAATCCCAGCGCGGTATTGCCGTTGGTGACGATGAAGCGCTTGCCGGCGGTTTCTTCTTCCGGTCGTGGCAGAATTTCCCAGTGCCGCTCCAAGTGCTCGCTGGCGAAGGCATAGCCGGCATCGAACAGCTGGTGATTCAAACCGATGACCTCATCCTCCTTGCGTTTGAACGTGATCGCGATTTCCTCTTTGGCCTTGTCCACATCGCGCGAGTACAGTCGGCAGAGCATCCCAAGCACAAACATGTTTTTGCCACGGCGCGGCGTCGAGGTCACCTCCAGACAGGCGCGCTCGATCGGAAGTTCGTGAATCACCAGGCCGTTGGCACGGTACTCGGCTACTGCCTTGGCGTACTGCTCGCGGATCTCGGGCAGGGGATCGTCGCGCCACTTGTCTTCCAGCAACACCAGGGTGCCGCGCTTGTAAGCGCCGTTTGCGATGCGTGAGTACAGTACCTGTTCGTTGAAGGCCACCACCACATCGGCTTCATCGCCCATGTTTGTGACGGTGCGGCTGGATAGCCGGATACGGATACCGCTGGCGCCAGCCGGCGAGCGCGCTGGCGGCTGGATCTCGGCCGGAATGATTTCCACGGTCCAGACCCCATTACCCATCTTGGCACTGATGGCCCCAAAGGTCTGTCCTGCCTTTTGCGCTCCCTCACCGGAGTCGCTGACGATCTCCACGATATGTTCCGGTACCCGCTCAACGGTGACGGTATTGTCAGGCTTTTCCTCACGCGCGGAGTGGGGAATAGTAACGGTGTTGGTCATGAGCACTACTCTTTGATCCGGCATCCCGGCATAATCGAATTCGCCGCATTCAGGATGCTTTGAAAACAGGCATACTGGCGCGCGCGGTCCGCTTGCTATGAAAACCAAATCCCGCGTCCGAGTCAAAATAAAAGTGCGCATCGATTGATCCCGATACGGCATGCTGGGCCAGCAATCAGTTCACGCGGCGAATTCACTATCTGCGCTAAAGTTAAAGAATAGAAAGCAAAATTACTCAGGAGACCGCCAATTTGAGCCACCCTGCCCAATTTACCTCGAACCTGCCTTTTATCGTTCCCGGCATCATCGCGGCCTTGCTGCTGGGCGCCTGTTCCGGCACAACAGAGGACGTACCGGTCAAACTGCGGTGGTCCGCCGCTCGAGGCGAAGGCAGTGCCGTTTGCTTTTACGATCACAATGCAGTTGACGATACTGCAATGGCTCTCGCCGACCCACTGTCTTCCTATGCCACATCGTCATCGAAAATGTTGCTGAACGGCAACCAGATAGCGCAAGCCAGGTTGGCGCAGGCCATCAAACAAGCCATGCTGAAGCAAGGTCGGTCGCTGGTTGACGACGTGCGCAATGCGGTGAAGTGAGCCCGGCGGAAGCAAATACTCATGACCCCAATGGCTGTTTTGCACGGTCTATTCGCACTCGTCGTGCTGCTTGGCATCGCCTGGCTGCTCAGCGAGAACCACCGTGGGATTGCGCCGCGGCTGGTCATCGGTGGGCTGATATTACAACTCCTGCTCGCCCTGTTATTGCTGAAATTGCCGCCAGCGCAGGCCTTGTTCGCCCTGGTCAACGAGGCGGTATTGGCCGTGCAGCGCGCAACCGAGGCGGGTACCGGCTTCGTATTCGGATATCTGGGCGGCGGGGCTGTACCCTTTGAAACCGTCTATCCGCAGAACAGCTTCGTGCTGGCGTTTCGCGCATTGCCATTGGTGCTGGTGATCGGTGCCCTGTCAGCATTGCTGTTTCATTGGCGCCTGCTGCCACTGTTGGTGCGGGGATTTGCGTCATTGCTGCGCCGAACGCTCGGTATCGGCGGCGCGCTTGGCCTTGGCGTGGCTGCCAATGTGTTCGTCGGTATGGTTGAGTCGCCATTGCTGATCAAGCCCTATCTGCGCGATATCAGTCGCGGTGAGCTGTTTGCGTTGATGACCACGGGCATGGCTACCATCGCCGGTACTGTCATGGTGCTGTATGCAACCTTGATTGGCGATGCGGTACCGAATGCCATGGGCCATATCCTGACCGCCTCGTTGATCAGTGCCCCAGCAGCGCTGGTGGTGGCTGAATTGATGCTTCCCGGTTGCCGCGCGCGAGGCCGGCAAGAAACCCCAAGAATCGAGCAAGACAACGGCAGCGCCATGGATGCCATTACCCGCGGCACGCTCGACGCCATCCCGTTGATGCTGAATATCATCGCGATGCTGGTGGTCATGGTGGCGCTGGTCAGTCTCGCCAATTCGGTTCTCGGGCTGTTGCCCCAGGTCAGCGAGGCGCCACTGAGTTTGCAACGCATGCTCGGCTGGCTGTTCGCCCCGGTTATATGGCTCATTGGCATTCCCTGGCAGGAGGCCATCGAGGCCGGGCAACTGATGGGTATCAAGACGGTGCTGAACGAATTACTCGCCTATCTTCAACTCGCTTCCTTACCAGACGATGCGCTGAGTGAGCGCAGCCGCTTGATTATGACCTACGCACTCTGCGGTTTCGCCAATTTCGGCAGTCTCGGCATCATGATCGGTGGGCTCGGCACGCTGGCGCCGGAGCGTCGCACAGAAATCGTGGACTTGGGCCTGCGCTCGATTCTGTCTGGCACATTGGCGACTTT
>AVFP01000156.1_pt1 | contig 12907 bp, 17 predicted proteins | sample 79721 | NCBI WGS metagenome assembly AVFP01 (sample SAMN02303578;SAMN02303577;SAMN02303577;SAMN02303578, study PRJNA214436) | microbial mat metagenome | isolation source: pink berry consortia of the Sippewissett | place: USA: Sippewissett Marsh, Cape Cod, MA | reverse complement strand
GCATTGTGGGAGCCTGCCTCCGGCCGCGACCGCGGCGCGCACTGGCTGCGCGGGCGTGCTCCTCGTGGCTCAGCGATATCGCACCTGTGCTTCGGCGCTCTGCGCCACGTCCGACCCGGTTGCATAACGCTGCCGAGTGGTGTCGCAGCATGATCATAGCGGCGGCTCCGGTGCTCCCCGCCGGATGCAGACCTCCCGCGAGACCGCTTCGGTGAGATCATCCAGCGGGTCTGCGCTGTCGAGCCGGCCGCGGTAGAACGACGCCTCCCGCGAGACCGCCTCGGTCAGGTCATTCAGCGGGTGTGCGCTGTCGAGCCGGCCGCGGAAGAACGACGCCTGCCGCGAGACCGCCTCGGTCAGGTCCTCGAGGATGTCCGAACTGTCAAGCTGGCCGCGGTAGAACGAGGCCTCGCGCGAGATGCCCTCGGTCAGCTCGGGGATGTCGGCCGGCGGGATACCGATTTGCGCCACGGCATCCATCAGGATGCGGCTGCCGGGGCCTTCGGCGCGGATCAGGCCGGCGCCGGCCTGGTGGGTCGTGCCGGGCAGCGCAATCAGGGCATCGTCACGGGCGATGAGGCTGCCTCCGTTGAGCTGCACCTCCCCGGACAGCGTCAGCGCCGCCGCGGCGCCTTCCGCAACCAGGGCCGCGCCCGGTGAGATGGCCAGCGTGCCGGTGATCGTCGACGTGGAATTGACGGTGATGGAGCCGCCGTCGAGCTGAAGGTTGCCCGACAGCGTCAGGCTGAGGATGCGGGTGTCACCCGATGCATGGGTGATCGTCGGCGGTTCGGTGATGTCGACGACGACCTGGTCCGCCGGTCCCGGCAGCACGCCGGTGCTCCAGTGCGAGGGCTCATCCCAGAGTCCGTCGCCGGGAGCGATCCAGGTGACGATCTCAGCGCGCAGATCGCGCACCGAGCTCAGGATGCAGAGGATCAGTACGCAGAGGGCTTCAGAGTATCTCGCAGCCATGAATACGACATCCCTGCTCGCCGAACGGCGCCCTTCGCGGCAAACCGCGCGGCCGAGCATCTGTTCCGAGGGAGATTGCTGGTCAGTTCATAATCATGAGTCTAGCAACGAAAGACGTTACTGATTTGACCTCCATCAAACGAAGAGCACCTTTTGTCGCGGGATTCTTGGTGCTGATCCGTTGCGAATTGACAATGCGCTCACGTAACGGTAGGGCGGCCCGTTGACTGATTGCTCGCTACAGCACGGTGCCGCATACTTGGCGAGGACTTCGGAGGTCGATGGCTAATAGCCGTCTTCCTCGACCGCACGAACCGCAATCCTGCGAAGAGAGTCCATCACCTCGTCCGGGATCAGGCGAGCATCGGACATCCGCTTCGGTTTCATGGTCGGCCCCGCAGATCGTTGACTCATATCAAGTGTCGTATTCTTGCGGGGCTCTCCAGGATTTGAGGGGAAAGCACGATATCTTTTAAATTAGCGGCTTAGGACAAATTTCGCCGTACACGCCAGCATCAGAACATGGTCCAGCGCGGAAACTTCAAGCTACTGATTCTACGTCATGCTCTGCCGAATCGAACGTATCCGTTGAGGTCCAGGTACACTCTCTGGCGAAGGTGTCTGAGGTTCGTGATTCCGTAGATGACCTCGAGCTTGTTGTTGAGACCCTCGACCAAGCCGCCGCTGTGCCGACCAACGAAATCGTTGGTGATCTCCTCGAAGTGTGTCTCGAACGTGCCGAGGAAGCGGTCGAAAACCATGATACTCCGCATCTTTCAGACCACGACTTAAGATAGGAGGCAACAGCAAAAGGCAAGGTGAAGCATGGCAAATGTGCGTAAACGACATACAGCGGAGTTCAAGGCCCAGGTGGCTGTGGAGGCGATCCGCCAGCAGAAGATCACCAACGAACTGACAGCGGAGTACAGCATCCATGCCACCCAGGTCAACACTTGGAGGAGGCAGGCACTGGCGGTGATCCCAGAGGCCTTTTCCAACCGCCGCTACACGTCGTGCGCTTCTCGGAAGTGGGCATGACCGAGGGGATCGACGAGCAAGACATCGAGGGTGTTCCCATGCGGGTTTCGAGCGTGGCCAGGACTGTGACGGACTGCTTCGAGTACCGCAACAAGATCGGTCTCGACGTGGCGTTGGACGCCCTGAAGGAGGCGCCGGGGCAGGGCGGGCAGGATCGCCGGGTCAGCATCGACGAGCTGTGGCACCATGCGCGACTGGATCGGGTCGCGAACGTCATGCGACCCTATCTGGAGGCGCTGGCGTGACGGCATCGCCACTCACCGCCGTGATCGACACCAACGTCTTCGTCGGTGCCTGTCTCGGTGCGCGGGCTTCCAACGAGGTGATCGCCGGATGTCTTCGGGGCGAGATCGTGCCGCTCATGGGAACCGCGCTGCTTGCCGAGTACGAGGACGTTCTGGGTCGAGACGTCTTGTTCGAGCGGAGCAGGTTGGATTCCGCCGAGCGCGATGAGCTGCTCGACATCTTCCTGGCGCGTTGCCGCTGGACCAGGATCTACTATGGATGGCGTCCCAACGTCCCGAATGAAGGTGACAATCACCTGGTCGAGCTGGCCGTGGCCGGTGGAGCCGAGGTGATCGTGACACGAAACCTGCGCGATCTCGAACGGATGGACCTGCGATTTCCTGCTCTCAAACTGATGACACCCGAAGACTTACTGCGGGAGGTACGAAAATGACCGCGCTCACCCTGGATCTGCCAGAGGAAAAACTCCAGCGACTGAAGGTCGTCGCCCGAGCCCGTGGCACCAGTATCGCCCGGCTCTTCGAGGAAATGTCCAGCGTCATACTGGCCGAGGCCGACGCCGAGACCCGATTCCAGTTGCGTGTTCAGCGTGGAGCCGGAAAGGAGGCTCTTGGTCTGGAGTTGCTTGGAAAGGCCGCGAGTCGGACTCCAAGCCCCGACCCTCCGGCAGCGGTCTGATGCCGCCGCTAGGGTTGCGGGGAGATGCACGGCAACATGAACAGTTATTCCGAATAACAAAAGGGGACGCTTCTTGTCCGTTGCTGATAGTTCGATAACCAGGAAAGGGACCATAGCCCAGCCCTTTTAAGGTGTCGATAAATGTACGACCGCAACCGCATGATTTTGCCGTATTTGCTTTCCGAAAAGCTGGCAAGCGGCCGCGGATGCCTGCGAGCCCTTGACGCTAAGAGACTGATTCATAATTCTTGCGTCAGCTTTCGCGAATCCGCTCGCCGCTGGGTACCCAACGCGAGCAATGCGCTTTGATCAGGCGCCAACGCATCGGATAATCGCTGTCTCTTTCTGCAAGCGCCTACACCACATGCAGATGCTCCGGCAACACGACCCAAGCGACGATCTCGAACGGATGCACCTCGCGCACATCACGCACGACCTGCCGCAGATCATCGACCCGGTCCACCAGCAGGCGACTCCACCGTTCGCCAGGTCGACCGTGAAGAACTAGGTTGCGCCTTTGATCAGAGCCCGACGGTAACGCATGTCCTGCAATGCCGTTTTATGTTCGTGGTGGTTGGGTGGTGGAACGAAGCATAGAGAGACGTACACCGAGCGACTGTGTTGGGATTCGTTCCTCATCCCAACTTACGCGGGCTATAGATGATCATGGAGAAATTGGATTGTCCGCGCGGCAACCTGGTGCGGTTGTTCCAACACGAGCGCATGTCCTGCATCGGGGAGAATACAGAATTCGGACCCGGCGATACCATCGTGAATTTGGCGGCCGACAGCGGGTCCTTTGATCAGGTCGTGCTCGGCGGCAATCACCAGCGTGGGGCATTCAATGTGCTCGAGCTCGGCGCTCAGGTCGAGCTGTAGAAAAGCGTCCACCAATTGCTTGAAAGCAGCGCGGTATTCCGGTGGTTGGCGACTCATCGCTTGTTCCTGGGCAAGCAATTGTTGGCGGTTTTGTGCCAGATGCGTGTTGCTGTAAGCCCAGGGCAGCATGCAGCGGAAGAGGGCTATGGCGCCGCAGTCGGCAGCGATGGACCAGCTTTCCGCCGCAGCACGCATCAGATGATCTAGCTTGCTGGCGCAGGCAATCAGGGACAAGGTGGCGACGCGCTCGGGATGGGTGGCTGCGAAAAGTATGCCGATTTCTGCACCATATGAGGTTCCGACCAGGTGTACACGATTAACATTCAACCTGTCGAGCAGGGCCAAAAAATCCGCCATATGCAATTCGAAGCTGAAGGGTCTATGCAGAGATTTACCGCTGCGCAACTGGCCCCGGCAATCGTGTAATAGACAACGAAACCCTTTGTTGACAAACTGCTCGCGGACTGGCTGCCAGGATTGCACTGTCATCGCAATGCCGTTGATGAAGGCAACGGTATCGGCCTGTACGGCATCGCTTGCCTGTTTCGCATCCATCTTTTCTTCGCCATGAAGTTCGAAATACAATTCGATATCCGCGATGGTTAGCGTAGGCATGCTTTTGCTCCCGAATCTTGTTTGACAATCTATCTGGATCGAGTCCAATGCAAATCAACGCTCCTGAGTGCTATCGCAATGCCGCTGAAATCGATACCGTTGCCGAATTGATCGACCTGCGCGACGCCCGCGTGCTCGAACTCGGTTGTGGCGATGCCCGGACCACCCGCGCGTTGGTCGAGCGGCTGGGGGCGGCAGAGGTCATTGCCACCGAGGTGGACCGCATTCAGCATGACAAAAACTTGGCTCTGGGCCATTTACCCGGGGTGCATTTTGTACTCGGCGGCGCAGAGGCGATCGATGCACCCGAGGCGAGCTTCGATGCGGTATTGATGTTCAAGTCGCTGCACCATGTACCGACTGCGGCGATGCCGCGCGCTTTGCGCGAAATCCATCGCGTGCTTCGACCAGGTGGTCAGGCGTTGTTCTCTGAACCGGTCTACTGGGGCGAGTTCAATGCGCTGATATCTCTGATCCACGACGAGGAGCTGGTGCGTCAGGCAGCATTCGATACGCTCTGTCAGGCGGTCGAGACGGGCCTGTTCATCAGCCAGGCCGAGGTGTTTATCCAGGTGCCGGCTACCTATGCGAGTTGGGATGTATTCGCGTCGCGCTATTTGAACCCGACTCACACCCGACTCGATCTCGACGACAGGGATCGAGCCCGAATACGCCATGCCTTTGACGCACACAGCACACCAACCGGCGCGCATTTTCTCAAACCCCAGCGCATCGATGTATTGGTGAAGCCAGGCTAGAGCGAGGCTTTTCGATTGACTGATTATGTTGTCGTATCGAGTTCCCGCACCCACAAGGCGGTGGCACCGGCCACGGCTGCGGGCATGGCGATAAAATTCAGCACCGGGATCATGGTCAGGCTGACAGCGGCTGCGCCGAAGCCCATGCTGGTCAGGCGCCGTTGGCGTAAACGGGCGAGCATATCGCGGAATTCAAATCCATGGTTGCCCATTGGAAAATCGCTGTATTCGACTGCCAGCATCCACGCGGTAAACAAGAACCAAATGACCGGACCGACAACCGGTACCACCACGGCCAGAATCAGGAAGGGGATACTCCAGAAAATGACATACAGCATCTTACGCACTTCATCGATTAGGGTATTGGGTAGTTCACGCACCAGTTTGCTCATATCGCCGTTGTCCTGTAAGGACTGACCAGTCATCAGCGCCTCGGTTTTTTCTGCCAGTAAGCCGTTGAATGGCGATGCGATCAGATTTGCCACCAGCGTGAAGCTGTAGAACACCAGCACCAACAGGGTGAGCAGGAACAGCGGCCACAGCAGCCATTCTAGCCAGTTAAGCCAGTCTGGCAATAGGGACTGCAAGTAAGTCATTAACGTATCGAACTGTATGCTTCCATACCAGATCGCGCCGGAGAATACGAAGACGTTGATGAGCAGCGGAATCAATACGAAGCGCTTCAGTCCGGAACGGGTGATGAGGTGGATGCCTTGGAGCATGCAAGCGGCACCTTTGGCAGGGTTCGATAACATGGAGTGGTACTCGAATGATCAGGCACAGTTGGTGATGGCGGCACGAATTCCATGTGATCACATGGGTTCGGCCGCACACCGGCTTCAGTTATAGTCTAATCCAATGGTCCAACCCATGGACACCGCTGCTGCACACTCTCAGGAAATCCCATGCTTCCAATTGCCCGATTATCCACTGGTCCGGCAGCGCCGATGAAATTGCTCCAAACGGTGCTGATGCGGATCACCAGCGCCGGTTCTGGTGCGCGCAGCCTTGTCGGCAACAGGTTATTTGCGCCTCTGCGCAGCACGTCCGGATCGACCTGGACCGGTCAATTCGGCGCGGTTCGGACGGCTGCAGCCAAGATCGCGGCATTGCCGGCCTATCAGGTCGCGCTGTGGCCGGATGGCTGGCTGTTGGAAGCCGACGGTGGTGTGCGCGTTCGCGATACCCATGAGATGGCCGAGGCGCGGCGCTGGCTGACACTGGCCGCCCGCAACCGGCATGGTTGCGGACATTCACCGATGTACAATGCAGAGATCACACGCATGATGCGCCTGCATCGGGTATTTGTGCCACGTGCGATCATCGATCTGGCCGGCCACCGTTTTGCGTCCGAGCAGGTGGCATCGGTGGCGTTAACCATGATTGCTGGAGACTGGATTGTCGAACGCCGCCATACTTTGAGCCTGTTGCCGGATCAGGCGCTGGCAGTGCAGGGAGCGGCTTGGAGTGGATCGCGCCATCAGGGCGTGCTGAGCGCTGAGGCAATGCAACAACTGCTGCTTGAAGTTCTGGAGCATTGCATGGCAGAGCGCTTATTGCCGCGTGCGCACTATTTGATAGAGTCCAGAATTGATGATGGCTATGGCATCCGCGGCTGCCTGTGCCGCGTGCAGGTGGATCTTGACGCCGAAGCGCGTGCTCGTGTGCAGGATGTGCTGACTACTGCGCTGATTCCCTGGAATCGAGCCGTGATTCGCGATGGTGCCGCTATACCGGTAATCGCGGTGCGGGTTCGTTCACCTATCGATACGCGTACCTAAGTAGCGGTTCATGAATAACCTATACCACGCTATCCAGACATCGGCGGAGTGCAATCGGGGTCGGGGTCGGGGTCGGAATCGGAATCGGAATCGAGAGAGAAAACGCCCTATGCCATTCGGTCATGATCGTAGTGTGGCCATGCTCACGAAGCTCGGACAGCGTGGCTACGCGGTCAGCGAGGAGCTTGGCGGATAGCGGGTTGGTCAGTTCGATACCGATGCCAATACCGACGTTGATACCGATACCGATACCGATAGCGGTACCGAACGAGTCGGCAGGCGACACCCAAGCCAAAAACCTGTTTAGCTTGTTTCTGCACCATCACTTAGCGATTGTTAGCCAATTCCAGGTACAACGCCTCGGCCTCGGCCTTCTCCGGAAAGTTTTGTGCCTGGATTTGCAGCAGCACACGGCGTGCGCTCTTCTGATCACCGGTCGAGGCAAGGGTTTTGGCATAGCGAAAGGCAATACTTGGGTTTGTTGTGCCGGCATGCGCCTTGGCCAGCAGGTCGCGGGCTTGATCGATTTCGCCGAGCTCGATCAACACGCTGCCCATCGTATCGATGAACAAGGGATTTTCTGGGCGTAGCGCTAACGCACGTTCGGCATATTCACGGGCTTTTTGGGGAGATTCTTCGATTGTCAGCATGGCCAGGTTATTCAAAGCCAACGCATTGTTAGGCTCGTTGGCGATAACAGCCCGGTATTGCTCGCTTGCCGCGGAGGTATTGTCATTTCCAAGTTGCATCTGCGCCATCAGCAAACGTGAACGCGTTACCTCCGGGTGCGTTTCAATCCATTTCTGTAGGGTGGTAATTGCTTGTTGCGTGCTTCCGGCCGCGTCCAGCACCTCCGCGAGGCTTATCAGATAAAGCTCTGTATCAGGATACTCCCGATGCAAGCGCCGTAGATCGGTGATGGCCTGATCGAAATCCCGTTGTTGCAAGGCCTGACGAGCTTTAACGTAGATCACGGCCTGGTGATTCGGTGCAGTTTTGATCAGAGATGCGATGAGCTGCTCACGCTCGCCTCTGTCACTCAGCTCGCCGAGAATTCTGGAGAGCCGACCTGCTTGCAGTTCCTGGCGCTGGTCCATTGACAGTCCGTCATTCAGGTGAACTTGCGTGGCTCTAGCGTCGCCTGCAATGGCAGTCGCCGTAGCCTGCATGTAGCATATTTGCGCAGATTCAGGGGCGATTTCGGCGAGTTGTGCCAGTGTCAGCGAGGCTTGTTCGGGGCGTCCAGCTGATAACTCAGCCTGGGCTTTGAACGTCAGTAGCGATGGTTCTTTCGCTTGCACCGCGGGAGCATCCAGGGCTAGCTGCAGCGCCTTATCGCTCTCGCGTTGAGCTAGGTAAAAACGTCCTAGAATCAAGCGCAGCTGGAGGTTACCCGGGGCGGCCTCGAGCCCGGCACGGATTTGGTCGCCAAAGGCGGCCACGCCATCCTCGCGCTGCTGTATGGCGGCCAGGATCAATACCGCACTTGTGGTTCCTGGTTTTCGTGCAAGCAAACTGTTGAGTACTTCGCGCGCGGCATCATTGCGCTGTTCAGAGATTTCCAGCGCTGCTAAGGCCAGTGTGGCACGGATGTAGTCGGGATCGATCTCGATGGCTTGCTTTAAGGCAGCCCGCGCCCCTTCGGTATCGCCCTGCTGATTGAGCACGGCAGCATGGCCCGTAAGCGCAGCTGGCGAGTCTGGCGCCCGCTTGACGAAAGCTTCCGCCGCGGCCCTAGCCTCATCAAGATTACCGGCTGACAGTTCGGCCCGGATCAGCGACATCGGAGCTTCCTCGTTGTCAGGAAGCTGTTCGACGGCAGCACGCAGAAGGGGTAATGCCTCGCCCGGCTTGCCCTGCTGCTGCAAACTCCGCGCATAGGCGATCTGCGCCGATGGCGCATCTGGGTATTGCCTCGCGGCACGCTCTATTAGGGCGGTGGCCTCCTCGGCACGATCTTGTTTTACCAGAGCCTGTCGCATCAGCTCCAGTGTTACTAGCGATGCGTTGGGGCGATTGGCGAGAGGCGCCAGCAGTTCCTCGGCACCGATGGGATCTGCGTTTTCGAGTCGAACCTTGGCCAGCAGGATTGCGGCGCTGGGGTTATTGGGCTGGAGTGCCTGCAATCGGATCAGGTACTCCTCTGCTTGGGCATTGCGTCCGAGTCGATGCAGAGTCAGTGCGGCAAAATAGATCGCCCTTGGGTCCTTTGGAATAAATCGAAGATAGTATTCGAAATGATTGATCGCTTCCTCAAACTGATTATCGAGTAACGTCAGACGACCCATAACATAGAATCGGCCAGGAAACTGGGGCATGGATTCACGCAATGCAGTGACATCTTGCCATGCTCTAGTTGGGTTTTCGGTCTCCAGCAAGGCGAATGCCCGCTGCTGGTGTAATTGCCAAGTACTACGGGCATACTCCAATGCTTTATCGTAGGCGGCCACTGCCTCGGAGTAGTTGCCGATTCGATATTCCAACTCGCCAAGGGCGCGCCAGCCATCGGGCTGCTCAGGAGCAATCTCGATGACTTGTTGGATCAGCGCACGCGCACCCTCCTGATCATTTTCGCGCAAGGCAAAAGTAGCTAAGCCCAATAATGGCTTTATTGCTTGTGGGTTTGCCTCTCTGGCCTGCCGGAATGCTTCGTTTGCCGCGAGGGGGTCATCATTGAGCAATGCAATACCACGTAACGCGAGCACTTCGGACAGAAACTTCGGCTGCATTTCGAAATTGGTTTCGCTCAGTTCCAATGCCCGCGATATCTGCCGCTGTGCGATGAGCGCTTCCAGCAAGGGCGGCAGGGCATCGCTTTCCGCAGCGCCGTTAGACCGCGCACGCGCGATCTCCTGCTCGGCCGCAACCGCATCGCCACTCTCCAAATAGATGCGTCCAAGCAGTAGGCGTGCCGCGGCGTTGTCTGGGTCAGACTGCAATAGGGATTTGAGACGAATCACAGCGCTTTTAGCATTGCCGCTTGCCCACTCGTCGTTTGCGGTGTCGATTTCCGAGGCAGTCACAGGAATCGCCATGAGTAAGCACAGGATAACAATGCATTGTTTTAGGCTGCGAAGCCATGGTTGAAGAGCTGGGTGCAACATGGCGAAACCTCGTCAGGGGGTGAAAATCGGCGCTCAGCACCGTATTTATGATTCCAAAGACCAACGTGGGGATGCCAACAGCAGTTACCCCTTTACTGAAAACTAACCGCGCGCGTTTTGTAATGCTGCAATGCGCTCATCCAACGGCGGATGACTTGCGAATAGCTTTTTCAAACCATCGCCAATGTTACCGGAGATGCCGAAGGCGGCAAACTCGCCCGCCGGCAGATCCTGCGGTTCGTGGACGCGCTGCAATGCGCGTAATGCACTAATCATATTTTCGCGTCCCGCCAGGTTGGCGCCGCCGGCGTCGGCGTGGAACTCGCGATAACGGGAAAACCACATAACAATGATTGATGCCAGCACGCCGAGCACGATCTCGGCGATGATCGATACGACGAAATACCCAATGCCAGGGCCGCCTTGGTCATCTTGCCCGCGTAATGCAGAATCGACAATGCCGCCGATCACGCGCGCCAGAATAATAACGAAGGTATTCAATACGCCCTGAATCAACGAGAGCGTGACCATGTCGCCATTGGCCACGTGGCTGATCTCATGCCCTACTACGGCCTCGACCTCCTCTTTGGTCATGTGTTGCACCAGGCCGGTGCTGACCGCGACGAGCGCATCGTTGCGGTTCCAGCCGGTGGCGAAAGCGTTCGGCTCCGGCGAGTCAAACAGGCCGATTTCCGGCATTTTGATGCCACTCGAACGGGATTGCCGCTCCACGACTTCGAATAACCAATGTTCGAAGGGAGTAGACGGCTGCTCGATGATTTGCACCCCCATCGAGCGCTTTGCCATCCATTTGGAAATGAACAGCGATATCATCGAACCCCCAAAACCGAACAATAGTGCCATGATCAATAAACCGCTGCCTTGGGTACTGCTGATGCCCAGGATACTCAGCACGATATACAGTACGGCAAGAATCGCGAAGTTGGTCGCAACATAAAGCAATATTCTCAACATGTTCAATGAACTCCGATCGAGATTTTCAGGCGATTTAACATGGATGCCAGTATGGCTTTGCACAAGGCATCTTCGGGCATGTCTCTGGATGGGTCTATTTTACAACGCAGTATACGTGTAATCTGGGCGTTGCCGGTCAAGCCGCGTTGTATGGCGAGATGGACGCGGCTAAAAAATTGGCTGGACAAAATCGCGATTCATGCTTAATATGCCCAGCTTGCTGTTCGGGGCCATAGCTCAGCTGGGAGAGCGCAACACTGGCAGTGTTGAGGTCGGCGGTTCGATCCCGCCTGGCTCCACCAAACGCAAGGCTGTAGTATCTCCACATGCCCTATTCGCAAGTCGACACGTCAGGTTCGATATAGGTTAAAAATCTGTGAACCTACTGCGAATCAAGGCAGAGGATCTTAGGCAATTGCCGGAGAGAAACAGACCAACTGGCGCCGGATTCTCGTTCGCCTTCGCGACAATGAAGGCGGACGAGAAGACAAGCCAGGTGGTAGGTTTATCGACAGAAATCGCCTTAGCCAAAAAATCATAAGCCGCGTCTGATCAAGCTCATCATTGGTGCTTTGACCTTCAGACTCGCTTGAACCGGCCTTTTGTCCCCATCGTCTAGAGGCCTAGGACACCGCCCTTTCACGGCGGCAACCGGGGTTCGAATCCCCGTGGGGACGCCAATTCAATCAAGAGCTTTGACAAATACCCTCACCGGGTAACATGGCTGGGATCAGGCAGAAAGCCTCCCTCCATGTTGGCCAAGGCCATGGTCTCGTCTCAGAGGATCAGCTCTTTGCCTCGGCCACATTGGGCTTTGTATATGATCCCTCTGCTCGGCATAGCGCACTCAACCGTATGACCAAACGCGTCGATACTGTCAGCCAATAGTCCGCTCTTCCCTAATGATTACACAGCTGTCGCCAAAGGTGATCCCTGCAAATGAAAGGCTCATCTTTGCCCTTGACGTTCCCGACCTGAGTTCTGCCAAGCGAATGGTCGATGCGTTGGGTGAAGCGGTGACCTTCTATAAGATCGGTCTCGAACTATTTATGTCCGGCAGTTACTTCGAGCTAATCGACTGGCTAGGCACACAGAATAAGCGGATATTTTGCGATCTCAAATTTTTTGACGTGCCGGAGACCGTAGCGCGTGCCGTGCGCCAGTTGCAGAATCGCGGCGTCGATTTTGTTACCGTGCACGGAAACGACACAATGCTCGAGGCAGCCGCAGCGCAAAAGAACGGGCTGAGAATTTTAGCCGTTACGGTATTGACCAGCCTGGATCGCTCTGACCTAGATGCACTTGGCTTTCGCTGCGATGTGGAAGATTTAGTCCTGAGCCGCGCACGAAAAGCACTAAGACTTGGTTGCGATGGTGTGATTTCGTCGGGATTAGAGGCCAAACGACTCCGCGCTGACCTTGGGGATCGGTTCCTGGTCGTCTCCCCTGGCATTCGCCCCGTGGACAACCGTCCTGAAGACGATCAAAAACGGGTTGTCAGCGTAGAACAGGCGTTTTGCAACGGGGCGGATTATATCGTCGTTGGACGTCCGATCAAGCATGCCACTGACCCACGCGCCGCAGCGGAAAAAATTCAATCTACAATCAGCTCTTTATTCAAATCCTAGCCGGGTGCTGCCGGGGCAGAATGTTCAGCTATTCAACCGGAATGAAGTTTGATTCATATTCTTTGAAGGCAGCGCCCAGCAACTATCCACCCAGCAAACATCAGGTTTCTCACGCCCTGATGTGATGTCTTTTCGATCCCGATCCCGATCCCGATCAAGTAGCACTAGGTAGCGGTTCATGAATAACCTATACCACGCTATCCAGACATCGGCGGGGAGTGCAATCGGGG
>AVFP01000151.1_pt1 | contig 13175 bp, 7 predicted proteins | sample 79721 | NCBI WGS metagenome assembly AVFP01 (sample SAMN02303578;SAMN02303577;SAMN02303577;SAMN02303578, study PRJNA214436) | microbial mat metagenome | isolation source: pink berry consortia of the Sippewissett | place: USA: Sippewissett Marsh, Cape Cod, MA | reverse complement strand
AAAAAAGTCGGGCAGGACGTTGGGCGCCGTGCCCCTGTTTCTCCTGTATTGCAGAAATATTTTACCGGCAAGAAACAGTGCCTCCCGGGGAATTTCAAGAACCTTGGCGCCTATGTGTCCAATTGCTGATTCAGTCTCCTCGATTTTGTTAAAGCCGATCGAGACTTCGGTGTAAACGATTGCATTGATGTACAGGGTGTTGGTCCGGCTGTACTGCTCGAGGGTGTTTTCCGACCAGTGGCGCCACTTCGGATCATTGGTAAAGAGATCGAGCAGCACGCACGAGTCGATGAGCACACCGTTCATGGGGACCCTGCACAATGGCCATTCTGGCCAACCTCATTTTTCTCTCTGGTAAGACCCAATATTTCATCGGTGCTCATGTTCGCGGTGGCGATCCCACGCAGTCTGGCAAATTTCTTTTTGGGCTTGTCAGGTGAGGTCTTTACAATGTAGAATTTACCGTTTTCTTCTTGAAAATCTACATCTGTTTCAGGAGTGATTCCTAAAATCTCGCGTACATCTTTTGGTATGGTAACCTGTCCTTTCATGGTGACTCGCATCACGTATCCTCCTTTAGAGACGGTAATACAAGTATAGTATTACTTGGTTTTCGCCGCAACCCCCTTTTCACACACTTTTCACCGTCTGTTCATACCTGCTTCACGAACGGCTGCTATCTCTTGTCCATAATCTCTTGTCGAACAATTCAACCCACAAGGAGGGGAGTATGGATGCGGTAAAACTGTTGTGGACGATATGCGCGGTGGTAGTGATTACGGCGGGCCCCGGCCTGGCCAATGCGGATCAGCAAACCCTTTCCCCCTACTTTTTCGTAGCGGGCGATGAACCGTCGGCGGAGCAGTTTCCCCTGAAAGACACCAAGGTGGAGGTGACCATCAGCGGGGTGATTGCCGACGTGAAGGTGACCCAGTACTACGAAAATAACGGAGCGGCACCCATCAACGGCAGCTACATCTTTCCCGGTTCCACCCGGGCGGCGGTGCACGGCATGAAGATGCGCATCGGCGAGCGGCTGATAACCGCAAAAATCAAGGAGAAGGAGGCGGCCAGACAGATTTTCGAAGCCGCCAAGAAGGCGGGCAAAAGCGCTTCGCTGCTGGCCCAGAAACGGCCCAACGTCTTTTCCATGGAGGTGGCGAACATCATGCCCGGCGACAACCTTACCGTGGAACTGCGCTACACCGAACTGCTCATTCCCGCCGAGGGCGTCTATGAATTCGTCTATCCCACCGTGGTGGGGCCGCGCTATTCAAATCTGCCCGCCGACACCAGTGCCCCGGATGAGCGCTGGGTCGCCAACCCGTATCTGCGTGAAGATTCAGAGCCCCGTACCGATTTTTCCATCACCATGGCCATTAACGCCGGCATGGATATCGCAAAGGTCACCAGCCCCAGCCACGATACGACCATCACCTTTGACACCGCCCAGCGTGCCCGCATCGAACTCGCCGATGGTCATGAGTTTGGCGGTGACCGCGACGTGATCGTCCGTTATCAGCTGGCCGGCGCGGCCATTTCCACTGGTCTGCTGCTCCATCAGGGCGAGGACGAAAATTTCTTCCTGCTGATGGCGCAGCCGCCCGAGCGGGTAACACCTGAGCAGATACCCCCACGTGAGTACATCTTCGTGGTGGATGTGTCCGGGTCCATGCACGGGTTTCCCCTCAACACCACCAAAAAATTGATGCAGCGGCTGCTTGGCGGGTTGCGGGCCGAGGACAGCTTCAATGTCCTGCTGTTTGCCGGTACCGCCAATATCCTGGCCCCTGCCTCACTGCCGGCCACCACCACGCAGATCAACAGGGCGATTGAGTTTATCAACGATCAGGACGGCGGCGGCGGTACCAAACTGCTTACCGCCATGCGCCGCGCCATGGCCCTGCCGCGGGCCGAGGGCGTGTCACGTTCGCTGGTAATCGTCACCGACGGCTACATTAACGGGGAGCGTTCGGTATTTGAGGAGGTCGAGAAAAATCTGGGCCACACCAACGTCTTTACATTCGGGATCGGCAGCGGCGTCAACCGCTACCTGATCGAGGGCATGGCCCGGGCCGGGCGTGGCTATCCGTTCGTGGTCACCGAACCGGCCCAGGCGCCCGGGACGGCGGCCCGGTTCAAAGAGTATATTTCGACGCCGCTGCTCACCGATATCGCGCTCAGCTCATCAGGTGTCGAACTCTACGATGTGGAGCCCGCCGCCATTGCCGATCTCTTTGCGGCCCGACCCATTCTGGTCTATGGCAAGTGGCGTGGGGCGACCAGCGAGGCAACCCTGACCCTGACCGGCGCCACCGCCGGCGGGAGCTACGATAGCACCGTTTCATTTGGTGATGGGCCTTCCGGGCCGGATAACCCGGCGCTTGGCTACCTCTGGGCACGCTCTCGTATCGCCCGCATTTCCGATTATATCAGCGGTGCTCATGATGATGAACTCAGGCGCCGGATCGTCTCTCTTGGCTTGACCTATAACCTGCTGACAAAATTCACCTCATTTGTGGCAGTCGATGAGATCGTTCGTAACCCGGACGGCCAGGCAACCGATGTCAAACAGCCACTGCCGCTGCCCAAAGGGGTCTCCAACCTCGCCGTCGGCAAATCTATACGCAATTATTCCGAACCGTCACTGGCCCATATCGCCGGGATGCTGCTGGTGGCGCTCGGTTTTGTACTTTTGAGGCGCAGATCGAAGGTGTCAATGAGGTAATAAAACAGAGGGTGGACTCTACAGGCGCGGGGATCGCGCCATAATCGGTCCCCGCCACAATGTGAAAAAACAGCAGGCCCACAAGGTGATGAATTCGTAAAAACCTCAAATTTGCTTGCCACCGTCATTCCCGCCCTCGATAACAACACTCAAGGGCAGGCTGCAGCGGGAATCCAGTAATTTCAGATAATTATGGATTTCGATTCAACTCCACAATGACCGTAATTGGGGTTTTTACGACACCATCATAAGGTGATATCATGAAAACACGACTCATCATCTCCATCCTGGCCATCGTCGCCCCGGCCCTGTGGTTGAAGAAGACATACGGCGCCGCCTCCGGTAAGGAACTTGACTGGATTCTGGCGCCCACCGCCGCCCTGATAAACATGGTGTCTGATCTGCACTTTGTCCGTGAAAGCGGGCTAGGCTGGATCGACGCCACTCACAACGCGGTGATCGCACCGTCGTGCGCCGGCATCAATTTTCTGATCGTCGCCTTCTGCGCCGTGGGGCTGCGCGGCGTCTGGGGGTTTCGTTCCCCCATCGCGCAGCTGGGCTGGATAGCGGCGGCCCTGCCGGCGGTCTTTGCGGCGACGCTGATGGTCAATACCCTGCGCATCCGGCTCTTGATCGAATTGCATCATCTTGATATCTATGGCACCCGTTTCACTGCTGAGCTGGCCCATCTCATCGGCGGGGTGGTTATCTACTACGGCAGTCTGCTCTGTCTGTTCTGGTGGGTATCGGTTATACTAAAAAGACGAGCGCCGGTGGCAAATGCCACCGGGTGGGCGCCGCCACCCTGGGCCTGGTGGCTGGTGCCGCCGGCCGGGTATCTGCTGATTACCCTGGGGGCGCCGCTGGTTACCGGCAATTTTCTCAGCGACGTGGCCGCCTTCACCCGGCACGCGACCACCGTTGTGCTGCTAAGCGGCGCACTCAGCCTGCCGGGGCTTGTGGTGACGCTGATACCTCGCTCGATAAAAGGATCGTAAAATAATCACCCACACGCCTCGACACCCTGTGCCGGGAACAACAGATAACCATCTATGAAACCACGTATCCTCATCGTCGAAGATGAGCCGGCCATCGCCGATACCATCGATTACGCCCTGCAGACCAACGGCTGCACAACCCTGCGCGTTACTACCGGCGGCGCGGTGGCGGACGAGCTGGCCCAACAGCACATCGACCTGATTGTTCTTGATATCGGCCTGCCCGATATCGACGGTATCGAGGTGTGCCGGCAGGTGCGCGCCCATTCGTCGGTGCCCATTATCTTTCTCACCGCCCGCTCCGATGAGATCGACCGGGTGGTGGGTCTTGAGATCGGCGCCGATGACTACGTGGTCAAACCGTTCAGCCCCCGCGAGCTGGCCGCCCGGGTCAAGGCGGTGCTGCGCCGCACCGGCAGAGATTCCAGCGCTGACGAGCCGGTTTCATTGTTCAGCCTGGATCAACCCAGACAGCGAATTGAATTTTGCGGCACACCGCTGGCCCTGTCGCGCTACGAGTTCAACCTGCTCGCCGTGCTTATCGACCATCCGGGCCGGGTCTTTTCCCGTGAACAACTGATGAACCTCGCCTGGGAAGAACCGCAGGCAAGCATGGACCGCACCGTCGACGCCCATATCAAAAACATCCGCGCCAAGCTCAAAACCATCCGCCCCGACCTCGACCCCATCATCACCCACCGGGGCATCGGCTACGCCCTGCGGGAGTGATGAATTCGTAAAAACCCTGATCTTACTTGTTTTCGTAATTCCCGCCCTCGATAACAACACTCAAGGGCAGGCTGCAGCGGGAATTCATGAATTTCAAGTGATTATCGATTTCGGGTCAGCTCCACCATGACGGTGATAGATGTTTTTACGATTCCATCAGGAGTAGCGAGGCGGGGTTTTCAGGTCTTTTATTTTAGCATTGTCTAGAATCTTTTCAGTGGACCAGCAATGGAAAACAGCTGTGTTTAACGGCAGTGGTTGCTCTCCCCAATTTACGCGATTTTTGTGGCGAAAAAGGAAAATTATCTTTAAAATGATATTTTAGGTAAAGTATGATTACCTTAATATGCACTTTTGGGTATTTTCATGATCGCTTCCTCGTCTGAATTCATCACGGTGCTTCGCCATTACAATCCCTGGTGGCGCGGCTCCTCACCGGCCGATCTCCCCACCTGGCGGCGGCCCGTGTTTGATTATATTTTCAGGTGGATGCAATCACCCCCGGCGCCGCGGGCACTGCTGCTTTCCGGCGCTCGACAGGTTGGCAAAACGACGCTTTTTCTGCAGGTCATTCAGGCGCTGATTGAAGACGGCGTTGGTGCTGAGAAAATCCTCTATGCAACGTTTGACCACCCCTTGCTCAAATCCCTCGGCCTCGATGGGCTCATCAAATTGTGGCGCGAGTTCGAGCCGGAAACCGACGGGATTGAATATCTCTTTCTCGATGAAATCCACACTGTCACCGATTGGCAGACGTGGCTGAAACTCCAGGTCGATTTCGAGAAAAAACGACGCATCGCGGTGACCGGCTCGGCGACACCGCTAGTCACCGAAGGACAGGAATCAGGGGTCGGCCGCTGGCATACGCTGCGCATTTTCACCCTTTCATTTTATGAATACCTGCATCTCAAGCAGATCGACATACCCGCGCCTCCCGCTCTTGATTCGCTTGCTGAACTATTTGACTGGTCACCAGAGCAGTTCGCCAGGGTGGGGGCTGATAGTGCGCCGATGGTCGCTCATTTCCATGAATATTTACTTCGCGGCGGCTTTCCCCAGACTGCTCTCATGAACAGCATTACCGCCGCCCAGAAACTTCTGCGTGAAGATATCGTCGACAAGGTCTTGAAACGCGACATGACGGCGCTCTTTGGCGTCCGGCGCGTGCTCGAGATTGAACAGGTGTTTGTCTACCTTTGCCTGCATGGTGGCGGCATAATGGACATGCAGATGCTTTGTCGGAACCTGGAGTTGAAAAAGCCGACAGTCAACAATTTCATCAACCTGATGGAAGCGGCCCATCTGATCTATAAAGTGCCGCCGTTCGGCTACGGTAAAGAGATTCTGCGTGCCCGTTACAAGATCTATCTGGCCGATCTCGCCATTGCCCCTTCGGTGCTGCTCACCGCGGCAACGTTGTTGGAAGACCCGACAGCCCTTGGCGCGGCCGTTGAAACAACATGTTTCAAGCACGCCTTCGCCCGCTATTACCCGGTGAGAGTTGGTTTCTCCTATTGGCGCGGCAGAAAAGACCGAGAGGTCGATATCGTTGCCGAAGTACGCGGCGAGGTGATCCCCTTCGAAGTAAAATATCGTGCTCGAAACACCGGCATTGCAGATCTGAAAGGTCTGGCCGAGTTCTGCACGGCGCGTAAGGTCTCGCACGGCTATGTCATCACCAGAGATAGCGCGGATTTTTCCATCGTTTCTCCCCCTTTGAAGGTTGAGTCGACACGCGGCCTTGAGCCGGTGCGGTGGGCAAGGATTCCGGCCCCGCTCGCCTGTTACTGGCTCGGAAAAACAGAGCTTGACGAGTAGAAAAATAGACCTGCATGGTATCTCTCTGCTCTGCCATGAGCGGGGTTAATGGCGCCTTCTTCAATTCCGAATAACGTGTGCCGGACAAGCGGCGCCGACCATGGTGCAGCGCACTAATGGCGTGAAAAAATGTTCGTACAGTAGTAGTGTCCCGACTTCACATGTTTTCATACAGGGATAATTGATTCATGGCCTCCTTCGACCGCGTTTACGAGCTTACCGCCATCCTGCAAAGCAGCCGCTACGCGGTAAGCGCCCAAGAGCTGGCCGCCCGCCTTGAGTGCTCGCTGCCCACCGTCAAGCGCTATCTTGCCAAACTGCGCAACGAATACAACCTGCCGGTTACCTACAGCCAGAAATATCAGGGCTATATCCTCGACAAAAAAAACGATGACCAGGTGGAATTTCCCGGCCTCTGGTTCAACGTCTCCGAGCTTCACGCCCTGCTGGCCATACATGAGCTGATCGGCGGCCTTGATCCGGGCCTGCTCAGGGCCGAACTGCAGCCGCTGCGCGAGCGCATCGAAAAACTGCTGGCCGGGCGCGGCGTCAGCACCGGCGAACTGGTCAAACGCATTCAGTTTGTCGGCGCCGGTATCCGGCTCTGCTGTCCGCTCGCCTTCCGGGCCGCCGCCACCGCGCTTATCGAGCGCACCCGCCTCAAACTCAATTATCACAGCCGGGGTGAAAACAGTATTTCCACCAGAACCATATCACCTCAGCGCCTGCTCTACTACCGGGGCAACTGGTATCTGGCCGCCTACTGCCATACCCGCGGCGGACTGCGCGTCATGGCTCTTGAACGGATGAGCGATATCGTCACCCAGAACCACCCCGCCACGGAAGTCGACGACCAGACCATGGCCGCCGAACTGACCTCGTCGTTCGGCATCTTCACCGGCCCCCCCAACCACCAGGCGGTGCTGCTTTTCACCAGCCACAGCGCCCGCTGGGTGGCGGAAGAACAGTGGCACCCCGCCCAGGAAGGCCGCTGGCTGAGCGACGGCCGGTATGAACTGCGTGTGCCCTATTCCGACCAGCGCGAACTGGTCATGGAAATCCTGCGCCACGGCCCCGACGTGCAGGTCATCGCCCCGCCGGAGCTGGCCCGGGCGGTATGCGCTCGCCTGGAAAAAGCGTTGCAGGCCTGCAAAAAAAATGAAAAATAATTCTCACCGGATCATTTTTTGATACGCGGGGGTGGTAGGGTAGGGTAAAGAATCTTTGTTATTCCGCTGTATTTACTGACACAAAAGAGAATATTTTATCGTTAGCTGAACAGCTAAAAGTGTTTTTAATGAGAGGGTAGGTGCGATGGAAAACGAAACATACATTTCTCCGATTGCAATTGATTTAGGGGCGGCCCACACCGGTGTTTATTCCCTGATTTACAAGGCTGGAAGCACCCTTGCCGATGTTGAAGAGAAAAGCGGTGTCGTCTATGAGCTGGACCCGCAAAACAATACCTTGCTCATGGTTAGTCGGAGACAGAAAAGACATCAGCGCCGCAATTTAGACCGTCGGCAGATGGCCAAGCGGCTTTTCAGGCTCATCTGGGAGAAACATTTTGGTTTGCAATGGGACGCGGACGCTGCCCAAAGCATTGGATTCTTGTTTAACCGGCGCGGGTTTAGTTTCATCACCGAGCACTATGACATTCAGGCGTTGGCCAACTTCCCGGAAGAGGCGTGGCAGGAGCTTCCGCGCGCGTTTACGGATTTGATTCCAGTTGATCTTCGCAACTCATCAGGCCTCGCCGAATTCATCATGGCGCTACCGCGCGATGAACCTTTAAGTAATAGTTGTCTTTGTGAGTTATATAAAGAAACTAACAAAATCAAAAAAGAGCTTGTTTTTACCCAGAAAAGTATTGCACTTGCGAAGGCGTGTGAGGCTATCGGGCAGGGCAGAGGCGTGCCGGTCGAGAGGAGGAAAAAAGAGAGCCCCCTCGCCTCTGTTTCTAAATGGATTGTGGAGCGCTGGCGTGATGAAGGCGTATGCGGGCTGGAGGCGGTTGAACCTACGGGGCCGGTGTATAACATTGCCGGATTTTTAACCGAACACCCTTCGTTGGCAGAGACAGTAACTGCAACGCTGCCAGATTACCGGGCTGCTCAAAATGAATCGAAACAATCGATGTGGAATTTTGCCATCGATAAATTCAAGCTGGAAGAAGCGGAGTTTGAACGGACCGGTGAAACAACAAGTGAAAAGCAAGATTTTATTCGTACCCATCTTCACCATCTTGCCTTTGCCATTTATACAATCAGTGATGAGCTGAGAAGTGGTGCACGACATCGGGCAAGATATTTTGAGGAAGTTGAGAAAGTACTTACCGGCATCACCCACCGGCATGGCTATCTGCAGCGGTTTTGCGGCTCCCTACAGCAAGAACATTTTGCCGGGTTAACACCGGCAAAGCTGACCAGGTTGATCAGCCATATCAGTAATCTGGAGTTAAAACCACTCCGGAAATACTTCAACGACAAGAAGCACCAGGGCGGCTTCTATTGGGACGAAGAGCGGCTCAAACGATGTTTCAGTGACTGGGTACTGGGGCAGTGGCGGGTCGACCTCGCCAAAAACAGGGACAAGGGTGCCGGGAAACCCCAGGATTACCAAAAGCTTCGCACGGTCTTACAAAATTACGAAGGCGGCATCATCGAATTCTGGATTGGGCACGACCCGCAATTGAGTATTCCCCCCTACCAGGATAACAACAACCGTAATCCGCCCCGCTGCCAGAGCCTGCTTCTCAATGCCTGTTTCCTTGACCACGCCTATCCCTCATGGCGCAGATGGTTAGAGGCATTGAAAGACAATGCGGCAGACCATCTTGGCGATCTTGAAACAAGGCTTTTAGGGTTGGAAAGTGGCAAGAAAAATTCCTATTTCAACCAGGCAAAGAGTGGCGATCAAAGGAAAGATTCTCAAAAACTGGGTATGGCGGACCTCGACGCCCGGCTCTTTCAGTTCATTTTAGACCGCCGAAAGGATAGTGACCCCTTGCGTCTGGCAGATATCTACGGCCACGCAAAACGACTACGTCAGCTTGGCTGGCGTACGGAGTTGACCGAGCCTGAAAAGATGGAGCAGGCACGCCATCAACAAAAGCTGGCACAAACGGTTCTAGAGAGTGGATTGCCGCCGGATTTGAAAACTTCCCCCCAATTCAATCAACAAGATATTTTTCCGGCGGGCTCGTTTCTGCATCTGGTCTGCCGCTATTTCAAAAACCGGCTTCGGGCTCGCGAAGGGCGTCTGTTCATCCACCCGGACTATCAGCGGACGGCCCACCGGGGGTACCAATTTCGTAACCGTTTTATCAGTGAAAATAATCTCTTGCGCTATTGCAACCTCAAGCCGCGCCAGAAACGATATCAGATGGTCAACGATGTCGCCGGTGTTTTACAGGTAAGTCCAGACCGGCGGGTACTGGTGGCACGACAAAATCATAATGATGGCAGCCAATCTGAGGCCGTTTTCGCCTGGCTCAAGGATTTCAGGGGCCTGCAAACTGCCTGTAAAAATGCGGCGGATTCCCAGAAAGAACATCGCGGACTGTTGAAAACCAAACTGTTGGCCGGTGACAGAGCCCTGCAGCGCCTTCAGGATCGATGCACACAGCTGAGTCGCCTTATTGCAAGAGAGATTTGCTCTGGTGATGAAGACCCGGAGGCCAGGGCACAGAAATTTTCTTCCATCTTTTCTTTTGCCCAGTTATATGCCATCGCCTTTTCTGACCGTGCCGGTAATGCCTCCACCTGCCCGGTCTGCAGCCTGGACAACAGCCGCCGCATGGAGATGGTTGGTGAGGATCAGAGGGCAAAGGCGCAGCGCCTCCCGGCTATCTCAACCAGGGTCATTGATGGCGCGGTCAAACGCATGGCACGGATTCTCGGCAGGAAAATCGCCAATGACCGATGGCCCCTGCTCAAGCAGAAGCTGGTGCAGGGCACACCGGTGCGGGTGCCGATTATCACTGAGTCCAACCGCTTCGAGTTCGAACCGGCCCTCTCCAGGCTTAAACCGGGAGTTAAAGAAAAATCTATTGGAAAGGATACTTCTTACGAGGATAAACGAAACCGCATTGCCGAACAGGGTGGGGGCATCTGTCCTTACACCGGTCAGCCTGTTGGTGAAAATGGCGAAATCGACCACATCATACCGCGCTCCTCTAGCTTCGGTACGTTAAATGATGAGGCAAATCTGATATTTGCCACCGAACAGGGCAACAAAGCGAAGGGGGGGCAGTTCTATTCACTTAAGAATCTTTCAAGAACTTACAAACAAGGTCTTTTTGGCACCAATACCGATGAACAGATAGCGGCGTGGATTAGAGAAACCCTCTGGGATGAACGTCGTGGCAGATTCAGATTCGGAAACTACCTCAGTTTTATCAACCTTGGCAGTGATGAACAAAAAGCGTTTCGTCACGCCCTGTTTCTGGAAGACGGGGATCACGTGCGCGAGCAGGTCGTTGCCGCCATTAGCAATCGCAGCCGGGCCTTTGTCAATGGTACCCAGCGCTATTTTGCCGAAGTGTTGGCCAACGAGTTCTACAAAGAGGCGTTGGATATCGGCAAAGAGCGGTTGATCAGCTTTGACTACTTTGGGGTCGAAGCCACCTCAACCAGCCGGGGAGATGGGGTCAGGGACTGGCGCCGGCACTACGAAGAGTTTTACCCTGGTGAGTTTGCCCCTTATAGGAAAAAAGATGGAATCAGCCAGCATCCCTATTCCCACCTGCTTGATGCTCAAATTGCCTTTGCCATTAACGCCGACAAACATCGTGGAGATGGGGGGCTGCGGCTGCGCATCCCAGACCACATGGGGCTGGATGCGTTGAACATGGACACGGGGGAAATTCTACACGACAATATCTTTCACGCCATCAGGGTGCTTCCGGAGCAGATGACTGCGGTGCATGTTCAGCGGCGCAGACCCAGCGATAACAGGTGCACCCATAGGGCCTTTACCCGTGACTTATTCTATGCTGATCGATACTTGCCCATTTTGCTGAAGCAGGAAGAAAACGGGGTCATCCTGAAAGCCGGGTTCACCTGGAAAAACGCTGAAGTGTTTAATAAAAACCAGCGGAGACTGTTACCTCAATTGCTGCCGCTTTTGACCCAGGCACCGCATTACCCGGCCCGGCTTTCTCAAGAACTTGATAAAGGATCCACCGCTGGAACCGCGTTCGAGCAGCGGTTATACCAACTGCTGATAAATACTGATTATTTCAAAGAGCAGATCGATAGGACCGGCGCCATCTATCTCACCATTAACCGAAAGACCCTGCACGAACTCTGGCTGGAGCGGCACAACACCAAAAACGGAACCCCCTTTGAGAACAAAGATCATGCCACGCTGTTTGAATTCTGCTGGGGAAAGTTGGGGTACCGAACGGAAAAGAAACACATAGCTACGGAGGATGATCTTAAGAAATTGGAAGCTAAGGAGGGTAATTTTACACCACCTTTAACCGCACGAAAATCATGCTGCCGTTTAAACATGACTGGGTAAAACTTCGCCGGCGCTGGAACGTGGCCAAGAGCGAGGGACAAGACTTTGATGATTTCCTGCGAGACTTTTTCCTCAAGAAAACAAAGGAGCCTGCCCCCCACCACAGAGTACGAAAACAGTTTTCCCTGCCCGTGAAATCAACCCAGAGTAAATTTATGCTGAGTCGTACGGGGTGGGATAACACGCAGACCTTCCAGATTATCAATGAATCGCTGGCGCAGGGACAGATTAACAATAAAGCAGAGGCCATGCTCAGGCCGCACAAAGGTGATGCCAAACAAAAAAAGACGCTCACCCCATGGGCACGATCAGCCTCGTTCGTCAAGCTCACGAAAGAAGACTATTTCCAGGGGCAGCCCGTTGACCCTAACCAGTGGTATCTCGTTACCGATACCGGTCTTTATCCCCGGGATGAACATGGTGAATTAGTGGTTGACCGGGTGTGGCTGCGTGTGGACGATGTCACCTCGCCTTCTGTTGCCATCAGGCTTGCCCGTGATGCAGATGATATAACCAGACCTGAAATCATCCTTGATGACCGATTATGTGGCAGGAAGTTCGAGAAAAAAACAGAGAAAAAACCGACAGGGGGTAAACCGGGTGAGCCTGCCATGACCGCTGATCAGGTGATGCGCGAATATTGGGAGACAGACATTAAACACCAGCGCGCCGGTGCGATAATTACCTATAAGGCAAGCAAACAGTATAATAGAGAGCGCCTGCAAGCCCTGACGGCGGAGTGTTCCATCGCGGTAGATCGCCTCGAATAGCAGCTCGTGAAGCATCTGACCATCTGCGATTACGGCGCCTTTCTCGGTACCAGGGAGGGGATGCTCCTGGTCCGCGGGCGCGACAGCTCGGAGCGGCTTTATCCACTGAACCGCCTGTCGTCGCTCAGCATTGCCAAGCGCGGTGTCTCGCTGTCCAGTGACCTGGTGGAAAGCCTCAGTGAACGGGGAATCAAACTCTTCTTTCTCGGATTTCGAGGCACCAGCCACGCCTCGCTGATCGGTAACGTCCGCCATGGCGTGGTGGCCGCCAGAGCACACCAGTATCTGTTTTGCCGGGAAGACACCTTGCCCCTCGCCCGCCGGATTATCGCCGCCAAAATAAAGAACCAGCGTGCCGTGCTCGGCTATTATGGCAAATATCATCGTGCCCTTCATGAATGCGGGGCCATGGCAGCGTTGCAAGAGAACGCCCGTCAGGCCCTCAGCGCGCGAACCAGAGAAGTGCTTATGGGGTACGAGGGTGAAAGCGCCCGTTGCTATTTTCAAGGTTTACGGGCGGCGGGTCTTTTTCCTCCCACTTTTGTCAAGCGCGAAGGCCGGGGTTCGCAGGAGATTACCAACAGTATGCTCAATTTTGGGTATGCT
>AVFP01000146.1_pt1 | contig 13357 bp, 11 predicted proteins | sample 79721 | NCBI WGS metagenome assembly AVFP01 (sample SAMN02303578;SAMN02303577;SAMN02303577;SAMN02303578, study PRJNA214436) | microbial mat metagenome | isolation source: pink berry consortia of the Sippewissett | place: USA: Sippewissett Marsh, Cape Cod, MA | reverse complement strand
GCGGCAGCAGCAAGCAGACGTGAAGCGTTTGGGCCGGAGGTCTCGCCCAGCGGCGGCGGTTCGTCCATCAGCAGATCAGCTGCGCGCTTCCAATCGAAGCGGACATTGATCTGATATCCCTCCTGCTGTTCCAGATGGATGGTAAAGCGGCCTTGTTCAGTCATGCTGTGCTCTCCTCTGATGTGGGCAAGTCAGATCTCAGTCTCTGTAAGACCTCGGTCTTGTGACGGCGATGGGAATTGACGGCTTGGGTTCTTGGAGTCGCGCCGATTGCGTACGGCGGCAGCGCACAAAGGCTTGCCGGACCGGGTGAGATCGCGCCAGTTACCGGAGCTGATCGTTGGTCGGTCCTTTGCCTTGCCCCGGTAGAGATACAGCCAGGCAGGTCCGTAGGGGGTAGGGATCAGACGGCGATCGTACAGGCGCGGATAATCTTCCAGCCGATCCAGCACGCTCAGTATAGCCTGGTTGATGCTGTAGACCTCGCCGGCAATGGCGGTGGAGCCGCCGGCAACCAGCCCAGGGTAGGCGCCGAGCAGGAGCATCCTGAAACAGGGCTTGGTTTGATGCGCACCTAGAAACCGCGCTTTTGCAAGCAAACCATGGTTGGCTTCGCCGCGCAGCAGCGTACCGTAGACAAAAACACGGTGTTCCATAAATCAATGCTTCAGGAATCGGCTGCTTCAGGGACGGAACGCGAACTGTACTCATCAGGGCTCAATGCGGCTGCCAAGCACCTGCAGAAACTGTCGCATCCATTCCGGTTGCGCTGGCCAAGCCGGAGCAGTCACCAGCATGCCATGGGTATGCGCATTGGCGAAGGTCTCGACCACCTCATGCCAACTGCCGCCGGCTAATTCAATATCAGGTTGCAAGGATGGATAGGCCGTGCAGGTTACCCCCTGCAATACTCCCGCCGCCACCAGAATCTGCTGTCCATGGCAGATCGACGCGATGGGTTTTGCTTGTTGCGAGAAGTGGCGCACCATATCGATGACTTGCGGGTTTAACCGCAGATATTCAGGTGCGCGACCTCCGGGGATGACCAGGGCGTCGTAATCTGCGACATCAATATCGGCGAAGCTGGCATTCAATGAAAAGAGATGACCCGGCTTTTCGCTATAGGTTTGGTCACCTTCAAAATCGTGCACGGCCGTGCGCACCTGGTCGCCCGCCTGCTTATCAGGACAAACAGCGTGCACGTCGTGCCCGACCATGGTCAGGATCTGAAACGGCACCATGACCTCGTAGTCTTCAACAAAATCGCCGACTAGCATCAGAATTTTCTTTGCTGCCATTGAGTTTGCCTCCTCTGAGTTTGCATTATCAGGTACTGCCGGCAACTTGCCGGCAAAGTTCATAAAAACGCTGTGCTCGCTCCGCCGAACTCGATGCGCGCGCAACTTCCAAGCCGCGCGCTCCCATCGCTTCCCGGCGGGCGTCCTCGCACAGCAGTTCGACCACGGCATCGGCTACTGCCTCGACACTGTTGCCGTCGACATTGAGGCCGGTCTCGCCATGTTGAACAGCCTCCACCACACCGCCGGCCTTGCCGCTGATGACTGCCTTAGCGCAGGCATTGGCCTCGAGAAAAACCAGACCAAAGCCCTCGGTATCGCGATTCTCGAGTTCCCTGTTTGGCATGATGAACAGATCACAGAGTTGGTAGTGCGCGACCAGCTCATCATGCGGTATGCGTCCGGCGAAAATCACCTGTTCATCCACCGCCATTTCTCTCACCAGCTCCTGCAACCTTGGCAAGTAGGGGCCGATACCGACGATCAGATAGGTGACGTTCGGACAGCGGGAAAGTATGTGCGGCATGGCGCGGATGGTCGTGTCAATGCCCTTACGCTCGACTAGCCTGCCGACGGTCAGCAATACCCTGCGGCCGGCGACATGATATCGACGTACCAATACCTCGGGTCTTGGCCCCGGCTGAAAGCGTGACGAATCAACACCATTGATAATTAGCCTAATACGCTCGGGCGCGACACCCATGCGCTCGATCAGTTCCTGGCGCGTAAACTCGCTTACCGCGACCACCGCATCTGCTTGACGTAAATAATGTTTTCGACGACGTCCAAACAGCCGGTAGCTAGATTCGGTGGTGATCTCCTCGCCGTGAATATAGTTGATGTATGGAATACCGAGCAAGCGCTTTAACAGCAGCCCGAGCCAGGAGCCGGAACTCAGCTCACATACGCAAATAACGTCGATCTTTTCGCGGCGTATCAAAGAGATTGTTTTCCAGAGCACCCGAACCTTCAGCGGCAGATCGACGGAGAGCTGCAGCCAGGCCGAGTGGAGCAGAGAACTCGGGTTCTCGATGGAAGGGCGTAAGAGTTCGACACGCTCGATTGGAAACGACGCGCGTTCATCGTACTCTTGCCAGCCGTCGACCACCTCACCTGTAATGTAGTGGCGCCAGGGTGCCAGAACGATCATGCTGCCGGCCGGCGAAAACTGGCACAGGCTTTCATAGACCACCGCCGATCCGCCGTTGATAGGTGGAAAGATATTCGCGACCAACAGGCACTTCATCAGCTTGCTACCGTTGGAAGCAGCCACGCACCAGGCACTATGCGGCAGGCGGCAGCGAACATTGTGTGTTCCATCATTGGTTCTGTAACCGACAGACATGCATTTTGGTTGGTCATCCTCAGGCTTGAAAGGCGGCAAGAAAGGCATCTGTAAAGCGCCCGAAATCCTCCTCTGGTAAATAATTGATGCCGGCCGCGGCGCGGCGCCCGCCACCGCTTGGGAACTTCCGGCAAAGTCGATCCGCACCGCCGGCGCGTGCAAGCGGTGCGCGTACGCTGACCACAAATCCGCCCTGTACAAGCCGCGTCAGCAACGCGTGGGCACGGCCCGGCGCGGCCTGAGCCAGCTCGTTGGCATAGACGCCGCCTGCACGCCTTGCCCAAGCGGCAGAAGGCAGGATAACGATCATGTGTTGGTCGCTTTGCCGCTCCGGCGCGACGGCCCTTGCGCGTTCGATATCTTGTGCAAATCCGTCGCGTAAATGGGCAAAGGTTGCATCCTCGCGAGCAAAGTCCAACGGATCGGCGTATGGCGCGATACGGCGGAACAGCTCGTCGGGGGCGATATGCAGGTCATCGATGGTTTCCCCGTAGCCGTTGTAATTGAGAACAATCCCGAGTTCACGCAGCAGCGCCAGCTCATCAGGATCCAATCTCAGGGGTTTCGCTGCATGATGGGCCGCACTGTCGAAATTGTCACCGAATGTGCCAACCACCGCCCAAGCACGCTGTGCTCCTCCCAGATAGTCGTCCACAAGCAGACTTGTGCCCTTGTCCGGCAAGGTCTCGATGTGGCTTTCCAACAGCGGGTGGCAGGGAATATCGCCGGCAAAATGATGGTCGAAATACTGTATCGAAATGCCTTGCTCCAGAAGCTTCAACAGCGGTTCTCGGTTCTTATCCAGGGATACGTCCAAGACCGTGATTCGGTCTCCCGCCTGCGCTTCCACCCGCTGCAACAACGCGATATCACGCTTCACGCCGGTGACCGGCAGGGCGTCGACAGGGCACGAAAGGCGCAATTGCTGTAGCGCACACAAACCGTCCGCATCGCCATTAAAAACGTCAAAATAGTTCATTCGGATTGAGTTTGAGCAATATGAGATTAGCCAAGGCTAGGCGAATTCTGTGTATATCTGTTAAGTTGCCAAAATTGCTTGCCTGATAAGGATCGCTGGAGCAAAAAGATCATCCAGTCTGAAACACATGTGTCGGCTTTGCTTTGCTGCCGGATCTTTATCGTATACTCTTGCGCGCTCGAAGACGACCTACCAAGACTCCGACCAGTTCAAGACCATGCCGATAGTACAGATGAGCCGATTCCAAAGCGTTATGGCTCGCGTTGCTGCCCATGGCCGACTGGCTGCGGCACAGCTCGGAGTCGGATTCGAGCAAACAAGCAGCTTAGAAGACCATCTTGCGGCGGCAATCGACTGGCTTTGCCGTGCCCAGGATGCAACGTCGGACGCTGGCGTTGCGCAAGCCTATTTTGTTCAATCTCGTCGCTGGGCGCAGTCCTACCCGGAGACCACCGGATACATCATACCGACGTTTCTGCGCTATGCGGAGAATACGGGTGATGCCCAAGTGCGTGATCGCGCCCGCCGCATGGCGGACTGGGAGTGTGACATACAACTGCCTGACGGCGGCGTGGTCGCTGGTGCAATCGGTGACTCGGATCAGCCGACGATCTTCAATACCGGTCAGGTCATCTTTGGCTGGGTGCGCGCGGCCGAAGCCTTTGGCGATGAGCGCTATTATGAATCGGCCCGGCGTGCCGCGGACTGGCTCTGTGCCGTCCAAGACGACGATGGCTGCTGGCGCCGGTTCGGCTCACCCATGACCGCCGATGCCATCAATACTTACAACACCCGCACCGCTTGGGCGCTGACACGTGCACATCAACTGATCGCCGACCAGCGTTATCTGGATGCCGCGGTTGCCAATTGCGACTGGGCGCTGACGCAACGCCGCCCGAATGGCTGGCTAAAACAGAATTGCCTGCTCGACCCGTCACAGCCATTCGTACACACAATTGCTTATGCGATGCGCGGATTACTGGAAGTGGGCGCGTATGCGGATCGAAGGCATTTTATCGACGCCGCCGTGGCGATCGGCGACGCCATGCTCGCCGCATTGCCGAAGTCAGGCTTCCTGCCCGGCCGTTTTGATCAATATTGGCGACCGACCGTGGGCTGGTCCTGTCTCACCGGGAATGCACAGATGGCCATCAACTGGGGCCGTTTGTATCAAATTGACGGGCAATCGGCCTTTCGTAATGCCGTAGTCCGCATCAATGGTTTTACCCGCAGCACCCAAATTCTCGACCTGAACAATCCGATGTGCGGTGGCATCAAAGGGTCTTACCCAATCGACGGAGGATATCACCCCTGGCAATATCCCAACTGGTCGGCGAAATTTTTTGCAGACGCTCTGATGATGGAGTTCGATCTGACCAAGAACGCCGACACCACCGCACGCCCGCTGCCTGGATAATGATGCGTCCACTGCCGTACCTTGCCGAAGATGCGGCATGGGCTTCTTGCGGCTATTGGAGAGACAAGCATGCCAGCCTCCCATTCCGGCCCCCATCCTATCCCCGAGACAGACGGCAAACACCTGCTGCTTTACTGATTTCCAATGTTGACTCGAACCGCCTTGGCTTCCGCCCCCCGCGTATTGGCTGCACTGACTTTTTTTGGCATCTTATCGCTGCCTCCTTGTGTAGCTGGTCGTCATCCTCAATTCACTCATTTAGAATACTCATTATTACCGGATTATTGCAAAGCTGCGCTGGCAACGGAGGTCGAGCAGCCGAGAATGTCAACCAAACGCCTGCCGGTAATGAGCCTCACGCAGCAACGGAAATGGCAAAATGTGGTGGGTCCGCTGTGGAATAGCCTACCTCGCTATTGCCATGGCGTATTGATGCTGAGTCGCGCTCAGAATTCAACGACTCTGAGGCGTCACGGCCTATCGGCGGCGCAAGCGTACGCAAGCGCTATCAAGGATATCGAAGTCGCATGGAGTCGATCGGCGCCTGGTGCACTACTGTGGGATAAGATGACAATCAACTATGCGCGAGCGCTCGAGGGATCCGGAAAAGTTACCGACGCGGTTTCTTTACTGCAAGAACTTGTTAAGCAGTCAGCCGAAAACCCGGAGGTACATGTGGCTCTTGCGCGTACCCTGCAGAGAGCAGGGGATATAAATGCAGCAATTACAACCTTGGAATCTGGATTGGGGACAGCACGCCAAAAAGGGCCGTTGTTATTCTATCTCGCGCGATACTATTATGAGCTCGGACAGACGCGTAAAGCAGCGGCACTGGTAATACAGGCAGAACAGGCTGGCATGAAAATGGATCGTCTGCGCAAACGACTGGAGTCGGTGCTCGACAGTAGCACACAAAATTAATATATAAAGGATAGGCGTTCTGTACCATGCGATGGTATTAGTCTTTTTATATTTAATTCATTTGCTTTCTCCTCTTTCCTGGTAATGAGTACAACACCTGCGATAGTCCTCGGTGCAGAGATCAATGGTCTAGGCGTGATTCGCGCCCTCGGTCGCGCGGGCGTTCCGGTCATCGCGCTTTCGTCCGATCCGAAACAGCCTACTGCCAGATCCCGTTTTTGTATTTCCAAGAGGTGCGCAAATGAGCGCACAGAGGAGGTGGTTGAGAGTCTGCTGACTTATGGTCGTACGTTAAAGGGCAGGCTGCCCTTATTTCTCACCATGGAGAAATCGGTCGCTATTGTTTCCCGCTATCGCGAAGAATTGCAGGCATTCTATCTTTTCAAGCTACCCTCGGCAGACAAGCTTGCTAAGCTGAACGATAAGCTGGAATTTTCCATGCTTGCTTCGACTCATGGTATTCATGTACCAGAGACCATTGCGCTTGGTGCGGATATTGACATCACGCAAGCGACCCAAGGATTACAATTCCCAATCGTGGTAAAGCCGCGGATAAAAACGGGCGCGTTCGAGGCTCATTTTGGTGCCAGAGCCTTATTCATCCAAGACCTGGAAACCCTGCGCGAGCGATTCAATGATTATCCATGGAATGAGGAGCCTTTGCTCGCCCAGTCGTTCATTGCGAGTGCCGATTCGGAAATTTACTTCACGCTGGTCTACTATGATCGCGAAGGCCATTGCCTAGCGAGTTTCTCCGGGCGCAAACTTCGAATTTGGCCTCCGCGGACCGGCAACACAGCCTACGCTGAACCAGCCAACGCAAGGACAAGCACGATTGAACAAACCTGCACGCTATTTGACAATGCAGGGTTTACCGGTCTCGGCTCTTTGGAATTCAAGCGATCGCTCGACGGTCAATCATTCATCGCGATCGAACCTACAATCGGCAGGACCGATTACCAAAACGAGATCGCCACCGCGAATGGAGTCAACATTCCTTACGTCGCCTATCGAGACTTGCTTGGCCTGAAGGCACAGCAGGCGATCCCGCGCAAAGCACCTGTCAAATGGCGGGATGTTGGAAACGATCAGCGTTCGGCGCAGCAAGCGATTGCCGAAGGTACGCTGGATCGCCATGCCTATCGACAGTCACTGAAAGGCGAACTGGTGCAATCCCTCTATGCGAACGATGATCGTCGTCCTTGGATGTATACCCAACGCCAGAAATTGGTGAAGAGAACCAAGCGGGCACTGTACACAACTTTCGACCATATACCATGGCTCTACACTCCATTCCAGAGCGTACTGCCACCTCAGGAGCGGTGGCCAGCGCATGAGATCACGGCAAGCCTACGCCAGCACCAACTGCCGAGAGAGAGCTTTGTTCGCTATTTCACAAGGGATCCCGAGCGAAAGGTGCCGAACAAGCGCGGTATTATCGTATCTCCAACGGACGGCGTGATTCGAGACATCTTCCAACGAGACAACAAGGTTGTGATTGATATTTCGATGAATTTCTATGATATCCATATGCAGAGGGTGCCGATCGATGGAACTGTTGTACAGGTGGACGAATGTGGCCATAAGCCAATCTATGGCAGCGATGACGAACGCGGCTTTTTCGAGGATCCCTGGAGTTTTGAAAAAGACTACCTGTTTCCGGTTCAGAAAGTCACAACACTGTCCACCGAAATCGGGGAAGTCGTGGTCCGCCAGATCTCCAGCATTTGGGCTCGACGTATTGAAACCTTCGTCAAGCCAGGAGACAAAGTGACAATCGGCCAACGTTTGGGCAAGATCTTTCTCGGCAGCACCGTTGTGATTGAACTGCCAGCCAGCGTGCGCGTGGTGGTGGAACCGCAGATCAAAGACCGCAGGCGCCGAGCCAGCGATCAACCCATCCTTGGGGCAGAGACCATCCTTGCGGTTTACACCACTTGATAGACGCGATTGGCATGCTCGAAGAGGATCAAAACAGATTGTTCAACCTGTGCAGAGCGATACCGATGAATAAACGGCGGAGATGGCTTTGAGAGTATTGTTCGTCGCCGGTGAGTTTCCACCGATCAAGACCATCGGGCGCCTGCGTTCAGCAAAATTCGTCGACTATTTGCGCAAGGACGGTTTCGACATGACGGTGCTGACCACTGAGGCAAACGCCAGCGTTTCAGGATTCGATCCGGCGTTGCTGGACGAAGTGCCCTCGGCAATTGAACTGCTGCGCGTTCCAATGCTAGACACCGAGGCAGTTCTGCTGGACCCGTTAAAGCAAATGGTACGGCACCTTGGTCGGGCTCCGGACAAGCCCTCACAGGCGCCTTCAACGCCTCCAGCCAGCACGTCTTCTGCAGCGAATAACAGGCTTAATCTCAAACAGCATTCGATTGATGCATTCAAATGGATTGTACGCAACTGGATTGAGGTTCCTGACAGCTACTGGCTATGGGCAGCTCGAGCCGAGGCGGTCGCTGATCAGTATTGCAACAACACAAAAGTTGACCTGGTATTCACATCCTTACCGCCATTCAGCGCGGCTCGGATCGGTTTTAGATTAAAGCGCAAGCATGGCATTCCATGGGTAATCGACTACCGTGATCTCTGGTATGGCGACGTACTCCGCGAGTGGATAAGTCCAATACGGCGGCGCCTGGAACTGATTCGCGAACGACGTTATCTGCGTTACGCCGACGCGGTGGTAGCCGTATCGGAGCAGAAAACAGCATTTTTGCAGACCCTGCAACCGAAGTCGTCAGCGCGATTTTTGACCCTGACGAATGGGTATGACCCAGAGATTTACGCCCCCTATCTGGCCGAGCCGCGCGCGCCGAATGCCACCATCGACTTCGTCTTCACCGGTCGACTCTTCAAGAATCGTCGCGGCTATTCGTTCGCCGAGGCACTTGGACAACTGGTGGCGCAACAGCCTGCACTGCGCGCACGAGTCAAGGTGCACATTCTCGGCGGAGTATCAGCGGAAATCAGACAGCGCTACGACGAGATCCTGGCGCAGTATCATATTCAAGATCTCTATCGTTTTACCGGAGATCTGCCCTATCAAGAAGCAATGCGAGCGCAGGTGCAGGCGGACTATTTGCTGCTCATTGTCGATACCGGCACAACATCCTCTGGGGTGATCCCGGGCAAGCTGTTCGAGTATGTTGCGGCCCGCAGACCGATCTTTGCATTAACCGACCCGGGAGCCACCCAGCAGATCATCGAACGCGGGAAAATAGGCACGGTGGTGCCTGCCGAGTCGGTAGCGCATTGCAGGGAAAAGCTCGCCCAATGGCTGCAACGCCCAGTACCGGAGCAATTGACGGGTGACTGGGCCTACCTAGCCCAGTTCGAACGTCGCAATATCAGTAAACGGCTTGCAAGTTTGTTGTTGGACGTTGCAAACAACAGCGATTCGCCAACGCCAGCACATTCCACCAATTAATCGGCATTCCAGCGTTCATTGTTGCCACTTAGCTGCCGATTTCCCCACCATCGTCCTTGGTGATCACGACCACGGACGGTCGCGGCGGCATCCCCGCCTTGAAGTCCGGCCAGCGGGTGGCCGGGTCTTCAAAGGTCGACACCCGCTCGAAGCCGGGAAAATCCTTGGTCCCATCGGTAGCCGGATGCTGTACGGCGACGAACAGGGTGCGGTCGTCCGGGGTGAAGCGAGGTCCGCACATCTCGGCTCCAACCGGCACGCGGAAGAACATGCGCCCGGTGCCGCGACCCGCGCCCTCGGTCTCCAGCGCCCAGACGCCATCAGCTGTCCCGGAAGCCTGCTGCCAATTCTTGCCCTGATCGGTCGCGACCCAGAGCCGGCCGCTTGCATCCACGGCGCAGTTGTCAGGGCAGGCAAACCAGCCATTCTCGCTTGTGGCCGGGTTCCATTCGGCCGCGGTACCGGGGTCGTTGGGATTGCCGGCCCGGATCAGGATCTCCCAGTTGGCCTGATCAGCGGCATGATCGCCATCCTTCGGGACCAACTCCAGCACATGGCCCCATATATTGTTCGCACGCGGATTGGCGGTATCAGTGCCGGGCCTGCCATCGTTGCCGCGCTTGCTGTTATTGGTCAGCATCACATAGACCCGTCCGTTGACCGGATTCGGCTCCACATCCTCGGGCCGATCCATCGGCGTCGCACCGAGCAGGGTCGCAGCGCGGCGTGCCTCGATCAACACGTCGGCTTGGGACGCGAAACCGTTCTCAGCCGTCAGCAGGCCCTGTCCATGCACCAGCGGTAGCCAGTCGAGGGAGCCGTCGTCGTTGAAGCGGGCCACGGATAAGATACCGCTGTCCAGCAGATTGCGGTTAGCGGCGCGATCGTTCGGATTGACCTTGTCGTTGCTGACAAAGCGGTAGAGATGCTCGAAGCGCTGATCATCGCCGCTGTAGATCACCAGGCGACCGTCACCGTTGATGACGGACTCCGCCCCCTCGTGCTTGAAGCGGCCGAGCGCGGTGCGCTTGATCGGCGTCGAGACGGGCTCCAGGGGATCGACCTCGACCAGCCAGCCGAAGCGATTGGCCTCCCGTGGCTCTGCATTGATATCGAAGCGCTCGATGACCCGGTTCAAGCCATAACGGCTGCTCGGAATGCCGCAGCGGATATAGTTGGCCTGCTCCGGATGATCGTCGTCGAGATCGCCGCCGAAATAGGCGTGAAAATTCTCCTCGGCCATCAGCCAGGTGTCCCAGGGCGTTATCCCGCCGGCACAATTGCCCAACGTACCGATGACCCGAGTACCAGTTGGATCGGCCTGGGTCTGCAGACGCTGATGGCCGGCAGCCGGACCCGACAGCAGGATTTCGGTGGCCAATGCGGTGATGCGCCGGGCGTAGGGGCTTTCGCGGACGACATGCCAGCGGCCGTCCTTGCGCCGGATCTCAAGGATCGAGCCGCCATGGGCGGCCAGCTGGATCTCGGCTTCGGCCAGGCTCGGCTCGCCAACGGCGGCCGAACTCGGTACCGGGAACATCACCTCCGGATTGGTGTACTCGTGATTGACGCACAGCAGCCCGTGCTCGGCATTCTTCGACCCCGGCGGCAGCGGAATGTAACCGATGAAGTCATTGTTATAGCCGAACTGGGCCGACTGCGCAGCCGGGCTTTGGCCGCCAGGGTCGAATGCCGGAGCACCGGGCAACAGCGGATCACCCCAACGCATCAGCACCTCGGCGGTATAGCCGGGGGCGACATGATGCGTCTTGTCGACGCCGTGCGCGATCTCGGTGAAGGCAAAGCGGGTCGTCTCGGTGGCATCCTTGATGCGCGCGTCAGAGTCGGTCTCGGAATTGCCGGCAGCCTCCGCGGCAGCCGCCAGGGCCGCCAACGGCGAGGCGGCCAGCACACCCAATGCCGAGACGCCAAGAGCACCGCGCAGCAGGTCGCGGCGGCTGAAGCGCTGCTGGATGACGTCGCCGAGGGTCGGCGCTGTGGATGGGTTGGTCGAAATATCCTCCTGGGCCTCGTAGAATTCGGCCGGGCTGATGGAGGCGTTGTCTGGGCGATCTGGATTCATGAGTCTCGCATTCAGTTGCAGCAGGGAGTGCAATCGTTGGCCGGCGTTCAGCTTGCCGGCAGGGTTGAATCACCATAGCCGAACAGTATGACAAATTCATAACCGAACCTGTTTTGCAAGTCGTCGATGCTGGAAGTCTTGTCGTTCTTCTCTTGGTCCGCTGCAAGAAAGGCTGCGGGACGACACACCAGGTTTTGACGACACGAGTCTATCTTTGGGCTCAGCGACTAGCTGTGGAGCCTACAATACAGGGAGCCCACAATACAGAGCATGAACCACAGCGCCAATGAACTTCACCGCCAAGAGATCCTTGCAGACGTCCTGGGCGGGTGGTGCCTTCGAAGAATGTAAGGATTTACCGCAGAGACGCAGAGTGCGCAGAGGGGCCAAGGCGCCTCGCCCGCGAGCGGACCTTCACCATCCATGGAAGCCGCCAGGCGTAGGAGCCCGCTTGCGGGCGACCCGGCAAAAGATGCCAGCGAAGCGGACGCAAGCGTCGAAGTACAGGAGACCCGAAGTACACAGCCGAAATACACGAAATACAGCGAAATACAGGACACCCAGCTAACGATTGATAAATGATCCCCTATGACCCGCAGCCGCTTGCGCAGGTCTGCGACTCTAAGCTCGACGTCGACAGCAAGCGCGGGCTTCGCTTCGGGCGCATGGGCATATCCGAAGATCAGGACATCGGTCGCCGCTTTTCGGTGGGGGAGGTCGGTATCCATAAGAAGGCTAGAGGTCCGTGGGTCGCCAGCAAAGACTGGTGCCAAAATCACTGGTTCTTGCTTTTGCGCAATGGTCAGATGGCCATTGGAACCGATATCGAACGTACACTTGACCGCGACCAACCATACTTCCGCACCGTTCATATCCCGCACCCAAGTGCGCTCGGCAGCGAAAGGAGTTTGGTTATTCAGGCTCCACACGGTCAACGCACGCAGTCACTGGGCCTAATTGACCTGCACCGATCCACCCTTGATCCGATTCACCCCCGACGATCGGCTGAGCAGATAGGCGCCGCGGATCAATACCTTGCCTTCTCGCGTCAAGGTAATGCTGGCCTTGCCGCATTTGAGCACGATCTCCCTGTCCGCACGCAGCAGAATCCGCTCATCGTCGATGTCCGCGTGCACGGCTTCAGGTGCCGATCGGTTGCGGGCTGGATGCTGGACGAGGCCGATCACCAGTGGCGATCTCGGGTCGCCGCCCTCGAACAACAGCGCCACCTCGCGACCGATATCGGCGTCCGCGAGTTGGGCCGTGGAGCGGGCTTGGAGTGCGGTCTCCTCGGGGTTGCCGGGAAAGGCCACCAATGGCTCGCCGGCATCGTCAAAACCGAGCAGAACGCCGATGACCACGCCGTCGATATATTCGACCCGCTCTGTTGTCAGGGGCGATGGAGTCTCTGTCGCTGCCATGTGTAGCGCCTCCGCGGTCAGTGATCGAGGATCTTTCGATGACGAGGTTCCTAGGCTGGCTGTTGATTGCTCTTTGCTCATCATCCTCGCAATGGTCATCTTCATCGCCGGATGGGTCATCCAATCTGTTGTGCGCGTCCAGCTGAGATTTATTAACTCATCGTAAAGGGGGATCGACATTTGGTCAATGCACCATCCGCATACTTCGTGGCCGTACTCCTTATCGTATACCGGCGTCTGTGCTTGCACATCTTCAGCCCCTGACAGGCAGCACACAAGGCCCGCAAATCGGGAAGCTTGGCAGGGTTGTGATTGTTTTCGAGTGTCCGCGTGGTGGGCACGACGACGGTTTTCCACGTTTGCAGCCGCGCTGTCAGGAAATCCAGAGATCTACTTAGATAGGCTGCGTGAATACGCCCGATAGGATGTGCACCGATGGATGTGTACTAGTACA
>AVFP01000143.1_pt1 | contig 13510 bp, 16 predicted proteins | sample 79721 | NCBI WGS metagenome assembly AVFP01 (sample SAMN02303578;SAMN02303577;SAMN02303577;SAMN02303578, study PRJNA214436) | microbial mat metagenome | isolation source: pink berry consortia of the Sippewissett | place: USA: Sippewissett Marsh, Cape Cod, MA | reverse complement strand
AACCACCTGATCCCATCCCGAACTCAGAAGTGAAACGGTGCATCGCCGATGATAGTGTGGGGCCTCCCCATGCGAAAGTAGGTCACTGCCAGGGCTTAAACTGATAAAACCCAATTGTCTGAAGACAATTGGGTTTTTTTATATGCCCATGGCGATTGCCGGAGAGAAGCATATGGCCTTGATCATCACTCGGCGCAAAACCCTAAACTACGCAGGAAATAAAGGCTGTAAGCTGCTGTTTTGCCAATATTATCGTGCCAACCCAGGGCCGTGGTGTCCAAACGAGGATCAAGGCAAAACATACCAACTGGACCCGGATTGTCATTCGCCTTGGCGTAGTGGCAACTCGCCCATGGTCGCTCTATGGGCGGGTTGCCGCAACAAAAAGACCGGACGAGAAGACAAGCCAGGTGGTATGTTTCTCGACAGAAATCACCCAATTCCGCCGCTGAAGCTTGCCGTTGCGATTAGATATTTCGTATCTCCGCGGTAATCCGGTCCACTTGTATGTTTTTCAAAGCCATGTTTTTCAAAGGCATGTGTTGTACCGTAGGTCAACCGGAATAATTTACCAAGGCAATTATTATGCTCATCAGGTTTTCCCAAGCCAACTCTGTAGTGCGTCCACGATTGCCTGTGCTTGAGCCTGGCTAGAAATATTAAATTTAGACTGTTGACGATACTCACCATTTCGCTTTTGGTAGCGTCGGATAGTGAACCGTTCTGGACCATATGCGTTCTTGGCACGATCCCAGTCTTGGTATCGATAGAGGATGGTAGCCCAGCTCCCTCTGGACAGCACTACTTTGTCAAGTTCCTTGGTGGTTTCTATACCGCCTTCTGTGTACGTCACGGTTAGATCGTCAATGCTTTCCGTCATAACTAACTGCCAAATCTATTCAAGTTTAATTGAGCTGACGCAGGAGTGCGGACTGACAGCTACCTATCGAATCGCACCGTATTGCTTCAGCAGTTGAGTAATGATTTTTGCTGATGTCTGGTCATTAAGCTTTTGGGCAATAGCTAGGGGCGTTAACCCAGCGGCGTTCGTAGCATTAACATCGGCGCCAACAATAATGAGTCTTCTTGCTAGTTTGACATCTCCTAAACTCACTGCTAGGTGTAGTGGCGGTTCACCATCCTGATCGGCAGCATTGACATCTATCCCTCGTTTAGTCAAAAACTCAAGCGTGTCAGAGTCTGCCGCTTGTTCTCGAACGAGTGTCAGGAGAAGAGCTTGAAGATCATCATCTGGTTGTTCATTCAATAATAATTTGGCTGATGGTACCTTGCCGCTGGCAAGAGCCACGTGCAGCGGGGTGCGTCCTGCGGCGTTTCTCGCGTTGACGTCGGCGCCATGGCGTAGGAGTTCCCTCGCAATGGCGATGCTGCCTTGGCCGACGGCGATGTGCAGCGGAAAATCGCCGTTCGGGCCAGGTTGGTTAATATCGGTCCCCCAAAACAAGTGGCGTTTGATTTGCTCAATGTCGCCTATGTGTACGGATCGGTACAGGTTGACTGTGGGTTTGGGAGGCTCGTTGCACCCCGTCAGACTCGAGGTCAGACTGAAAAGCAGCAAGATGAGGAGCAGGAGTCGCATTGTGTGTGGACTGGTGCCGAGTAGGCAAAATGTCATGTGTTATTGTAAGAGACCCAGAATCTTGCTCGGAAGCTATCTCCAGGTAAGCTGTTGGGCTGATGTGAGGCCGCTATGCTGAGTAAGTTATTGATCACCGCCTTGGTGATTTTTATCGCCTATCTGGTCGTACGCTTTCGCCACCAAGAATCCCAGCTGAACGAAAGCGATGGTTTATCTTCGAAAATGCACCTAAGACTGCAGGGCATGCAAGGTGCCCTTAAGGCCGGTGCCTACGCCCTTATTGGGCTCTTGATAATCGGTAGTCTGCTGCACCTATACCAATCCTGGGAGAGGAAGCAAGATATAGTTAATGTTCAGGTCGTTAATCCTTATACAGGGCAAGTGCAACGTTATCAGACTCGGCGCGGTGATTTGCAAGGGAGAATATTTCGTACCTTAGACGGTCGCACAATCCGAATCGCCGACATGGAACGCTTGGTGATCGAGGAATTGCCATGATCATCCGCTGGTTGGTCAACTGCTGTCATCAAGCTCCAAGCCCAATATTGAAGGCGACAGAAAGTCTTAGTCTTTTGCTCTGATTTTGCTCGACGGCGTGAGGCAAATCTGGTGGAAAGAATAGCATCATGCCTGGTTTCGGGCAGAAGTATCTCGGTAACGGGCCATCATGAAACACGAGATTTCCAGATTTTCGTGGGACACTTACATAGTACACGCCGGATAGCAGCTCGTCGTTTTCCTCGTGGCTGTGGACGCTGGTACTTTCCCCGGGTTCCATTGCGTTGAGCCAAAAACCAATACGCAGGCGGTTGGGCTCGATGTGAAGCACGCGACCAGCTTGGTTAAGTGCAAATTGCAGCACAGAGCTCAGACCAGGCAACCGATCTTGCTCGACATAAAGATTCTCAAAGCGGCCATCGATGAAATGCGAGCGGCGCTTAAAGTCAGCGTCTGTTAACTCCACAAAAGCGCTTGCCAGCAGACGATTGATACAATCTGAATGTGGCAACCATGCTATATTGATCAGATTATCATCATGGTCATCAACAGCTTTTTGCTTACTTCGGTCTACTGCCAAGGTTCGCTTCCGTTGCCATTCAGTCAGAGTTAGATGAGTCAAAGTGCACCCGCGGTGGTGTCGAATCGAGGGCGGCTTTTATATTTTCGGTTTCCTTGTTTAACGTCTTTTCAGGTATATCAGATGTAAACTGTGGGGTCGGTTGCATCGTCTTTCCCAGAGTAGTGCTCCATGGCGTGACGACTACCACCGAGATCGAGTTCTTTGGCGATCCTTCTATGATACGATCGCTGTAGGTTAGATAAACCAGTGTATTTCTGGGTGCGTCATAGAAGCGTACCACCTGCATGGTTTTAGTGAACAAGGAAGTCCTTTTCTTAAAGACGTCATCACCATCAGCCTTACCATTGGCCACCTGTTCTGGAATCTGCACCGGCCCGACTTGGCGGCAGGCTAACGACGCATCGGATGTATCTTCAGCTACGCCCACCGCGCCGCTGATTCCGCCCGTCTTGGCTCGGCTCAGATAGCATGCAATGCCAGGAATGTCCGGGTCTTGAAACACCTCAACGACGATCTTGTCGTTCGGTCCCATCCACTTGAACTTCGTGCTGACTTGTCCAATGACCTCGGCAAAAGCTGGCATAGAACAGATACTCAGTAGAATCATTGCTACAGTGAATAAACGCATAATGTGTCTCCGTTTTGGATTGGTAACTGGCTTATGTTGGACTGTGTTCGACATCGATCTCAGTCGCACAGCCATGGCCTACAGACAGCCACTCAACGGGAGCCGAACAGCCGTGCGTGCTCTTTGCGACTCCGTGTGATGCAATCTTCGATTGATACGCCAAGAAACCAATTACCGGTCGTGGCTAAAGGCCGACTAACCAATTCTTGGTCCAATCTGTCAATAAGTTGCTGATGACCCTTGCGTAAGCTTGGTAATCGATTTTTGCTATGGGCGATGGCAGCGGGCTTGTCCGGTGCCACGTCGAGTGCATCGCAAGCTGCTTTTATGCGTTCGGCCGCTTCATAACGTCCGCCAGGGAAGTGGAACGCGAACCCCCGTCTTTGCTGCTCATCGGCCATGAAGTCCCGTGATACAGCCGATAAGAATGGGCCGTCAATGCTGATCAGTCCGGCCATCTTGTCAGTGGGGATGTCGAACTCGTAGAAGGCAAGCAGCAAGGTATCGATTTCGGCCATGCCAATGTCGCCGACGGCATTGGCCGCGCTGGGCGCGATATCCCGGAGCAGTGGCACCGCAATGTCAGGTGGAACAGCGAGCGTCAGATAGTCGCAGGTATATTCGCAACCATCTTCGCGTTGGATGACAAAATGGCTATTGTGGCTGCCTACAGCTGAAACTGCCTGGCCTAATTCAACCCTCATGCCAGGTGTCTTCGCGATCGTTGCCGGAATCTCGCTGAGCCCATTTGGCATTGTGAAATTGCGTAACACTTCCTTGCGCCTTGGTTTTTTTCGAAAAAGAGCCTCGGCAGGAAACTCGTCTGCAGTCTGGCAAACCACGGATCGAAAGGCAGGGCCAAACAGATCCCGATAGTTTCGCTTGCCAAGCCCTCGACCGTAGTATTCAAGAACGCTGCAATTGGATTTCGATTGCCAAAAGAGTTGGGGAATCGACAGGACTAATTCAGCCACATGCAATGCCGATAGTATGCTCTTTCGTTTACCACCGCGCCAAAGCTTGTAGGCTTGTTTTTCCTTGGGTGTTGCGCGCTGCAGTAAGCCTATATCTTCCAAGATGTCAAGCAGATTACCGTAACTGTTAAAACAACTGTGGCTACCCGCCTCAACCCAAAAGTGATCAAGCTCTGAAAAATTGTGCGTGTGCATACAGCCACCGACGCGCTGCTCGCGCTCGAGCAACACGGTATCCACGCCGGCGCGAGCCGCGTAGTACGCGGAGCTCAGACCACTGATGCCGCCTCCAATAACGATATGCTGGTGGTGTTGTGAGCTCATATTCAACCAATCTCATAGGGGCTAGGTTATTCAACTACCGCACCACCAACCTGGGGTCAGCAGTTCAGTCAGTGCGCTCGGTCTCGACCTCGTCAATTTGCACCAGTTTCAGATGGTTTATGTTGAGTTCAGGCGGCTTCGGTGCCGGAGGCTCACAGTCCTGGAGAGACCATTCCGGCCCCGATACCAAGCTCAACGAGGCCGTGTTCGGCGTTTGGGGCGGACCACGATCGTCAATCTCATCCAGCGGTGAACCGATCGGCGCAAGCGTGAGCCCTCCGTCATTGACGATCGGTGACCTCGATGTTGTTTCCGACTCCGTTACCGTGCTGGTTGGTAACCCTGTTGCAGAGGCCTTGCGCAAGGGCTCGATCAGTGTCAGAGCACCCAGGTTACTGAAGGTTGACTGGTAGCGTTTGGCCATTTCTAAACTGACTTCGCGCTTCACGACAATCCGCTGTCCGCTAAATAGATTGTCCAGTTGCGCGTCGCCCAATTTGAATGTTTCTTTTATGTCGCGACGCGCGGATTCCCGCGTTGTCGTTGGTGAGATCTGGCCGGAAAAGATAACATTATAGCGATCTGCGGTCATGGCTAAGACTCGATTTGAAACGCCTATCTGAAATAATATGCAAATTCATCGCACCTGCTATCTATGCGTCCGATGCAGCCGATGGTAGGTTGAGATGATACTCCAACCTGGTAGGACTTCGAGAGAGAAAAGCACGTGGATTCTGTTGAACGTTACTGAGGCGATTGCTGGAGAGAAACAGACCAACTGGTGCCGGATTCTTGTTCGCCTTCGCGAAGCGGCAACTCCCCATGGTCGCTTTATGGGCGGGTTGCCACAACGTCGATGCCGAACGAGAAGACATGCCAGGTGGCCTGTTTCTCGACAGAAATCGCTTGAGCCCTGAGGCAAGTTGCATCGACCGCCTCGGTCCGTCCGGAGTCGACCTCATTGCAGCTTTCGATTCACATGGTTAACGGCACTGCTCTGGAGGTGTTGTCGATGCTTACACTTGTACGGTTGCAACCGGAGATTTCATGAACGGTATTTGTGGATGGTGGGGCGCCCGACCCCAGGCTGCAGAGGGTATATTTCCAACAACAAGCGATGCAAGCATTAACGATTGTGACATCAGCGCGGCAGTCATCGGTAACAACACCGGTGGTTTGGTTCATGCGGATGTCGAGATAGTTGTTGCGATCTCCGAACGCACTTCATTCGGTGACGCAGCAACGGTTGCCGCAGCCTATCGGCGCGATGGCGATGCTATGCTGTGCGCGATGCAAGGGGCGTTCGCATTGGCATTGCTTGACCGTCGACGTAGCCGATTCTTGCTGGCCGTAGATCGCGCCGGTGCTCGATCGTTATACGTAAATGAGCGTTATGGAGGGGTTTTTTTTGCTAGTCGTCTGGAAATGCTCAGTCGTGCACCCGGATTTAACAGGATGCACGACGATCAGGCTATCTTTGACTACCTCTATTTTCATGTGATTCCGAGTCCGCGGGTGATTTACCGCGACGTATCGAAATTACTGCCGGCACAGATGCGGATTTGGGAGAACGGCCAGACCTTGCATCGGTTTTACTGGCATATGCCGTATCGAGATTCTGAAGTAGCGGATTACGCTGCCTTGCGGCAGGAGTTCCGAGCGTTGTTGCCGCGGGTGGTTGGAGATGCCGCAGGGCATTCGAAGACCGGGGCTGACCGGGTCGCCTGCTTTCTAAGCGGGGGCACCGACAGTTCTACCGTGGCCGGTACTTGGCGTGAGCTGCGCGGCGCGCCGGTTTCGACATATTCGATAGGATTTGACGCTGCCGGTTTCGACGAGATGGACTACGCGCGCACTGCAGCGCGCCATTTTGGTACCAATCCGCGTGAACTTTATGTTAAACCCGCAGATGTTGTCGATAGCATCCCCCGCATCGCGGCTTATTGTGACGAACCATTTGGCAATGCCTCGATCGTTCCAGCCTACCTATGCGCCCGCTTTGCCAAGGATGATGGCATCGACACCATGCTCGCTGGTGATGGCGGTGATGAAATTTTTGGCGGAAATGAACGCTACGCCAACCAAAGTCTGTTCGAACTCTATGGGCGAATCCCCGCGCCGGCGCGCAGGCTGCTCGAATCGGCACTGCAAATGCCGGGGCTGGACGCGATTCCCATGGTACGCAAGGCCCGCAGTTACATCGCCCAAGCGAAGGTGCCATTGCCAGATCGCTTTGAGACCTACAATTTTCTACATCGCACCGCGCTCGACCAGATTTTCGAGCCTGCATTCCTGGCGCGAGTGGACAGCGAGGAACCGCTGCGCAATCTGCGCGAGGTCTATGCCCGAACCAAATCCAATTCGGCGATCAACCGTATGATGCATCTGGACCTGAAAATAACGCTCTCCGATAACGATCTGCGTAAGGTCAACCAAGCCTGCGAACTCGCGGGTGTCAATGTTTGCTATCCACTGCTCGATGATCGCATGCTGGACTTTGCAGCCTCTGTACCAGCGCGCATGCAACTGAAAGGGACGCAATTGCGCTGGTTTTTTAAACGATCACTGGCGGATTTTTTGCCGCCCCAGATCATCGCCAAGCGAAAGCAGGGTTTTGGTTTGCCGGTGGGGCTCTGGATGGCGGACTATGCGCCATTACGCGAACTTTCACATGAGAGCCTTATCGCTCTCAAGCATCGTCAAATCGTTCGCCCGAGCTATATCGACTGGGTAGAGCAGAAGCATGCGAAAGAGCATGCCTCGTACTATGGTGTTATGCTCTGGATTCTCATCATGCTTGAGCAGTGGCTACAAGCTCATCAAGCGACAGCTCAGAGATGACTGGAACACCCTCACCAAACCGACGGGGGGCGAAATGCCCAACCCGCACAAGCTCGAAGGCTGATAAACGTTACCAGGCGATTGCCGGAGAGAAACAGACCAACTGGCGCCGGATTCTCGTTCGTCTTTGCGAAACGGTAACCTGCTCACGGTCGCTCTGTGGGCGGGTTGATGCCCGAAGAGAGGACGAGCACGGTGAGATGTTTCTCGACAGAAATCGCCTTATAGTTGAACGTTACTAGGCCCCTCGGCGTCCCGGCACGCTGAGCACCTTAACCCTTACGCGGGTAGTGCCTCGCTTGATGATGCCGAGTTTAGAGGCGGCCCGACGGGAAAGATCGATGATTCGGCCCTTGACAAAGGGACCGCGGTCATTCACACGCACCACGATACTCTTGCCCGTACGCACGTCCGTTACCTGTACCTTACTACCCAGTGGTAGGGTTTTGTGTGCCGCGGTCATTTTATTCCTGTTATAAGTTTGACCGCTTGCGGTCTTATTTCCGTGCAGGCTGTCGTGATAGTACGAAGCGATTCCCTTCAATACTTTACCTGGACGTGCGCTGGAGCCAGCGAAGGTCGACATGGAAGCAGTTGCAAACAGGGCTGCAAGAAGAACAAGGGCAATTTTTCTGGTCATTGTGCAATACCTATGGTTGGACCGCTGGACCTTGGGCGTGTCGACTATCTTGCCCGACTGTACCAACCCGATTCTCTTGTTGGAGTATTCGGGCATGACGGTCTTGATGAAATAACAGTGGCCCTAGCATACGGGAAAACCCGTATAAGGGAAATCCCTAATTAACCCTGCTCTTGTTATTCGTAATGCAGCGATTCTGCCGAGGATAGCCGCTCTGCAACCAAAGCCGGATAAAGAGCGGCCAGTGAGCAGCTGAACAATGCCAACGCCAAGGCTGAGATTGCGCTGCCAGGTGATAGGCTGAGCCGATAGTCGAATAGGGTGAAATGATCAAGAAAACCGATACCGATAGCAGCAAAGACATGACCTAAGGCCAACGCGAAGAGTCCGCCTACACCGCCGATCACCGCTCCCTCGGCGATCAGCATGCGTAGAGTTTGCATCCGGGAGACCCCCAAGGTACGCAAGAGCGACAACTCCCGACGGCGGGCCAGCACCTGAATCAGTAAGCTGTTGGCAACGCCTACGGTGGCCAGTACCAGAGTCAGTCCAAAAATGAAGTCGAAAATAGAGAAGTCTTTATCTATCTCCCGTGTCTGCCATTGGCGCTGCTCCCAACCCCAGCTCTGGATTCGATAGTTACCCTTGAATAAATCGAGGTCTCGTTCCTTTGGGACCGATCCGGATGTGCCCCGCACAGCGAGCCGATCACCTAGGGTATGGGCCAAATTGTCTGTGAACAGAGGGCTTTGATGATGGAACAGGAACCAGGATTTAAGGTCCACATATTGACCGTCCTCGGCGAAATAGCCGATTTCGTTGGTTACTGCCTTGATATTAAATATGTAACGTTTGTCGTCAGTGTGGATAATTACGCGATCTCCCGCCTGCAGCGTAAAACGGGCTGCCAAAGTACTGGATATGAATACCTCGTTTGAGCCAAACGGATCACGACCCTGAGATGTTAGGAATGCGTTGGCATCATCACCGTGAATCAACCGGATCGGGATCTCGCCAGAAACCTTGTGAGATAGACGCATTGGATACAGTCCTTCGGCGCGTGCTCGATCGAATAGTGCTTCTTCTGGCATGGCAGTGCCTGGGCGATGATGAAGAAAAGCATACGAATCTAGCGCCTCGGCACTCCAGGTTCTGATCTCTGCCTTCAAAGATCGTGTCAGCCCGTCCAGTCCGATCAGTAGGCTGAACACCAGCGTAACGGATGCAACGGTGAAGATAAGTTCCCGAGCATTGAACCGCAGACGCCGACCAGCGAGTAAAGACTCTAGCGGCAGCAGTGACCTGAGCGACCACTCCATGAAATATACTGCGCCTTGCAGCACTGGCGTCATCCACCATAGGATGGCCAGACCTAATGCCATTGCAACCGCGGCCTCAACCAGGAAAAACTGAATCACCGAAAGCCAGTCCTGTAATATGGGGCGAACTGCCAGCCAGCTGGCTAAAAACAAGATTGGCACTAGCCAGCCGAAGCCGCCCAGCCCGGCCGACGGCAGCCGCCTCGTGGCATCGCGTTCGACAAGAAAATGAGGCTGCAATACATCCACGGGTTGCATACGCATCAATGATTTCCAAGGGCCGACCACGCCAAGCAGAGCAATAGCAACGCTCAAGGTGGCAAGCAAACAGAGCTCCGCTAATGGCATGTTCGGATTTGAAGTGGGCGATCGGCCCGTGGTGGACACCCCCGCGTCCAACAACTCAAAACCCGCGGCCCAGCCGCTGAGTAAGCCGACTAGGGTTCCTGCCAGCCCAAGCAGACCGGCTTCTATGAGCAGCGACAATCCGAGTCCCCGGCGCTCTTGGCCTAGACAGATCAACAGCATGAGTTCACGTGCGCGCGATGCAACCGAGAAACGCATGCTGTAAAAGACGATGACCGCACCCACCGCAAACGCCATCAGCGATGCGAGACGCACCGCCAGGCGCATGGCCTGATAGTCCTCCTCGCCGCGCTTTGGCAATGGTTTCTTACTCGAAACACCGCCTGCCCCCAGACCTTTCTGGCTTGGTAGAAGTCTGCTAGGAGTGGAGTTGGCGTGCTCGCTAGTATGAGTTCTGGTCGCGAGGTTTGGAGTGAGATTCTGAGTGTTCGCAGTCTGCGCGCGGCCAGTAGGTCGCTGCTCCTGCTCGCGACGTTCGAAACTGACCCGAAGAATCCGCCGCGGCTTACTGGTCATGGGCGATTTGTCTGTCGCTGGTACCGCCCTGGATAGATCCACCAATGACTGGGAAGGGATGGGCTGCTCACGGCTGTTATGATCAACGATCAGGATAGCAGCCGCTACCGTCAGACCCAAGGCGACACCGAGCAGCGTCATGACAGCTTGCAGCCGATGCTGGCTCAGCCGTCGCCAGGCAAGCAGTAACGCTAGACCCGGATTCATATTGCGAGATTCGCCAAATAGTCGTGGATCAGGGCCACCTGATCTCGCCGTCGGCCTTGCCTAAGGACTGCTGCGATTTGGCCGTCTTTCAAAAAGCACACCCGGTCAGCCCAAGCGGCGTGCTCGGCGCTGTGGGTCACCATCAGTATGGCAACTCCACGGGCCTTGGCTGCGCCCGCCAGAGTTTCCAGAATATCCTCGGCGATGCGTGGATTCACATTCCCGGTTGGCTCATCTGCCAGCAGCAGCTCCGGGCCGTGAATCAGTGCCCGGGCGATCGAGGTAAGCTGCATTTCTCCGCCAGAGAGTTGAGATGGCAAATGATCTCCGCGAGATTCCAATCCAATTTGGATCAGTAGTTGATCCGCCCTTTCCCGATCCTCGCATTTGACCTTGCCGCGGATCATGAGCGGCAGCAAGATATTTTCGCGAACGCTGAGCGTCGGGATCAAGTTGAAAAATTGAAACACGATTCCGACTCGCTCCCGCCGTAGTGCGGTGCGCGCCTTTTCGCTGTCATAGTCTACAAGGGTACCAGCGAGCGATACGCTGCCGGCATCAGGAACGTCGATGGCTGACAAACAATTGAGTAATGTGCTTTTGCCGGAGCCGCTTGGCCCCATGATGACAACCAGTTCTCCAATTTTTACATCCAGGCTCAAACCCTCCAGAACCGGTAATGAACGCTGGCCCAGCCGGTAAGATTTAAATAAGTCGGTCACTTGCAACAGCGACTCGGTGCCAGTGGAGAAACAAGCCGGCAATTTGTCCTCGACCGTCTGCTCCCCGCCAACATCGCCTTCGGGTATCGGCATCTCAATCGCTTGCATATCGAGAACTCTGCGTGATACAGATCGCTCAGCCATCGCGGAACCATTCCTCTAGCGGTTAATTCAAGTGGGCCATGAAAGATGAAACCCATAACAGAACACAGTCAGGGTGGGACGGATCGAGGTCAACTCTCTACATCTGAGCAAGCAACGGCTATCTCAGGCGCAACCTGCCTTTGGTTACATTGCATGTGAGCCTGCAGCGGGCGCGGAGTAAATATCGATCAGGATTCGAGCGGCAAAGCTAGCATCATCGCCCCTGGTAAGTACCACAAGAGTCGGAAAAAATGATAAATTGCCATGGTCCGTCGCAGCCTGAAACAGCCCGTCTTGCCGCACCGCTCTGCTCTACGAACTCCAGACTTAGCCAACTACCACAGAGTCTGATGGGCAGGCAAAATCCTAACAATGACTCACTCCTGTTCCTTCATGGCCTGTTCCTCCATCAGGATTCTTAATCCATGTCATCCCGCGCCAAAATCGAGGATCAACCCATGCCAAGCATCCGTTTATTTGTCTCATCGATTACCTTGCTCGCCGTTAGCACTGTGCTCGCCGCTGAGTCTGCGTTCAGAACGCACGATGAGGCTGCCTTTACGGCCCAGGGCAACGAGCCGGGCTGGTCGCTGCGGATGACCGAGACGAAAATCCGGCTTAACCTTGATTATGGCGCGCGAACAATCGAGGCGCGGCGACCCAAAGCAATCATAGAAGACAACGCAACGCGGTACAGAGTGCCTGATGAGGACGTCAGAATCACCGTCCGTGAACAACGCTGTCACGACGATATGTCAGGGATGCCCTATCCGCTTAGGGTAGAAATCAAGGTCGAAGGACGTGAACTGCGCGGTTGCGGGGGCGAGCCACGGGCCTTGCTCGAAGGGTCGGCCTGGACGCTGAGTTCGCTGAAGGGTGAAGCATTACCGGAGGCCGTCAGCATCACCATCCAGTTTCTTGAAAACAACCGCATCGCTGGCAACAGCGGCTGTAACCGATTCATGGGTGGCTATGTGTTGACAGGCGAGGGTCTATCGTTCAGCCAATTGGGCGGCACCATGATGGCTTGCCCAGAGCCCCAGATGCAGGTCGAACAGCAGTTTCTCGATCTCATGGCGGAAGTCATAGGCTTTGATCTATCGGCAGATGGCGCGCTGTTGCTGAAAACAGCTGTTGGAACACAATTGACCGCCCGCCGTTAGGCTATAGAGATCCAAGAACCAGCAGCGGTTGCTGACAGCATGGGCTCATATTATTACCTGGCGTTCGGCTCGAACCTGCTGAGCCTGCGATTGCAAGCGCGCACGGGGAACGTCCGCTTGATTGGTCCGGTGGATCTTCACGGATGGCGGCTCACCTTTCACAAACGCGGCAGCGATGGCTCCGGCAAGGGCGACATCGTACCAGGCACTCGCGTTGATCGGGTCTTCGGTGTGCTATATGAGCTGGATGAGCGCCAGTTGGCCGTGCTGGATGAAATCGAGGGTCCAGGCTATGTCCGCGACAGGATCGAGGTGGGCTGTAACGGCAGGCGCTTTCGCTGCATGCTGTATCGCGCCGTGGCAGAGGCGATCGACCCGACCCTCGAACCCTATGATTGGTATCACCAGCTGATCCTTGCCGGCTTGCTCGAACAGGGCGTAGATGCCGATTACTATGACAAGGTTCGATGCCAGAACAGCAGTCCTGATCCACGACCGCGGCGCCCGGCACGACTGCATGCCCTTACTGTATTAGACCAATTTTCAGCCTTATGGCCCGATTACGCGGCCAGGCTCCATGCAAACCAAGACCGCACCTGGTGGGAGTAAGGGTCGATATGCTTGCGCCCGACCAATTCCACGCAGGCGGCCCCTGTACTGGATGTCATCCTGCTGCACCTGCTTCAGTCGGCGCTGCCTTGGGGGAGCGGCTTGCGGTTGCGACGGATTCGCACCAACGGCGGGCTGCACCTGCCGAGCGCTCCCCCCTGACAGAGAAGGTTTACATGGCTGTTCCATGACCACCGTCATGACTGCCGCCATGACTGCCGCCATGACTGCCATAGCCATCCCATGACCGCCATGTCCAGAGTTTCAGGTAAGGCAATCGCCTAAGTGATGGTGCAGAAACAAGCTAAACAGGTTTTTGGCTTGGGTGTCGCCTGCCGACTCATTCGCTACCGCTATCGGCGTCGGTATCGGTATC
>AVFP01000137.1_pt1 | contig 13645 bp, 13 predicted proteins | sample 79721 | NCBI WGS metagenome assembly AVFP01 (sample SAMN02303578;SAMN02303577;SAMN02303577;SAMN02303578, study PRJNA214436) | microbial mat metagenome | isolation source: pink berry consortia of the Sippewissett | place: USA: Sippewissett Marsh, Cape Cod, MA | reverse complement strand
AAAACGCGCGCTTCATGTGGGCTTCCAGCTCGTAAACACTGTCGCCATCGGCGGGTGACGTTTCTCGACGCTGTACCAGCACTTCAGCGAGCGCGATCTCCCTTACGGCCTACAGGATTCTCTGTGTACGCTTGCCCGGCAAAATTTGTTCGCAGGGCACAAAGCTCCACAGCAGGACCAACACTCGATAGGGATGGCTAGCCGTTACCCGACCGGGACCTGCACCCGGCAAGAGACGCCGAGCTTTGCTCGGCGCGATTACGACAACGACAAACAGCAGAAATGGTAGCGGGACATCCGCGCCGCTTCAGTAGTTGGTTGCCCTGTATCTGATTGGCATCTGATTCGATCTATCCGATTCGATTGCGCTGAAGCTGAATAGCTTCCCAAGCGAGGGCCAGGGTGGGAATGTCCTGAGATCGGCTGGTTTGTCCCCGACCACAACAAGCCATTCTCGATAGGCCTGTTAATCTCTTTGGGGAGGTCTCGGTCTACTGTCTAGGGGAGAGAGTAGGTCGTTCAATCTGGACGGTCCTGGCTTGGCCCGACTCACGCAGTTTTATTGCATCACCGACTGAACTTTATTGGTTTATATATCAACGCGTTACAACCTCCATCTATCCAGGCGCTGCACATAGACCTGCAGGAGCGAAAAGTGCGTAAAGAAGGCCAAATTGAACACCCCAGGGAGAGAGTCTGATCCGGAACGGCAGAATCTTTGCCGCCGCACAAAAAGCACGCTTTTCGTGTAAGAAGCAGGTTGCGCGATTTCCACTCGCTTAAAAACAGTGCATCGCGAGACCAATCCCCGCTATCATGCGCCGCTGACGTCTTCAAGCCGAGCGAACCGATGGCCCGCTGTTGCCCAACACCTGCTTAACAATATCCGAAGCGAACCAATCTATCTGTTATTGTTCTGTTATCCGTCCCGATGGCCATCATTGTACACATGACAGGTCGCGCCCCGATGAAGCGGACATTTGATCCAAGTCAACCAAGCGGTCGCGAGATAAGCAACCCAGTTTCACCCAAATCGCCAGTTCCACCCCAATCAATGGAGAGACCCTTATAATGCTGGAGTTATTCAAAGATCTCTGGGACTTCATGCGCGAACGCAAGAAGTTCTGGTTGGCACCAATTATTGTCGTTATGGTGCTTCTTGGGACATTAATCGTGTTGGCCCAAGGCTCTGCGGTCGCACCATTTATTTATACTTTGTTTTAAAGGTACTGCGAACAAAGACCGAAATGTCCGATGCCAATATTGAAATCCGTATTCAGGACTCTTCCCTCGACCCCGCCATAGAGCAGGACCAACTACGCCTTGGGTGCCCGAGTGCCGGCGCCCTGGTGGCATTCGTCGGTCTAATGCGAGACATCAGCGATGATCGCGAAGTCACAGCAATGACTCTGGAACACTATCCAGGTATGACCGAGCGCGCCCTCACCGGCATAGCAGATGAGGCAATGGCGCGCTGGCATATCGACGGCATTCGCATCGTTCATCGCGTAGGTAGGGTGTTTCCGCAAGATCCGATCGTACTCGTGGCGGTCCTGAGCAAGCATCGCATGGAAGCTTTTCGCGCCTGCGAGTTTCTGATCGACTTTCTCAAGACTCATGCGCCGTTTTGGAAAAAGGAACAAACTGCTCAGGGGGATCGCTGGGTGCAGGCGCGAAATCCTGATTTGCACGCGGCGATACGCTGGGGAGATCGCGATGACTAGGCGATTGCCAGAGAGAAACAGACTAACCAGCGCCGGATGCTTGTTCGCCTTCACGCAGTGGCAATCCGCGCCCTAGTCGCTCTATAGGCGGGTTGCTGCAATGTCTATGCTGGACGAGAAGACGACCCAGGTTGTCTGTTTCTCGATAGAAATCGCCCTAGGCCTGGTATGCTGTTAGTTGCTCTCGAAAGCGTTCCAACAAGCGTTTGAAAGGCAAGCGCACCAATAATAGTAAGCTCAATGTGACAGCGTAGATCGCCGGCTCCAGCAGGTCTGCCTTAACCATCCACAGGTAGTGTAATATTGCAAGAATGGCAATCGCATAAATTAGCCGATGCAGCCGTTTCCAGCGTACTCCCAGCCGGCGCATCCAGCCCTTGGTTGAGGTCAATGCCAAAGGTACTAATGCAAGCAATGCGATAAAACCCACCGTAATGTAAGGCCGTTTGGCGATATCCTCGATAATCGCGCTCCAGTCGAAGTATTGATCTAACCACAAATAAGCGGAGAAATGCAGTACAGCGTAAAAAAACGCGTAGAGTCCGAACATGCGTCGCATGCGCACCAACCAGGTCCAACCGGTGAGCTTGCGCAGTGGTGTCACTGCCAATGTGACCAACAGCAGACGCAGCGCCCAGTCTCCTGTCGAATGAACGACGGCCTGCACCGGATTGGCACCGAGTCTATTGTCTATGGTCTGCACAATCAGCAGAATGAGAGGAAGCAGGCATAGGATAAATAATGATGCTTTCACTAGATAGAGTATGCGCTCGAAGGACGGATGAAATAGGTTTCGTGTACTGAAAAACATGATCAGAAGGTTTAATAAAACTTGGTCAAATCCATGCCCGCATACAGTGATGCCACCTGATCAGCATAGCCGTTGAATAGCAGCGTCGGGCGCTTTTTCGCGAACAGACCTTCGCCGATCATGCGATGACGCGCCTGGCTCCAGCGCGGATGATCGACCTCGGGGTTCACATTGGCATAAAAGCCGTATTCATTTGGTTGCATCAGGTTCCAAGTGGCGGGAGGCTGCTGCTCGCTGAAGCTGATACGAACGATGGACTTGATACTCTTGAAGCCATATTTCCAGGGCACGACTAAGCGTAATGGTGCACCATTTTGTCCCGGCAATAACTCGCCATATAACCCGGTACTCAGGATGGTCAGCGGATGCATAGCCTCATCCATGCGCAAACCTTCGACATAGGGCCAATCGAGCACGGCACGCCGTTGCCCCGGCATCTGGGTTGGATCGTATAGCGTCTCGAAGGCAACATACTTGGCCCGAGACTTGGGCTTGAATCGCTTCAATAAGGCGCCGAGCGGGAAACCGACCCAGGGCACAACCATGGCCCAGGCTTCGACACAGCGCAGGCGATAGATTCGCTCCTCTTGGGTGAAACCAGACAGTACATCTTCGATTCCGATCTCGCCAGGGGCGTCGCATTCGCCATCGACAACAATCGTCCATGGTCGAGTCTTAAGCCGGTGGGCATTGCGCGCCGGGTCACTTTTGCCGGTATCCAGTTCGTAGAAATTATTGTAGGTGGTGATATCCTCGTAAGAGGTCGGGGCCTCGTCAGTGGAAAATCGACTGTCTTGTAGACTCGAAATCTTCGTCGCGGTGCTCGCCGTTGCGGAAATCGGCCTCATTCCAACGCCGAGCATGGCACCAACACCGAGCGCCGCGGTCATTTGCAGGAACTCACGCCTGCGTGCGTAGATCGTAGGCGGAGTGATCTCGGATGATGGAATGTCAGCGGGACGCTGAATCAGCATGAGTATGTCCTCGGTACAACCGGGTGGATCCCCAATTTGTAGTCTAGGACCGATGTAGTATCGGTTTTGTTTCCACCAAACCGTCCGGTCATCTCTTGTTTCGTTGTATTCGCATCGCTACTTTAAGCCTATATACTCCGTTGTCTTCCGGGTTTCGACTAGCGTACCGCCTTGATGATCAAGGCATTCTCTCATATTGTGCGCGGCTTTGACCGAGACACTCGGGCCAATTCGCCATAAAGATCCCTCAGCAGAGAGACGGAGCGATCAAGGCTGTAGCTGCTAATCAGCCGATCACGCCCGGCGCGCCCCAAGGCTCGCGCCCAGGCAGGATGATCGATCAGTTGTTGCAGGTGCAATGTCAATGTGTCGATATCCCCCGGCGCATAAAGCAGTCCCTGCTGACCATCCTCTACGACCTCGGGAATCGCGCCGACGCAGGTCACCACCACCGGCAATCCAAGCGCCATGGCTTCCAGCATCGACATCGGTAATCCCTCGTTATAGGACGGCAGGCAAAAACAGTCGGCATTCCGCAAACGCCTCTCCTTATCTGCCCCCATGACTGGCCCTGGTACCTCGACCCGATCCGAGATACCGAGCCGATCAGCCAGTTCGAGCAGCATTTTGCGTTGGCCAGACTCCGTCTCGATACCGAACAGCGCCAGCTGGACGGGACGCTCTGTGGAACACTGGCGGGTCAGGCGTGCAACTGCGCGTATCAAGTCCGACAGTCCCTTACCTGTTTCGTAACTCGCTAGGCAAAGAATGCTAAACGGTTTGTGTGACGAAGGCTCCGGATCGCATTGATTCAATCGTTGCGCTGGAAATTCGCTGACAACCTGCGCCGGAGCTTCCGCAGGGGCCTGTATCGGAGTTTGCACCAGCACTCCGTTCGGTACTACGATGACCTTGGACGGATCGGTCCAGGCGTCAAGCAGTTGTTTCCAGCCATCACCGAGCACGACGATGCGTGCGCACAGACCGAACACCACGCGCGCAAGCCATGCTGGAACTACCGGCAGACTGTTTAGAAACCTGCCGAATTGTCCACCGTGAATATGCAATACCACCGGAAGACACAGCAATCGGGCAAGCACCACATCAACGGCATTGCGCCAGAATGACAGCCAGGAGCAGGTATGGATATGGACCACCTGAGGTCGCCAACGGATGCACTGCAACGCCAGCTGCAAGACCAGCTTCAGCTGCGCCGACAGTCCCTGCCAGATAGAACGTCCAACTCTGGTGGTCTTGATATTATTTAGCACGCGCAGGTCGATCGCGGGTTCGACAGCGGAATCGGCAAAGGCGGCGACCAGGTTGGCCAGCACCGTCGCAATACCGCCTACCGGAGGCGGCAACGGCCCAATCATCAATACCCGCACGCACACCGCGGAATTGCTCTTTGCCATATCAAATCCGAAATGATGAAATCCGAGCAATCAGCGAATGAGAGAATGTGATGCGTTGGTGCCAGGCACTGAATTTCGATAAAAAGCCGCATAACGAACCAACATTGCTTCCAGCGAGAAGATCTGCCGGGCGCGGCGGCGCGCTGCCCTCCCCATATGTAGGCGCTCCTCATCATTCGCCAGCAGCCGGCCGATGGCATCGGCCAAGGCATTGATGTCGCCATCTGCGCAGAGCAGACCAGTGCGGTCGTGCTCGATTAATTCTGGATTGCCGCCGACGGCATGAGCAACCACCGCAAGCCCGCTGGCCATCGCCTCAAGGATGGCGTTACTCATGCCTTCCAGATGACTGGGTAACACGAACAGATCCGCCGCGGCTAAAAACTGGTGCACATCATCATTGCTGCCGGGCATTTGCACCCAATCATCGAGCCCAAGGTCGGCCAATCGCCGTTGCAGGACCGCTCGTTCGGGACCATCGCCTAGCCAAACGAAGCGCAGTCTGCGATCGCTTGCCGCAAGCACAAGCTCAGCTGCACGCAGCAGCTGTGCATGACCTTTCACTGGTGCAAAATTGGCCACGGTCAGGATCACCAACTCGTCTGTTTCAAAGCCCAGCCGGCGGCGTAACTCGGCCCGATCGGACACCGGCATATAACGCGCGCAATCCACACCGTTGTAGAGCACGTCGAAGCGAGCTTTGGGAATCTTACACACGCCGGCAAAACGTTCAGCGGCATCCCGGCAGACCGCAAATAATCTGTCCGTGGCAAACGACAACAGCCACGACGCAAATCTGCGTCGATTTGGGAACCAACAGCCATCGGCAAACCCGTGGAAGCTCCAAATCAGCGTGCCGATACCGCCGGCCAGCCGATGCGCCAGCACGGTATCCGGCCAGGTATTCCAGTTTCGGCAATGAATTAGATCCGGTTGTCGCTCGCGTATCACCTGCGCAAGGCGCATTGGTAATCGCATGTCACGACGCCCGCGGCCTAAGACATCAATAGGAATACCGGAAGCGACTCGCGCGGCCAGTTCACCGCGCCGATCAAGGCAACAGATGGCTTGCTCGAAATCCGCCGCGGGCAGTCCATTTAAAAGGTTGATGACGCCGTTCTCGAGTCCGCCCCGAGACAACCCATGGACGACTTGCAGGATACGCAGCGGTCGATCGTCGACGCGGGTTTGCCGCCAACCGCAGTGGCTCATGTGTAACCGTCGGGGTTGCAGGTCTGCCAACGCCAGCTGTCACGCACCATATCCTCAATATCGAATCGGGCGCGCCAGCCGAGTTCAGCATGGGCTAGACCTGGATCTGCATAGCACAGACCGATATCACCAGAGCGACGAGCAACGACACGGTATGGCACCGATCGCTCACAGGTTCGTTCAAAGGCGTGAATTAATTCCAGCACGCTGTAGCCGCGGCCGGTACCGAGGTTATAGGTAACTAGACCCGGATTCGCCATCAGCCGCTCCAACGCCGCCAGATGACCCTGCGCCAGATCGACAACATGGATGTAGTCGCGCACACCAGTACCATCCGGCGTGTCATAGTCATCACCAAATACGAGGAGTTCCGGCTGCTTGCCGATGGCCACCTGGGTGATAAAAGGCATGAGATTGTTTGGAACACCATTAGGATCTTCGCCGATACGCCCGCTGCTGTGCGCGCCAGCCGGGTTGAAATAACGCAACAACGCAATATTCCAACCATCGTCCGCACGCTGCAGATCGCGCAGCATTTCCTCCACGAACAGCTTGGTGCGGCCATATGGATTAGTTGCCGACAGTGGGAAATCCTCGCGGATCGGCAACGCGGCCGGATCGCCATATACGGTCGCCGATGAGCTAAACACGAGGGTCCGCAGACCGGCGGCAAGCATCACACGACACAGCGTCAAGCTGCCGATGAAGTTATTATGGTAATAATCCAGCGGCACCTGAACGGATTCGCCCACGGCCTTGAGTCCAGCAAAGTGGATCACGGCATCGAAGGCGTACTCGCGGAACAGGGCAGCGAGGGCAGCAGCATCGCGTAAGTCGGCGTGAACAAAGGCCAACGGTCGACCGCTGATCTGACGTACCCGCTGTAAAGCCATTTCTTTACTGTTGCAAAGATTATCGATGACGACAACCTCATGCCCCGCCGCGAGCAACTCGACGCAGGTATGACTGCCAATATAGCCAGCGCCACCGGTCACCAAGACTTTCATATTGAAATTGATTTACTGCTGCTGTTCAAATCGGTGATTGTACTCGATAGCCGGAGTCGCGCGCGCAACCGTCGAAGTCGATCTGGACCGATATTATCGGCCGTGAGCAACATCGAGTGTGATGAAAACAGACCCGAGCGCAGATTCAGAATGACCAAGCCAACGCCGATGTAAGTCGATGCATCCAGCCGGGCATTGAGGATTCTGCCAGTTGCGGTGGTCAAGCGCCAGCCTGAATCAGTCCAAGTCGCCTCGACGATCGACCAGGGTGCACGATATAGGATCGACACCCAAAGAGCATAGCCGAAGCTGGTCAGAATCAACGCGACGACCGCCAACTTGATTATCCAATGCAGCGGCAATGGCAGCAGCACGAGCAACGCTGAAACATGCACAAGAATAGCGAAGATCAGTAGCCCCCTGGATGCAACTGGGCGTAGTGTCAGCGGAGGCTGATGGTGATGATGGTTCATCGAATTGACGCCAATTTCGGCCTTTTTTACAACATATCATGGCGCTTCGGTGTGCCCCTGCTGCTGGTTGCTGTTCTCACCACCAGGCGCCTGGGCATCGACCCAGCTCGCGCTCGGGGGATCAGGACAGCGCTTAGCGATGCCGAAGAGAAACATACTAACTGGCGCCGGACGAGAAGATGAAGCCAGGTGGTCTGTTTCTCTACAACAATCGCCTTGATCCAACGCTTCGCCGATAGATGCCGCGAGCCCAGGGTTGCTGCCGACATCGGCCTACGAACTCGCGTCTTAACATCGTCATTGGGGTATTATCTCCTGCGAATCATTTGCTGGTTGAGCCGACAAGTCACTAGAATGGTGACCAGAATACCGAGGCAGTCCGGAGGATGACGCTCTATTTCTCGACGCTCCGGGTGTATTGACGGTATTTGCATGTGGTTGGAAAGGAGCATCCATTGCCCATCCAAATCCAGCGCAGCGAAGGCGATTGCCGGAGAGAAATATCTCAACTGGCGCCGGATTCTGTTCGCCTTCGCGAAGCGGCGACCTGCCCACAGTCGCTCCATGGGCGGGTTGCTGCAACGTCGATGCCGGATGAGAAGACAAGCCAGGTGGCATGTTGCTCGACAGAAATCGCCTAAGATCGTGATGCTGTTTACGATCGTTGTCGCCATCTTTTTGGTAAGTCGGTATGCCTAAGAGTGACGACAACGAGGTGTCTCACTCTTTCCGCCGCGCGGCACTGGATCACATGACCCCGAGCTTAGATCAATTCCAAACCTATTTTCCATACTACAGCGTCCACAAGCCTCGCATGCACAATGCGTCGAACCTGCGATTGGAGACCGACGCCCGCTCATGTTCGTATCACCGATCAGATTGCTACTGTCGCTCACGTTGTTGCTGGCAACCTTTGCTGCCAGTGCCGAGGGCTTATCATTCACGCTAACCGACGCACTGTCACGCTACTGGATCGCCGTCGTTGCTGGCAGCGGCGCGCTACTTGTCCTGCTGCTGTCCATAAGCCGTATGTTGCAGTTGAACCAGCGCCTGACGCGTGCGAACACCAGACTCGAACGGCGCCAACAGTTGATACTAGACTCGGTGGCCGAGGGCATTTACGGCATTGATCTGCAGGGTCGGACGACTTTTGTAAATAAAGCCATGGAACGCATGACCGGTTGGCGAGCCGAGGAACTGATCGGCAACGATCAGCATGAAATTACGCATCATACTCGGGCCGACGGCGAACCTCACCCACGCGAAGAGTGCCTGGTGCATGCGGCGTTTCGCGACAGTATGCCACGCTTCGTCGAGGATGACGTATTCTGGCGCCGGGATGGCAGCAGCTTTCCGGTGGAGTACAGTGCCACTCCAATTCGCGACGAGCGCGGTGAAACCATCGGCAGCGTAGTGGTGTTCCGCGATATCACCGAACGGCGTAGAACCGCAGAGCGTATCAGTCTACACCAGGCCGAGCAGGCACATTTCGCCCGTCTCAGTACAATTGGTGAAATGGCTTCAGGAATCGCCCATGAGTTGAATCAGCCGCTTACCGCCATTACTACGAATGCGCGCGCATGTGTACGCATGATCGAGGCCGGTCGTGCCGATATGATCGCATGTAAAAACGTGATGACGAAGATTGCCGAACAGGCGGAACGCGCGGGGGAGGTAATTCGCCAGATCCGCCGCTTCGTACGCAAAGAACAGCCGGAGACATCGCCAGTAGCGGTCGCCGACATCTTTGATACGGTCATGGTACTACTGCGCCAAGACGCGCGCCGGGCAGGTGTCGTGCTCTACCAGCAGTTAGGTCCTGGGGCCGACCGCGTCATGGCGCAGCGCACCCAGATCGAACAAGTGCTGCTCAATCTCGTTCGCAATGCGATCGAGGCCATGTCCGATCAGCAACGTGAGCGCCGAGTATTGCTGATCGCCCGGCGCAATGGCGAAGAGGTGGAGATCCGCGTCGTCGACACTGGTCCTGGCCTGGGCAAGGGTTCGCCAGAGCACCTATTCGAGCCTTTTGTCACAACAAAGACACAAGGACTCGGCGTAGGCTTGTCTGTCAGCACTGGGATTGTCGAGGCGCATGGCGGTAAACTCAGAGTTGACTCAACGATCGGGATCGGTGCAACTTTTTACTTCAGCCTGCCCTATGCAGCGGGGGAACAAGCTATGCCGTCAGCCACCATGGCAAGCCTCGCGGGGCCGGATGCGCAGCAGCAAACAGGAGACCAAACATGATAAGCGAGCCGACTGTGTTCATTGTCGATGACGACGATGAAGTGCGAGAGGCTATTGCGCTCTTAATGGATTCTGTGGGCCTAGCGAGCGAAATCTATGATTCGGCCTGGGCCTATTTGGCCAGCTTCGATCCGCAACGCCCAGGCTGTTTGGTGCTTGATGTACGCATGCGCCAAATGAGTGGTCTAGAACTACAAGAGCGTCTGGCTGAGGAGCCAATTCACCCCCCGGTGATCATTATCACCGGTCACGGTGATGTGCCAATGGCCGTACGTGCGGTAAAAAATGGCGCCATCGACTTTATCGAGAAGCCATTCAACGACCAAGAGTTGCTGGACGCCGTGCAGCGTGCTATCGAGACCGATGCTGAACAGCGCGGCCACGCACAGGAAATTGCCAGCGTCCAGACGCGCATGGAACGGCTCACCAAACGCGAACGCGAGGTATTGGAGCAAATCATCGCCGGTAAGCGCAACAAGGTCATCGCCGCCGATCTCGGCATCAGCCAATCAACAGTCGAGGCGCATCGCGCTAAAGTCATGGAAAAACTGGAAGTTCGTTCGCTGTCAGAATTGATGCGCATCATGCTGCTGCTTGACCCGGGCGGCAATAAGGCAAAGGAAGGGGCGTAAATTCGCCACCCTTTTGGTGCTTAGAAACCGTCCATCGATCATTTTCCGACTTCAATCGTGCGCTACAGCAAGGATCGGAAATTTGTTGGTGGATAGTCTCTCAGGATCCAGAGAGAGTGCCTGCGAGGTCGGAGTCAGTTCACGCTCAGAAAATAGTGGCCTACAGGAAACCATGCTGCAATTCGGCAAAAAACACTCGTTACTTGTATTGCGCAGACGTGGCCTTGTCCATAACTCCGGCCAGCTGACGAGCGGGTGCATGGGGCTTTTCCGTAAGACTTTATTTTTACATTTAAAATGCTATGGCTTTCGAGGTTAACCCTAAGTCCTGGCCAAGCTCATGAACAAAGCCCGCAGACGTTTCACCTGTAAGAGCCTGCCAAGGTTGCCGAAACGCCGCAAATGGACCGCAACGGCAGCGTAGGGGCCAAAGAGGTCGCGATGACCCGCGCCAAGGGCAGTATCAGGGGCTAATCACATTCGCCTACTCCCTTCGGTCGCGATTGTATCGGGTATGGTGTCTCTATTTACACGTTCCCGCCCTTCTAATAAGCGTTCCACACCTGCCGTTGTACCTCAAACCTGCTTACCTGAGGCGATTATCAAATGACTAAATCCATCTGCTGGCTGAACGAATTGAGCATGGACGACATTGCCCAGGTTGGAGGAAAGAATGCATCGCTAGGTGAAATGCTCCAACATCTGACACAGCTCGGCGTACGGGTGCCGGGCGGCTTCGCAACCACGGCCAAAGCTTATCAGGATTTTCTTGCTGCCAATGGCCTAGATGAACGCATTGCTTCAGAGTTGGACGGACTCGATATCGATGATATTGCTGCTCTCAGCGAGGCTGGCCTTAAAATCCGAGGCTGGATCATCGAACAACCATTGCAACCGGAACTGGACCAGGCGATTGCCGAGGCATATCGACAACTGACTGAGCAGAAAGGGAATTCAGATTACAGCTGGGCGGTGCGCTCGTCAGCAACTGCCGAGGATCTTCCGAACGCTTCGTTCGCCGGCCAACAGGAAACCTTCCTAAACGTGCAGGGCCTCGACCAGATCAAGCATGCAATCAAAAAAGTATTCGCATCGCTATACAACGATCGTGCAATTGCATATCGCGCACACCAGGGCTTCGACCATGCTGAAATTGCCCTGTCCGCCAGTGTCCAATATATGGTGCGCAGTGATTTAGCAGCCAGCGGCGTGATGTTCACACTTGATACCGAATCAGGCTATCGTGATGCAGTATTTATCACGGCCAGTTTCGGTCTTGGCGAACTGGTAGTTCAAGGAGCTGTCGATCCGGACGAGTTTTACGTACACAAACCCACACTCTCGGCTGGCAGGCCCGCAATTCTGCGCCGCAGCGTCGGGCAAAAGGCTATGCGTATGCTGTACGCGGAATCGGGCGCAGACAATCCCATACGCACCGAAGATGTACCGCCAGCTCAGCGCCAACGCTTCAGCATCAGCGATAGCGAAATCGAGGATCTGGCGCGCCAGGCGGTACTCATCGAGAAGCACTATGGCCGGCCAATGGACATCGAATGGGCCAAGGATGGCAAAAACGGTAAGCTGTACGTAGTACAGGCCCGTCCCGAGACGGTCCAGAGCCACAGCGGCAAAGTAATCGAACGCTATCACATGCAGGCTGAAGGCGATGTACTCGCGACCGGTCGCAGCATCGGTCACCGCATCGGGTCTGGTAAGGCGCGCGTCGTGTTATCCTTCAAAAACATGGATCAAGTCCAGCCCGGTGATGTGCTGATCACCGATATGACCGATCCGGACTGGGAGCCGGTGATGAAACGCGCAGCGGCAATCGTCACCAACCGCGGCGGGCGCACCTGCCATGCTGCGATCATCGCCCGCGAACTCGGTGTTCCCGCCGTGGTCGGCTGCCAAGATGCCACTACCCGCATTCAACATGGCGCCGAAGTTACTGTATCCTGCGCCGAGGGCGACACCGGATTTATCTATGCTGGCGCCCTGCCCTTCGAGCATAAAACCGTTGAACTCGAGAAAATGCCCGATGTGCCGGTCAAGGTCATGATGAACATCGGCAACCCGGAGCGAGCTTTTGCTTTCTCCGCCACGCCCAACGCTGGTATCGGATTGGCCAGACTCGAGTTCATCATCAGTAACAGCATTGGCATTCATCCTCGAGCGCTGTTGGAGTTCGACAATCTACCCACGGACCTGCGAGCCGAGATCGCACCGCGCATCGCCGCCTATCCAAGCCCACGCGCCTTCTACGTCATGCGCTTAATCGAGGGTATCGCTACGCTGACAGCAGCATTTGCGTCAAAACCAGTGATCGTACGCATGTCCGATTTCAAGTCCAACGAATATGCCAATCTCATCGGCGGCCGCCTCTATGAGCCGGAAGAAGAAAATCCGATGATCGGCTTTCGCGGCGCCGGTCGCTATGTCGCAGCGGACTTCCGCGACTGCTTCGAAATGGAGTGCGAGGCGCTTAAATATGTTCGCGACCAAATGGGCCTGACCAACCTGCAGATTATGATTCCCTTCGTGCGCACCCTCAGACAAGCCAAAGCGGTTGTAGAGGAGCTGGCCGAACAAGGTCTGCGGCGCGGCGAGAATGGGCTCAAGCTCATCATGATGTGTGAAATTCCATCCAATGCCATACTGGCCGAAGAGTTCTTGGACTATTTTGATGGATTTTCCATCGGTTCCAACGACATGACGCAACTTACCCTGGGCATTGACCGCGACTCCAGCCTAGTGGCCAGAGATTTTGACGAGCGCGACCCGGCGGTCAAGAAGATGCTGTCCATGGCCATCCGCGCATGTCGTGCCCAGGGTAAGTACATCGGTATCTGTGGTCAGGGTCCATCAGACCACGCCGACTTTGCCGATTGGCTCGTCAAGGAAGGTATCGAAAGCTTGTCGCTGAACCCGGATACCGTCATTGATACTTGGCTTTATCTAGCCGAGCATAGCGGACAGGAAAACTAAGGCGATTGCCGGAGAGAAATAGACCAATTGGCGTCGGGTTCTCGTTCGCCTGCGCGCAGCGGCAACCCGCCCATAGTCGCTTTATAGGCCGGTTGCCGCAACGTCAAGGCCGGACGGGAAGACAAGCCAGATGGTCTATTTCTCGACAGAAATCGCCTAAAA
>AVFP01000150.1_pt1 | contig 13689 bp, 10 predicted proteins | sample 79721 | NCBI WGS metagenome assembly AVFP01 (sample SAMN02303578;SAMN02303577;SAMN02303577;SAMN02303578, study PRJNA214436) | microbial mat metagenome | isolation source: pink berry consortia of the Sippewissett | place: USA: Sippewissett Marsh, Cape Cod, MA | reverse complement strand
AAAAGGTGATTCCTCCAGGTTGTTTTCGTCATGGTTAACTTCCTAAGGATATTACCTTTTTCATGTTTCTATGGCTACCTTTTTGCAATATTTAGGTCAGAGCAATTTGACCTGATAAGTTGATAATTTCCCGCCAAACAGGGCAATGTACCTTGATAATAGCACTTTTTGCAGTTAATGATGCACATGACTTGATACGTACCTGCGCCCCTTGTACTGGTCAGTCAGCGGATGTCAAGTTTTCAAACCCACGGCGAAACTCCAAAAAAATCACAGGAAACGGTCAAGAGTGGCAAGAAAAAAGAACCCTGAAGAATTTATTGAATGAAAGCGCCAGCAGTACCACTTCGGTAAAGCTTGAAAAATGGCCTTTTTGCCCACCCTCTAAGTTACTCAAAAAATGTTATCCTCAAAATATCAGACATAATCCTGTGGTAAAATTTCTCTCGCGCCTTGATCTTGAACGAAAATTCTCATTTTTCAAGGCTCCCAAATGTTTTGATCATGTGTTCCGGCGGCAAACACTTCGCCACTTTCCTTTTTCATGTAGGTGACGGCGGCGTTGCCATAGAGCCTCTTCTCAATGTTTTCCTCGGTTGGCTCGGCACCATTTATCAAGCAGTTGGAAAAAATCACATCCCGAGTACTGAAGAAACAAAAGCCCGGCCTCAAGGGGGTAATTATGTATGGCGCACTATAACTGTGTATATATACTTCACTGCGAAGCACTCAGGAATTGAGCCATGCTATGAGCTGTTTCTGGGAATTTTTTGAGTACTTTTTTGTCTTCTGTTACAAGAATGGTATCTAAGTCTTTTGCCAGGCTCACAAACTCGCAATCATATGCTGAACAACCGCTAAAATTTGTTAGTTTTAGCACCTGAAATGAATTAACTTCATATACATTTTTATTTAGAAGTTCTTCCGCCAAGCCAATGATTTCTAAGGCACCACTTAATTCAATTATTCCTTTTCGCAAATACAGTGCAAGAACATTTCTAAATTCGCTTTTCCATAGTAACGGAGCAGCCCAGTTGGAATCCTTTTGAAATATTTGTTCAGCAAAGGCAGAATGCTCAGAATTCAAATAGAAAGAGCAGATGATATCGGTATCCACAACAATCATGGCCTTCCTTCGGCTTTGGTCAGGTTGATAACATTTTCTGTGAGCACGAATTTTTTTGTTTTTTCTCTCATTTGCTTTGCCAAGGAGAGGTGCTGCTCTGGATTAAACGGCTTACTCGTTGTAGCTCTTTCAATTAAGTAAATGATTTCACTATTTACGCTCCGGTGATTGCTTGTTGCTAGTTGCTTTAACGTTTCGTAGGTGTGGTCAGGTATGTTTTTGACTGTTATGTTGGGCATACTATTCACCTTGTATTAACGGTTTCATTATGGTGTTAATATGGTTCCACGGGGCGTGATTGTCAATATTATTTTTGGTCACGGCTAATCGCGGTGCTGACCGGCGCCTTACGCCGATCAAGCAGACGCAGTCTGGTTGATTTGTGTGCGTTGTCCGGTCAAGTTCCTGGTCCTAGCGCAAGGCGCCAGGGCCAGTAGATTGACGAGGTCAGCACCGCGATTCTCTGCGACGCAGCCGCCGAGTACGCTGCAAATAACCGGTGCAAGTGAAGCGCAGCGGAATTTGCATACGAATTAATTTGCCTGGTTAGCCGCCAACTATTTTATTCAATCCATCCATTGATAATAGTGACAAGCTCCTCTGCTGAAGAAGATGCAATCTTTTTCCCGATTCTTTTTGTTGAGAGTGTCCGGGTCTGACTGATTTTGACCCAGGATTTTTTAGGAAGTTTCGTTTCTGAAAGTTCAAGTGTAAGCGGGAATCCAGATCGTTGAGGCTGGCTTGTGATTGCAACTGCGATAACGGTGTCCAACCGGTCATTGAAGATATTATGGCTCAATCGAGTAGGGTGAGGCGAGGCGATCAACCTCTCCTCATCCCTCTCACAGAACCGTACGTACGGGCCTCGTATACGGCTCCTGTCTATTCTTATTCTCATCCGGAACGAGGATTCCGGTAGTTACAGCCGACAGATCAAACAACCATAATTCCTTGTGGAGATGGTTGTTCGGTAGTGCATAATGAGCAAGAGGACTAGCGGCATTAGCCCAGGAATTCATTTTGATGGCCTTGAATTCTGCTGGGTAACCAAGCTGTCTCAGCCTGCGGTGAAGCCGAGTTGGCTTTTTCCACAACTTCATCTGGATTGCACGGATACGTCGACGTACCCACCTTGCCAGATCAGCCAATACTCCTTTGCAGTTTGCAATTCTATAGTACATCGCAAAACCTGCAAGCACAGGATTAAGCTCATCAATTACATCAATGAGATTTGGGCTGCTCCGCCGTGTCAATGTCCGGACCTTCGCTTTGAAACCGTTTAGTTTCACCTGCTGAATCTGAGTGTAGCCGGAGTAAATCGACACCCCGAGAAACTTCACTCCTTGCCAGCTACGGCATACATGGGTTTTCTCGCGATTGACCGTAAGCAGGAGCTCCTCTTCGAGATAACGGCCTGCTTGCTTGAGTGCATTGTATGCCGCACTCTTTGAGCTGCATAGGATGAGGATATCATCCGCATAACGAACTATCCTGTGACCACGCTCTTTCATAAACTGATCGAACGCATCCAGGTAGATATTGGCAAGTAACGGGCTGATAACACCTCCCTGTGGACTGCCAACTTCGCTTGCTTGCCACCCATCATCCGTCAGAACTCCACTCTTGAGGAAGTTCCGCACCAACTCCAGTATACTGCCGTCTTTGATACGTTTTGCCAGAGAAGACAGTATCAGGTTGTGGTCAAGGGTGTCGAAACACTTCGACAAATCCATATCCACGACCCATTTCCGACCATACTGACGAATAAACATCGTCGCCTTGGTTATCGCCTGATGACAGCTACGTCCTGGTCGATAGCCATAACTTGATGGGTGAAAACCCGGATCAAATATCGGTTGCAGAATATCCAGCAAAGCCTGCTGTACTACACGGTCGCGGACTGCAGGAATGCCAAGCAGACGCACACCACCATTCGCTTTGGGTATCTCTACCCGCCGAACTGCCAGTGGGTGGTAGCTCTTGTCCTGCAGTTCTGCCAGGAGACTGTTCAGATTGCTATCCAGGGATTCAGCAAAGTCTTTGACGGACTGACCGTCTATACCGGCAGCTCCTTTCGCCGACTTCACCTTCCAGAATGCCTGACCCAAGGCTCTGCGGTTCAGCATTCTCCCGTATAGACTGTACCAAATCCTTGTCATTCCCCTGTCCCGCGGTCTCAACGGCCTGTTTCAGTTCAACGATGCAGGATGCTTCACGAGGGACGGCCGCCTTCTAGCACTCAGGCAATGTACGACTGTTTGTCTCGCTACTCCTGCGAGCAGCCAACATCGGCAGACGGCCTGTCATGGCCTACCGCTGATAATGAGCCTCACCACGTCGGGCGATTCGTCCTCCACCGTTCAACCTTCACAGGTGGTTGAAACTCTTTGAATAAACTTCACCCCTTCGCAACAGACATGGCTTTTGGCTCATGACTGTCTCTGACAACATCGCGCCAGATCGTTCCGGTTTTCCCCTCCACACTGTTACCAGCTTTCACAGGCCGGAACTTCAACACTACTGCGGGATCATCTGCCACCTTACACCTCATCGACAAGCCTTGAGTCTCCTCTTGTACTCGCCTGACCCTCCTGTAATTCAAGCAGGGAACGATGCAAGGCTTCCCCGGTTAAGGCGAACTCCCTGTGAGCAATCGCATCCTCAATCACGTTACGGAATTGACCAGGTATCGGGCTTTGCGCTATTTCGCACGCTTACCCTTCCGTAACGCCGAATCAGGTTCGCTTACGCTATGTACCGCTCACTTCTTATCGCTTCCTTCAGACCCTGCCGTTACCAGCAACGCCCTTGCGATTCAGATTGTCTTCCCCCTGGTCGGGGTGACGCCTGCAGAACGCAGGCTGGGTTTGCCCGCCATGACGGGCAAACAAAAAGCCGGTCCGCCCACAGGGCGAACCGGCTTTGTGACCAGTGAGAGGTGAAAATACTACATTTTCAGCGGCTGTTCAATAGCCGGCTTGGCAAAGCTGCTCTCCCGAAAGCGCTCAAAGGCCATGGCCGTGGTCCGATACGCGATATGGGCGAGTTTGGTATACGGCAGGTAGAGAAAGAGCATGACTACCGTGACGAGGTGGGCGAAGTAGGTGATATAACCTACCTCCACCAGGTTGATCCAGCGCAGCACCTGGGCGCCGAGGCCGGTAACTCCCACCGCCATGATCATCCAGAGCAGAAACCAGTCATAGAAGGTGCGGCTGGTCTTCCCCTCACTCTCTGACTTGCTGCGGCTGCTCCACAATACCCAGGTACCGAAGATCAGGGCAATCGCCGAGATGTTGGCAAGAATCTTGAACGGGTCGGTCAGCGGCAGTGGCCCATGCAAAGACGGCCAGATCAGACCGAGTATATCCTGCTTCACCAATGACCATGAGGTCACGATGAACAGCCCGACAAAGGCAAGCATCAGCGGCAGGTGGCCGCGCACCCGGTCGGTGTTGGTGGTACATTCCTTGAACCGGTTATGCTTGAATATTTCCACCGTGGCCGGCCACAGGAATTGGGTTGTGAACTGAATGACCGAAGGACGGTAGGTTGAAGCAATGTTTGCCTCCGCGGCCATCGCCTTCCACAGGTTGGTCAATCCCTTATACAGCGAAAAGAGGGCCAGGGCCAGGGGCGGTAAGGTGAGCAGCACTATGAAAAAGATGTTCTTGGCATACCATTTAAACTCCCAGTGACCGAAGAAATGGGTATAGCCGTAGGTCGCGAATTCTTCCTTGGTGGGAAACCCCATGGCGCCGGAGAGCAGCCAGAAGACAAAGGTGAGCAGCGCCGGGATGCCGATCAGCATCGGCAGGTTTTTCGCCGAGGTGGCGAGCTTTGCCAGTCCCGCCGGCCAACCGTAATGGGTGTAGGCATAGGCGCGGATGGCCCCCAGCGTCTCGGCCGGCTTGGCGCCGCGCGGACAATAGGTTGAACAGTCACCGCAGTTATGGCAGAGAAAGACATCGGGATCGGCCAGAAGGTTTTCCTTAACCCCCCACCCGGCCCAGATCATCTCCTTGCGCGGAAACGGTTTCTCATCCGAGGAGAGTGGACAGCGCACCGAACAGGTAGCGCATTGGTAACACTTCTTCAGGGTGTCCCCGCCCGCTCCTTTGAGATAGTTAATAAATGATACATCGGGTTGGACATTCATACAAAGCCTCCTACAAAAGCCAGAGATGGTGCCGGTTGCGCCGGCACGTTCAATATGGTTGGCCGGGTCGCCGACAGGGGCGACCCGGAAAAGTATCCGTTGCTAGAAACCCTTGAATGGGTTCGGACCCATTTCAACGATTTCGTCCACAAAGTCATTGATGATCCGCGGAATCTTGTCGTAATCGGTAATGGCAACCTGCTCGGTGGCGCACCGCTCCGATTCAAGGCCAAGGGTCGACAGGGTATCACCGATATTATCCATCCGCTTGTTGGCGATTTCCGATCCCTTGACAAAGTGACACTGATAGTTGTCACCGTAGGTGCAGCCCAGCAGCATGGCGCCATCCATACCGGCGGACAGAGCATCACGAATCCATGCCATATTGACCGAGCCAAGACAGCGCACCGGAATAAAGCGCACCATATGGTTGATCCCCAGACGCTTCATACCGGCCATATCAAGAGCCGGGTAGGCATCGTTCTCGCAGGCAAAAACGAGGATCCGCAGCCGGTCGTCATCATCTTCGGGTACCTCTACCGCCTTGATCATGGAGCCGATCAGGTCGATGTTGTAATCGCTGAAACCGATAATGCGCTCCGGACATGAGCCCATGCAGGTGCCGCAACGCCGGCAGCGCGTATTATTGGGCAGCGGAGTGCCTTTGGCGTCATCGTCCAGGGCCCCGAACGGGCATTCCTCGGTGCACCGTTTGCACTGGGTGCAGCGCTGCATGAAGAAGTCGGGATAGGTCATATCGCCTGATCGGGGATGCACCGATACACCGCGATCGGTTGACTCCAGACATTGAATGGCCTTGAGTGCGGCGCCGGTGGCGTCATCGATGGTTTCCTCGATGGTTTCCGCCTTGCGCACGCCACCGCAGGTATAGATGCCGGTTCGTCTGGTTTCGTAGGGAAAGCAGATAAAGTGAGAATCGGCATACCCGCCAAACAGATCGAGATCGGCAAACGCCGGACCCTGACGATAAGCCAGATTGACGGTGGCCGCATCCTTGGTGGTGGGTACCATGCCGGCTGCCAGTACCACCATGTCAACGTCCAGATTCAAATTCTCGCCAAGCAGGGTATCATCGGCGGATACGGTAAGTTTATCGCCGTTCTGCTCCACCTTGGTGACGCTTGCCTTGGTCAGAAAGATATTATCGGTATCCTGAACATTCTTGTAGTACAACTCCATGGAACCGGGGGTACGCATGTGCTGATAGAGCACATAGGCGCGGCCATCGGGGTTGTCCTCGCAGACGTATTGCGCCTGTTTCAGGGCCACCATGGAGGTGACTGAATTGCAGTAGGGAAAATCGTTGTCGCTTTTGGCACCACCGGGACTCTGGATAAAGGCGACATTGGCCGGTACCGTACCCTGTTTGGCAAGCTCTTCGAACTCGGCATTGGTGACCACGTTTTTCAGGGTGCCGTAGCCAAGGTGCTCGTACTCCGATACGTCGGCTGGTTTCCAGCCGGTGGCCAGAACCACGGCGCCGTGCATCTCGGCGGCCTTGTCTTCGTCCATATAATTCTTGAAACCGACATTGGGATCTTCCATTTCACCCTTGTCAATCAGGTCGCGCTCTTCCGAGGTGACCTTAAAGGGTGCATCCCATTCGGTCCTGGTGCCGGCGGCTTTCATGGAGACCCGAAAGGCGCCGGGCGCCCCGGCGATCCGGGCAACTTCGGTACCGGTCTTGATGGAAATGCGGGAATCGCCCTCAACCGCGGCAATCAGATCGGCTACTGGATTGTCCTCAAGAGCGGTCCAGGGTGCCTTGGTGGGAAAGGACTTCCGCCAGTTCAGCGCCATGCCGCCGAGGCTGTCGCTTTTTTCCACCACGGTGACCTCATAGCCCGCCGCGGCGGCCTCTTTGGCCGCGGTAAGACCGGCAATGCCGCCACCCATGACGAGAATCTTTTTGTTGATCTCCTCAAGGGTGAAGGGTTCCGGCAGTTTGGTCTTCTTCGCCCGGGTACAGGCCATCCGCATATAGTCAGCGGCGGTTTCCTGTAGAAATTCAGCCGCCTCAGCATGGGGCTCCTCACCCTCAGCCGGTTTGACCTCGGACCAGACCACCTGTTCACGCAGGTTTGCCCGGACGGTGATCTTGTCTTCACCGAAATTGAATTCCTGCTCCATCACGCGTGGTGAGCAGGCGCCGATAACGATGGTATTGACCCCTTCATCTTCGATATCTTTCAGGATCATGGCGCGACCGGCCTCACCGCACAGGTAATCACCGCTCTTGCAATCCATGGACATCTCACCGGTGACAACCTCGGCCAGTGCTTCCATATCAAGCGCTTCACCGATGCCGCAACCGGAACACAAATAGGCACAAGTCTTTTTATCCATTATCTCTACCTCCCGGAAATCTGAATTGCCTTCAATGCGGCAGCGGTTGACGATTGGGCGGAGGTGACCACATCGGCCGCCTTCTTGGCACAACCGGCGCCGATTATCCCCTGATCATAAGCGGACAACACAAATCCGTTATCATCCAGGCTCAACCCGGCCGGCGCCCCTCCTTCATAAAGTGACGGCTGCATACCGGTGGCCAGCACCACCAGATCCACCGTCTGGTGTATCTTCTCTCCGGTAAGTGCGTTTTCGGCAATAACCGTGACCCCCTCATCGGCCAGTTCGATATCGGCGACCTTGCCTTTGATAAAAGTGGCCTTTTCATCAGTCAGATACACATCGCGAAGCTGCTCGTATTTTCCAGGAGTTCGCATATCAATATAAAACACGTACATATGGGCATCCGGGTAGCGTTCCCGAACATAGCCCATCTGTTTGATGGTTGCGGTGCAGCAGATATATGAACAATACTCGAGATGATTCTCATCGCGTGAACCGGCGCACTGAACAAAGGCCACCGATTGCGGTTCCTTGTTACTGCCCGGCACCACTATCTTGCCGCCGGTGGGGCCGCTCGGGGCGGCCATCCGCTCAATCATCATATTGGTGACGATTGCCGGCGACTGACCGAACCTGAGATTTTCAATTTTCTCGGGGTCATACGGCGTCCAGCCGGTGGCCCAGACAATTGCTCCTACCGACAGGGTTACCTGTTGCGGCTGCATATTCAGATCCACCGCGTCATATTTGCAGGCGTTTTTCACCGCTTCCGCACCTTCAGCGGAAAGCGCGTCTTTTTCTATCACATAGCGACGGGGAAACGCCATCTCGTGGGGGAGATACGCCGCTTTGCGGGTATTCATGCCAAAGTTGAAGCTGTTTTCAACCTCGTCGGGACAGGCCGCGGTGCACTCCCCGCAGGCCGTACAATTGCTGTTCACGTAGCGCGGGGCCACGTCTACCACCACCTCGTAATTGCCGGGAGAACCGCTGACGGAAGCCACCGTCGCCATAGTGTAGGTACGAATGCGGCGGTTGTTCTTGATCCGCTTGAAGTTAATCTCCAGCCCGCAGGATGGCGGACACATTTTTGGGGAAATAGTGGTTGAGTTGGGCGACCCGGCCGCCCAAGTAAGGGTTCTGGTCGATCAGAAATACATCCTTGCCGACCTCAGCCGCTTCCAGCGCCGCGGTCAACCCGCTGATGCCGCCGCCTACGACTAGAATTGCACCCGAGGTGCCTTGTCCGTCAGTCATGCCGTTCCTCCATAATTTCACGTTGCGATCAACGAGGCCGATCTGTGGGTCACGGACCTGCCACCGCCGTTTTTTTCATTCGGGAAACCCGTAACTTCTTTGCGACCTTCCCGAGTGAAAAAACCTGATAGAAAAAATCTCCAGGAGCCCGAAAGCTCCTGGAGATTTGTGGTTACGACATACAGCTAGAGTGGGACTTAACTTAGATCCACGGCTCGGTCTCAATCATATTGACGACGTCGACCTTCTCACACTTCCATTCCTTGGTCTCCGGATCAAAGGTTGAGTTGACGAAACACTTCCAATTTTCGTCATCGATACCCGGAAAGTCAGACCGATAGTAGAAGCCCGGATAACGGGACTCTTTGCGGAATTCCATGTGACGGATGTGGGTCTCCACACACCAGATGCGATGGTAGTTCTCCCAGCAGCGCATCAGGCCATGAAGATCGCCGGCGGCCATCTTCTCACTGTCCTCGCGCAGCAGTTCCAGCAGATCGAGGCACATGTTGAGCAGCTTGCCGGAGGTCATGTAATAGGTGGCAACACCGCCGCCATACTCATCAGTGGCCTTCATGAGCCGCATCATCAGACCGGAGGGCTTGATGTAGTTGGGGTTGATATCAACAGCGGTGGAAGCGCCCTGGAACTCATAGAAACGCTTGACCGGCGCATAAATCTCATCAGCGAGTTCTTGCGGAGTCTGCTTGAGTTCCGGAGTGAAGTCGGGGTTGTCACGGCAGAATTTGACCATCTGCTTGGCGCAGATACGGCCCTCGGCGTGTGAACCGGAGGAGAACTTGTGACCGGAGGCGCCGACGCCGTCCCCGGCGGTGAACAGACCGTCAACAGTGGTCATCCGGTTATAGCCCCACTTATACTTATGAGCACGGGAGTCATTCTGGACATCGGGTACCCAGTCCTCATCCGGGCCGGAGCACCAGATGCCGCAGCAACCGGAGTGCGAGCCGAGCATATAGGGCTCGGTGGGCATAATCTCGGAACCAACCTTCTCAGGCTCCACATTCATACCCGCCCAGAGGCCTGCCTGACCAACGGACATATCCAGGAAATCTTCCCACGCCTCTGATTCCAGATGCTTCCAGAATTTCTTCAGAGATTTCTCGTCCATGCCGGCGGCACGCTTTTCTTCGAGAAACGCGTTGAGCGCCACATCGGTGGCCATAAAGATCGGGCCGCGACCGGCTTTGAGCTCGTTGAGCATCAGGTGGTTACGCAGACAGGTGGGGGTAACCGGGGAAGCGCCGTAGGGCATGTACTTCTGGAGTTCTTCCTTGGCCGCATCACCGCCGGCATAGAACTCGCCCAGACCGTTGGATACCTTGGCCTTGAACAACAGAAACCAGGCGCCCACCGGACCGTAGCCATCCTTGAAGCGAGACGGGGTGAAACGATTCTCCATCATGGTCAGGGTAGCGCCGACCTGAGCACACATGGTGTAGGTGGAACCGGCGTTCCAGATCGGATACCAGGCGCGTCCTTTGCCCTCACCGGTAGAGCGGGGACGGAAGATGTTTACCGCGCCGCCGCAGGCGACACAGGCAGTCTTGCACTTGATGACATATACTTTGTTCTCGCGGGTGGAGAATCCGGCCGCACCGGCGATCTGGTTGGGCTTGTTCTTGTCGAGCAGCAGCTTGACGATAAACACCCGCTCGAGGATGTTGTCATCACCGAGAGCGGTCTTGGCGGGCTCGGCAACGATGCACTTGTAGGACTCACCGTTGATCATGATCTGCCATTTACCGGTCCGTACCGGGGTTCCACCTTCGCGCAGGGTCGGGGCCGGCTTGGCGCCGTCCATGGTCTCGCCCTCTTCGTTACGCTTCCAGATGGGCAGTCCCCACTCCTCAAACAGCTTGACTGACTCGTCAACGTGGCGACCGCAGTCATAGATCAAATCCTCGCGGACAACGCCCATCAGGTCGTTGCGCACCATCTTGACGTAATCCTTGATGGGATTCTCGCCAACGTAGGTGTTGATGGCGGACAATCCCTGGGCAACGGCGCCGGAGCGCTCCAGAGCGGCTTTGTCCACCAGCAGGATTTTCATATCCTCCGGAGCCCATTTCTTGATCTCGAACGCGGTGCCGCAAGCAGCCATGCCGCCGCCGACAATCAACGCGTCAACTTCCATTTCGACAATTTCAGGATCCGTTACCGCAAGCAACTCACCTTGGGGTTTATTCGGCAATGCCATAGTTCACTCTCCTTGTTGTGAATATGTTAAATGACGTTAAAAATCAATTAATCCCAAAACTTAGGGAGTCGGCAGCTCGCCTTCGAGCAACAGAGCCTCATCATCAAGGCTGGCGCCTCGCTCACCCACATAGGCATTGGCGGCGCCCTCGGCGGTGGTCCGGACCGGGAACTTAAAACGCTTCATATTGCCGTTGCGGAATTTAACGGTCCACATGATGGAATCGGCTGAACGCATGGGATGCACCTGCCCGCCCAGGGGAACGATATCGTCATAGTGACGGCAGAAGATCGCGCCCTGCGGACAGATCTTAACACATGAATAGCACTCCCAGCAGCCGTCCGGCTCCTGGTTATAGGCCAGCATGGTCTCTTTGTTCAGAACCATCAGGTCATTAGGACAGATGTACATACATGCAGTTTTGTCACCGCCTTTGCATCCGTCACATTTTGAAGGATCTACATACGTTGGCATTTACTTACCTCCTCAGTTTGATTTAACCGTGGCGACCCTGAACCAGCAGGGCCTCCGATAATAAAAGAAACTATAGCGCCAACCCGGCGCCTAGCTAACATCTGAAAAAATCCTGACAACAACCTAACTACCAGTGTAAAAGCTCAATTCAAGATTATTATTGTGCGTCATAATAAATGAACGCTCACTCATTTTCATTAGGCATGTTATAAATGGTTGTGCCATATCTTGTCAAGAGAATTCATACGGTTGGCGCGGGGGCTCAATCGTATGAACGGCGGGTGAGAATTTCACGCGGTTTGGCGCCGTCGGCGGGTCCCACCACCCCTTCTTTTTCCATCGTCTCGATAATCCGCGCCGCCCGGTTATAGCCGATGCGCAGACGACGCTGGACCAGTGATATCGAGGCCTGGCCGGCTTCCGTGACGATTTCCACTGCTTCATCGTATCGTTCATCATAGCCGTCATCATCACTCATCTGGGCGCCGGATTCCTCGTTTTCCACCTGGGAAAGCATCGACTCGTCATAGACGGCAGCCCCCTGTTTGCGCAGAAAATCAACCAGTGCCGCGGTCTCATGTTCTGAAATGTAGGCGCCATGCACCCGCCTGATGGCAGCCGAGCCAGGCGGCATAAACAGCATATCGCCCATGCCCAATAGATGCTCCGCCCCGGAACAGTCAATAATGGTGCGGGAATCAACCTTGGAAGAAACCTTGAAGGCGATTCGGGTGGGAAAATTCGCCTTGATCAACCCGGTCAGCACATCCACCGAGGGACGCTGGGTGGCAAGCAGCAGATGGATGCCCGCCGCCCGTGCCATCTGGGCAAGGCGGGCGATGGCAGCCTCCACATCCTTGGAGGCAACCATCATCAAATCGGCCAACTCGTCAACGATTACCACGATATAGGGAAGCTTTTCCGATGCCTGGCGGTCATATGAGTCAAAGCTTTTGGCGCCGACCTCTTCGAGCAGACGATAGCGGCGTTCCATCTCGTGCACCGCCCAGAGCAGTGCCCGGCTTGCCAGCTTCGGCTCAACCACCACCGGGTGAAGCAGGTGGGGAATACCTTCATAGCCGGAAAGCTCGATACGCTTCGGATCGATCATCAGCAGCCGCACCTCTTCCGGGGTTGCGTTAAATAAAATAGAGGCGATGATCGCGTTGATGGCGACACTCTTGCCGGATCCGGTGGCGCCGGCGATGAGCAGGTGCGGCATTTTCGCCAGATCGGCAATGATAGGAGTGCCGATGACATCGAGCCCCAGCACAATGCCGAGTTTTGCCGGCGATGAACGGAACATATCTGATGAAAGCAGATTTCTGATCCGCACGATCTGCCGGTGCTCATTGGGAATTTCGATTCCCAGTGCCGATTTTCCCGGCACCGAGCCAACTACCCGCACCGACTGTGCCCGCAAGCCAAGGGCCAGATCATCCGCCAGGCCGACGATCTTGTTAATCTTGATACCCGGGGCCGGTGAATATTCATAGGTGGTCACCACCGGGCCGGGGGAAATGCCGACAATCTTACCGGACACTCCGAAATTCTTCAGTTTCTGCTCAAGTTGCTTGGACACCTTGAGATAGATGTCCCGGTCCACCTCTTTAGCGACCTCAGCCTTGCCGTCCAGAAGCGACAGCGGCGGCAGTTGCCAGTCACCCTTGATCACCGGCTTGGCCCTAAACCCACTATCGCCGAGTAGTGCCACCGGCTGGGTGATATTCTGATTGACCAGCGGCGGCGCAGAACTTTGCGGTACTTGTGGTTCATCGACAACGGGTGCGGTCTCCACGTAAACGGGTTGTTTTGGAGCATCACCCTTTTTAGGGCCCCGTGAGCTAGTAATCAAACTTTTGACGGCGGCTACGATCAGCGCCAGCAGACCGAGCAGCATCCGCCACAGTGCGCGAATCGCCTGATATGGGGAAAACTGAGTGGCCAGCATGAGAGAAATAAGAAACACCAGAACAAAGAGCAACACCGCGCCGGTACCGCCGATAAGCGTGCGTACCCCGCTGAACCCGATTCTGCCGAGAAAACCGCCGGCATCGAGCAGTACTTCATTGTGCAGGC
>AVFP01000372.1_pt1 | contig 13762 bp, 10 predicted proteins | sample 79721 | NCBI WGS metagenome assembly AVFP01 (sample SAMN02303578;SAMN02303577;SAMN02303577;SAMN02303578, study PRJNA214436) | microbial mat metagenome | isolation source: pink berry consortia of the Sippewissett | place: USA: Sippewissett Marsh, Cape Cod, MA | reverse complement strand
GGGCTGGAACATCGGACGAGTGCAGCGGTGCAGATGTCCCGCTACCGTTTCTGCTGTTTGTCGTTGTCATAATCACTCATCGTGGGTTATCGATGACGACCACGATGACGACAACGACTGCAAACGGTCTCCCGACTTCCGCAGCAGAGCACTAGGAGCAAGAATGTGCAAGTAGCTCAAATAGCTGGACGGGTTGGCGGGGATAGAGAAAAAAATTCAAGGGATAAGGGAGACTTTGAGGAGGAGACAGAAAGAACTGTCCGAGGAGATGGTCTTAGGCTCGAGGCATCTGGGAGAAACCTTTGGAAGAAACAATCGCTAAGAGCAGCAATCGCCGGTAGAAATCCTTAGTAGAAATCGCTGTTAGAAACCTCTGGGTCAGCTGAAGTTGATCGAGTTTAAGATTGCAGGGATATTCAGGTACAGGATAGCTGAAATCGAGATGAGAGCTTATCTCTTACTCATCTCGATCGTGACTCGTGGCCGCCGAAATCGCAGGCCGAGCAATCCTGCTAGGAGGAGCAGAGCAGTAGCAGGGGCCGGAGCAGCCGATGTCATAGCAGAGTCTGCGCTGGCAGGAAGTGCATCGAGTTCTGCGGCAAGACTCGCCATCGACCCGTTCCCATAGCTTTCAACCCAAGTCTGCAGATTTATACCAGCGACTACTGTGTAGACACCTGTACCTTGGAGTTCTAGTCCTTCAGATCCAGTTACGTTTTTGTCATCGAACAAGAAGCCCAGCGTGTTTCCATCTGCTTCCGCTTGCATTGCTTCCAGCGTTTCCTTGACTATCTCCTGAGTGCTGACTTTATTCAACATCGGAAGACTGCCGTAAGCGAGAAACTGTTGACGATTAGAGGCGTAAGCGCGTCTGCTTGCTCTCGCTTCATTCGGATTTACTCTCACATTTGCCGGGGAAACTCGGGATTTCAACTCACTGACAGTCTGCTGGATTTCGAGCTTATTGTCTGATGACAACGACATACTTGCATTACCGAGTGTCGGCAAGTCATAAGCAATACTGTCGCCGTAAATTCGAAAATTCCTGACTGCCTCTTCAGTTTTCCCCATTCTCGCTTCAGCAGATCCTGCGCACACCAGTATGAGCAAGGCTATCAGCCCTAATGCATGCTGTCGTAGTAGTAGTAAAGAGTGGCTTGACATGTGTGGAATCCTCAAAAACCTAAATCCAGTATTCTTACAAATTTCGCTTATCTGGGGCTTGATTGTAATTAGCAAGCACTGTTCATGCCAAACAGGGTTTGCGCGAGTGTGGAGATTGAGTAACCTATTTGATTTTGATGGTATTTTCTTAACCCTATCTCTCTCCACATCGCCTGCATGATCAACATCGGAAGTTTAGTAAACGATGCACGTCACGCAGATTGTAAAAAAAACTGACAACAGATCCGGATATCAGCAGGATGAACTTTAACACGATTCGCGTTGTCGTGAGTGCCCTAGTGCAGCGATGCGGATGTCCCGCTACCGTTTCTGCTGTTTGTCGTTTTCGTAATCGTGATCACTCATCGTGGGTTATCGATGATGACCGTGATTAGGACAACGACAACGATTGCAAACAGTCCCGCAACTTCCGCAGCAGGGCACCAGCTTGAATCCAGCCACGGAGTCAGGCTCGTACCCAGACGATTTCTGTGAAGAAACAGACCATCTGGCTTGTCTTCTCGTCCGGCATCGACCCTGTGGCAATCCGCCTACAGAGCGACTTTGGGCAAATTGCCGCTTCGCGAAGGGAAACGAAAACCCAGCGCCAGTTGATCGGTTTCTCTCCGGCAATCGCCCAAATGAAATTATTGTTGAATGCATCAGAGATATCTACTGTGGGATCTCGTCATCCCAGAAAAAATCCTCTTCGTCGGCCTGTGGGGGATTGCCGTCGTAAACTTGGTTACGCCGCCGCTGTAGGTAGGCATCTCGTATGAAAGCATAGGGGTCGATTGCTGCACTGTCCAGGATATCGCCCACCGCCAGCAGATCTGCGCGCCGGTCGATGACTCTCAGCGCGATAAAGCCCCAATAAATTTCGTTTCTATTGATACTGAAAAACGGATCTATTACCACGTCTCCAGCAAACCCGAAGGCATCGCGCAGACTGCTCGGCCCCAAAATCGGCATGACGAAGTAGGGACCAGATTCAAAGCCCCAGTAACCCAGCGTCTGGCCGAAGTCTTCTTTATAACTGGCGAGGCCCATATTAGAGGCTACGTCAAATAGCCCGCCAATACCGACGGTACTATTTACTACAACTCGTCCGACATCGCTGCCAGCTCGCATGAGCTTGAATTGCATCACATTATTGACGGCAGATGTGGCGTCGGCAACATTATTGAAAAAGTTGGTAACGCCTCGATTCACCGGTTCTGGTGTAATGTACTGGTAACCTATTGCAGCGGGCTTGATGAAGGCGTTGTCGAAATCTGTGTTGAACTTGAATACAGCGCGGTTAAAGCCTTGCCAGGGATCGCGTTTATCGCGACTTTCTGGTGGCACGGACACACATCCACTGACAAGTATCACGATTGCCAGTAGGATCGCTAGTTTTTTGGACGACTCAACTGCCGTTCCTGCCGCTAGAGAGGGCACTGATAAGCCCATAACACGGCTGCGCTTGCTCTGCATTGACTCGCTCCCCTGGTCCCCTCTCTTGCCGAAGCTTAACCACTGCGCATGGTAACACAACCGCGGCAATCGTCCATGAGTATCATCGTAATTGTTCACAATGGTAGAAATGTCAAAGGTACGAGAAGTCAGCAACGCGATTGTTTGTAGGTCTGTGGACTTAGTTTACTGTATCGATGGCATTGGGCCTTGGTCATCATTTTGGCCACCTGACCGGAAGGTTTGTCGGAATCTTCGCTAACCCTATGTTTATTCAAGGAAGCCGCAGGCTATCCAAACACTCGAACGGGGTTTTGGCCGGACTCATGATCAAGGTCTGGCATTGATGGATGGCATTGGGAGTGGAGTCAGCGAAATGATTTGGCATTTTTCGACGAGGCTTTTATGCTACACCAATGTTTGACAAATTAAATCAGCCATCGCGCATTGCTGACCGTTTCCGAGGTTTCCTTCCCGTAGTAGTGGATGTAGAGACTGCGGGCTTTGACTGCCAGCGTCACGCACTACTCGAGATTGCAGCGATTATCATTTATATGGACACTGACGGCTGGCTCTATCCCGGTACAACGCTCGCTTGTCACATATCACCATTCCCCGGCGCAGAGCTCGATCCGCGTGCCTTGGCATTCAATAAGATTGACCCCGATCATCCTTTTCGGGACGCAGTCTCGGAGCAGGAAGCATTGAGACGGATTTTGTCACCGATTCAAAAAGCCGTGACTCATAATCTGTGTAACCGTGCAATTTTAGTTGGGCATAATGCGCATTTCGATCTCGGGTTTATGAAAGCCGCTGTAGACCGAAACGACTACAAGCGAAATCCATTTCACTCATTCAGCGTCTTCGATACAGTATCGCTTGCAGGTCTGATCTATGGTCAAACCGTGCTGGCCAAGGCGGTAAGAGCTGCTGGATTGGAATGGGACGATAGTCAGGCGCATTCGGCTATCTATGATGCTGAAAAGACTGCCGAACTGTTTTGTAACCTAGTGAATAAGTGGCGCGTACTCGAGGCCGGCAGCAGTTCATCAACTTAGAGATTGAAAGCGAGAAACGTACCGATTAGTGCCAAATGCTCGTTCGTCTTCGCGAGGCAGCATCCCGCCTATAGTTGCTCTACGGGCGGGTTGCCGCAGTCTCGAGACCGCACGATAAGATAAGTCAGGTGATATGTTTCTCGACAAAGATCACTTTAGTCTTTCCAGAATTTACTCTTGGAATACATGCCAGGACGATATGTGTGGATGATGGAAATTCATCCTCATATCGCAGGCCCAGCGGGAAACAGTCTCCTCACTACTGACCGGAAAAAAGGCTCGACTTGGACTGAGGATGAATTGCTACGTTACTGAATCAGCCCGCTTTACTGGGTCGCTTTACCGGGTCGCTTTACTGGGTCGCTTTACTGGGTCGGATTCTGTTCGGCAGCCTTGGCAGCGGCTGCTGCCATCATGGTCTTCAGTTCCCCACTGGCGCTAAGCTCGAGGGTGATGTCGCATCCACCGACGAGTTCACCGTCAATATAGATTTGTGGGAAGGTCGGCCAATCAGCATAGCGAGGAAGATGCTCGAAAATTTCTGGATCTTGGAGAACATTGACGTAGGCAAATGGTACGGCGGTTTCGCTGAGCGCTTGGGCTGCCCGCATGGAGAATCCGCACTGGGGGAGTTTGGGTGTACCCTTCATGTAGATGACAACCGGGTTACCTTTTACCTGCTGGTCTATACGTTCGATGACGTCCATTACGACTCCTCAATTACATTTAGGCGATTGGGCTGGATAGTTGGACCGCACAATTTTGCTGGTCAATTGGGCAAGCGGATAAAGTCAGGATGATTGCCCTATTTAGAAGAAGAAATCGGGGTATCTGCTGTGCTTCTCAAGTCGCTGCTGGGTCACTGGGTCATTGGGTCATTGGGTCAACCTGTCGCTGCAGCCAGAATTCCAACAATGCCAAGTGCCAAAGCTTGCTGCCCTGAATGCGAGTGTGGTGCATGTCCGGTGCCGCCAACAGTTGATCGACATAGTGACGGGAAAACACACCACGTTTACAGCATGCGGAAGAGGTGAGGATATCACGCATGAACTCCAGGAACTCTCCACGCACAAACTTCAGCGCCGGCATCGGAAAATAGCCCTTGGGTCGGTCAATGACCGCATCCGGCAATCGTCCACGCGCGATCATTTTCAATGGGTACTTGCCGCCGTCGCGCAGTTTCAGCGATGGCGGACAACGAGCCGCGATCTCGACCAAGTGATGATCGAGAAATGGCACTCGTGCTTCCAGACCCCAAGCCATGGTCATGTTGTCCACACGCTTGACCGGATCATCGACGATCAGCGTGGTCACATCCAGACGCATGACCGCATCAATCAATTCTGTCGCCAACGGCTCGGCGAGGCGAGCCGCAACATACTCAGCTGTATGGTCGGCTCCAGCATAGTCAGCCGAGATCATGCGTAGATATTCGTCGTGATCGCGATCGAAATAATGCTTGCGCAAGCGATCCACAGGTGTCCCAGTGGTCTCGGCCGCTATCCGCGGGTACCAAAAATAGCCGCCAAACACCTCGTCCGCACCTTGGCCCGACTGCACCACTTTGATTTCTTGGGAGACACGCTCGGCGAGCAGATAAAAAGCGACGGCGTCCTGGCCAAACATGGGTTCGGCCATGGCATCAATTGCCTCTGGAAGGCGTGCGAGCACATCGCTATTGGGTACACGCAGTCGATGGTGGAGAGTTTGATAACGTTCGGCCACAGGCGTTGAATACTCAAACTCGCTGCCGGCTTCCTCCGGCGTATCCTCGAAGCCCACCGAGAAAGTATGCAGGTCACTGACGCCGTTTTCAGCCAGTAATGCCACCAGTAAACTAGAGTCGAGCCCGCCGGAGAGTAACACACCAACCGGAACGTCGGCGATTTCGCGGCGCTTGCGCACGGCGGTCTGCAATGCATCATGGATGGCTTCGATCCATTCGCCGTCTGTCATCGGCCGGGTGGGACGGGTGGCATCCAGTTGCCAGTAGGAGCGCTCGGTACGTTGACCGTCAGCATCGATGCGTAGCCAATGCGCAGGAGGAAGCTTGCGAACGCCTTGTAGAATGGTGCGTGGTGCTGGCACTACCGCGTGCAATGTAAACAAATGATGTAACGCCACCGGATCGATTCCGGTATCGACGCCACCGGCCGCGAGCAAAGCCTGGGGGCTGGAAGCGAAGCGCAATCTCAGGCCATCGTCAGTCCAGTAGAGCGGCTTGATACCAAAACGGTCGCGAGCCAGAAACAGCAGATGTTTGTTCGCATCCCAAATGGCAAAAGCGAACATCCCATGCAGCCGTCCAACGCAGTCTTCGCCCCAGGCATGCCAGGCCTTCAAAATGACCTCGGTGTCTCCATCGGAAAAGAAATGGTAGCCTAGTCCTTGCAGTTCCCGGCGAAGTTCAGGGTAATTATAAATCGTGCCATTGAACACCAAGGCGAGGCCCAATTGCTGATCCACCATGGGTTGGTTGGAGCGCGTCGATAAATCGATGATCGACAGGCGCCGATGGCCGAAGCCCAACGGCCCATCGCTATAACTGCCGCCGTGATCCGGCCCACGCCTTACCAGTCGCGACATCATGCGCGCTATCGCGTCCAGGTCAGCCGGAGCGCCGTCCAAGCGAAGTTCGCCACAAATTCCACACATTGCTATGGTCTCTTTGAAGGATTGGCATCGGTGCGCGGTGCCGATGCGTGATCAGCAGTTGTGCCGCCACTGTCTGTTTCGCCCCAGCCGCCACCGCCCGGCGTTTCGATACGCAGTTGGTCGCCCACGGCCAGCTCCAGTGATATCTTGCCTGGCAACCGTTTCTCATTGAGCCATGCCACACCGCAGCTGCCCTGGCTGCCACCGGCAAGACCCCAGGGGGCATGCAGCCGACGTTCACCGATCAGCGTGACCTTGGCCGGCGCGAGACATTCGAACTCGCGTATCAATCCGTCGCCGCCGCTTCGATGGCCGGAGCCGCCGGAATTGCGCCGTAATGCATAGCGGACCACCCGCAGCGGAAAACGCGATTCAATGACTTCAACTGGTGTGTTCAAGGTATTGGTCATATGAGTCTGAACTCCCGAGAGGCCGCCCCCGCTCGCGCCAGCCCCCATACCGCCACCGATGGTTTCGTAATAATCCCAGGCGTGCTGTTCCCCAGCAACGCTCAGCAAGCCGCCAATGGCCAGATTGTTCATACTGCCCTGGCTGGCGGCAGGAATGCGCATCGGAAGGACCGAAGCCAGCGCACCAAGCACAACATCTACGATACGTGTGCTGGTCTCGACATTGCCGGCAGCCACTGCGGATGGGCGCCGTGCATTGACCAGACAGCCCTCGGGTGCGTGCAGCTTGATGGGTCTCAAACTCCCGGCGCAAGCCGGAGTGTGCGGCGGCATCAGGCAGCGAAAGCAGTAAAAGGTCGCAGCGGCTGCCACCGCAAGCGGGCAGTTGATGTTGCCGTCCACCGCCGCAGCAGTACCGGAAAAATCACATTCCACGTTGCCGTCACACACCCGTAATGTTACGCAAATGGCAAGATCGAAATTGCCCTGGCCATCATCGTCCATCAGATCAGTGAAACTATAGGTGCCATCCGGAATCTCGGCCAAGGCAGCCCGTGCCAGGCGCTCACCATAATCGTTGAGGGCAATCAGACCATCGCGGAATGCCTCCACGCCCATGCGCCGAACGAATTCCGAGAGTCGTGTGCGGCCGGTTCGATTAGCGCTGATCTGAGCGAAAAAATCGCCGCGAGTATGATCCGGGTTGCGCGTTCCGTCGATAATCCTTGTCAGTTGGTTCTGCTGTATTTGGTCGCCACGCAGCAGATGACAGGGCTCAATGACCAGCCCCTCCTCCGCCAGAGTTTGCGAGATGGGCATCGATCCCGGAGAACTGGCCCCGATGTCGGCATGATGCGCTCGATTGGCAACGAAAGCGACCAGTTCGCCCGCAGCATATACCGGCGCGATGATCGTCACATCAGGTAAATGCGTACCGCCGAGGTAAGGATCGTTGACGATGATCATATCGCCATCGACCCAATCGATATTGCCTACCAGGTCAGCCATCGCGAAGGCCATACTACCTAGATGCACCGGGATATGCGCCGCCTGTGCGCACAACGCCCCCGTATTGTCGAACACCGCACAGGAGAAGTCGAGGCGATCCCGAATGTTCGTGGACAACGCAGCATTGCGAAGTACCACGCCCATTTCATCACAAACCGCCTCCAAGCGGCTCACAAACAGACTGAGCGCAATGGCGTCAAAACCCTCTTGAACCTGCATGATTCATGTACCGACTTTGGTGAAGCAGATGATACCCGGGATGCCGCGCACAGTCCCGCGCGAATGGCCCGACTGCAAAGTAACAGCCCGGGTAATATGTATCCAAGCCGTACCGGAACAGCCTTGAGTTCTCGCGGCTTGGGCACAAACTTGCGGCAGGAATCAAAGCATTTCATCAACGACCAGGAGGCTCATCCAATGACTCATGAACTACCCGCGCTGCCCTATGATAAAAATGCCCTCGCGCCGGTCATTTCCGCAGAGACCATCGACTATCACTATGGTAAGCATCATCAGACCTATGTGACAAACCTGAACAATCTGATTCCAGGCACCGAGTTCGAGAACATGTCGCTGGAGGAGATCGTTCAAAAGGCATCCGGTGGCATCTTCAACAATGCTGCCCATCTTTTGACGAGTTCAAGAAAGCCTTTAGCCAATCCGCCGCCACCAATTTCGGCTCCGGCTGGACCTGGCTGATCAAAAACGCCGACGGAAGCGTCGATCTGATGAACACATCCAATGCCGGAACGCCATTATCCGAGGGTAAGACTGCGCTACTCACCGTCGATGTCTGGGAGCATGCCTATTATGTCGATTACCGCAACGCTCGGCCAAAATATCTAGAAGCGATCTGGGATAAGATCAATTGGGACTTCGTCGCAGCCAATTACGGCTAATTCGATGCGCCTGTATTGCTTCCCGAAATGGCTCCGAAACGGACATTAAGAGTCCGAACAATCCGGCTCTCGGGAGAAACATAATTCCAGAGTGGCCCAGTGATTTGCTGGGCCAACCTCGTTCTTCACCCAAGAAGATGCTTCTACACCAGTGCCAATAAAGCCGGCACATTTCTTGCCCAGAATCTTCTTGCCCAGAATCCTTGAGTCCTTAAGCTCCGTTCAATGACGCCATCCACCGTTCGCCCGCCAACCATGGGCGCTCGAGACTGCGTAGGCCAGCAACCGTACCCTGCGCCTAGATACCATTGGCAGGCTACCCGGAGAGCTTAGCCGAACCCGATTTGCATTCTCCATCGCCGAACAGATTCGGCGTCAGGTCAGCCGCCTCGTTGGACATTCTTCGCCGACTGTGATGATTCGCCGCCGAGCGCCACAAGAGTTCAGCGAACGCGAGTGCTTGAAACGGCATTGCTTGGCGATGATCGCCGAGCCGACTTCATGGACGGTTCATACCAGGCCAGATTACACACCGATCGAAGGAAGCGAAAGCACGAGATCCCTGATCCACGTCATCTCTCTCACTTTCCGCGTGCATGACGAAGATGTATACATTCCACTAAAGCGCAAAGGACAGGTCGCGCCCTGACACCAACCACATTACGAAATTTCAGCCACCAAGACCGTGAGTCTAGCCCTACGCCTGTCGCCGGAGGTCAAGGCGAGGCCGCAGCGCGGCAACATCGCAGCCTCGCCGATATGCTGGCGATGACAATTCGCTGCTGGGTCGAGACCGCCGACGTCGCCGCGCCAAGTCCAAGGCGCGAGCGCGTTCAGACATCCAGGTCGGCCGACTGACACCAACACAGACAGGTCTCGGAACACAGCGCCAAAACGGCGGCTCACCTGAGGAAGAGTGACGCACGTTGACGTAACAAGCTGCCGCACCTGCTGATGAAAAAAGGGGATCGCCGTGCTCGCAACCGTTCGTGACGCCTGCCGGATTCATCCGATGGTCAACGACTACCGGATGACCGAGGCCATCGAAAACCTCTCGGATCTCATCACCGACGAAGGCGACGGGCGCGCCTTCTTCGCCCGCAACTACATCACCGCCGGCATGGAGGCGCTGTTCCGCGAGGGCCTGCTGCGTCTCGCCGGCAAGTCCGATCAGGCCGCCTTCGAACTCGCCCAGGCGATGGGCGGCGGCAAGACGCACATGATGATCGCCTTCGGCCTGCTGGCGAAATATCCGCATCTGCGCGCCGAGGTGCTGCCGGCGGAGCTGGCCGCGCGGCTCGACTTCGGCCCGACGCGCATCGCCGCCTTCAATGGCCGCAACGACCCAGACCACTACCTATGGGGCGAGATCGCCGAGCAGCTGGGTCAAGCGGAACGGATTCGCCCGCACTGGGTCGACGGCCCGCGCGGGGTCGACCAGGCCAAGTGGATCGAGCTCATTGGCGAGACACCGACCCTGATCCTGCTCGACGAACTGCCGCCCTACCTGCTTCACGCCAGCACCCGCAGCGTCGGCAAAGGCTCGCTGGCCGATGTCGTCACCTACAGCCTGAGCAACCTGCTCACCGCGGCGATCAAATTGCCGCGCTGCTGCGTGGTCATCGGCAATCTTGCCGGCAGCTACGACGCACAGACCAGGGATCTCGCGCGGGTCATGTCCAACCTGCAACAGGAGTCCCGCCGTCAGGCGCAGACCATCACGCCGGTACAGCTGGCCGGCAACGAGATCTACCAGATCCTGAAGAAACGCCTGTTCACCGACCTGCCGGATGCGTCCGTCGTCGACTCGGTGGCCGAAGCCTTCGCCGAGCAGGTCAAGGCAGCCGAAGACGGCGGCTATATCACCGCGCGCGCCATGGAAGAGGTGGCCGAGGAGGTTCGCGAGACCTATCCGTTTCATCCGTCCTTCAAGAACCTGGTGGCCTTGTTCAAGGAAAACGAAGGCTTTCGCCAAACCCGCGGCCTGATGCAGTTCACCGCCCGGCTGCTGCGCAGCGTCTGGAACCGCGACATTAACGACGTCTTCCTCATCGGCACCCAGCACCTGGATCTCAACGACGTCGAGGTGCGCGACGAGGTTCAGCGCGTCAATTCGGCCCTGCTGCCGGCGGTGGTCAACGACATCGCCGACCATGGCAACGCCCGCGCCGAGGAGATCGACGCCGATCTCGGCAGCGATGCCGTCAGTCAGGTCGCCAAACTGATCCTTTCCGCCTCGTTGTCGCGTGCGGTCGGCGCCCACAGCGGCCTGACCCAGGCCGAGATCATCGAATACTTGGCCGCCCCCAACCGCAAGGCCGACGAATTCCTGGCCGGACTGGCGCGCCTGCGCGATCGCGCCTGGTACCTGCACCGCGAGGGCGAGCAATTCTATTTCAAGGAAACCGAGAACCTCGGCCGGCGCATCGAGCGCGATGCCCGGCAGGTGCCGGCGCCCAAGCTCGAACAGGCCCTGATCAACCGCCTGAGCGGTCTGTTCAGGGCGCAAAGCAAATCCCGAGCCGCCTATCAAGAAGTCCAGATCATGCCGCGGCTGGACGACCTGAAATTGTCCGGCAGCCGCATCCTGCTGGTGGTGCAACCCGACGGGCGCACGCCACCGGAGGCGATCCGCAACTTCTACGAGTTCCAGCAGGAAAAGAACAACGTCCTGATCCTGTCCGGCAACGACAGCCATCTGGCCAACGAAGTCGAGGCGCGACTGCGCGAGCTCTACGCCATCGAAAAGATCCATGCCGGCCTCAAGCCCGGCGATACCCTTTACGATGAGGCCCGCGACAAGCTCGAAGAGCTGGAAGAACGTTTCACCAAAGCCGTCTCCGGCGCCTACAACCGGCTGTTCCTTCCGGGCTCGGGCGCATTCGGGGAAGGCGAGCTGATCATGGCCACCATCGACAACGGTCTCAGTTTCGGTGACGGCGAGTACGCCGCCGAGACGCAGATCGAGAAACTGCTCGCCAGCGGACGCTGCGACAACAAGCTCGCCCTCGACATGCTAGACCAGCTGCCGAACTACTGGTCCATGGCCGAGACCTACCTCTGGCCCGCCTCGGAGCGGCGCGTGCCCTGGCGCGATCTGCTCATGCGCGCCAAAACCGATCCCACCTGGCCCTGGCTGCCCGGCGCCCGCGGTCTGGAAGTCCTGCGCGACGAGGCGCTCAAGCAAGGCCGCTGGCGGCAGCACGCCGACGGCCAGATCGAGAAGGGACCCTTCCCGGCGGAGAAGACCTCGGTCAACGTCATCGCCCTCGGCACCGACCGCGAGAGCGGCGAGACCAGGCTCTCGCTGACCCCGCGCAATGCCGGCGACAGCCCACGCGTCTACGTGCTCGAGACCAATGCGGTCGGTGAGCAGGACGAGCAGGTGCAGGATCTGGAGAACTATCGCACCACCAAGGCGACGCTGTACTTCATCGCCGTCGACAGCAGCGGCAAATACCAGACTGGCGAGCCGACCCGCTGGAGCGCGGACCTCAGCATCCGTCACGAACTGCACAAGGTCGCCGACGGCCGCAAGCTGGAACTGCGCTGCACGCCCGCGGCCGAGTTGCGCTACAGCCTGGATGGGACCAATCCCAAGCAAGGGACGCTCTACAGCGCACCCTTTACAGTGCCGGCCACGGCCTGCACCCTGCTGGTCGCCGCCAAGGCGGGCGAGGTGGAGAAGCTGGCCAAGATTCAGATCCCGGCCGACGGCGACGATCGCGTTATCATCAACGACGACACGCCGGCCTCGATCCCTGGCCACAAGAAGATTTCCATCGACACCACCGACCGGGTCTTCGGCGTCATCGATGATTTTCGCGAGCGTGCCGATATCTTGCTGCGCGGCGTGCAGATCATCATTGGCGAGGGCGAGCACGCGGTGCAGATCCGCTTCAACGAACGCGCGCTGACCGCCGCCGCCATCGAGACCGCCATCCGCGGCGTACGCAGTGCCATTGGCGATGAGCAGGCCGGCGTGCAGGTGACCGTGCGCGGCGGCATCGACTTCGGCGACGGCTTCGCCCTCAAACAATTTGCCGAACGGGCGCGTATCGGGCTCGCGGCCGGTGATGTGGTTCAGGACCCATGACAACCTCTGCTGGCACCAGCGCCAAACGACCACCCAGGGCTTCCCGGCCCGCTGCCTATGCCCATCCCACGCTGGGCTTTGGCAAGCCGGCCACCTCCGACCCGCACCACTTCCTCGTCACCATCCCGCGCGGCAACACCGCGGCCGTGCTGATCAGCGAGCACTTGGGCATGAGCGCCGGCGCCGCGCCGGAGCAAATCCTCGATCGCGTGATGCTTGCGCGCCCCCGCTGGACTGCCATCCGCGCCCAGGTGCAGCGCGCCTTCAACGCCCGCCTGAAGGAGCGCAACCTCGCCACCGGCACCTGGAAGGTCGGCGACAACCCGGTGGATCGCCTGCTCGGCAAGGAACTCTGCGTGTTGGCCTGGGCGGTGGAGAAGCTCGAACCCGAGAAGATCCGCATCGCCGTGCGCAACTGGCTGGCGCTGCGCCCAGAAGAACGCTGGTGGCTGTTCGGTATGACGGCGATCGCCACCGGTGGCGTTCAAGACAGCGATCGCGGCTGGCGGGTCGCGCTGAGATATGCCCTCGGCGATGTGGCGCAGAACGAACTGCTCAAGGCGCGCGAGCTGCGTCGCCCTCCTCGCGGCGACGACGGCCCTCAGGGTAAACTTGGGCTATTCGATTGATTCGTTGTCTAGGTGCTGTCGGGCGGCAAGTTGCAGCGCCGCAGCCAGGTGCAGGCTACCCTTACCGGGCAAATACGGATGGCCTGTGTTCCGTCAACAACCCGCCCGCGAGGGCGCAAGACCGATGACGAGTTGAAAGTGCTGCTCGAAGACCTGCAAGCACAACGTGAAGCGATCAGCAGTTGTCGAGCTCGCAATCCGCCGTAGAATCGATGCTGAGAACCGCAGTGCGGTAGGGCGGGAAAGCGAAGCGCATCCCGCCGAAAGCAAAGCGCATCCCGCCGAAAGCGAAGCGCATCCCGCCGAAAGCGAAGCGCATCCCGCCGAAAGCAAAGCGCATCCCGCCGAAAGCGAAGCGCATCCCGCCGAAAGCGAAGCGCATCCCGCC
>AVFP01000167.1_pt1 | contig 14017 bp, 10 predicted proteins | sample 79721 | NCBI WGS metagenome assembly AVFP01 (sample SAMN02303578;SAMN02303577;SAMN02303577;SAMN02303578, study PRJNA214436) | microbial mat metagenome | isolation source: pink berry consortia of the Sippewissett | place: USA: Sippewissett Marsh, Cape Cod, MA | reverse complement strand
TGTTTGCCGTAGTTGCCTCGCAACTGGTATCACGTGAACTCGATCTGGTGGTGTACTGGCAGGGGGCGCAGCAAGTATTCATCCATGGGGTGGAGCCCTACACCCGCCCTGATGGCGAGGGCTTGCCATTCACTTATCCGCCGACGGCGTTGTTTTTGTTCTGGCCGCTGCATGAACTGTCATTAGAACAAGCCGGCCAGTTGCTGTGGACATTGAATCTGGCGCTGGCTCTGGTTGTGTTGTTTTGGTTGCCGAGGGATCTGGCCTGGACCGGCACTGCCGATCCGTCGTCGCGGATGGCTGGGGATCGGCTTCGACGTTGGGGGCCTTTGTATGTGGCCAGCTTCGGCGGGCTGTACTTGACACTGCATTTTCATCAGTTGAATCTGCTGCTGTTGCTATGCCTGTGGATGTACTGGCGGGTTTTGCGACGTGCTAATGCAATGCCAGGAGCGCTGTCCGCGTCCCATTGGCTTGGCCAGCTCGGTGCCGGTGCGGCGTTGGCATTCGGTAGCGTTGCCAAACCGCATTATGGATTGTTGTTATTGGGCGCTTTTGGTTGTCTGCGTCGGCCCAGTAGGCTCGGCCCGAGCGTCAATCTGCTGATCGGTGCGGTCGTCGGCGGTGCCCTGTTGCTGATCCTCAGCCTGGCTCTAGTACCTTCCGGGAGTTGGTCCGAATGGCTGGCCCAGGTGCCAGGCAGCACCAGCTATACGGCCTTGCCTCCCGGACACAGCAGCATCGCTGCGCCCTGGAACCGCAGCATCGCCGGCGAGGTGGCGCGCTGGCTGGTGCCGAACAAGTTCACCAAACCCCTGGCGCCGAATCCGGAGCTGGCGGCCTTATTGACTACGGCAGCAGTGCTGCTGTTGACCGTTACCACGGGCTGGGCTCTGTTGGGCTCGCTGCGGACGCGCGCGCGTCGCTGCGCTGCCGGCCTGGGTCCGGACCCCATAGCCGTCGATTTGGAATTGTCGTTATTGTCGCTGTGGGTCTTCCTCGCCGCGCCGGCGAGCTGGACACATCATTTGGTGATGTTGTTGCCGGCGGCTCTGGTGCTGCTCCGCGATGCGGTGCTGGATGCGCGCGCCAGCGGCCTCGGTCGTTGGGCGGCCGGTCTGGTGCTGATGGTATTGGCATTGACCCTGGACGATCTGATTGGGCGCGATCTGCGTATCGGGTCACCGGCCCTGCTGGCATTGATGACGATCGCGGTGTTCGGGCTCTGGCTGTTGTTGCTCGAGCGGCTACTGCGGCATCGGGCGCAGTAGGTCCGCTATGGCTTTTCACAAGGTGCGCAAGTGTGCATTTGAAACTTTCTCCAGGGCGTGTTGGGCGGGTTGCATCCAACGATAGACGAGAATTTCAATTCGCAATGTTAATTAAACCAATGCTGACCACAGCTTTGTCCGCGGAGTTAACAACGCGGTCACCACAAACAAAGCCACGAAGCATCCGTGCGGTCCCTTCCGCGCCGATCAACTGCACATGGCAGGGCAACCGAGTGGCATGCAACAGGCGCTGCTCGCTATGTCAGGTCCCAATGGCTTGGTGTTGAAGGTAGGCCAGCGGCAATCCATCGGTTTCTGTAACGATGCGCAACTGCTCCAGTATTGGCCGCGCGGTGTTGCGCTTGATTCATTGGGAAAAGCGCTGGAGCACGAATCGGCCCTGCGAACGATCAGGAGCAATGAGGGTTTCAGGAAGGCGGCGCATCGAACAGATCCGGCATCCGCGCATCCTCCGCGGATCGCGGCGGGCGCAGCCCGAAGTGTTCGTAGGCAAGCGTGGTTGCAACTCGTCCGCGCGGCGTGCGCATCAGGAAGCCCTGCTGAATCAGAAAGGGTTCGAGTACATCTTCGATAGTGCCGCGCTCCTCGCCAATGGCCGCGGCCAGGCTCTCGACACCGACCGGGCCGCCATCGAATTTCTGCATCACGGCTTGCAGCAGGCGCCGGTCCATGTGATCGAAGCCGAGGCCGTCCACCTTCAGCATGCCGAGGGCCTGGTCGGCGACGTCGCAGGTGATCTTGCCGTCCGCTCTGACCTGCGCATAGTCGCGTACCCGGCGCAGCAAGCGGTTGGCGATGCGTGGCGTGCCGCGAGAGCGGCGCGCGATCTCCGCGGCGCCGTCCGCGTCGGTCTCGATGGCAAGGATACGCGCGGAACGCCGCACGATGGTGGCCAGATCCTCGGCCGAATAATACTCCAGCCGTTGTACGATGCCGAAACGGTCGCGCAATGGCGAAGTCAGCAGTCCTGCCCTGGTGGTTGCGCCGACCAGAGTGAATGGCGGTAAGTCCAGCTTGATGGAACGCGCCGCCGGGCCGTCGCCGATCATGATGTCGAGTTGAAAATCTTCCAATGCCGGATACAGTACTTCTTCTACCACTGGGCTCAGGCGATGGATCTCGTCGACGAACAGCACATCGCCGGATTCCAGATTAGTCAGCAATGCCGCCAGGTCGCCGGGTTTTTCCAGCACCGGACCCGAGGTCTGGCGCAGATTGACCTGCATTTCGTGGGCGATGATGTGCGACAGCGTCGTCTTGCCCAGACCGGGCGGGCCGAATACCAGGGTATGGTCCAGCGGTTCACTGCGACCGCGGGCGGCGTTGATGAAGATTTCCATTTGTTCGCGCACCGTCGGCTGGCCCACATAGTCGGCGAGCCGGCGCGGGCGGATGGCGCGGTCCAGCGCGTTTTCTTCATCCGCTGGGGCTGGGCTGATCAGGCGATCCGGGTCGCTCATGCCGGGGTCGAGCGCGTTGTGCAGATCGCCCGCGCGGTCTTTGGTCGGCACATGGCGCGAGTTCTCGATATGGACATCGGAACATTCGCAACGGATGGGGAGAAAACCGGGGTGTCAAAGGTTGATTTTATCATTGGTGGCTGTTGTTACCTGGTGCTGCCGTGTCGATTGAAGCATAACTTGGCTGGCTCCCTGCAACCTGAACGCGCTAGGATGCAACCCGATTCGCGCGCCAGCGCCATCGGCAGATTGTAACCGGCATCAGCCGACATCACCCAGCAGGATTCCGAAACCCATGACTAAACCCGCCGACGGACCCGCCACCGCCCCGATCGATGCCAGTCGCCGCATGGCCGATTCCGCGCCCGACGAGACCGGCGGGCGTTGGAGTCGCGCCTGGATCGCATTGCGCGATCGGCGCGTGGTGACCATGTTATTTCTCGGCTTTTCTGCCGGTATTCCGCTGTTGCTGATTTTTTCGTCTTTGTCATTGTGGCTGCGCGAGGCTGGCATCGAGCGCAACGCGGTGACTTTTTTCAGCTGGGCCGCGCTTGGCTATTCGTTCAAGTTCGTCTGGGCACCGCTTGTGGACCGATTGCCGTTGCCATGGCTGACGAAACGCTATGGGCGCCGTCGTAGTTGGTTATTGCTGGCGCAGATCAGTATCATCACCGCCATCGTGCTGATGGCATCGGTGGACCCGGCATCGGGATCGGACAGCCTGTTGCGCATGGCGCTGGCGGCGGCGATGCTCGGTTTCTCAGCGGCAACTCAGGATATCTGCATCGATGCCTATCGCATCGAGTCCGCTCCACCGCGCATGCAGGCGATGCTGTCGTCAGCCTATATCGCGGGTTATCGCATCGGCATGGTCACCAGCGGCGCCGGGGCCTTGTTTTTGGCCTCTCTGTTCCTGTCGTCGCCGGAGCAGTATTCGTATACCGCCTGGAGCCTGACCTACACTCTGATGGCGGGCACCATGCTGGTGGGCGTGATCACAACGCTGATCGTGCCAGAGCCCGATGTGAAGCGTGATCTTGCCTATCGCTACGCGGGTGCCGACTATGCGCGGCTGGTAGCGGTATTCGCCTGTGCGGCGGCGGCCTTTGCCGGCAGCTTCTTTTTCAGCAGCGTTACCTTCAGTGCTGCCGGCGAGGCGATCGGAGGCGGTGCGTTGACAAGCTTTTTGCTGGAGGCGGTGCATTTTGCATTAGCCATCGCCTGCGCTGTCGCTGTCGGTTGGGCGCTGGTGCTGGCCGGCCTAGTGAACAAGGATATGGCACGCGAGACCTGGGTGGCGCCGGTGCTGGATTTTTTTCGCCGTTACGGTCTCTCGACGGCATGGCTGCTGTTGGCGCTGATCGGATTGTATCGGATATCGGATATCGTGCTTGGCGTGATCGCCAATGTGTTTTATCAGGATCTGGGCTTCTCCAAGCCGCAGATTGCTCAAGCGGTGAATACCTTCGGCGTGGTGGTTAGCATCGCCGGCGGTTTCCTCGGGGGGTTATTGGCAACCCGCTTCGGGGTGATGCGCATTCTGATGTTGGGTGCCGTTTTGTCCGCGGCGACTAATCTATTATTCGTTGTTCTGGCCAATGTCGGGCTTAGCCTGCCGCTGATGTATTTGACGGTGGCGGCTGACAATCTGGCCGCCGGGCTTGCCAGCGCGGCTTTTGTGGCATTTTTGTCCAGCTTGACTAATGTGTCGTTCACGGCCGTACAATATGCCATCTTCAGCTCGCTGATGACCTTGCTGCCAAAGGTGCTTGGAGGTTATTCCGGCAGTATTGTCAATCATCTTGGTTATCCTGGTTTTTTTGTCTTCACCACCCTGATCGGAGTGCCGGTGGTGTTTTTGGTGTGGCTGGCTGGGCGCAAATTGGCCCTGCGCGAGGCCGAAACCCTGGTTTAACGGATTCTGCCAAGGTTCCAGATCATTCGTATGGTTTTGCCGTTAGCATGGGCTTTAGCTGCGCATATTAGCGCGGATAGTGGCCAATAGTGCGTCTTGGCCTTGCTGATACTGTGCTTATTCACCGGTCTTTTTCTCCTTATAACAACAGTTGGGTTTTCGTAAGTGTTCGGACAGCGTAGGCTATAGGGCCTGCGCTCTTCGGCGCAGGGTCGGCAAGCGTCGCCTTGGAGGGCGCGATGTCGGCGTTCATCGATTACCACCCTACCACCCTAACGCCATTTGTCAGGAGTACTATCTGATGTTCCTTGGTTTGATCTTCGCCGTACTTTGCGGCCTCGCTGCAATCGGCTATGGCTTTGTGTCCATCAAGTGGATACTTGGCCAAGCCGAAGGCAATGAACGTATGAAGGAAATCGCTGGTGCGATTCAGGAAGGCGCAACCGCGTATCTGAACCGCCAGTATCTGACCATCACCGCCGTCGGCCTGGTGTTGATGGTCGTGCTCATCTACACCCTCGATTTGGCTACCGGTATCGGTTTCCTGATCGGGGCCGTGCTGTCCGGCGCCGCCGGCTACATCGGAATGAATATTTCGGTGCGCTCCAATCTGCGTACTGCCGAAGCCGCTCACCAGGGCATGAATGCGGCATTGCAAGTGGCGTTCCGCGGCGGTGCGATCACCGGCTTGCTGGTGGTTGGCTTGGCGTTGCTGGGAGTCGCCGGCTATTACATCGTGTTGGTGCCGTCCGATCCATCCGATATCGAGGCGCAGCAGCATGCCCTGCATGCCCTGGTGGGTCTTGCTTTCGGCGGTTCGTTGATCTCGATTTTTGCCCGACTCGGCGGCGGTATCTTTACCAAGGGTGCCGACGTAGGGGCGGATATCGTCGGTAAGGTCGAGGCCGGTATCCCGGAAGATGATCCCCGCAATCCAGCGGTTATCGCCGATAATGTCGGCGACAATGTCGGCGATTGCGCCGGCATGGCTGCCGATCTGTTCGAGACCTATGCGGTCACCGTGGTGGCCACGATGCTGCTTGGTGGCCTGTTACTGGGCGAAAATGCCGGGAATGCCATCGTCTATCCGCTGGTGCTGGGCGGGGTGTCGATCATTGCATCGATTATCGGTACTTACTTCGTCAAGATGAAGGAAGGCGATACCAGTGTTATGGGCGCTTTGTACAAGGGCCTGATCGTAGCCGGCGGCATTGCCTTTGTGTTGTTTATTCCAGTGACCTGGATATTCTTGCCGGAGTCCATGCCGATCACCGGCTCTGACGAAGTTCTAACCCGCCCGGGCCTGCTGGGTGCCGCCAGCATCGGGCTGATTCTGACCGGCCTGATGGTGATCATCACCGAGTATTACACCGGAACCGACTATGCGCCGGTCAAAACCATCGCCAAGGCCTCTACCACGGGTGACGGCACCAATGTCATTGCCGGGCTGGGCGTATCGATGAAGGCGACCGCCGCACCGGTGTTGGCGATCTGTGCCGCTATCTTTGGTTCCTATGAACTGGCTGGCCTGTACGGCATCGCCATTGCCGCTACCTCCATGCTGTCGATGACCGGTATCATCGTTGCGCTGGATGCCTATGGACCCATCACCGATAATGCCGGCGGTATTGCCGAGATGGCTGAGCTGGATGAGAAGATCCGCAATATCACCGATCCGCTGGATGCGGTAGGCAATACCACCAAGGCTGTCACCAAGGGTTATGCCATCGGTTCTGCCGGTTTGGCGGCCTTGGTTCTGTTCGCCGATTTCACCCATGCATTGTCTGCCGAGGGCAGGATGCTGTCGTTCGAACTCAACGACCCGGCGGTATTGATCGGCCTGTTTATCGGCGGCCTGGTGCCCTATCTGTTCGGAGCCTTGGCCATGGAGGCCGTTGGGCGCGCCGCTGGCGGTATTGTTGAAGAGGTTCGCCGCCAGTTCCGTGAAAAACCCGGCATTATGGATTACACCGACAAGCCGGATTACTCCAAGGCCGTGGACATGTTGACCAAGGCCGCCATCAAGGAGATGATCATTCCATCATTACTGCCGGTCATGGCACCCATCGCGGTGGGCTTTGGCATGCAATGGCTGATGGGGGGCGATGCCGGCGCGTTAGCGCTGGGTGGCATGCTGATCGGTACCATCGTCACCGGCATCTTCGTGGCCATCTCGATGACCGCCGGCGGCGGCGCCTGGGACAATGCCAAAAAGTATATTGAGGACGGCAATTTCGGCGGCAAGGGTTCCGATGCACACAAGGCGGCGGTTACCGGCGATACCGTCGGCGATCCCTACAAGGACACCGCTGGCCCGGCCGTGAACCCGCTCATCAAAATCATCAACATCGTTGCGTTGTTGATTGTCCCTCTGTTGTGATGAGCCAGTGATCAGACCAGTGATCAGGGCGCTATGATAAAAACCTTGTGATCAGAGTCTGATCCGGCTGTAATCGACAACCCCGGTTGCGGCATTGAGCCGCATCGCCGGGCGGCGATGCGGTAACACCGCGGCTGGGGTTGCTGCCAACGAATCACGCCACCAAGCCCGCGCAGCGGGCTTTTTCGTTTCCTTGCGATCTCCGCCTTTTCAATCTTCCAATACGAGGAACCGCACCATGGATTTGCGCAATATGCCCCGGGGCGATAATGTCCCTGGCGAAATCAATGTCATTATCGAGATCCCGTCTCATGCTGAGCCGGTCAAGTACGAGATGGACAAGGACACCGGCGCCATGTTCGTCGATCGCTTCATGTCCACGGCCATGCATTACCCGTGCAATTACGGCTATGTGCCGCATACGTTATCGAAGGATGGCGATCCGGTGGATGTGATGGTGGTGACGCCCTATCCGTTGATTCCGGGCTCGGTGATCAAGTGTCGGCCGGTAGGCGTGCTGAAGATGACCGACGAGTCCGGTGACGATGCCAAGATCCTGGCTCTACCCATCGATCAATTGTTCAAGGGCTATCGCAACATCGAGAGCTTCCGCGATCTGCCCGCCCACCTGCTCGATCAGATCGCGCACTTTTTCGAGCATTATAAGGATCTGGACGAAGGCAAATGGGTGCGGGTGGTCGGTTGGGGCGGTCGCGAAGATGCCCGACAGGAGATCATGGACAGCGTTGCAATGTTCGAGAATGCACCGGAAAAACCCAAGTTCTGAAGCGGGTTCGAACGCGCGCGGCAAGCGATACCGTGCTGGTTCGGCGCATGCTGACATGCCTTGGTGCGCGGGCCTTGCAGGTGCTCCCGCGCTGCTGCCTCGAACAGGTCGCTCAAGCTGATTTCACCGTCGGCTGCATTTCCACCGGACAGTTCAGCGAGCGCGCGATCAAACAGAGTTTGTGGGCTTTGTTCAAAACCCGTTCTGCTTGCGTTTCCTTGCCGGCTTCCACGGTCAGTTCGGGGCGGATCAGAATGCGCTTGAAGCGGTAACCGGCCTTGTCTTCTTGCATCAATTCACCCGCTGCGGTGGAGCGGTATGCCTTGACCTCGAGCTTCGACAGCCCAGAGATGACCATCACGTAATTTGCCAGACAGGTCTCGGCGGCTACCACCAGCAGGTGTTCCGGGCTGTAGCGTTCCTGGCTGTGCGGCGAGCCTACCGCAAGCGGTGGTGGTCCTTCGATGATGGTCTCGCCTGCCTCGGCATTTCCGCTCCATGTGTAGGCGGTGTGATATTCCAATGGCAGATCGCTCATGCTGTGCTCCCGGTGGGCTGATTGAGAAAATGGAAGAGTCGGCTCATGCAAAGGTATCCCTGTAAGTTTCGCGCAGGATGTTCTTTTGTACCTTGCCCATGCTGTTGCGTGGCAGTTGGTCGACCATCATCACCCGCTTGGGCTGCTTGAAGCGGGCAAGGCGATCTTGCAGTCCGGCGATCAGCGATGCCTCGCTGATGTCAGCGGTACTGTCCGCGACTACCACCGCGGTCACTGCCTCGCCAAGATCCGGATGCGGCACGCCGATCACCGCGGATTCCTTCACCCCCGGCAAGGCATCGATTTCGGTCTCGATTTCTTTCGGATACAGATTAAAGCCGCCGGAGATGATCAGATCCTTGGCACGACCGACGATGGTCACTCGACCGTCTTCTGCCATGGTCACGATGTCTCCGGTAATGAACCAGCCATCGGGTCGGAATTCCTGCATGGTCTTTTCCGGCATCTGCCAGTAGCCTTTGAATACATTCGGGCCGGTGATTTCAAGCACCCCAGTTTGTCCGGCAGGCAGCACCTTGCCTTGCTCGTCGGCAACCCGCGCGCTAATGCCGGGCAGGGGGAATCCCACCGTGCCGGCGATACGCTTTCCGTCAACCGGGTTCGAGGTGATCATGCCGGCCTCGGTCATGCCGTAGCGCTCGAGAATGCGATGGCCGGATCGCCGCTCGAATTCAGCATGGATCGCCGCGGGCAATGGCGCCGAACCGGAGATGAACAGCCGCATATGGGCACAGAGGTCAGGCTGGAAGTCGCTGTGTTCCAGCAATCTGGTGTAAAAGGTCGGCACGCCCATCATGACCGTTGCCCGGGTCAGGTTGGCGATGACCTGATCGGTATCGAAACGCGGCATAAACAGAACCCGCGATCCACCCAGCAATGCGCAGTGCAGGGCGACGAACAGGCCATGCACATGAAAGATCGGCAATGCATGCAACAGCACGTCATCTTGCTGCCAGTGCCAGTGTTCGAACAGAACCTGGGCATTGGTCGCGAGATTGGCATGGCTGAGCATCGCACCCTTCGAGCGTCCGGTGGTACCCGAGGTATACAGGATCGCGGCCAGGTCATCGCCATCCAGCTCGGCGATCGGTTCATATGCCGGGAGTGCCCGCGCCTGATCGAGCCATTCGCCGCCGCCATCGGCATCCATGCTGAGTACCTTGGGCACCTGACAATCGGCCGCCAGCGCCGCCAGTTCGGCCTGCTTCGCCGATGCGCAGACAAACAGCCTTGGCATGGAGTCGCGCAGGAAATAGCCGACCTCGCTGGCGGTGTAGGCGGTATTCAGTGGAATGAAAATCGCCCCAGCGCGCAGACAGGCCAAATACAGCATCACCGCATGGATGGATTTGTCCACCTGCACCACCACCCGATCAGCTTTCTGGACTCCGAGTTGCCGCAGCAAGGCCACCATCTGTGCGGTCTGCTCGGACACTTCGGCATAATGCAAACGACCTGCGTCGGCAGCGTCCAGGAACAGTGCGTTTGGATCATTGGGAAAACGGTCGCGAAACAGCGCGTAGAGATTGGCATTGCTCATGCTCGTCGAGACCTCGTTATACAGTGAGCGACTTTCGGGAGATAGCATCCCGTTAAAGAAATTGGTAAGCCATGCGTCCAGCAAGGCAGCATAAAAACACCGCAAACAGGCGGCGCAGAAGCTTATCAGGCAGTTTATGCGCGACGGTTGCGCCGATCGGGGCAAATACCAGGCTGGCCGCCACCACACCGCCAAACACCGGCAGGTTGACATAGCCGAAGCTGCCCGAGGGCAAATCGGCTTTGTCTTGGCCACCGAGAATGTAGCCGATTGTCCCACTCACCGCGATCGGCAAGCCAACCGCGGCCGCGGTTGCAATCGCACGCTTGACCGCGACCCCGCAATAGCTGAGCAAGGGTACATTCAAGGCGCCGCCGCCGATACCCATCAGCGCCGAGATGATGCCAACCCCGATCGACAATGCCGCCAGGGCAGGATTTCCGGGTAGTTCACGGTGAGCCGATAGACGCCCGAAGGCCATCTGTATCGACACCAGGAACAAAAAGAGCGTAAAGGCGGCATACAGCGCATTGCCGGGAATGGTGGCCGCGGCCCAGGCGCCAAGTAAGGAGCCGATGAACGCCGCCGGCCCCATAACCGAAAACAGCATCCAGTCCACCGCGCCTTTGCGGTGATGCGTGTAGATGCTGGCGATCGCGGTGACGACGATGGTTGCCAATGAGGTGCCCAGGGCCATCTTGATCGCCAGGCCATGTTCGACGCCCTGCCCCTCGAATAGCCAGAGCACGATCGGCACGATGATCACACCGCCACCAATTCCGAGCAGACCCGCCATGGTACCCGCGATCGCGCCGGACAGCAGCAGCACGGGCAGATCCATCAGGATCTCCCCGCCAGATGTTGGCAAGGCTTCATCGGCTTGGTCACAGGTCAACCATAGGTACTTTCCATAAAGGTCAGAGCCTTTTCCTTGGTCTTGAAGAAGTTGTCCCGGCTCAGCATATCAAAGAACTTGCCGCGCGCCAGGGATTGATAGATCTGAGACTTGAGGCTGGAGAAATAAATTTCGACGCCGCTTTCGCGGAAGTTATCGATCACATCACGCAGGCGCTCCTCGCCGGTCACGTCGATGTCGTTGATGCCGCTGCCAATGACCAACACCGCCTTGGCCTGTGGATTCTGTGCCCGCGCTTCCAGCAGTACGTCTTCAAAACGCGAGGCATTGACAAAATTCAATGAGCCATCGAAGCGCACGGCGATGAAGTTCTTTCCAAGCGGTTGCAATCCGCTGCTGCTGATGCCGACCAAGGTGCCATCGGGCTCGCGGCCGATAATGTCCGTGCGCGGTGCCATGGTGCGCACCAGGAACAGCACGATAGCGAGTCCGGCGCCGAGCAGAATGCCATTGGCCAGTTGTGGCGCCATCGCCAGGGTTGCGATGAAGGTGATGATGCCGACGATGGCCTCCTGGCGTTCGATATACCAGGCGCGGATCAGAGCACGCACATTGATCAGCCCAAACACCGCCATCATCACGATCACCGCTAGCACCGCCTGCGGCAGGTGATAAAGCAGCGGGGTGAGATAAAGCAAGACCAATACCACCGCGACCGCGCTGATGATCGCGAACAATCCGGTCTTGGCGCCACTCTTGGCTGCCACCGCAGAGCGCGAGAACGAACCGCTGACCGTGTAGGAGCTGAAAAAGCTGCCGACCATGTTCGCAAGTCCCTGGCCGACCAATTCCTTGCTGGTGTCGACCCGCTCGCGGGTCTGCGCCGCGATCGCCTTGGAGATCGACGTTGCCTCCATGAAACCGATCAGTGCCATGACCAGGGCCGAGGGCAGCATCACCCAGAACATGCCCATGTCCAGGTGCGGCACGTTCAGGCTCGGCAAGCCTGCGGGGATTTCGCCAACCACTGCTCCGCCGCCCATCAAGGTCAGGGTTTCGCCCTGCACCTTGGCGATACGCCAGTTACGGCCATCTGTCGCCAACTCCTCGGGCGTTGCGCCCTTGCGGAAAAACAAGTCCTCACCGTCCGCGGTGACAACATGCTCAAAACGCAAATTATGCAATGACACCTGACGCTCATTGTTAGCCAACTTGCGCTGCGCCATCTCGCGATTTAGCACACGCAGGTCGGCCTCCAGCAAGGCCTGCTCGGAAAAGCGAGCCTCATCCTTGGCGGCAGCCACGGCACGGATTTCCTGATTGATGCGCGCCGTTGTGTTGGCCAGCGAATCGATCGCGCGTGCGGTGGAGGCATAGTCTTTCGCCAAGACCCTCGCCTCGGCATCCTGGATGCTGTCGACATTGACGGTCTGATTGCGCTCGAAACTGATCGCCCAGCTGACGGCCGTGGTCACTACCACCGCTAGCAATACACCAGGCAGTTTCGGTGCGAAGCGTTTAGTGCCAAAAATGATGGCGAAGGTGGCAAGGGCAAACAATAAAGTCGGGATGTGTGCGTGTTGCAGCTGTGCAAATACAGTCCATAGATCTCGGGCTGGACAGGAAATTGACCAAAATGCCCATGCGCAGCAGCCCAAGCACCAGGCGCAACACACCCACCATCAATGCCAACATGACCGACAGGTTGATAAAGGCCTCGCTGCCCAACGGAGCCAGCGGCAATACCGCCGCCGCCGACATCAATGACAACATCGCCACCGGACCGGTGTGCAACTGTGGCAGGGAGCCCCAGAGCGAGGCCACGATCACCGGCAGAAAAGATGCATATAGGCCATACACCACCGGCAATCCAGCGAGCTGGGCATAGGCCATACTCTGGGGGATGAGCACCAATGCCACGGTGATACCGGCGATCAGATCTGCCCGCAGCGTGGCGCCGCTCATCGGGAACCAGCGAACAAAAGGAAACAGGTTAGTTAACAGCGCAGGGTACATCGGATTCTGGCAATTTGAGTTTGGACTGAGTGAAAAGCCATACAGTTTACCTGATAAAAGCCATTTATCCGATAGGCGTATTCAGCTAGGTGTATCCAGCTTTTGAATCGAAGATCGTTTCTGCTGAAGACAAGCGGCTGGTAAAGAAACGCCGATCACGACCCCATATAACCCATATGAATGGCGACCTCCCAAGCACCAACGACCTACCTTCGCTGCTCGGCAAGGCAATGCTGATCGCAGCCTGGATCGTAGGTCTTGCATTGCTGGTGCTGTTCTTCAGCAACTTGTTGGAACATCAGCGTAATCCAAATCCAAATCCGGCTTTGGAAATCAATGCTGCTGGTCTGCCGCAAGTCGTGTTGCAACAAAACCGCATGGGCCATTATGTGGCACGCGGCAGTATCAACGGCAAAGCCGTGACTTTTTTGCTGGATACCGGCGCCACATCCGTGGCCTTGCCGTTACAGCTCGCCCGTCGGTTGGATTTACCCATGCGTCCCGGTGGCATCAGCAAGACTGCCAATGGTCTCGTCCAAACCTGGTCCACGCGACTGGACAACGTCGATCTGGGCGGTCTCAGCGCAACAAACGTGCGTGCGGCAGTCATGCCGAACATGCCCGGCGACGAGGTATTGTTAGGAATGAGTTACCTGAAACGTTTCGAGATGATTCAGCGTGGGGATACGCTGACGTTGCGGGTTTACCGGTAAGGTAAAAATCGCTAGGGCAACATCTGATTGAACGATCTGATTTCACATCATGACAATGATCATTCTCGAGCTTTCATGATCGTTGGCGCAATGTGCGAGCGGTAATGCGTTGCCGTACATCGCCCAGTCGAAAAAGTCATCACAGCCTTGTCATGCGCTACCTTACCCTGGTTGCTACCTTCAAAGTAAGGATTCACCGCAGAGACGCCCGCTTGCGGGCGACATGGCAGGAAATGCCGGCGGATCGGATGCGAACGCCACGCCTTTCCTGGGTGAAAGGTTGTAGGTAGGCTGTCGAAATGTCCTGAGTTTTGATGCCAAACCGATTCCGGGTCTTGGATTGCTTCATCGAACGCACTGGGGAAGCCGAATCGGTGTCGGGGTCGCTATCGGAATCGAATTCGCTCATCGATCAAAGCAGCCAGCTCGATACCAATTCCTAATTCCGACCTCGACACCGACTAAGCATCTAAGAACCGGGAAGCGCTTGTTTTAGTGA
>AVFP01000122.1_pt1 | contig 14672 bp, 15 predicted proteins | sample 79721 | NCBI WGS metagenome assembly AVFP01 (sample SAMN02303578;SAMN02303577;SAMN02303577;SAMN02303578, study PRJNA214436) | microbial mat metagenome | isolation source: pink berry consortia of the Sippewissett | place: USA: Sippewissett Marsh, Cape Cod, MA | reverse complement strand
AGATGGACTGTCGACACCACTTCGTGGATAGAACAAATAGTGGACGTTGATGCCCTCATCGGCATAGCCATCGATTTGTTGATGCAACTTGCGACAATAGCCGCAGTCGATGTCAGTGAAAACCGTGACGGTGTGTTTGCCGTTTGGCGCATCGAATACAACCATGTTGTCTTCGCCGATGCTGTTAACAGCGCGCGAACGTGCTTCTGAGCGTGCGGCCTTGGAAATATCTTTGCGGGTATTGAGGTCGACGATGGCACCATCGATCAGGTACCGCCCGTCCTCGGTCACAAACATCACCTGCGGGCCGATCTCCACTTGGTAGAGACCTTCTATCGCGGTTGGCTGTACGCTGGTGGGTTTGTATTCCGGCAATACCTTTGCCAGCGCCGCTCGGATGTCGGCCGCTGCATCCGCCATCGCAGGGCCGCTGGACAGCGCAATGACGGCGCCAGCGGCTGCCAGGATGCCAAACAATTTAGTCATATGAACTTCCCCAGGATCAATCTCGAAAATTTTGGAATTGAAGCGGCCGCTCCCAGTCGCTCGACTTCAGGTGTGCAATGGCCTGCTGCAGATCGTCGCGCTTCTTGCCGGTGATGCGCAGCTGATCGCCTTGGATCTGGGACTGCACCTTCAGCTTGGATGCCTTCAGCGACTTGATCATGCGTTTGGCCGTGTCGCTGTCGATACCCTGTTTCAGGCCGATGCGTTGGCTCGCCGCATTCAGGGTGGTGACAGGCTCATCAGGATCTAAAGCGGCAAGATCGATGCCTCGCTTGACCAGCTTTTGGCGCAAAATATCCATCATCTGCTGAAGCTGGAACTCCTGCTCCGCCCGCAACAGGATGTCTGCGCTGGCGAGTTCAAAACTCGCGTCCACGCCCTTGAAATCGAACCTGGTTCCGATTTCGCGGTTGGCTTGATCCACCGCATTTCGAACTTCTTGCATGTCGCTTTCAGAGACGACATCAAACGAGGGCATCGAGGTCTCCGTTACTGCTTGTCTGATCAACAAAGAACTGCACGATAGTATAACCATGCGTGAAAATCTACACTGCGATGCGTTTGGCGCGGCCGCACCTGATTCCTGACGCCCATACATCCGGGACATAGAAGCCCCGCATGGGACATCGCTTCATGCCCGCGGGTGATGGCGCGCATGCAATTGCTTCAGCCGCTCCCGCGCCACGTGGGTATAGATCTGAGTGGTGGACAAATCGCTGTGGCCGAGCAGCATTTGTACCACACGCAGATCGGCACCGTGATTCAGGAGATGGGTCGCAAATGCATGCCTCAGGGTGTGCGGCGACAAGGGCTTGCTGATGCCTGCCTCCAGCGCGTAGCGTTTGATCAACTGCCAGAATGCCTGGCGCGTCATGCAATCGCTGCGCGCGGTTGGAACAAAAAGCGGCTGCTGCGCACACCCAGTATGACGGCCCTGGGGCCATTGCTGTATTCCGCCAGCCAAGCGGTTGCCTCCTCACCTAACGGAACCAAACGCTCCTTACCGCCCTTGCCGCTGATACGCACAATACCCTGGTTCAGGCTCACCGCCTGCGGTCGCAATGTGACCAATTCGGTCACTCGCAAACCGCTTGCATACAGGAGTTCAAGCATGGTGCGATCACGATGGCCGCGAGCATCATCGGTGTCCGGCGCATTCAGCAGTGCGTCAACCTCGGTCTCAGTCAGCGTTTTCGGAAGTGGCCGGCCCAGCTTGGGAGGATCGATACGGCTGCTCGGGTCTTCGCTGATGCTGCCTTGGCGTAACAGATGTCGGTAAAACTGCCGCAAGCAGGACAGCATGCGGGCCGAGGATCTCGGCTTGCGTCCGCTGCGGGCGAGCAGCGCCAGGTAGTCCAACAAATCGCTGCGCTGGGCTTCACCGAGTCGGCGTCCACGCTCTGCGAAGAGCCAATGCATAAACGATCTCAGGTCCGAGCGATAGGCGGATAGGGTATTCTGACTCAAACCACGTTCTAACCAGAGCGCATTGGTAAAGACATCGATCATGGCGTTGTCGGACTCCTGATTCACATGACCACTCCTGCGCCTTCATGTGTCAGCAGCCGGCGTTTAAAGGCGAGCAGACGCCCCCGGAAGCACCGCTGAAACCGCCAAGTCCATGCACTGCCACGACCCGATGGCATGGCACCAGCAGTGGATAAGGGTTGGCCCGACAGGCACCGCCGACAGCCCGGGGCGAAGTACCCAGCTCGCTTGCAAGTTCTGCGTAGGTGCGGGTATAGCCCGCCGGGATGGTCGCAATCAGACGCCATACCCGGCGCTGGAAATCGGTACCAGCGGGCGCCATCGGCAAACAGAAACGGAAGTCTGGTTGGCGACAATAGGCATGGATTTGCTGCAGCAGCCAGTCCGGCGCGGATCGGGCCGCCAGCCTGGCTGAAGCGTAGGTTGCAAGGGGATGCCATGCCGGGTGGTGGGTGCGATTGGGTGCTGAGTCGGACTGGGGATCGATTTGAGGGTCCAATTCAATCGCCGTCACCTGATTGGCGTGCCAGCAAAGGCCAATCCGACCCAGCTTTGTATTGATAATGCTCCTTCCGGCTTCGGTCAGGTCTATCCAACTTGTGGTCACCATGGGCATCTCCGGTACGGACCATGAGTGGAAAAATAAAATCTTGCTGCTCGGACTTCGTTGTGTGCTGCTGTGCAGTATATACTGCGGTCTCCCGCGAGCAGCCGCGAGACAGCCAATGCCACTCACCGATGATCGACAACGCCCCTTCTGGCAAAGCGTATCCCTGGCGCAGATGTCTGACCAGCAATGGGAGGCGCTTTGTGACGGCTGCGGTAAATGCTGCCTGAATAAATATCAGGATGAGGACAGCGGACTCATGCATTACACAAGCGTTGCCTGCCGTCTGCTCGATCAAGATCGTCATTGCTGTGCCGATTATGCGAATCGCCTGGAACGCGTTACCGATTGTATCCGCTTGTCCCCGAGCAACCTGCGCGAGCCCACCTGGCTGCCGGAGACCTGCGCCTACCGGCGGCTTGCCGAGGGCCGCCCACTGCCGAGCTGGCATCCGCTGTTGACCGGAGACCCTAGTAGCGTCCAGCGGGCCGGCCACAGCGTTCACGGTCGCGTGCACAGCGAGAGCGACATTGAAGATCCGCTGCTTTATTTGATCGATTGGGTCCGCTGAACGTTTGTTCAGCAGAAACAACTGTTCGGCAGAGACAGCCATAACAACTTGCAGAACCAAATTCCCTGCTTCCATGCCTTCCAGACGATTGATCCTCGCATCCACCTCGCCATTCCGGCGCGAACTACTCCAGCGCCTGGGCCTTGCATTCGGTGTGGCATCACCGAATGTCGAGGAACAACCATTCGCCGCAGAGTCGGCTCAGGCATTGGTCCTACGACTCGCCGAAGCCAAGGCGCGCGCAGTCGCAGCGGATTACCCCGACGCCCTGATCATCGGCTCTGATCAGGTCGCAAGCATTGGCGGTAGTCTACTCGGTAAGCCCGGTAATCGCGAATGTGCGATTCGGCAATTGGAGCAGTCCTCTGGGCGAACCGTACTGTTTCGCACCGGTCTGTGTCTGCTTGATGCGGCCAGCGATCGGATGCAAATCCATTGCGAGCCTTACAAGGTACATTTCCGAACGTTGACCCGTCAGCAGATCGAAGCTTATGTCGATCGCGAACAACCCTTCGGCTGTGCCGGCAGTTTTCAATCCGAGGGTCTTGGCATCACGCTGTTCAAAAGGCTCGAGGGAGATGATCCGAATGCGCTCATCGGATTACCATTGATTCGATTGATCGATATGTTGGCCAGTCTGGGGATCGACGTATTGACGGATTAGGCGATTGCCGGAGAAAACCTACCAACTGGCGTCGGATTCTCGTTCGCCTTCGCGCAGTGGGAGTCCGCCCATGGTCGCTCTATGGGTAGGTTGCCGCGCCGTCGAGGCCGGGCGAGAAGATATGCCAGGTGGTCTATTCCTCGACAGAAATCGCCTTAATACCGGCCTTAGTATCGGCCTTAGTATCGGCCTTAGTATCGGCCTTAGTATCGGCCTTAGTATCGGATGGTGCCATGCATGCCGACCAATTGCGTCAGAGCGGCAGCCAACGAAGCACCGATCCGGTCGCTGATGCGCTCGAGCAGATCCTGCTTCTGGCTGTAGATGACGATGTCCTCGGCACCAATGACCTCGCGAGCCACAAAACTGCTGCTGCCGATGTCATCGCTGAGACCAAGCTCGACACTCTGCTCGCCGGTCCAGAACAGGCCGCTGAACAGCTCGTCTCCGCCTTTCAGGCGTTCCCCGCGCCCGTCTTTGACGGCGGTAATGAATTGTTCATGTAGGTCGTCGAGCAATCCCTGTAAAAAAACTTTGTCGAACTCCCTCTGCGGCGAGAAAGGATCAAGGATGGCCTTGTGCTCACCGGCGGTCAGCAATCGGCGCTGGATTCCCAGATCTTCCATCGCTCGCTGAAAGCCGAAGCTGTCGAGTCGTACACCGATGGAACCGATCAATGTCGCCTTGTTGACATAAATCTTGTCGGTGGCAGCAGCGATATAGTAGGCGCCCGATGCACAGATGTCGCTGGCTACAGCATAGATTGGCTTGTCGGGATATTTTTCCCGGAGTCGGTGGATCTCGTCGCTGACATAACCGGACTGCACCGGGCTGCCGCCAGGGCTGTTGATGCGTAAAATAACGCCCTCGGACTGGTCTGCCTCGAATGCTTTTCGCAATCCACCGACAAGCTGATCAGCGCTTGCATCGGCGCCTGGGGCGATGGCGCCCTCCAACTCGACCAATGCGGTATGTTTGCCGCCGCTACCGATCGAATCGCTCAAGCCGCCTATGAAGTAGACGCCGGCCAGCAGGAGTAAATACAACAGGATACCGACCTTGAAGATGATCCCCCAGCGCCGGCTCCGCCGTTGCTCGCGCAAAAATTCGACGGCCATCTTGTTGATTAAAGCTCGCTCCCAGCCGGGGTCATCGACGGCGGGCATGTCGCTCTCGGGCTGCGCCCAGAATTTGAGATTCATAGTAGAGACTGTTCCAACTGGACAGTGAATAGAGAATACGGTGATGGTGCCGTGGGTTATCGAACCGATAGCTCATGGGACCACAAGGCCATTGGGTTGGATCGGCGATCGGAAGGCATCAACCAGTCGTCTGCTCGGCGAGCCAATCCGGCAACGCGTGAACGCCCCCTAAACAAATCAGGGGATTCAATGCCAGCAAGCGCTCCGACTCGTGAGCCCCGCAGCTGACCGCAACGGCATCGACTCCCGCATTGCCAGCCATCTGCAGATCGTATTCGGTATCTCCGATCATTAGACTGTGCGCGGCACTGACTCCAAGTTCATCCATTAATTCTGTGAGCATTTGCGGATGAGGTTTGGACGGCGCATCATCCGCACAGCGCGTTGCATGGAAGCATTGCTCAAGACCACTTGCCGGCAGTTCTGCATGCAGGCCTCGCCGGCTCTTGCCGGTGGCAATTGCCATCAGATATCCATCGGCGTGCAGCCCGGCAACGACATCGGCTACGCCTGCGAACAGCGGTGTCGGCGTATCGTTTGCTTCCAGATAGTGATGCCGGTAGCGTTGCATCAGGGTTTTGCGCACGTCTACCGACGTGTACGGGGACAAACGTAACAGGGCCTGTTCAAGGCCGAGGCCGATGACATCACGGCATTGTTTCACTGTCGGTGCTTCAACACCGACGTCATTAAAAGCAGCGCTGAGACTGGCGATGATTCTGGCAGCGGAATCCACCAAGGTTCCATCCCAATCGAACACGAGCAGTTGGTACTTCATCAGGTATCCTCAAGCCGACGGAGAAAGGCCATGAGACTCGGTGGTAACGGTGCTTCCACACAGATTTCAGCCATGCCTTCGCGAGGCGAAAAAGTAAGAGCAATCGCGTGTAAAAACAAGCGCTTTAAACCTAGCTTCCGAAACCCCTGATTGGCCGCCAGATCGCCATACTTATCGTCGCCAGCGACTGGTGCGCCCAAACTCGCGGCATGCACGCGGATTTGATGTGTACGACCGCTGTAGAGTTTTACGTCTGCCAGCGTCGCGTTGGAATAACGGGCGACCTGGCGAAAAAAAGTACGTGCGGGCTTGCCATCAGTTCGATCTATCTGCACCATGCGTTCGCCGCCACGCAACTGATTCTTTCGCAATGGCAAATCGACCTGTATCACGCGCTGTGGCAAAGCACCGGCCAGCAGCGTCTGATAACGCTTGTCGATCATGCCGTCTCGCATCTGTTGATGCAGTGAGCGTAATGCAGCGCGCCGCTTACTGATCAGCAGGCATCCGGAAGTATCGCGGTCCAGCCGGTGGACTAATTCCAGCTCGCCGTCGGGTCGGCTGGCGCGTAGAACCTCAATGATGCCAGCGCTGATGCCGCTGCCGCCATGCACGGCGATCCCGGACGGTTTGTTCAGCACCAATAAGCGCTCATCCTCGTATAAAATTGCCTCGGACAGATCGCGGAGCATGCCGATGGGCGGCGGCGCGGGCGCTGCCTCCTCGCCGCGGCGCACCGGCGGCAGACGCACGAGATCGCCCTCCGAGAGCCGGTGGGCTGGCTTCACACGGCCTTTGTTGACGCGCACCTCACCACGTCGCAGCAACTTATAGATCAAACTCCTTGGTACGCCCTTGAGATGCGTGATCAGGAAATTATCGATGCGCTGCCCGGCCAATGAAGCCGGGATCGCTACGATCTCGACCTTGCTCCCGAATCCGACTGTCGATGCATCACTGCCACGGTTGTTTGTCTCCATACTCAATTGCTGGGACCAGTAAACCTTGTTAACATCCGAGCCTTACGCTGCGTTGTCGCGGTAACGAATGACCGCGGAGACATGATATGTGTGCCGATAGAAGTGGATCCAGTCAAGCAGAACCTGTTAAGACGGACCCAGTAATACGAATCCAAATTAGGATAGACCCAGCAGCATAGACCCAGCAAGACGCATCGGATACGGCTGACTGAGTGGAACAGGCCTACCAGAATACGTGTGGAGTAATGAACTTGGTCGAGTGCGCCGATGTGCGCAGACCAACCCGCATTGCAGCCCATCCAGGGATCTCTGCCTAACCGCTCCGCGGACATTGCCGGAATCGATGATAAAGTTCAGACAATCGCACACCTCCCGAATCTCCGATGCGACAAGACGCCTGCCCGACGTCCGGCATTCTACATGCTTATGGCGAGTGTGAACCAATCGTTGCCCTGTTGCACCGAGAGGATTCAGAGCCGCCCGGACATCCAGCCTCATTGCTGGATGCAGTCAATGATTTTACTTGATCGGCGACCTGGTCGCCGGTCTGACTTACGCACGCTCCGCTCCTGTGCCAACCTCAGGCGGACGTGCATTTTGAATACTGGCGCGTGCTCGACAGATGCCTGGACCCGAAGAGCCGACCATCCATGTGGGAATCGGCGACGATCTGCTGATCCATGCGGTGCCCGGCGAGCGCGGCGGCAAACAAAGCCGACCGCATGCATGCGCGACCCAAGGCCACCATAACGCGGGCCGGCGGGCCGGCGGGCCAGGGGATCTGCGCCACGCGCCATCCTACGAGACACGGTTTTTTATGAAAAGAATGCTGATCAACGCAACCCAGCCTGAAGAGCTGCGGGTTGCGATCGTCGACGGACAACAATTGTTCAATCTGGATATCGAAAGTCCGGGCCGAGAGCAAAAAAAGGCGAATATTTACAAGGGCCTGATTACGCGTGTCGAACCCAGCCTAGAAGCAGCCTTCATCGACTACGGCGCCGATCGCCATGGTTTCCTGCCGCTGAAGGAAATCTCCCGCGGTTACTTTCGCCAGGAGATCAAACCAGGCTCTAAAATCAACATCAGAGAATTGATGAAAGAAGGCCAGCAGGTGATGGTGCAGATCGATAAGGAGGAACGCGGCACCAAGGGTGCAGCCTTGACCACCTTCATTTCTCTTGCCGGTCGCTATTTGGTGTTGATGCCTAACAACCCGCGCGCTGGCGGTGTGTCTCGACGCATTGAGGGCGCTGACCGCGCCGATCTGCGCGAGGCTCTGAGCCAGCTCGGCATTCCAGAGGATATGGGGCTGATCGTGCGCACTGCCGGCGTCGGCAAGAATGCCGAGGAACTGCAATGGGATCTGGACTATCTGCTGCAGCTCTGGGACGCCATCAAAGCCTCTGCCGAAGAACGCAAAGCGCCCTTTCTGATCTATCAAGAAAGCGACATCATCATCCGCTCCATGCGCGATCATCTGCGCGCGGACATCGGCGAGATCGTCATCGACAGCCAGGAGATGTATCGGCGCGCCGAGGAGTTTGTGCGCCAGGTCATGCCGAGCAACCTGAAAAAATTGCGCCTTTATCAGGACGAAGTACCACTTTTTACGCGTTATCAGATCGAGAGCCAGATTGAATCGGCATTTCAACGCGAGGTGCGTCTACCTTCCGGCGGCTCGCTGGTCATCGATCATACCGAAGCATTGACCTCCATCGACATCAATTCAGCACGCGCCACCAAGGGTGCCGACATCGAGGAGACCGCACTCAATACCAACCTCGAGGCGGCCGATGAACTCGCGCGCCAATTGCGCCTGCGCGACCTCGGTGGTCTGTTCGTCATCGACTTCATCGACATGACGCCAGCAAAAAACCAACGCGAAGTGGAAAATCGGCTGCGCGACGCACTGAAACAGGATCGTGCTCGGGTACAGATTGCACGCATCTCGCGTTTTGGCCTGTTGGAAATGTCGCGTCAACGTCTGCGGCCATCGCTGGGCGACTCCAGCCAAATTGTCTGTCCACGCTGTAAGGGACAAGGCAGCATCCGTAGCGTCGAATCACTGGCGCTGTCGGTGTTGCGTATCCTGGAAGAAGATGCGATGAAAGACAGCAGCGTGCGCCTGATCGCGCAACTGCCAGTCGAAGTGGCAACCTTCCTGCTCAACGAAAAGCGCGCTGCTGTTATGGAAATCGAACAGCGGCATCGCGTCGAGGTGATTCTGCTGCCGAACAAGCACATGGAGACCCCGGAGTACAGTATCGAGCGTATCCGCTTACAGGAAGCCGACCGCCTCGCGGATGAAGAACCGAGCTACATGCAAACGATGCAGCCGGATGCAGACCCGGACCCTTTTGCCCGTGATCAAGCGCCGACACGCCCCGAGATGCCGGCGGTCAAGAGCGTGACGCCGAGCGCACCAGCGCCAAGCCGTCACGAGCCCGAGCATGCACGCGGTCGACAGGCTGGATCGCCGAATGCCAGCGAACAGGGCAAGCGCAACGAGAGCATGCTCAAACGGATCTGGACCACGTTGTTTGCCTCCGAGGACGACCTGTCGGGACAGCAAGCGCCAGCAGACGAATACGGCGCTCAAACTGACACAAACGCGGACAGCACGCAACAACATTCAGGTGCACAGGGCCGCCAACACCGGCCAGGCTGGCAAGAACCCGACGATCAAGAGCCCCGCAATCAGCCTCAGCAGCGCTCCCGCGCCCGCAGTGGTAATGATGCCAGTGGCGATGCTTCGCTCAACCAGCAGGGTGAAGGCGGCAGGCAAGCCCGTTCCAACCGCAGAGCGCAGCAACCCGAAGACGGCCAGCGTAATGTCCGCAAAGGTGGTCGCGGCCGAGGTCGCCGCGGCAATGCAGATGCCCAAACCCGCTCCGATACGCCTGAAGAGATCCAGACTTCCGCGCAACAACGCGGCCGGATCGCAAAGGCTGCATCTGAGCAAGCACTGGACGATACGACCTTAAGCGGAGAGCAGGAAACAAATGGCTCCGACAGCGCTGCGCTGATGCTGGATCAGAAACAACCAGAGGTGATGGAGCCAAACGCCGTCAGCGATGATCAAACCTCTTCGAATGCGCCATTATCGGGTCGTCGACGCACGAGCCGATCCAACCAGGAAGGGCCGAAACAGGCTGAAGCGACGACAGCGTCCGGTGCAGAAGTATCGACGCAGGGCTCGACGCGGGAACCACCGGCGACGACCGGCAATAGCCAAGGCGTGGCGGTGGCGGCGAATGGCGAATCTCATGGCAATGATGACAGCGACGCTGCACCCAATCGCCCGCGATCAAGCCGCCGCCGTCGCGGCGGTCGCCGCCGCCGGGGTAGCGGCAGCAGCCAACAGTCCGCGGAACATGGCAATCAGGAAGTCGCAACCCAAGGAGAACATGGCGTGCAGGCAACACATTCCGGAGACAAGAAAACGCCCAGTACGCACGAACCAGCCAAAGACCCAGAACCTATCCAGCAGGCCGTGGAGCAGATCTCCCCGGCAGCAGGCAATGGCATGGCCGAAGCAAACCAACCTGCGAGCAAACCCGGCGCAGAACCGGCAGTGGAGAGGCTGCTGCCAGCGCATGCTGCCCAGACCGAGCAACAGCCGATGGATGCACAGGCGCCGCCCGAGGCCGAGCACGGCGAGCATCATCAGACGCCGCTACCTGCCTCTGCGGCAGAACATTCAGCACCTAGCAGTTCATCCACCGACCAAAGTCTGGAGCAGGAATCGCAACCGCAGCCCCACACATATGCAGCGTCGGCCGCATTGCCTGAGACGCAGCAAGAACAAGTACAGTCAACGCCAGAAACACGCCCGAAAACCGGCATTGCCGAACCTGCTAGCATTGCCAAACCGGAGCACTTCGCCAAACCGCAAAGCGTTGTGGATCAAGCCTCTGATGGGACCCCTGATCAGATCTCAGCAACATCCACCCAGGACGCGCCAACACCGCTTCAGGAATCGGTTCCCGAGCATGCGCATTTCGGATTCGACTTAACGACACCAAAAGCGACCCAACCGCCACCGGACAACATGAAATCGACCACGCCAACCAGCGAACAACCATCCACCACCGATACAGCGAGCGAGCCGCAGCCGACAACCGACCCACAAAGGCCCGGAAAGATCGACAGCGAGTCTGCAAACGGCTAAGGCGATTGCCGCAGAGAAACAGACCAATTGGCGCCGGATTCTCGTTCGTCTTCGCGCAGCAGCAACGTCGATGTCGGACGAGAAGACAAGCCAGGTGGTCTATTTCTCGACAGCATTCGCCTAGCGCAATCGTTGTGCACCGACGACCTGCCAGATGACGCTGGTGCTCCGCTGCGGAGGTCGCGAGACCGTTTGCAGTCGTCAGAAACGGTAGCGGGACATCCGCACCGCTGCACTCGATTGTAGCTTTCCCTCGAGAGAAGGGCGTAAAGAATCAGTCAGTGAGGTCTATTAAGAGTCGATGGACATCGCCTGAGACAACGACCCCGCCAAGTAGGATTGCCGGCGCGGACTGCCAAGCAGCCAGGCGGCGACTGGCATCGTTGGAACACACCAAGGTCATGTCTACGAATGCCGACCGCCGGACTTCGGTTTACGGCGACACTGAGGTACCATGCCCCGGATGGTGTCTCGGGTGACGGACCACCGGCCGACGTCTCCCGAACGATCTCCCCGCTCAACCAAAGCCAACGCGGAAGCCGATGTTTGACCTCTTCCCGATCAGCATTAAGCGCCTTGCCCAAATGGCGTTTACCGCCCTGACCCAGTCGCCGGATGGCGTTGCACCCGTACGCATGCGGCGGGTGCTGGTGATGCTTGGCTTCCTGCCTTTGTTCGCAATGGTTCAGGGCATCCATTGGCTTGGTTTCTTGCTCGACGACCTGCTTTTCAGGGGTTGGCGCCGAGTCGAAATTCGAGAGCCGTTATTCGTGCTTGGCGTACCACGCAGTGGAACCACTAGGTTGCATGAAATCCTGGCCAAAGACCAACAATACACTACCTTCTCGGCCTGGGAATGTCTGTTCGCTCTCTCCGTCAGCGAGCGTCGTTTCTGGTTGGCTTTGGCGCGCATCGACGCGCTCATCGGTGCTCCTGGCGCCAGATTGATGCGTTGGATTGAACGTCGCGCGTTTGCATCCCTGGAGGATGTCCACGCCATGAGCCTGACAACGCCGGAAGAGGACTACTTCGCCCTGATGCCGATCTTGTCCTGCTTTATTCTCGCGCTGCCCTTCCCCAACACAGACTATCTCTGGCGCATCGGTCGTTTCGACCAGGAATTATCGGCAGCCGAGCGCCGACGCATTCTGGATTTCTACCAGGGATGCCTGAAAAAACATCTTTATGTGCATGGCGAGCAGAAAAGGCTGCTCTCGAAAAACGCCGCGTTTGCGCCCTTGGCCGGCAGTCTGGCGCAGCGCTTTCCCGATGCCCGCTTTCTGGTTTGCCTACGCGACCCTATGCAAACCCTGCCCTCGCAACTGAGCTCCATTGCATCCGGATTGGATTTTTTCGGCATACCCTCGGATAACCCGATCATCCAAGATCGTCTATTGGACCAACTTGCATTTTATTATCGCAACCTGGACGCCCTCGCTCACACCCAGCCCGCGGATCGCTGCGTCATCGTTACCCTCCCGCAACTCAAAAATGAACTGGCAACGACGCTGATAGCCACTTATCGACGCTTCGGATCAGAGCTGACCGAGTCCTTCCTGCAAACGCTCGAACAAGAGACGACAGCTGCTCGCAACTATCGCAGCCAGCACCAGTATTCGCTGGAACAGTTCGGTCTGAATCCAGAGCAAATCGAAACGCGCTTCGCCGAAACCTACAGACGTTCCTGCCTGGCAAAAACCGCACTGCCCCATGCAAAGGATGTCATGTCATGCTGAATTCCCCGCCCCCACGGCAAGGTCATGACGACACAGCGGGATTTACCTCAGGATCGCCTCTGGATGCATCCAAGCTGCGTGTCGCCATCGTTTCCGATGCCGCACCCGAGCGCAATGGCGTCGGCGCCTACTATCGAGATCTCGCAGAACACCTAAAAGCGCTCGGCGGCCGGGTCGACCTGATCTCGCCGCGCTATCGGGCTGGCAAGTGGTATGGCGGTCTTGCCTTGCCTTTGCCTGGAGATCCGACGCAAAAATGTCTGCTGCCGTCACTGTCTCTGATTGCCCGTCGCTTCGCAAGACTCTCCCCGAACACGGTGATCGTGCCCACACCCGGCCCGTTCGGCATGCTTGGCATGCACCTGGCGCGACGCCACGGCGCACGCCTGGTGATCGGCTTTCACACCCATTTCGAACGCCTCGCGGCGCTGAACGAGGACTGGCGTCTGCGCGGTTTTGTTGCGCAAACCTACCTTAATGCCTGTAATCGGAAGCTGTTTCACGAAAGCGATCTGGTGCTCGCCAACTCCGAGCAAATGGTCGCTATTGCCCGCACCATTGGAGCCGCCAATGTCGGCCTGATGGGAACCTCGATCCCACGCGATTTTCTAGCACAACCGGTAACTCCTCTAGGAGCCTCCGTCAAACGTGTCTTGTTTGCCGGCCGACTGGCGCCGGAGAAAAACCTGGGCGCCGTGGTTGAAGCCGCTGAGGCTCTACCTGAAATGCACTTTCTGGTCGCTGGTGACGGACCGTTGCGTGACTGGTTGACCGCCAAGGCCGAACATTTGGCGAATCTGCAATACATCGGGTGGGTCAAGCGACCGCGCATCTTACCGCTGATCGACAGCGTCGACGCGCTGGTGCTGCCGTCCACGATCGAATCCTTCGGCACCATTGCCCTGGAGGCGATGGCTCGGGGACGTCTGGTGGTGGTCTCCTCGCAATGTGGCATCCTGAGTTGGAACCTGCTCAAGCGCGGCCTGTTTCAGATGCGCGAAGACGAGAACCTATCCGATGCCCTGCGACGACTGCTTGCCCTCGACAAAGCCATTCTCGAGCGCAAGGTCAGTATTGCCCGCGACGCAGCCCGCGACATCAACGAGCGCAATCTTCGTCACTGGATCAGCGTGCTCGCAGAAGGCGAAACCAGGGGACTGAATGACTTCCCACATTGAGACGGCAACGCCCGGGTTGCCAACGGCGTTGGTCTCGATCCATGATCTGATGCCCTCGACCATGCCGGCCGTGCGGCGCTTGCTGCGCCTGCTCGAGCGCACGGCCAGCCAACCGCTGACGCTGTTGGTGGTGCCCGGCAGAGGCTGGAGCCAGGCCGCAACGAGGGAACTAAAAGTGCTGGAGCAAGCCGGACATATCCTTGCCGGACATGGCTGGCTGCACCACATCGAGCGTTTCCGCAACCCATACCACTGGCTGCATGGGCTGCTGCTTTCCCGACGGGTCGCCGAACATCTGGCGCTGGATGCCAACGCAATTATCGAACTGATCAACCGCTGCCATGCCTGGTTCGGAGACAACGGACTGAATGCGCCCTATCTTTATGTCCCACCCGCCTGGGCACTTGGGCCGATCTCCATCGAGCGGTTGGCCGAGACCTGTCCATTTCGGCTTTACGAGACCTTCACCGGCATTCTCGACGCCGATGGGCGCCGAATGACGCGCATGGCATTGTTGGGCTATGAGGCCGATGCACTGCCGCGGGTGCCGGTGTTGCGCGGATTCAATGCCATCAACCGCCGCTGGGCCAAAAGCAGCGGCCTGCTGCGCATCGGCATCCACCCGCATGACGGCGAACTGCATCTGCGCCGGGATTTACTCAGCGATCTCGAACACTATCGGATCATCGGTGATTACGCGAGTCTATACGTTGGGGAAAAGGCCCAGACAGGGACAATTTAGGCGATTGCCGGAGGGGTGCTAGGCTGTCGAAATGTCCTGAGTTTT
>AVFP01000322.1_pt1 | contig 15038 bp, 7 predicted proteins | sample 79721 | NCBI WGS metagenome assembly AVFP01 (sample SAMN02303578;SAMN02303577;SAMN02303577;SAMN02303578, study PRJNA214436) | microbial mat metagenome | isolation source: pink berry consortia of the Sippewissett | place: USA: Sippewissett Marsh, Cape Cod, MA | reverse complement strand
CCTGAGGGAATAGGTCTTCGGATTGTTACCTGGATAACCTATCACCTCGGGCTGTCGCCCACCTAATTTTTGGCGCTAATTTTTGGCGAAGGTATTGTTGCCAAACACATTGTTGAGATCGCTAATGGCCAGCGGCGCGGAAGCACCTTCGCCGACAAAGGCGCTGATGGGGTAAGGCGACAGGTCGGGCACCCGAATGAGCATCAGAGCGCCGTCGGGGGACTCGGCACCGTCCGGATCGTAGAGGGTGTGGAAATAGAGGTCGTTGGCAATAGGCAGAGACGGGTCGGCAGATTGGGACACGGTCACCGCGACGGCGGTCTGCACTTCCAGCAAGGGCTCAGTGGGCAGCGGATACTCCACGATAAGCGCCGGAGTGTCGCGGCTCTCCGTCCGCGTACGCAGGTAGTAGACGGTGTCTGGCTCCAGACTGATCATGTCACTGGTGACATCGACCTTAACAATGCCCCGATCATGCGCTGAGGTGTAGCTGGCGCTGATCGTCTGCACGTTCAAATCGTCGGTTATTTCTACGAGGTTATCCGGCGACCCGGCAAAAACCTGGACGGTTGCAGCAGCGATCGGCGTGTCTGACATCCAGATCACCGAGAAGGCCCGCGGCGTAACGTCGCTGATAGTCACATCGTAAACGTTGGCGAATGCCGACGTGCCGAGTGCAAAGCTCAGCAGCAACGCGCAAGAAGACAGCAGCATCTCTGGCGCGCTTCTGCCCTGGGGTTGGCAGTCCGAGAATTCGCGTCGTGCCCGAGAGGCGAAGCAGGTTGGGACCAACATAATGCAAGTACTCCTGTATCCCCGAGAATATGCAGCATGTCCGACGACCGACCGCTGCGGTCCGATCGTTCAGCCGAACAACGACTAGTGTATATAAATGTACTCCAGATACCAAGAATTTCCCTGACCGAGATCAATCCTACCCATGAGTCCGGGTTTCTCTACCCGACGAGCGGTATCGATACCTCGGCAGATCCGTCAGCCATGGACAGGGTGTAAGTGGCCTGCATCCGCGCCTTCGCTGTGTCGATGACACTCAAGCCGAGGCCGGCGAGCATCAGGATCAATGTGGACGGGGCAGGCGCCGCTGCTGTGTCAGATTGTGCCGTAGCGTCGAACAAGGCTGCATAGAGGTCGAGCAGAGGATGGGGGTAGAGATCTCCAGCCTCACGTCGAAACTCCCCGTCGTCAGCCAACCGCCGACGCCTGGCCGTTCTACAACGCCACCGCAGGGACGAGCCACAGGCTGCGACGAGAGGCTGCCGAGCCGCCACCCCATCGGCGACCGCGTTTTGAATGTTCGGTTCGCACTCCGCTCATCGATACGAACTCCACTTAACTGTTCAAAGGCCCTGTCAGCATGACGCTTACGACTTGTTGATGTACCTAAAATCGGCTTCAGCTACGTTTCCGGCGCAGTGTACTGAAATTCTGTGCGTTAGTACACTCACAATTATCGTCAACTTGACGAGCAACGGCCTGCCGGGCCGCGTCTCAGTGACGATCAACTTCGTTTTACCCAGATCGGCCGCGGCAGCGGCTGGGTCTTCTGCGCCTGTGCCGAGCTGCCGCTGGATGCTTTGACAAAATTGTCCACCATGTGCATCCCCCGTCGTTGAATTCGGCAAGCTATTTCTCGATTACCTCAAAGGCTTGCTTCGACAGAGACACCCCTTTTTCATAGGTACGGTCTAGGTAGTTCAATCTGGACGGTCCTGGCTTGGCCCGACTCACACAGTTTCCTTGCATCACCAACTGAACTGTATTCAGCTATATATCAACGCCTTACGCTCTCCGTCTTTCCAGGCGCTGCAAACAGATCTGCAGGAGCAAAAAGTGCGTGAAGAAGGCCAAATTGAACACCCTAGGTACGGTCTAACAGGCGAACCGCTGGCGCGATTCCTAATCCACATCATGGTGTCAGCCAAGCGGCAAACCTGTTCGATGGAATCAAACAACCTTAGTTGTCTTGCCGTCACGGATTCATGAGGGCGTTGTGGAGACGAACCGAGATAAGCGCAGGCTAATGGACAAGATGATCGCTCTGCTTGGGCTGCTTGACATCGAGTCAACCTAACGACTTTGTGGCTGATCGCTATGACATGTGTTGAAAGATGGTCAAGGGCCTGCTCGCGCAAGACAATCATCTTTTGGTTAGCGTGCGCTCGAACGCCGTGGCTTGGACACCCTGGGTTCAAGACGCAACAGAACCTCGTGGGCGTGGGCGCCCGCGGATGTATGGACGCAAGATCCAGCTGCGGTCGTTGTGCAAAGAGGGCCTGGCGAACGAGCAAGCAGTGAGCCCCGTGTAGAGCGAACAAGGGGTCATACTGCGCTACACCGTGCATGACCTGCTGTGGCGACCGGTCGGGCAGCTGGTGCGTTTCGTCATTGTGATTCACCCGCACCGAAGACGTTTCATCCTCATATCGACAGACCTCGCGCTGGAGGCCATCGACATCATTCGTCTCGATGGCCTGCGTTTCAAGATCGACGTCAACTTCAAGCAGTCGATCCACGTCTTTGGGACATTCCATTATCATTTTTTGATGAAGCCGACGAAGCCGCCGAAACGGCGCAATGGCAATCAACATCTACACCGGGAACCAGCGGCTTACTGTCAAGCCGTGAAGCACAAGCTGCATGCCGACCCTGTCTTCGTCCAAGCTGGATGCATTGCCCAAGGGTTGGCTCATATCTGGCAGCCTGCCATCCGCGACTGATTTGGCAATCCTTCGGCTCCTGGCTGCGTACAATCCGCCCTGGCCTGGTGCCATCCGAACGCGTGCTCACCCTGGCGTTACGACACAGCCTACCAGAATGTCTCCTGGATTGGGGCCAGGGGCCTATTCTGGCACAATTCATCATCGAAAGGCTCGATCCGAATGGATCTGGTATACTTGGCGCCGCCGCTCAGCTCTGACCCCGCCTTAACGGCACATTTCGATCGCGCCGACAGTTGGTTTGGAAGCGATTCCAGGACAAATCTTGCCCTTTTGATTTTAATAGAGAAACTCGGCACTCCTAAGTAATGAAAGAGACTTGATATTATTCGGCACGGCCAACACCAGATTGAGCACGAAAGGCTTCAACGACAATGGATAGGTGCTCGCATCGTCTTTTCGTTGATCGCCCTGCTCTTTCAAAAGCGGTAGTAAGGGGGGCCATGATCGTTTCGAAAACGGATGGCTGAGCGATGTTCTGCTGCTCCATCTCAAGCTCCGGGCTGGTGATGATACGAATCCAGCGCGAAGCTACCGGAAGCTCGACAAGATGTCGAGTGCTTTCGATAAGTGACTGTTATCAAGAAATTATTGTGACATTCTCTAAGGCAATGAGGGCTCGGCAAGATGCATGCCGAACGCTATTGCAGTTTGACATTTCCGGGAGTCCATCGGAGATGCTCCGAGCCGTGAGCCGCGAAGCACAGGACGAAGAGAAGCGTCCCGATGGACGAAGCAAAAAGCCTAAGCCACTCCGAGTGGGAGTGCAAATATCACGTAGTGTTCATCTCGAAGTGTCGACGCCGGACACTGTACGGTAACCTCAGGCGCCATCTCGGCGAGGTATTCCATGCGTTGGCACGACCCAAGGAGTCGCGGATCGAGGAAGGCCACCTGATGCCGATCATGTTCACATGCTCATCTCGATACCGCCAAAATACGCGGTTTCGCAGGTCGTTGGCTACATCAAGTGAAAGAGCGCGATCCACATCGCGCGGGTCTACGGCGAGCGCAAGCGCAACTTTGTCGGTCAGCACTTCTGGGTGCGTGGATACTTCGTGACCACGCTCGGCCGCAATGAGACCGTGATCCGCGAAGACATCAGGCACCAGGAGACTGAGGATCGCCGCCTCGAGCAACTGAGCCTGCTGGCATGACTCACCGCCTTTAGGCGGTTGCAAACCCGCAGGGCCGCGTTAGCGACCCCGTACAGCCGCTTTGAGCGGCTCACAAACGAAAGCCCCCGGCTTTGCCGGGGGATTGTTACTGCGAGATACAAAACGTCAACAGAACGGGTACGATTGAGCTTCCCGTACTGCCCGACGAGGCCGTCATCTTGAGTCCTCGTTTGGCGGTTGTCGAAACCGCTGAAGAACTTGTGTTCATGAAAGCCTGCGGCCCACTGATGAGTTGCCGACGCTGCGACAAAAAGGCTGTGCGTTACATCGGTGCGATCTTGATGTCGCAGGGGTTGGCCAAAGGCAAGGAGTTGGCGCCGGTGTTGAAGATGCACCGCTCGACGCTGTTCCGCAATCAGAAGCTCTATCGCGGAGGCGCGGGCTTCGCCTCCCCCGGTGCATCCGTGTAATGACGCCGCCCGCTGGAGCCCAGGGGCCACCATCACGGACAGCCCGGCAATTGCAAGTCGTCCCCACTGACGGAATCGATGCGATAGCCTCGCCCGGATTCGACCGGGAAGTCCGTGCCGGCGGGCGCTGAGCCGCTGCCGCTGTCGAGCCAGCCGCAATACTCGAAGCGGCCAGTCCGTGGATCGAAACGGCCGATTGCGGAGACGGTCTCGGGTGCATTTGTTTCGAGCCATGCGAAGCAGCCTAGATCCACGGTCGGAGCGGGATGGCCGCGCAGGTTGATGCCGGGCTCCAGTGGCGCAGCGGCGCAGCCGTTTGCCGCAGAAACTGCGATGTCGTGGGCGCTGCTCAGCCGGGCGATATAGCCGATGCCAGGTTCCAACGGGAAGTCCGCGGCATCGCCGACGGCGCAGGACTCGATGCGCTGGGTTGCTGCATTGATCCGCATCAAATTGGAACCAGCGCCGATCTCGCCCAGGGTCGTCAGCAGGGTCTGGCAAGTGGCGTGCGCGTCGGCGACCGGGCCGGGGAAGGCGAAGAACGACAGCCCGGCAGGCAGGTGCAGGGTCAGGCTCGCGTCCGGCTCGGTCGGGTCGCTGCCGTTGCGGTATTCGTCCAGGTCGCTGATGCCATCGCGGTCGAAGTCGCCGCTGCCATCTCGGCTTAGCGTGCCAAAGCGCGTCCGCTCCCAGGCGTCGTCCATGCCGTCGCAGTCGCTGTCGGTGACGCCGCAAACGGTGATGCGGGCGATCTGGGTCGTGCTCAGCTCGCCATCGGAGGCGGTGTAGGCGATATCGTAGGCGCCCTCCTGGTTGCCGGCCGGGGTCCAGTCGAACACCATCAGGGTCAAGTCCGGGAGATCGATGCTGTCCGGGAACAGCTGGGCGCCAAGCGGCAGGGGTTGCGCGGTGATGGTCGGCCGGGTGCCGTTGGGGTCGCTGGCCTCGAGGATGAACGAGACCTGCTCGCCGGGGGCAACGATGCGGTCCGGGATGAACTGCATCACCGGCGCAAGCGGGCCGAGCTGGCGCGGTCCCATCGCCAGCCGATACTCGCCGCTGGTCGCCGCGTCGAAGAGGTTGATGAAGTACCGCCAGCCGATACCGTCGCGCACCCGCGAGAGCCAGACGTTGTCGGCGCGGATGGCCTTGCCGTCGCTGCGCGCCGCGCCGGTGATCTCGCGCTGGCCATCGTGCGGGTCCGGCAGTTGGACGTAAAGGAACCCAGCCGTTGCCGGAGCGACCAGCCGGTACTGGAGTTCGGCCCCGCTGGCACCGGTCTGCGTGAGGCTCGCCGCGCCGGAATGGTCCAAGACCGGCGTATCAAGGCCGTTGGATTCATAGACGGTCAGGCTGCCGGCGTCCTCGCCGAGGAAGTCCGTGATATCGTCGCGCCCAAGCAGGTCCACCCGCACCTCGCGCACCAGAGTGTGGGTGCGCACGTCGTCGATGAGCGAGGTCAGCTCGCCACCCAGCTCGTCGGCATGGGACAGCTCGGCCTCGAAGGAGACGAACTCGCCCGACCACGTGGTCTCCATGCGCCAGGTCGTCCACCGAGCTGCCGGTGATGCGGAAGTCGATCAGCAGGCCGAGCTCGTTCTCGACGATGCGCGGCTGCGCGGAGTCGATCCTCTGGTCATAGGCCACACCCTGGCCGATGTTGGCAAGCCTGATGCCGAGCGGGAAGGGCTCCGGCGGCTCCAGCTGCGGCGTGAAGGCGTCGTCGGCGAAGACATCGATCGGCAGGAAGTAGTCCAGCACCAGGAGCGGCATCGGCTTGACATAGATGTAGTCCGGCGAGACGGTGACGAGCTTCTCCTCGCCGTTCAGCGTGTAGCGCAGGGTCGCGCCGACATAGTGCAGCTTGCCGCTCGGTGAGCTGCCGCCTGCGCCTGGGGACGGGACGATCAACCAACGGATGTCCGCGCTGGTGGCGGGCGCGATGGTCCCGGTACCGTCGATGGCGTCGATCCCGGTCATGCCATCCACGCGGATGAAGAAGGCCGCCTCGGCGTTGTCCGGGTCCGACGAGGCCAGCACCGGCTCGTCGTTTTCATCGGTGAAGGCCACGTCGATATCGACGTCGTCGATGGCCAGCGCATCCAGGCCGTTGTTGATGACCATCCGCGCCTCAAACGCCTGGCGCTCGAAGGTCACCTCCTGCGCGATCTCGATGACGACGCGGGCGCAGAGGGTCTCCACCGCAGCGACGGGCAGCCCGAAGGTACAGAGCCCGAGCAGCAGGGCGAGCGATGCGGACCTCAGCGAGTCATGTACTGTTGCGCGTTTCATCATCTTCAGCATCATTCAGTGCAGTCACGTTCGGTCCGCACAGCGGACCCTTACAAGAATGGTCATCTCGGTAGTCCGCTGCGCGGACCGCTCGGCTGACCGGAAGCATGATCAAGGACAAGAGGCGGAACCACTGCCGCGTCCCGCCCTACACGGACTTCACACGCGCATGCGGGATGTTCGGGCTGGCCGGATCGACGGTCAGCTCCCGACGCGCGGGATTGATGATCAGGTCCATGTCCTCCATCGGCACGGCACCGAGCAGCACCTCATCGCCCAGCACCAAGGCCCCGACGTAGCAGAACCGCTTGCCGAACACCACCTGATCGGCCCGACATAGGGCAGGCTTTGCCGCCGACCGTCGGCCACCGAGACCTCGCGGACGGATTCCGTGGCCAGGTCCAATTGCAGCGCGACGTGCTCCGGAATACACAACATCAATGCCCCGGAATCAGCAAGCGCCTTGACCCGCACCGGGCTCAGCTCGGCCTTGCGGGGATTGCTCAACTCGATCTCTGCGAACACATGGCCCATTGAAAACACCCCAAAAGCAACTCAACGCATCCGCACAGACCCAAGCGGCGGACCCGCTCTCGCATGCCGCTCTGCCACGTCTCGCCGGCTCGCTCCAACGCTCCAGCGTTGGAGCAAGGGCAGACGCTCTGCGTCACGGCACCGCGTGCCTGAATCCGCCCGTCCAACGCCAAGGCTGGTCGCGCGCGACATCACCTAAGCCAGGGTTCACAATCAACGTGAACCCTGTAGGGCGGATAAGCGCAGCGCATCCGCCATTCTGGCCTGCGGTGGATGCGCTTCGCTTATCCACCCTAGGTCCTTCAGTTTGAGCTCGAAACGCCCGATGCCCCGATGCTCGTACCAGGCCTACGGATTCCCATTTGAGTTTGTTCCCGGACCGATCCGCACGACGACCCTGACCAGCTAGCACTGGTCCGCAAAGACGTCTTCGAGCCGACCGGCCTCCAACACCCGATCGGCCCAGGTCTCCAGCTCGGCTTCCCCCGCCTCACCCAAGCGCCCGTCGACCCAGTCGGGCAGCTCGCCGAAGCGGCGCACCAGCTGTCGGCGAAGCATCTTGGCCTCGCCCTGCTTACGGCCTTCGCGCTGGCCTTCGCGCTGGCCTTCGCGCCAGCCCTCGCGTCGGCCTTCCGCCTTCCACTCTTCGGTCCAGGTCTTTACGCGTTCTGCAAGCATGTCGTGCATCTCCTGCAATTCGATGATGTTCGGAATATCGGCACCGGCCACCCGCGCCGGCAGCAGCACCCGCTTCAGCCAGACCACGAAGGCCCGGCGCAGCCCGGTCTGCTCCGGTGCCGAGAGCCACTCGATCAGATTCGCCAGCACCCGCTCGATGTCCGCCGGCGTGCGGCTGCGCTCCAAGCGAAACAGGGCCGCCACCAGGTTGCGCTGCACGGCCAGCTCGACATCTTCGTAGCCTTGCTCCACCAATACAAGATAGCGAAGCTCCGGCTGCCAGGACAGCAGACTGTCGGGCACCCCCGGCGCCAACAGCGCCCGCGGCTGGTCTTCGCCGCCCAGGCATCGCTGCCGTTGTAGAGGACGATCGGCAACACCGGCGGCAAGGCATCGCCGGTGCCGATCTCGCCGGCCTTAACCAAGTCCTGATACAGCAATCCGACATAGGTCATCAAACGCAACGCCATGTGCTGATCCACGGTGGACTGAAACTCCAACAGCAGATAGACATAGAGCCAGCGGCGCTGCCCATCCAAGGTCAGCCGCACCCGCCACAGGATGTCGTCCTCGCGCTCGCGCAGGTCGTGGCTGACGCCGATCTCGCGCACGCGCTCCAGCGTCTCGAAGTCCAGCGCCCGCGTCCAGTCCCCGTCCACGAAGCCGCGAATCAGGTCGGCGACCATCTCGCGGTGGGAGAAGAGCAGTTTGTAGGAGGCATCGTGCTCGGGCATGGGTGAGGTTCGTCAGTGTGGGCTTGTGGTTTGATAGACCACTCAAAATTCTGAGAATAACGTGGTCTGTCCCTCATTATTCCCTCATTATTCCAATCATTATTGCCCTGAGAATAACGTGGTCTATCCCTCATTATTCCGGCCGACCGAGTCCAGTCCTCCGGCATGAAGCCGCGGATCAAGTCGGCGACCATATCGCGGTGGGAGAACAGGAGCTTATAGGAGCGGTCGTGCTCGGACATCAGGCTTGGACTCCGCGGATCGTCTACCGGTTATAGATGCCGTAGGTTGTGTGACAAAGGAACCCCAATTCAGCTGCGCCCGGCTTCGCCGGCGTGTCGCATTGATCGAAGACTCAATCATCAATCTCGTCTCCGAGTCATTCACCCAGGGTTCATGCTGGAGTTCGTTCCTCACCAAAACGTACACGCTGCGCAGCTAAGGAAGCAACGAATCGTAGACATCCGCCATGCACATCAGATACGCCTCTCCTTCGAGGCATTCGCAATCTTTCCCTTTGCGGTGTTTCTGAATGTCGTGCAAACCTTCTGCGAATCCTTGAGGATCGTCTAGAGCCACGCCTGCCGCTGGAAAAGCTGTCGGCAGACCGGGTATCTGGGGAACACCTGGCAGATTCAGCGTATCCGCGGCGGACGGTTCCCTTCCATCGACGTCTATGTAGCTCAAGGGATTAGAATTACCATAGACGTATTCATTGGAGCCGTAGGCCGAGTCCGCCGGGTCCCTGGTAAGGTACCGACCGGTGTCTGGAGCATAGTACCTGGCGCCGTTGTAAACCCAGCCCAGATCATCGTCGAAATAGTGCCCTGGGAAACGAATGCTGTTGCTCTGCAAAGACACATAGACGATTGAATCGCCAAAAGAACCATAATGCGCAGCCCATACCTTGCTGCCACCAGCATCGCGCATGGCTGCCGGATAGCCGATCCGGTCGTTCTCAAACCAAAGCCATGATTGTCCAACTTTGAAAAACAGAGGCTCTCGATCACGTGCGTGCCCAGGGCGCATTCCGTATTTGCGTATCACATTGGACTCGGTATCGTACTCACCCGCAAGAACTTCGTTTGCATAGCTGAAGTACACCCGAGTAGAACCTCCCGCCTTGGATAGACGCATGCCGAAGGGATCGTAAAGGAACTCAATAGGGTCGCCGCTGGCTGACACTTCCACGGACATCAACCTGTTCTGGACATCATAGTAAAGTAACATACGCTCCTCACCAGTCTCTTGGTACTCCGTTACGTTTCCGTTTTCGTCGAACTCCAATCGCAATTCTTCGTTACCGATAAGCCGGTTATTCTCGTCATACATCCAAACCTTGACTCCATCCTCCGATGTCAATCTGTTCCCCACCGGATCGTATGTGTACGCCTCGTTCCTTAACGCCGGATGGGTAGCTCCTTTGAGCCGACCAATCGGATCGTATTCGTAGGTGTAACGCCCAAGCGCCGTGTCCTTCGTCCGTATGTTCCCTGCCGGTGATCGTGTATAACGATAATCTAGTAGGACGGTACCGTTCGAATCCTGGCCCTGGATGCGATCGATTCGTTGCAGTGAGTCGTAATCGTAGTGCGTGCGAAGCCCAGAGGGATAGTTGGTAAGCCCTGGCCGATTCCACTCATACTCCGTATAGGTAATCCGCTGCCCATCATCCAGCTCGATGGCGCTTAGCCGATTCGCCTCGTCGTAGTCGTACCGCGTCGTCTCCCCCTCGGGATCGGTGAAGCTCGCCTTGAGCCCGTTCAGGTAGTAGCTGTAGCTGTGGCCGAGCTCGAAGGGACCGTAATCGACGGTCTCGGTGAGCTTGCGGCCGTTGGCGTCGTAGGTGTAGACGGCGGAGGTGGTGGCGTCGTCATAGCCGGTGAGGCGGCCGAGAGCGTCGTAGAAGTAGTCGATGACCTTGACCGGGTTGCTGTGGTCGCCGGTGGCGAAGTGGCGCTCCTGGACCATGCGGCCGGCGGGGCTGTAGTGGTATTCGATGCGCTGGCCCTTGGCGTCGAGGATGGCGGTGCGGTTGCCGAGGGCGTCGTATTCGTAGCGGGTCGTCTGCCCGAGGGGCAGGATCTCGGCGACGACGCGGTTGTTGCGGTCGTATTCGAAGCGCCAGACCCCGCCGTTGGCGTCGGTCAGCGCGATCATGTTGTCGCGGTCGTCGTAGGCGTAGAGGGTGCTGTAGCCGGCAGCGTCGATCTTCTCGATCATGCGGCCCAGGCCATCATAGACATAGCGGGTGACGCGGTCTTCCTCGTCGGTCTCGGCGACCAGATTGCCAGCGGCGTCGTATTCGCGCGAGCGGCTGTGCTCGGTGTCGGCGTCGAGCACGTCGGTCTCGCGGACCAGGCGCTGCATGCGGTCGTAGTAGAGGCGCTGGCTGTAGGTGGGATAGTCGATCTGCACCGGCTTGTCGGAACGGGCGTAGCTCGGGCCGGTGTCGTCGTAGTGGTATTCGGTGACGATGCCGTAGTCGAGCGGGCCGACGATGGTGCGCAGCAGGCGCCCCTCGTTGTCGTATTCGTTGCGGGTCTCGCGGCCCTCGGGGACCGTGACCAGGGTCGGCAGGCCGTCGCTGTTGTATTGGATGCTGCTGACGGCGCCCAGCGGGTCGATGCTGCGCACGAGCTGGTCGCGGTGGTCGTATGCGTACTCGAAGCGGTTGCCGGCCGCATCGATGCGGGCGGTGCGGTTGCCCACGGCGTCGTATTCGAAGCTGGTGGTGTTGTCCTCCGGGTCGGTGGTGCCGAGCAGCCGGCCCAAGGCGTCGTAGGTGAAGGTCCAGGTCTCGCCGCGGGCGTCCTGGATGCGCAGCGGGTTGCCCATCGGGTCGTGCTCCAGCATCCGGGTGACATGACCCTCGGGGTCGGTGATGGTCGCGAGGTTGCCGACGGTGTCGTAGGTGAAGGCGGTGCGGGCCTCGGCGGTGTCGGCGTCGGCCTCCTGGACCTGCTCCAACAGCTGGTCGGCGGCGTCGTAGACGTAGCGGGTGGCGCGCTCTTCCGGCAGGCCGACGGCCTCGACGCGGCGGGTCAGGTTGCCGCGGGCGTCGTAGCTGTATTCGGTGACGATGCCGCGGCGGTCCACCTGGCGCCGGACCTTGTGGAAGCGGTTGTCGTAGGCGTAGCTGACTTCGCTGCCGTCCGGGTAGACCACCCGCAGCGGCTTGTCCCATTGGTCCAGGGTGGTGCGGGTGACGTTGCCCTTCTCGTCGGTGCTGATGCGCACGCGACGCTCCTCGTCCACGGTGCGCATCGGGCGGGCGTTCAGCGCGGTGCGCAGCACGTCGCCGTCGGCGTTGTACCAGACCTCGGTCTCCTTGCCGCTGCTGGTCTGGATGCGGGCGTAGCGTTCCTCGGCGGCGTCGTCCCAGCCGTATTCGAAGCGGGTGCCGGTGCCGTCGGCGCGCAGCACCGAGGCGACCTCGCCGGTGCTGGTGTAGCCGATGCTGATGCGGCGGTCCTCGGCATCGGTCTTGGCCGTCATGCGGCCCTTCGCGTCATAGCTGTAGCCCTGAATGCCGCCGTTGGCGTCGGTGACCCGGGTCAGGCGGCTGCCGGTGTAGCCGTACTCGACGCGGCGGCCGTGGGCGTCGCTGACGGCGCTGAGCAGATCGCCTTGGTACTCGAAGCTGAAGACGCTGTTGCCGTCGGCATCCAGCAGCGCCGACGGCCGGGTGGCGTCGGCATCCGGATAGGCGAGCTGCACGATGGTTCGGGCGTCGCGACCGCGGGCGACGGGGCGGCCTTGGCTGTCGTAGCGCTCCCAGTTGCCGCCGGCGTCTTCCCAGCGGAAGCCGTCGGGCTCGCGGATGATGCGGTAGGTGTCGTTGCGGAAGACGTCGTCGCTGCCGAAAACGACCGGTGCATAGCTGACGTTTGCCCGTTCGATCTCGCGAACGAGGCCGGAGTCCAGGTCGCGGAAGAGTCTGAGGCGGGTGCGTTCGTGGTCCCAATGCCAGTCATCGCCGTAGAAACGTCGGCTGATAGCCGCTTCGCCACCCGGCACCTTCACCGTCAGATCGGTCATGCGATCTTGGTACTCGCGTATTACGGCATGGACCCAACTGCCGGCCGGCACCTGCTGGTCGTCATCGGGACACAGTGGGGGCTCCTCCGGTGGCGCCTCGGGGACACAGTAGTTCGGGGCAATCGGCTCCGGTTTTGGTCTGTCAGCAGGCTTCGACGGAGTTGAAGAGCCGCCACGGCCGCCGCGACCACTGGCAGCGCTGCCGCCACCGCAACAACCGCCGCCTCCGCCGCCGCCCCCACCACCGCCTGCGCCGGCACTACCGCCACCAACTCCCGGACCGCTGGGACAGTCTCCGAAGACTCGCCAGATGTAGTGCGGGACGGCGACCCACCGCCATTCGCCATTGACGCAACGGTATTCGTAGGTAACGCCAACGCGGATACGCTTCGAGTAGCACCCGGACTCAGCACCGCCACTGGCATCTTCGGCGTTGACGCCGGTATCCATAAGCACGACCCTGTACGCCACTGTAACTCGCTGCTTCGGTTCCAGCATAGCTGGCACCGCCCCAAGAACCTCGACGCGATACTCCGCATCGGAGTCGATGTCCAATTGCATGGCCTCCGCCCGTATCAATCCGTAGTTGGTCAGCGTGAACTGCCCGTGAAAGACATCGCCCGGCTCCATATCCGCCGGCAGATTCACCGACGCCGGCTCCATGACAACGACTGGTGCGGGAACGTCGGTTTCATACTCCGTGCGTAGCGTGATTTCGTAGCGATCCTGCAACGGAATCTCCGTTACGGACCATTCCACCGTGATCAGGTCGTAGTCCAGGAATATGTCCTGTCCCAGCGTGACGCCCGGTTTCACTCGCAGCCGCCCCACCACCGGCTGATGGTTCGGCGCGGTCGCCCGGAACTTGTAGCGACCGGCCGGCAAGTCCGCGAACAGGGCCTCGCCGTTGGCGCTGGTGGTCAGGGTCTCGTCGATGCTGAGGACCTGTTCGTTCTGCAACCGGATGCTCGCACCAGCGAGGCCCGGAATCGGGGTGCCGTCGCCGTCCAGCGTCTCCGTGTAGATGTCGGCGACATGGAAGCGCACGGCGCCGACGCCGGCGTCGGAGACGGCGACATACAAGTTGATCTCGACCGGATCGGCATTGCCGCTGTCGATCCGCAGTCGGTACTCGTAATCACCCTCGGCCACCGCGCTGCTGGGCGCCGCGGTGATACCGACATCGACGGCATCGCCCACCGAGAGATCGCCGGGCTCGGCACTGGACGACAGGAACAGCCACGACGGCGCCGGATCGCCCTGCGCATCGATCAGTGTCAGCGTGACGCCTGCCAGCGTGGCCAGCCCCTGATTCTCCAGCCGCAGCGTCTCGGTGGCGCTCTGGTCGCGGGCAACGCCGGTCTCCAGGTAGCTGGGCGAGAAGACCAGCGCCGGTCGCGCCGCGGTCAGGCTGTAGTCGATGCGCAGTGTGCCGAGGTCGCGATCGCCAAGGTCCGAGCTGCGTAGGCCCAGGATCAAGGTGCCGGTATCGGCGGCGTCCTCGTCCGCCGTGACGCCGATGGCCAGTTGGACGCTGTCGCCGCCGCCCAGGTCAACCGCCTCCGGCAAAGACACCGAGACCCCGTCCGGCAAGGCCCCAAGCGGCTGATCCGCCGCATCGAAATGCAGCCGCACCCCGGCCAGGCCCGCCCCAGGGCTGGTCTCGATGCGGATCGGCACCTCGCTCGCCTGGCTGCGGATGGCGCCGAGGCGGTAGGTCTGCGGGCTCAGTACAACCTGGCCGATGCTGAAGCGGGCCTGGATCGGGCGCTCGGACAGGTCCGGGTGGACCGCGGCGACCTGGTAGCTGCCGAATTCGCCGGGCAGGGGTTCGAAGTCGTGGCTGAACTGCCCTGCCCCGTCGGTGACGACCTCGAAGACGCGCTCGAAGCCATCGACGGTGATGACCAGGTCCAGCGGCACATGGGTCAACAGGTAGCCCGTGCCGCGCTCGACGGCGCGGCCGGTGATGCGGATCGGCTCGCCGCCGAGGGACGCCTCCGGCGTGACGGCGGTGATGTCGCCGCGGTAGGCGGTGTCGATCAGGCGCAGCGGGCGGCGGGCGGTGAGGCCCTCGATGCTGATCGGCGGCGGCGTGGGGGCGGCGTCCACGGTGGTCGGCAGCCCATGGTGCAGTCGGTCGATGACCAGGAGCAGCTCGACGTCGTCGGGGATGGCGGAGGGCACCGCCAGTGCCATTGGCGCCGAGACGAAGGTCGCGCCGGGGGCGATGCCGGCGATGGCACGGCCGTCCGGGCCGATCTGGATCTGCTCACCGAAGCCCTGGCGCAGGGGGGCGGTGGCCAGTAGGTTGCCGTCGGTGTCGGTGAGCAGCACGCGCACCTCGTCGGAGTCGGCGGCGCCGTGGCCCAACGCGGTGACGATCTGCACCTCGGCGCTGCCGCTGTTGGTGAGACGGATGCGCACCTGGCC
>AVFP01000098.1_pt1 | contig 15879 bp, 4 predicted proteins | sample 79721 | NCBI WGS metagenome assembly AVFP01 (sample SAMN02303578;SAMN02303577;SAMN02303577;SAMN02303578, study PRJNA214436) | microbial mat metagenome | isolation source: pink berry consortia of the Sippewissett | place: USA: Sippewissett Marsh, Cape Cod, MA | reverse complement strand
TCGGTGTCAAGGTCGGAATTCGGGATTGGTATCGAGCTGGCTGCTTTGATCGATGAGCGGATGCGATTCCGATTCCGATAGCGACCCCGACACCGATTCGGTTTCCTCAGTGCGTTCGATGATGCAATTCAAGACCCGGAATCGGTTTGGCATCAAAACTCAGGACATTTCGACAGCCTAGGTCACAGCTCAATCATTTTAGCTCAGGTCGCCCAACTCATGGCAATGCAAAACCGGCGACGGGCTGGTGCAGAGAGATGAAGTAAGCCTCGCCGCGGCGCAATGCAAAGCGACTGCCGGCAGGGTTGCCGTCGGCATCGTAACCGAGGGTCTCGAAGCGGCCTTCGGCGGGGATGTAGCGGCGGATGGCCGCGACGATGCCAGGGCCTCCCAGGGCTGCGAGCAGGGCGGCGGCGTCGAGGCCGGCGGGAATGCCTCTGAGGCCGATCAGGTGTTGGCCGGCGACCAGGTCGATCGAGCCGGCGCCGGGGATGCCGGCGATGGTCAGGTCGGCGGCGGCGGTCATCTCGATGATCAGGCCTCGATAGGGCTGAATCTGAAAGTCCAGACCTTGCACTTGGCCGTCGATGCGGCTGACGCGCTCAATGGCTTGGGTATTCGGGTCGAGATGGGCAATGGCAATCAGGTTGGGGCCGATCCGCTCGGCGAGATCGAAAGCGGTCAGCCCCGGGTCCATCGGCAATGCCACCAGATTCATGCCGCTGCGCAGCATCAGGCGCAGATCCGCCTGGCCGGGGTCGGTGCGCAGCGCAAATTCGCCGGCGTCCGGCTCGCCGTCGGCATCGAGGTCGCCGCTGCCGTCGCGACCGGGATCGCCGAAATAGAGTTCTTCCCAAAGATCGGCCATGCTGTCGGCGTCCGCGTCATTGCCGTCGCGGTCGATGGCGATGGGTGCCAGGGCGTAGGCGGTGGCCGATGCGGCGGTCTCGCGGATGGTGGCGTACAGCCAGTAGATGCCGTCGGCGACGCCGAGCGTGTTCCAGTCGTAGCGATCGGCATTGCCGTCGGGCTCGGCGGGCAGGCCGGTGACAATGACATTGCCGTCGGCGCCGGTGTCGTTGTCGTCGAGGTATAGGTCGATCAGGGCATTGGGATCGGTGCCGGCGTCTTCCCAGCCGATGACGATGTCTTCGCCCTTGCTGTACAGAGGCCTTGCTGGCGCGATCAAGGCGATGCTCGGGCCGCTGCCGATGGCAAAGGTGACCGGGTGTATGCTGGCGACGCTGAAGTCGGCGGTCAGCGGCAATTCGACGACCTGGGTCATCTGCTCGCGGCCGTCGCCGCGCTCCAGCGTCAGCCTGAGTGTCTCGTTGCCGGAGGGCTGCCAATTGGTGCCGTCGGCGGCCATCAGATTGCCAAGGGCCAGCACGGCCTGGTCGACGGCAGCACCGTCGCCGACCACGGCCGCAACCGGATGGGCGCTGTCGTCGGTCTCGACGCGGATCAGCCAGGCCTCGGGATCGGCATCGTTGATGCTGACCAGCAGCTGGTGGTTGGCAGAGAGAAAGCCGGTCTGGCCCGGGGTGGTCAGGCTGGCCGGGGCGCCGGCGGGCCATTGCGCCTGTTCGCTGCCGTCGTCGGCGAGCATATGGAACCAATAGGCGGTGTCCGGCGCGGCACCGTCGATGCGGATGCGCAACAGCCCGCGGGCTTTGATGCGCTCGGCGAGGGCGCGCTTGGCATTGTCCTGCTGATAGACCTCGGTCAGGGCGGGGTCGCCGCCTTGCAATGCAAGCTGGGTGATATGCAGCTGGTGGCTGATGTCCTGACTGCCTGCCGCGTCGGCATAGATGCGCACTCCGATCTGCGCCGGCCCCGAGGCCGCGCCAATCAGCGTAAAGCCGGATGGGGTGACGTCGGTGAGCGTCACGCGGTTGATCTCCAGGGCCGGGGCGGCGCGCGTCCAGATGGCCAGCAGGATGGCGGCCAGCGCGAGCATCAGGCTTGCAGCCCGGGGAAGACGATGGCCGAGGGCCGCGGCGGCGCCAGGGTTGCTCGAGAGCCGAGTGGTCACGGTGTGGTCTCCTTCCTCAGGGTCGGCGGCGCCTTGTCGGCACGCAATGCGTATTCGCCGCCGGACAGGATGACGATGCGATGCAGGCCGCGGCTGCGCAATCGGCGGGCGATCCGCTCGGCGCTGCCGTCGCCGCGGTCGATCAGGACCGTCAGCCGATCAGGATCCAGCTCGCGCAGCCAGGCGCCTGTCCCGGCCTTGCGCTGGAGGCGCTGGGTACCGGGGAAGCGCTCGCCCAAGTCGGTCAGCCTGTGCGGCGTCTCGATGTCGACGACGCCACCGACACGGCGGTGGGCTTGGCTGGACCCTTCGCTCTGGGCTACTGGTCCGGATGCTGGCTCAGATGCTGGCCCGGGTGCTATTCCGAATGCACCCTGCCCCGCCGTGCGTCGGCCATCGCGGTCGCGCAGGTCGACCAGCACCAGATCGGGTTCGGTCGCGACCAGGCGCGCCAGCTCGGCGTGGTCGATCTCCGCCAGCAGTTCCCGGTGCAGTCCGCGAGCCTGGGTGGTGCGCGCCGGCTCGACACCCTGCCAAGCGGCAAAGCCGCCCTGCAGGGGCTCGGCGACAATGCCGGGCTTGTCGGCCAGGGCGGCGAGGGCCCGATGCACCGGCTGCGGGTCGATGCCGTCGCCATAGACGATGACCTCGCCGAGAGGCGGCAAGCGTTTGTGCGCCAACAGTCCGGCGGGCAGATTGATGGCGCCGGGAATATGGCCCGTTGCATAGCGGGCCTGGGCTCGTACATCGATCAATGTCGGCGGGTCATCGGCCTGCAGCCGCGCGCGCAGTTCGGCCGGAGTCAGGGCCGCGGCGCCCGGCACCGCCAATACCAGTAGCCCAAGGATGATCAGCAGTCGGTGTGGCATGGCTCAGCCTCCCGGTATCCAGTTTGTCACGGGGTTGATCAGCTCGATCAGCACCACCGCGAGCCGGCCGATCGGGAAGTCGTCGCCGACGATGGCGCCGGCGGATACGTTGGCGCTGCGCCAGCGGCCGGTCTCCGCATCGAGCAGCCGCACCGCGGCAATCCTGGCCGGCCCGAGCTCGCGTATCAGCCGGTAGGCGCCATAGTCGTCGGGGAAGCAGTCGTAGGCGAGCGCATTGCTGCCGGCAGCCAGGTCCAGCGCCGCGCAGCCGCCCTGGCCCAGCTCCAGTACCCTCGCCTGACCAAAGGCGGCCCAGATGAAGCTCCCCGGGTTGAGCGGGAAGTTCGGGCCGCTGGGACCAGCACCATCCCAGACAACGGTTTCGGTCACCGGCACTGGAGTCAGGCTGGTGTAACGCGTAATGGCGGTTACGCCGGCCTGTTCGTGCCATAGGCTCAGCAGGCCATGGGCGTCGCCCAGGTAGTCGGCCATGCCGGTGGTGACGACAATGGCGTTGTTGTTGTTGAACACCGGCTGCAGATCCGGCAGCGGGGCGGCATGGACGCGCATCGCGGCACCGCTGCCGTCGATCCAGAGTACCTGCCCGTCGGCCAGTACCGGTGCCTGCTTGACGCCGCCGCTGTTGCTAAGCTGCAGACCGCCGCCGGCCCAGTGCATCAGCCGCAGATCGATGCCCTGCTCGCCGCCGGCGTCGTCGGCATAGACCACCCAGGGACCGTTCAGTGCCGGCCGGGTCTCGTCCTGCGGACTGTCGGTGAGCCGTTGCTCGACGCCGCGGCGCAGATCGAAGCCGTACAGGTCGAGCTGGGTGTTGCGGTTGTCGGACCAGACGATGCGTTCATCGGCGATGTCCGGATGATATTGGCCGCCGGGGTCGGTGGTGATGCGGCGCACGTCGCCGTTGCGCAGGTCGGCCAGGTAGATCTCGCCGTAGCCTGGATCGCGGAAATCCTGCCAGACCACGCGGCCGCGGTGCAGGCGCGGGTCGAGCTGGTCTTGGGTGGTCGGATCGACGCTGATGCTTGTGCCGTCGAGCAGATGCCGGGCGATCACCTGCCAGGGCGCGTTGTCGTCTCCGCTCGGGCGCTGCTGGTAAACCACCCAGGGCCAGTCGACGGCTGGGCGGGTCTCGTCCAGGTCCGCTGTTGCGGTCAATGCGGCGTTGGCGGTGCCGGCCGTCAGATCGGTCCACCAGATGTCCCAATTGCCGTCGGGCCGACGATCCTGCCAGACCAGGATGCGACCGTCGGTGTCCGGACGCTCCTGGTTCAGCGGCCCGTCGGCGATCACCAATGCCGGGGCACTGTCACGCAGGTTCTGGGCTAGGATGTCCCAGTTGCCGGCGCGCTGATCCTGCCAGACGGCCCAGTGCCCGGCTGCCCGCACCCGCGCCTGTGGTGCATCGCCATCGTCCAGCACCGCCGCGGCGGCCAGCAGGTCGGCCACCTCGACCGCGACGATGCCGTTGCCGGTGCGGCCCAGGTCGTCGGTCAGGCTGACCATGACGCTGTACCAGCCCGCGGGCACCGGCACGCCGGCATCGTCGCGACCGTCCCAGTGGAAGCTGCTGGCGATGTCGTCTACTTGGCCCAGATCCTCGCCGCGGACCTGCTGTTCGGCGGGCAGCCGATAGCCATAGCCGCGGTCGATCAGCCAGGTCAGGCTGGAGGCGCCCGGCGCATCCGCGGGACAGGCTTCGGACTGGTTGGCCCGCGGCAGCACCTCGACCTGGTGCTCGCCGGGCGCCAGGCCGGTCAGTTCGATGGGTTCGCCGGGCTGGGTTTCGGGACGGTAGAAGCTGCCGTCGATGCGCCAGCAGTAGGTATCGCTGCCCACCAGGTCGAACACCGCGGTGTCGGTCGCGGCGGGCTGCTCCAGGTTGCCGGTCAGCCAGACCGGGGTGTCGGCCACCTGCCAGCCGACGGACAGGGCCTGGTCGGGGTCGGGATAGTCGCCATGGCTGCTGCGCCCGAGCACGTCGACGACCACCAGGCCGGCCAGCCCGTTCAGCTCGATGGGCTGGGCGACGTCGCGCTCCTCGCTCCAAGCGCCGCCGTTCAGGCGCCAGCGGTAATGGTCGACTTGAACGCCGCCGACCGTCAGAGTCGCATCGGCCTGGGGCGTCGGCGTCGAGGGCACGCCGGTGAGGGTCGGCGCGCCATAGACGCCGCGATAGACATCCACCCGCGCGTCCAGCCGGCTGCCGTAGAGCAGGCCCTGGAAGTTGACGGCGCGCCGATCGGGCCGGATCGACAGCGCATCGCCGCTGACGAACAGCGGTTCGCTGGAGGCATCCAGACTCGCCAGCTGCGGATGGGCGGCCACCACCACCAGCGTCACCTGCTGCTCGGCCTCGCGATTTCCAGCGGCATCCTCGGAATAGAAGCTGAGCTGGTGCTCGCCGGCCTGTGCGATCCAGAACGGGTAGGCCGGTCGAAACTCGACTTCGTCGTCGAGGCGCAGATAGGTTCCCACCGGGCTTGCGTCCTCGACGGTGAAAAACAGCTGGGTATCGGGCAGGATGTAATAGCGTCCGGCCTGTTCCTGGGCCTCGCCGACGAAGCGCAGCCGGGTCACCGGCGGCTCATTGTCGTCCTCGGGCGGCGCATAGGTGACAGTGTAGCTGTACTCGCCCAGGGCGACGAAGTCGAAGATGTTCAGCCAGGTCAGCTTGGCATTGTCGGACTCGCGGTAGCGGATGTGCGTCCAGTAATTGTGCGGGTCGAGCAATTTGCCGTCGGAGCGTACGACAGATTCGATCGCATACTTGGCCTGGGCCGGGTCGTCCACGCGCAGGAAGACCCAGTTCTCGAAATCCGCCGTGGCATCGATGACGGCGGTGCGGCTGGCCGGGGCATAGGAGGCGACCTCGACTTGCGACAGCTGGTTCACCGGCAATACGTTGCAGTCGCTTTCGTAGAGGGCATCCGGGATCAGCTCTTCGCCGCCCTGGGTTTCGGCCAGAAAGTCGAGCAGGTCATCGCGCCCGGGCTGATCGTTGAGCACCTCTTGGACCATGAAATAGGCGTTCAGATCGGTGATGATCGAGGTGTCGCGCCCACCCAGCTCGGAGGCGTGGGTGTAGCTGGCCTTGAATTCGGTGAACTCGCCGGACAGGCTGGTGATCATGTCCCAGGCGCCCTTGCGGCAGCGCGAGGGTTCGATATCGCCCAATTCCACCTTCAGGCTGGTGTCGTCCGTGGGCTGGTCGTCGACCCGCGCGCCCAACAGCCGCGGCACCACCAACAGTCCCTGCTCGTTCTCGACGATGCGCGGCTGCTCGGAGTTGATGCGTACGTTGCGAGCCGGACCGAAGCCCTGATTGCGCACCAGCACGCCGAGGGTGAACGGGATCGGCGCCTCGACGATCTCGGGCGTGAAGGGGTCGTCGCCGTCCACGTCCCGCGGCTGGAAGTAGGTGATGTCGAGCTGCGGCTCCGGCAGCACCCTGATGCGGTCCGGGATCACCGCCAGCACGTCCGCCGGCAACGGCTCGCCGTACAGGGCGCCGCCCAGCTCGGCGCCGACCCGGTAGACCAGTCCGTCCGCTGACTCGCCGCCGGCGGCGATTTTCGGGATGATGAACCAGCTCACCTGCGCGGTCTCGCCGGGGCGGATGATGCCGGTGCCGTCGACGGCATTGATGCCTTGGATCTCCGGCGGCTGGACGAAGAAGCGGTCCGAGGCGTCCAGGTACTGGGTCTCGCCGGGGGGGCGGAATTGGAAGGTCAGGGCTGCGGAAAAATCCGTCAGACTGGCGTCGCCCTCGTTGTTGGTGACCTCCAATGTGGCCAGGAAGCCGATCCGCTCCAGCGCCAGCTCCTGGATGATCTCGATTTTGACCAGGGAGCAAAGTCCCTGGAACTGCTGCGCCGCATGGGTGGCCTGCGGCAATGCCAGCAGAACGGCCAGTAACAGAGGTGGCAGCAGAGGCAGCGCGGGCACCGCTGGTCGACGCAGACGAGGAACGCGCGCCGAGGGCCGGCGCGGCGTCGGTTGCGGGTGGTCCGATGGCGCATGCCGAGGTGCATCCGGGCGGCCCGGCGGCCGCGGCCCAACGCGGGGGAACGGCGAGCGTTGTAAGCGAATCATGGCCGTACCTCCAAGGCGGCATCATCTCGGGCCGCTTGCACCGTTGCAGCCGGGGCCTGCTCGGCGAGGTGCCGACGCAGGCGCTCGGCAACTTGCTCCGTGGTCCGGCCGCCGCATTCTTGATAGACCAGCACGTCGTTGGCGAAGTAGCTCTCATAGTCGGCAACCACCAGGTTGTATACAGGGCTCGCTGCCGGAACTCGCCAGGTCTCCACCAGCGCCGCGGCGCCGGTGTCGGGCAACAATAATGTATCGCCCACCGCCAGCTCCCCGGCGGCGACCCAGGCGTCGTCTCCGAGCACGTAGAACTGGTGCTCGTCGGTGGTCTGCAGCCGATGCAGCAGGCCGGTCTCCGGGGAGCGGTAGCGCAGCTCGCGCAGGTGGTCGGAATTGCGAACCTTGACCCGAGTGATGGCTGCCGTGCTGCCGTCGAAAGCCCGCACCCGATCGCCGGCCATCAGGGTTTCGATGGGTCGACGGCTGCCGTCTGCCATCAGGATCGGGGTGCCTGCGGCGAAGCAGCCGGGACCGCCGCGCCCGCTGTCCCAGTTTGGACGATAGGGGCCGCCGCTCCCTCCCCCGCTGTCGGGACCATAGCCACCACCACCAGTGCCGCTGCCACAGCCGGTGAAGTGCAGGATGGTGTTGGCGATGAGATCGATGGCATAGCCCTCGGCATTTTGCGTCGCATACAGGGTGAGGGCGGTGGCGATGGCGGCCATTGCGACCTTCTCCTGCTGCGAGAAATGCGATGACGTGGAGCCCAGGATCAGGTTATTCAGATTGGCCAGGAACTCGCCCAGGTCAGGCGTACTGCAATCGCCGGCCCCCGGTAACTGATCGCCGGCCTCGCCGCGGTAGGTGACGCGATAGGGTACCTCGACGGTCTGCATGGCTCCCAGCCGGGGCAGATAGCTGATCAGGGGCTCGGAGCGGGCGACGCCGTTGTCGGCCACCTCCAGCCGGACCTCATCCAGGGCCTTGAGACCGAAGTTGGAAACCTTGACGATGTGCGTGACCTCGAAGCCCGGCTCGACGTTCTCGAACTCCACGAAGGGCGGGTCGGCGACCAGCACCGGCATGGGAACATGGGTCTCGAAGGTTTGTTCGATCTTGATCTCGTAGCGATCGGTGAACGGCACCGGCACCACGTTGAAGCGGATCGTGACCAGGCTGCGGACCAGTTCGGGCTCCACCGGAACCACCTGATCGGCGATCACCTCGACGGTACCGCTGGCGGCCGAATGCCCGGGAGCCGTGACCTGCCAAGACCATTCGCCGATTTGCAAATCCTGAACCAGCACTGTCCCGGCGGCGTCGGTGCGCACGGCCGGCAATTCCTGGCGCAGGTTGTTGTTGCGTAGCCGGATTTGGGCGTCAGGCACGAGCTGACCGAGGAAGTTGTAGACGGTAAAGGCAACATCGCCCTGCTCCGAGCTGGTGATCAGGGTGTAGACGCCGATCTCGAAGCTGTCGTCGGTGTTGCCGCCGGTGATGCTGAACTGATCGTCGGCATAGCCGAACGGCTGGTCGGCGGGCGGCGCGATGAGCACGTCGAAGGTTCGCTCAGCGCCCACCGGGATAGTGCCCAGGGCGACGTGACCATCCGCGGTCTGCGGCAGGTTGGTGGAGATCCAGGTCAAGGTCTCCGGCAGGTGCAGTAGCGCGTCTTCGAGGTCGCGCAGGCCGTTGTTCTTGACCGTCACCGGCACCGTTGCCAGCTCGCCGCGATTGACGCCGACATCGACATAGCCAGGTGCCGGGGATGTCACCGTCAGCAATGGCACCGCCTCGGCCAGGGTAACGCTGGCTTCGAAGGTGGCGCTGGCGCCGGCGGCATCTACGAGTCGGTACTCGACCATGGCCGCGTCAGGCGCATCAGCGGTCGCGCTCAGGGTCAGCTCGATGCGCGCGCGCGCCTTGGGCGCCACCGAGAAGCCGGTGGGCAGATCGAAGCCGCCGGTGATGCTGGGCTCGTCGATCTCCTGGTCGTCATCGCCGACGCGATAGGCGCGGAAGGCCTGGGTGAAGCCGGCGATGGGGCTGTCGCTCGGGTTGTAAACTTCGATGCTGAAACGCAGGCTGTCGTTCTTGGACGAGCGGATGGTACCGGTCTGCGGCGCGACATACAGCCGGGTGAAGCTGAAATGCGCCTGGTCGAGCACGTCGTAGACATCCGGATGCGCGGCCCAGGTGGTCAATTCGCCGCTGATGCCGGGGATCGGGCTGTATTCCAGGCTGTAGTCGCCGTGTTCGTCGGTGATCACCTCCTCGTACCAGGTAAAGCCCTCATACAGGAAGCCGATGCGCAGCGCTGTGTTGGGCAGCGGATCGGCGCTGTCGCGGTCGATGGCCTGACCGGAGATCAACACGACGTCGTCGTCGCTGTAGCTCGCCCGGTCGGTCTCGGCGTTGCCGTAGTAAGGCGATAATGTGATGCCGGAACCGAGCCGGCCGCTGAGCGATGTCTCGGAGCGCGGTCCGCTGCCGAAGCCGCCGCCGACAAAACCATTGGCCGTGGCGGCGAAGACGATGCGCGCTCCGATCTCCAGATCGGCTGGCACCAAGACGTCCACCGGAGCGCAACGGGTCGCGCCAGCGGGCACCGACAGATAAGCCACGCCGTTGCGCACCACCGCCCCCGCCGGGGTGGCGATCAGGTCGGTGCCGCCGATGACCAGACCCTCGGCATTCAGCAGGTCGATGACGATGTCGCCGGGTAACTTGCCATTGTCGCGATTGAGTGCGACGCTGATGTCGATGGCGCCCTGGTTGCGCACGCAGAGATTCAGCGTGCTGATGCCGCCGGCCAGGGGTACGGCCGTGGTCGTCAGCTCCAGGCCCGGGGCGGCGATGGCGATATCGGTGAAGACCTGGCTGTGTTCGTAGACGACCCGGCTGCCATCGTCGGTCTGCTGAATTGCTCGGGCGGTCACTACCCAGTCGACGTCGGAGCCGGACGCGGGCACGCTCTGCTCGTCGGTATGGGTCTCCCCGGCCGCGAGCCTGACGCCAAGCTGGTCTTGCGCGGCGAAGATCTCCGCGCCGTTTTGGGTGACGCTGAGCGCCAGCAAGTCCAGGTCCAGATGCTCGGCGGCGGCGCCATTGGTCACGGCGACCTGGATGCGGTTGAAGAAGTCGGTGATCAATGCATTGCCGTCGTTGGCATGCATCGCAATGGCCACCGGCAATAGCTGTAATGTTCGCGCCGGCCCCTGGTCGCCATCGGCGTTGACCGCGGTGACCGCATACTCAAACCGATTACTGCCGGCAAGACCCAGGTCCTGATAGGCCGGCTCGGTCAGCGGTGCCGGATTGAGCCGCACGCCGTTGCGATAGACGTTGAAGCCGGTCACGCTGGGATCGGCGCTGGACCAGGTCAACACCGGCACCTCGCCCTGACGGGCGTAGATCTCCAGATCAGTCACGGCGCCGACCAACAGGTTTTGTATCACCGGTCCGGACGAGGTGCTGTTGCCGGCGGCGTCGACGGTTTCCACCCGATAGGCGTAATTGCCGCCCAGGCCAGGGTGGTCGTAGTACTCGAGATCCGCAGCCGGATTGTTCAGCTGCCGCAGCAGCAGGTCGTCGCGGTAGACGCGATAAAGCGATGGCATCTCGCCGTCAGTCGGACGCCGCCAGGACAGCCGCACTCGGCTCCCATCCAATGCCACGGCCAGGTCGGTGACGGCAGCCGGCGGGGTGCCGTCGGCATGCACGGCCACGCCGGCGGACAGGGCGCTTTCGGCAGCGCGGCGCAGGCTGGAGAGCGCATAACACCAATCGCCGTCGCTCGGTGCGATATCCATATGACTCGTGCCGGTCAGATCCGCGGCGACCAAGGTGTCCGCAGCATTGCTGCAATCGCCGGCGGCACGGTATAGGCTGTAGCTCTCGGCCGTGGCGATCGCTGGCCAATCGAGCTGTATGCTGCGCCCCGGTCTGGCGGTCGCCGTCAGGTCCACAGGCGTCGGCGGCGGAGCCGGTAGGGCCGTGGTGTAGATCTCCAATTCGGTATTGGTCAGACTGGTACCCGGGTTGCCGAGGGCATCGACGGTCGCAAGGCTGAACTGCCCGATGCCGCTACCCATGTCCGGTGTCAGCGTCAGCACGCCGTTCCACAGGCTGCCGTCGCCGAGCAGCGGCACCGTCACCGCGGCAGCGGTCGGCGGCGCGAACCGCAGCAACGGCAATTCGCCGTCGGCCATGGGCTCGTCGAGGGTCAGGGACAGGTCAATGGCGGTCTCGGTCAGAACCTGGATCGGCGGCTCGGCGCCGGGCAATGCGATGCTGCCGATTGGGCCTTTGGTATCGATGATTAGGTCCTCTCCCGCCGGCACGCCGGTGAAGACGTTGCCGGCGAGGTCGGTGCCTGAGACCTGCAGCCGCGCCCTGCCCGACGGCAGTTCCGCATTGATGTCGAAATGGCCTCGGTAGTTGAAATCATCGATGCGCGTGACCGGCACAGGGAACGGCAGGGCCAGTCCGGCCGGGCGCAGAGTCAGGGTCGGCTCTCCGCGCAGCGGCTCGGAAACCGCGAGATCGATCTCGAGCCTGCCCACGCCGATGGGCATTGCGGTCGGAAAAGCCACCGAAAAGGCCGGCCGGGTGCCGTCGAAGTCGACGCTGATCAGGTTTGACAATGCGCTCTCGTTGCCGGCCGCGTCCAGGCCGGTGACGGCGTAGCTGTGATTGCCGTCGCCCATGTCGGTATCGGTCAAGCTGAGACTGGTCAGGTCATCGGCGATACGCGTGGCCTGCTCCGGCGTGCCGAAGGGTTCGCTGCCGCGATAGACCCGGAAGCGATTCGGGCGCTCGCCTGCGGCCGGGTAATCCCAGTCCAGCCGCAGGCCCAAGCCCTGGCGAACGATCGATTCCAGCAGCGGCGCTGCCGGTGCTCCAGAGTCGAGGGTTACGGTCACCGTATTGGAGTCCGGGCTTTGGCCGATGCTGTCGGCTGCGCTGGCGACAAAGCGGTTTTCACCTTCGAGCAGCGCGACGTTATCGAAGCTGAAGCCGCCGTCCGCGCCCGGTGTGCGGGTGCCGACAACAAAGCCGGAGCGGCGCAGGGTCATGGCGACGAAGGGCTCGGAGCTGCCCTGTACCTGGAGCGTGCCACCGTCGACGGCGAGGCCGTCGGCGGGAGCGGTAATGCGCGGTGCCGGCGGCGGCTGGATGTCGACGATCAGGTTGCGCTCTGCGCTGGCGAAGTTGCCGTTGGCATCGCGAGCGAGCAATTTGACGCGGTGAATGCCGTTGGCGACGGCGCGCAGATCCCAGCGATGCTCCAGCAGGGCGGCGCTGGTGCTCGCGATCAGCGCGTTGTCCAGATACAGTTCCAGAGCGGTCAGACCCTGCACCGCGGTGGCGCTGCCGGTGACCGTCATTGGCCGCTGGATGACCTGGCCTTCGGACAGATTGAAGCTCTGGATTACCGGTCCCTCGGTTAGATAGGTCAGGGTGACGCTCACCGGCTCGGCTTCGGCGCCGGTGGCGGAGCGCAATTGGGCAAAGATCTGCTTGTCGCCGCCACCCGGACTCAGTTCGAAGTCGGTCGTGCTGGCGAAGGGCTCGAAGAAGACATCGGTAAAGCTGGAATCCTCGCTGATGCGCATCTCTTCGGCCAGCCGGCCCGCCAGACGCAGGGTTAGATTGCGGGTCGTAACCTGGTCGAGGGCGTCGGCCAGCTCGATGGCCGGGGTCAACACGGGTTCGCTGTCCAGATAATCGCCGTCGGCGACACCGGTCTGCACGCCGACGGTGACGCCGGCGGCGATGGTGGCCGGGTCGGGACTGCCCCACCAGTTGCCGGTGGCGGTCAGCACGGAGGTGCCGTCCAGGTCCGCGTTCAGTCCATTGCCTTTCAGCACCGAGCCGCCGATGCTGAGCTGGGAGCCGGCGGTGGCCAGCGCCCCGGTGGCGTTTTGCACCAGCAGGGCCGCGTCGGTGGTCAGGATCGCGCCGTTGTCAAGCGCAAGCCCGGCGCCGCTCGCGTAGCGCGCGGTCAGCGCCGTGACGCTGGCGCCCGCTGCGTCCAGCCGCACTGCATCGGTTGCATGGTCGATCGTGATATGAGCCAGTTCGGAGCCGTCGTCGCCGGCGCCGATGCGGATGCCGGTCCAGTCGCCGGGGGCCGGCGTGCCGCCGTTCAGCTCCAGCTCCGAGGCGAGCCGGATCGGATCGAGCGCGGTTCCGAGCGCAAGCAACCGGCCGTCGATTACCTCGATGCCGGTGCCGGCCGCGAAATACAGCCTGGTACCGGGCTCGATGGTCAGTGTCGCGCCGTCGCGCACCTGCATGGTTTCGGCAATGGCCAGCTCGCGCTGCTCGCCGGCGCCGATGGTGGTGTCAGTGCGGATGTCCCCGGCATAGGGGTCCGACCAGCGCACGGCGGTGACTGAGGAGTCGAACTCATCGGCGCCGTTGATACCGACCACGGCGAACCAGTAATCGCTGTCCCGATCCAGACCCTCGACATGCAGATCGCGGGTCTCGGGAGCCAGGGTCTGGATCGGCGTCAGCCCGGTCACATCGTCGAACGGCGCCGTTTCGCGGTAGACTCGGAAGCCGGCAAAGCCGCACTGACTGCTGCTGTCGTAGCTGCTCCAATCGAGCACGGCGGTATCCGGATCATTCCCCGGTCCAACCGTCGGCAGCACCGCGGCGGGGATTACGCGGTCGATGGAGATCGGAACCGAATCGACGACATTGGTGATGTTGCCCAGGTCGTCCATGGCGACGATGGCCACCTGGTAGGGTACATCGAAGTCCAGCCCGGCAAGGCGCAATGCGCGCGCCGACGGGCCGATGAGCTGGATGAACGAAACCCCGTCCACCAGGCTGAAAGGACCGTCGTCGCGGCGGTAGACCTGGAAACCGGCCAGATCGCCGGGGTCCGGATAGCCGGTCCAATTCAGGTCCGCATGGTCGCAGCCCAAAGCGGCAACGCTGACCTGCGGGTTCGGCGGCGGCGTGCCGTCCAGCTCGACGGTGAAGACGCCCGCGGCCGGCGCCATGGGATTGCCGGCCCAGTCGGCAGCCCCGGAGACATCCAGGGTCAGCAGGCCGTCCATGCTTGCATCGAGCAGGATCGGCGGCGTGCTGTAGGTATCGTTGGGAACGCTGGTGGTGAGCCAGGTGCCGCCGGTGGGGATCAGCGGATCGACGCCGCCGGAACTCGACAGCGCCAGCACCGGCTCCGAGAACGGGTCCATGCTGCTGTCGAACTGGATGGCCAACTCATAGTCGTCCACGGCACTGACCGGGCTGATGTACTTGGCCTGAACCTGACGCACCCGCGGTGCGATGCTGTCGGTCAGGGTCAGCAGCGCGGTATTCGCCAGCGGGTTGCCGGCGCGGTCGGTCAAGGAGGCGCTCGGGCTGACCAGCTCGCCGCCGGCGACCGTGTAGCCGGTCGTGACCCAAAGGGTCGCGGCCATGGCATCCGCGCTCCATTCGATCCGATTCAATGTGCCGTAGCGGGCGCCGGCCGGGGATAGATTCCGATTCGCCTCGGTGGTGCCGTCGGTCAGGCCAAGGGTGCGCATGGGTTCGCTGAAGTGGAAACGCCAGCGATCGCCCAAGCTGACGGTGCCGGAGCCGTCGGCGTCATCAAAGGCCACGGCGGTGATCTCGGGGGCGACGCTGTCCTTGCCGAGCAGGACTTGGGTGCCGACGGCGCGATTGCCGGCGACATCGGTGACGAAGCTGCTCGGCACCACCAGCTCGTCGCCAAGCAGGGTGAAGCCCGTGGTGATCCAGACCTCGACCTGGCGCCCGTCCGCAGACCAGGCGAGCTGGTTGACATTGCCGTAGCGGCCTCCGCCCTGGGGCCGCAGGTGGGCGTTGGCACCGCTGCCGCCGTCGACGATGGCGGTCTGATCCATGCGCTCGCTGAAGCCGAAGACGTAGCTGTCGCCCAGGCTCAGCGCATCGTCGCCGTCGGCATCGTTCCAGCTCAGGGTGTCGAAGATCGGGGCGACATTGTCCAGCTTGCTCAGTGCGCGGCTGCCGATGGCTGCATTGCCGTTGCTGGCCGCGAGGCCGTCCGGGGTGACCAATTCGTCGCCGACGACGTTGAAGCCCTCGGTCAGGGTAACGATCAATGTGCGCTGGTCGGCACTCCAGCGGCTTTGGTTGAGGCTGCCGTAGACAGCGCCGCCGGCCGCCGGCAGGCGCAGGTTGGCATCCGTGGTGCCGGTCTGCACCAGGCTGCTGTCCAATGCCTCGGAGAAGCGGAAGTGGTATTCGTCGCCAATGGACAGATCGCCGCTGCCGTCGCGATCGTCGAACAGGATTGCCTCGAAGCGCGGCGGGGCGATCTCCGCTTGATCCTCTAGCACCCAGAGCTCGGGCAATGCGCCGCGCAGCACCGCGGCCGGATCGGCATTGACCGCCCGTAATTGCATCGAGCCGTCGGCGTAGAGAGCCTGCGGCAGTGTAAATTCATATTGCACCGGAGCGGCGGTTGGGATCGGCATCGGCGCCTGGATCAGGGTGCCGAGGCCGTCGGACAGGGACATGCGCAAGGCCGTACCGTCGCCGTTGAACAGGCTGAGCCGGACTTTGTATCTGGTATCCGGGTCCAGCCCGGTCAGCTCGGCGACCACTGCCTGTTCGTCCCAGGCCATCGTATAGTCCGGAGCATCGCCCCATTCGTCGGACAACGTGCCCTGGATCAGCGCCGGCGCCGGCAGCGAGCCGGCCGTCTCGGTCCCGGCGGCGCGGTAGTTGCTGTAGCCATAGGCCAGGGCCGGCTCGGTGAGCCAGGGGCTGAAGACCACATGGTCACTGACCGCATCGCCCAGGCCCGCGGGATTGCTGCCCGTATGGTAGGGTCCGCTGCCGTCGGATTCCCCCCAC
>AVFP01000097.1_pt1 | contig 16030 bp, 8 predicted proteins | sample 79721 | NCBI WGS metagenome assembly AVFP01 (sample SAMN02303578;SAMN02303577;SAMN02303577;SAMN02303578, study PRJNA214436) | microbial mat metagenome | isolation source: pink berry consortia of the Sippewissett | place: USA: Sippewissett Marsh, Cape Cod, MA | reverse complement strand
AAATCGTATTAAATCGTTTAGTTTTTCAGATTTTTTAGACGCCAAATCAGTGGTTTAGTTCCCATACAGTCTCTTAGCCGTTCAGGCTGTTGAAACTGCCTTTTACACACGGAAGGGCCTTGACCCTCTAGCCTCATTTCCTTTAGCCGTTCAGGCTGTTGAAACCCATTGCCCGTTTCGGGCGGTGAGCAGCCATACGCCTCATTTCCTTTAGCCGTTCAGGCTGTTGAAACACATTGGTCGACAAAGGAGTAACCGTTGTGCGGAAGTGCCTCATTTCCTTTAGCCGTTCAGGCTGTTGAAACCAATGCCCTGACCGCAGGATATTCGCCGCATGCCAAGCCTCATTTCCTTTAGCCGTTCAGGCAGTTGAAACGGGACAGTCACAGGGTCTGCGGTGTACGCGTTGCTAGCCTCATTTCCTTTAGCCGTTCAGGCAGTTGAAACAAGCTCTGAAGCTGAGATATCCCCAGATAATCCGCTGCTGTAACAACGACTTATACTGCACTGTCAGCAAAGGCCTGTGCCTTGGTCCCACCTGCCGGCGTCATCGGCCTATTCGCCCGCAAGCGGGCTCCTACGTCGGCCGCCCCGGCGGCTTGTAGGAGCCCGCTTGCGGGCGACGCGATGGCTACAGGCGTTTCTCACGCCCGGATGGATAGCGACCCCGACCGCGATTGCACTCCGCCGATGTCTGGAGAGCGTGGTATCGGTTATTCGTGAACCGCTACTTCTTGCTGTGTTAAGCTACCGCTGATCCGACATGTCTCCGGCTCGATTCCGGCAGGTCACCCGATGATCTGCCCCGTGACGATCGGTCCAGCCTGGTAGCCAGGGCGAATACGCACCCAATGGAGTAAGACGATATGGCCAAGAAAAACAAACGGCGTGGAAAGCAAAAAAAGCAACAGCGACGACAGGCCGCCGAGGCCATGTCTCCCCCCGTTTCGTCCAGCAGCCCCCAGTCCGGGCAACCAAATCGACGCAACGTTCAGACAGCGCCCGGGCAGCAGCCCGCTCGGACAACCGAGACCACGGACGGCAGCAGGCCGATCAAGGACTACTACATCCGCCTCGAGGGCCTCAACATCGACTCCGGCGTCCTCGATACCAATCAAATCAGCGTTGTGCGCGGTGCCGGCCTCCTGTTGCGGCAGGCCGCCAAGGATGCCGCGCAGACGATCGCCAACCAACCAGGATCAAGCGTCATCTCCACCGGCGCTTCGATCGGCGAGTTTCGTGTCGGTACGAACGACGCGACGCAGGTCGCCGGCTTGATCAGCGACATCCAGCAGCAAGTTTCCAGTGGCGACTACGCGCACCTTGACTTTGCGGTGGTTGCCGAGCCGATTTACCAGGAACAGCCCGCTTCGGTCGTGCGCGAGCGAGCGCTTGCGCGCATCCGGTTCGAGCAGATGCGCATGCCCACACTGGTGCCGCCGCCACCCAACAGGCACCCCGGCATCGGCGCATGCGGCTGGGAAGGACGCCGTCCCGCAGACGCACTGGAACCTATTCAGCGCCGCAAGCCCGATGGCACGCTGGAGGAGCCGATTCAGGTCTCCCAATCGGTCTACGACCGTTATCGATATGGCCGCAAGCAAAAGCACCTCTTCTATCTTGAAGAGACCGGCATCCAGGACGACGAGGGCAAGTACACCAACGACCTGGCCGAAATCGCTGAGCTGGAGTCCATCCGAAACCTCAACGGCAAGATCGCCGTGATCTATGCCGACGGCAATCGTTTTTCCGCAATCCGCGACCAAGCTTGTCAGGGCTTTGGCGATCTGAAGCGCTTCGACGAGCAGGTCCAAGGCGACCGCCGCAGATTTCTTTTCGAACTGCTAGAGCGCATCGCGCAAGACCCCGCTTCAATACGCAACAGGGTAAACGGCGCATCGAGACCCTGCTCTGGGGCGGCGACGAGCTCATTCTCGTCGTGCCCGCTTGGCGCGGCCTGCAGGTATTGCAGCACTTCTTCGCAGCTACCGCCAAGGCGCGGTTTCAGGGCAAGAACAAGCATAGGGACAAGGGCAAGAAAACCGCGCCCCCAGCGCCCTGGCCGCTGACCTACGCCGCTGGCATCGTCTTCTGCCGCGCGCGCACGCCGATCAAGCGTGCCCAGGGTCTGGCGCGGGATCTTGCAGATGGCGTCAAGTCCTGGCTGCACGACAGGGCGACTGCCACAAGCCCCGATCAAGCGTTGCGCGGGCAACTCCAGAATGCATGGGACTACGCCGTCCTGGAATCCGTCGACTTCCCCACTGAAGACGAGCTGGGCGACTACTTCGCCGATCGCTATCGCGGGGCAGCATCCTTGCGCAGGCCCCTTGCCCCGTTCGCCAATTGGTGCGATGACGCCGGCCGCGGCCTGGATCGGGAGGAGATGGCTCATCTACTCGAATCCCTGAGCAAGGGCCAGGTCTACGCTGTCGCCCGCCAGGCCATCGGCGCTGGAATCGACTGGACAGACGCCGCTTCGTTGACGCGTTTCAACGATGTCTACCAGCGCATGCGCGAGGTGGTCGGCTCGCGGCAATTCGATCCGCTCTGCGAGCGAATTCAAACGTTGTTTGGCAGCGGCGGCGATGGGCATCGGAAGGCAGCAGAAAATGCGATTCTGGACCCATGGCCTTGGATTCATCTCGCCGAGCTTTGGGACTATCTCGCGCCCGAGCCCGACGCCAAACAGGAGGACGAGTCGTGAGCAGATACCGCATCAGCGTCCGCATCAGGCTGCAAGGTCCGGTTCTGAGCCAAGCCACCGGCGGCCGTGATATCGGGCTTGACGCCGCCGCGCTGCGCGATGTCCATGGCACGCCGCTGCTGCCGGGCAACCTGATCCGCGGCAACCTGCGCCATGCTTGGCATCGTCTGCGCGAGATCGCCGAAGCGCATGGCGGTGCGCCGGCCAGTCTCGATCCCGATTCTTGGCTCGGCGCCGAGTCCAAGAGCGACAGCAACGACGCGCCGATCCGAGCGCGGTTGTGCTTCTCGCCATATTGGCGCGCCGAACAGCCTGCAGATGGCGGCGTGCGCCATCGCATCGCCGTCGATCCGCAGACTGGTGCCGTGTCGAACATGGCTCTACAGGTCGTCGATACTCCTTTTCTTCCCGGCGATGAACCCAGCTTCGTCGGCACCGTCGAAGCGGACTTGGAAGACCAAGGCGCGGCTGACGAACTGGCCGAGCGGATTCGACAGGGACTGGAGTTCGCTGGCAACCTAGGCGCCCTGAAAGGTGTCGGTTTCGGTCGCGTTCTCGCGGTTGACGTCGAGTCCGCGGCTTGCCGAGCCGGAATCGCCCAATCCGCGCAGATTCGAGGTTGCGATCGCATCGGGATCAGCTTGACGCTGGACCGTCCATTTTGTATCGCCCGGCCGCACGGCAAGAACAACCTCTTCGAGTCCGAAGATTTCATCCCCGGCGGCGTGCTCCGCGGTGCCCTGGCCAGGCGGCTGTTCAAAGGCGACGACAGCACTGAATCGGCCTCCCCCGCGTACGCCAAGCTGTGCGAGCACTTCGAGCACCTGGCCGTCAGCCATGCACTGCCGGTAACAGCCAATGCCATCGGTTCGCGGCCCATCGCAACGCCATTCAGCCTGGTCCAGGCACCGGAACAGGCGGGCTCCGATCGATCCGCGCCCTACGATATCGCATGCAAAGGCGAGCCGGCCGGTTTGATCCACGGGCGCGCCCCGGCCTTCGAGCCGGACTGGAAGCATTCCGACGCATTGCGCGCCATGTGCGGCCAAACCCTGAGCCTTAGCCGCGAGATCGCGGTTCAAACCCGCATTCACCCCAAGCAAGGTACAGCCGAGGAGGGGAATCTGTTCGCCACCGAGGCAGTCTGTCCGCACGCTCACCTGTGGCGCGCCCATATCGATATCAGCCAGGTGCCGCTGGCGGATCGACCCGACGTGCTTGACCAGCTCGCCCAAGTGTTTGCCGACCCATTGACGCACATCGGCAAGACCAAGGCTCAGGCGGTCGTCGAGCTCAGCCCGACCCCGGACTCGCTGGCGGTGAAAGAAGGCGATCCGCAAACCGGAAAATTGCTGCGCGACGGCATCGCCATCGTCTGCCTGCAAAGCGATGCTCTGCTTCTGCCCGATTTCTCCGGCCTCACCGGCACAGGCGGAAGCGCTCGCTTGCAGGCGCTGTATGCCGGTGCTTGGGAGCAGCTTTCCGCTGGCGCACTGGCCCTGGATGGGCAGCGCTACTTTGCTCGTCAGGCATTGGTCGGCGGCAATTACCTGCATCACCGCTTCAGCCCCCTGGGCCGACCCTACAATCCCTGGTTGATAACGCTGGCGGGCAGCGTCTTCGTCCTCAAACCGACGCAAAACGATCCACAAGGGGAGAACCTGGCGGAAAACGTGCTCCAGTCTTGGCGACAAACCGGCCTTGCCCAGGTTTACGCGGACAGCGAAGACGCAGCAACCAGAAGGACCCGGGAACACTGGAAACACAATCCCTACCTGCGCCAAAATGGCTACGGCGCGGTGGCCGTGAACCTGGCACTGCACTGGAACCTCGATCCCCAAAGCGCCTGGCAGGGTATGCACGACCGAACGGAGACCACCGATGACAACAGCTGACATCTGCTGGACGCGCGTACGCATCCACGGGCGTCTCGAATGCAAGGCCCCACTGCACATCGGCGACGGCGGCCAGGGCGCCTTTGACGAGCGCCACTACCGCCCTGACCAATCCAAGGAGATCCCTGGCCTCTATAACAGCGTTTGCCGGGATGCAAAGGGAAGGCCCTATATCCCCGGCTCCACATTGCGCGGCTGGCTCGCTGCCCGCCTGCAGCGACCCGGCAGCCGCGAACCGGCGGACTCGACCCTGGCGGAAATGGCGCGGCATCTGTTCGGCGAGGCTGCCAGCGAGACCGGCCATGCCGGCCGGTTGCGCTGCTACGACGCACGCTTTCGCAGTGACCCGAGCGACACCAAGCTGCCTCTCTGGGATAAGGAACGCCACACCCAGGTACAGCACGCTGTCAAGCTGCACCCGCGCCTTGGCACCGTTGACGGGCGCACGCTGCATCGGCAGGAGGCGGTCCCGGCAGGCACGGAATTCGACTGGCTCATCGAGGCGCACGACTGCACCGAGTCCCAGCTCGCCTTGCTGATCGGGCTGCTCGAATCGCTCGACGGGGAGGCGGGCAGCAGCCTGGGGCGCGGCGTCAGCCGACAGGCTGGGCGGCTGCGCTGGCACGGCGACCGTATCGAGGTGCTCGAGCCAGAAGCAGTCGCCAATTGGCTGAACCAACCGGGCAAGCCGCTTCAGGATGCTTTCAGCACATTGCCGCAATGGCCCGATTCTGCCGCCTTGCCGGAGCGGCAGGAAACCTCTGTCCGCTTCCGGCTCATCCCCCAAGGGCTGCTGCTGGTCAATGAGCCCGGACTCTGCGCACCCACCGACAAGTCGCTGGCAGCACAGACGGACGCGGACGAGCTCGCGCGCACCGGCGCACCGAACCTGGAATTCAGCCGGACTCCAGCAGGCCACGCGCTGATTCCCGCCAGTTCGCTGCGGGGCCTGTTGCGCGCCTGTGCTCGACGCATCGTTGCGACCATCGCGGCAGGGCAACTGGCCGCGGACAGCGCGAGCCTCGAGCAACGCCAGATCCTCGAAAACCATATCGACACGACCGCCGATCATTTGACCGGCGCCCTGTTTGGCATGACCGCGAGGCGCAGCCGCATCTGGATGACCGAGGCAATCTCGATCGAACCGGCGCCAATACTGGAACAGACCTTCGTCGCGATCGATCGATTCACAGGCGGCGGTCAACCCCACAAGCTGTACAAGGTGCGCGCCGCGGAATCCGGCCCCCTGGAAGGCAGCCTGCTGTTGGACCCGCGGAACGGCCCCCTTGCAATGTGGGAGACAGGTCTACTGCTGCTGTTGGCACGCGATGCACTGGAGGGTGAATTGATGCTTGGTTGGGGCAAGGCGCGCGGCTATGGTGCCTGCGAGGTCGAGTTCATCCTCGAAGATACACCGCACGTACAGGACTTCGATGGATTGCTCGCTGCCCTGCAGATGCACCGAAACAAGGCCGATGAATGCATCTGCGCCCTGCACGACCTTGTCAGTGATTGCTTGCCGGTGGAACGCGTTGTCCATGAAGCCGCCAACACGAGCGTACCCACAACAGCCGCCGCCGAGGTGCGCCATGCCTGATTCCTTCTACAACCCCTACCACTTCGTACCCGCAACGGGGCAAGTCACCGATGCCGATGGCAACAGCAATGGCGTCGCAACCGAGCCTTTCGAGTCGATCCGTGACGGCAACAGCCCTCACCCCGCCCGACATGACCGCTGGAACGCTGATGCATACACCGGGCGCATGGTCTGCCGTTTGACCCTGGAGCGCCCCACCCTTGTCGGCGGCGAACAGGCCGATGATCCTGACGACCCAGATGACCCCAAGCATGAGCACAGGCCCAAAACCGTCACACCGTATCAGCGACGAATCAAGGGCAAGAACGGCAAGACCGAACGATGGCCGGCCATTCCGGGCAGCAGCCTGCGCGGACTCATCGCCGGTATGGCCGAGGCGCTCAGCCAATCGGCGCTGCGGGTGCTCGACAATACGCCCTACTCGTTCCGGTATAAACTCGGTAAAGACGACGAGCATGCGCTGTCCGCCTTGGGCTATCTGGTTCCGGCGCCGGCCGATACGGATCGAAAGTACGACTTGGTTCCTGTTGCGCTACCGACGTTGGACCGCGGGATCACCAAAGCACCGGAGGGAACGTTCGTGGTGCCCGCTACCTGGCAGGCAGCCTTTCGCGGACATCGCTGGATCGATGCCTTACCGGCCTACATCGACGGTTACGAATCCAGCGGAGCTGGCCCTGACGGAGTACGCCTGCAATCCGATACCTTCCTTGACCGACACCAACCGGCCTCTGGCAGTTGTGCCCCGGGCGCAGCGCATTGGTGGTATGCCCGCATCCCGAGCACCAGGCTCGACAAGCCGCTGACCGAAGGGCTCTCCGACAGCCTCGAGGCGTTCGGCAACCCGTTGCTTTACTGTAAATCCACCTATGACCAGAGGAGAAATCAGGAATGGGACCGCTGGCTGCTCGGCTTACGCTTACCCCGCGACCATAACGCGATCATCGACGCGGAACATTACCACAGCCTCGAAGACAACCATAAGGCGCTCTATGTGCGCGGCATCCTGCGTGTACTCGGCATCGAGGAGCGGGCGGATGAGATTCCCAACACCAAGAAGCACGAGCTGTTCATCCCGATGCCCGAGGACAAGCCCGAGACACGCATCCCGGTACCGGACGAGGTCATCGATACATTCGAGTCCATTGCCGGGATGCGCTGGCAGGCGAGCAAGGGCGAGCATCCGTTTCATCTGCAGGGTCGCCCACGGGAGACCGCCGTCAAGGCCACGCCTTATGAACTGTACTTCTTCGACCTGAAATCCGGCGAAGCCGTGGTGAGCGAACTCAGCGTCTCCGCGGTTTGGCGCCGCGCTGTCGGCGATCGAAGTCAACAGCGTCAAGACAGGCCCCACGACTTTTTCGCGCAGGTCAACCGCCATCTGCCTCCGCTGACCGGCAACCCGAACGACCCAGATGCGCCAGCGCAGCGCGCGTTGACCCCAGCCGAACTGCTGTTCGGCGTCGTCGCCGAGAACAAGCACGCTGACCAGGTCAACGCGGCGGCGCTCGCCTCCCGTGTCCGCGTCCACGACGCGCTTACGCTCCGCAAGCCCAAGATGGCCCAGACCAGCATCATCCTCAAGACGCTGAGCAGTCCCAAGGCGCCATCGCCAGCGCTGTACTTCACGCCACATCCAAGGCCGAATGCAAGCGGCCCAGAGCAGGCCTCGGCCATAGCAAAGGCAAAGCTGAACAAAGTCGATCACCGTCCGCAAGGACGCAAGGTCTACCTGCATCATCCGCTGAGCGGTTTTAACGCGGCCGATCCCAGCCAATGGACCTGTGCCAGCCACGAGCAACAGCATGACCACTTACGGCGCAGATGCCAACCCCTGCAGCCCGAGCCGGATAACCCCTTCTGGTTCCATATCGATTTCGACAACCTCGATCGCGCGGAGCTGACGTTGCTACTCGCCGCACTGCGCCCGGACGACAGGTTTCGCCACAAACTCGGGCTGGGCAAGCCCCTTGGCCTCGGCACCGTGCACATCGAACCGGTTGCGCTCTGTCTGACCGATCGTCAGAAGCGCTATGGGCGTCATGCCCTGGAGCAGCCGCGCTACCACAAGATTCAGCGCACGGCCGCGGCAGACCCGGCCGTTATCGAACAACGCTGGCCGCGCGAAGCCGCCGCCATGCAGGCGGGCGCCGAGCAAATGGCAGCGCTCGACTGGGCAAGCCTGCCGGATATGGACCCACGTCTGATCGACCGCTCGGCACTGCAGGTCTTGTGCAAGCTGGGCGATCCCGCCCAGGTCGCGTCTGAGCACCAGGTGACAACGCCCTTGACCCGCGAACAGCTCCAGGGTGCGCTCGCCCAGCCTGAGCAAGAGACCTTCAAATGGTTCGTTGCCAATGACGATCAGCCAATGGAGATGCGCCAGGCACTCATCCCGGTGGACCCGGACCAATCCCCTGCCCTTGCTCAGAGCACATCCGCACCCAGACTAAGCGCCCAACGATCGGGGTGCAAGGAACAACAGGACACAAGGCACGATGAACCAACCGACTCCGGCGTCTTCATTGATTTCCTCCGCGCATGCCCTGCTCCCGCTGCGCGGCCTCGTCATCACCTTGGAATTCACCGCAGAAGCCCAGCTCAGCTTCTTCCACCAGGCCGCCGTGCACGCCTTTGTGCGTCATCTGGTCGGCTCGCCGGATGACTTTGCCCGCCTGATCACCCTCGATGCACCCGAGAGCGGGCGCTGCCTCTACCGCCCCGGCGATCTCTACCGCTTCGCCGTGCTTGGCCTCGCCGGCGCCGACATTCTGCTCGCCCGGTTGATCGGCGCACTGGACGATCTGCCCGACACCGCCCCGGTGCGCGATGTCCGCGTTCCGCTGCGCGATAATCTGCGATGGGTCGCCCTGCACGACCTGTTCTCCGGCGCTGCGGTGCGCTATGTTGCCGATCTCAGCCTGTACGACGGCGAGCGCCTTGCCGCCGAGATCGATCTCTGGCGCGGCGCCGGGTTCGTCCAGTTGCAATGGCTCAGTCCCGCGCGCCTGCTGTTGCCCCAAGCGGCGCGCGCCGGGCGCAAGGGCGAGCAGCGCTTCTGTCGCGACTGCGCCGACCTGAGCGACGGCCTGCTCGCCGCGCGCGTTCACGACAGCCTCGCCGACCTGCTGCGCCGGCGCGGCATCGAAACCGACGCCCGGCAGATCGCCGCAAACATTCCGCCCCCCGACGGCCATCTGTTCTGGGTCGACAGCACCTATCACGACGCCCGCGGACAAGGCAATCCCATCGGCGGACTGTGCGGGCGGCTGCATATCGGTCCGGGTGCCGAGCTGGCCCCGGACTGGCTGAGCCTGCTGGTGCTCGGGCAATATCTCGGCATCGGTCAACGTCGCGCCTTTGGGCTCGGGCGTTATCGCCTGCGCACCCCAGATGGCATCAGCACCGCCGCCGAGGCCGCCCCCGCCAGCTCGTTGCTGGCACAGGCGGCGCGCACCGATCTGCTCTACGACGCCTACGTCGCCATGCGCGACAATCAGCGGGAACGCGACGACAACAATGCCCCGATCGACCCGGATGATCCCGAATCGATGCCCGACCCCGAGGCCGAGGAAGCCCTCGCCGACCGCCTCGAAGCCATCGGCGAACGCCTGCGCGCCATGCGCTACCAGGCTCCGGCGCTCAAAGGCGTGGTCATCCGCGATCCGGACGGCGACCTGCGCGCCCTTGCCATCCCGCCGTTTTGGGACCGTGTCGCCCAGCGCGCCGTCAACGACTGCATCACCCCGGCCTGCGACTTGCTCATGTCCGAGGCCAGCCACGGCTACCGGCGCGGACGCTCTCGCCATACCGCCAGCCTCGACATCAACCGCGCCTGGCAGGACGGCTACCGCTGGGTTTACGAGGCCGACATCGAGGACTTCTTCGACAGCGTCGACTGGGACAAACTGCGCCTGCGCCTGGAGGCGCTCTACCGCGACGACCCGGTCATCGATCTGATCCTCGCTTGGATGGCCGCGGTGGTCGACTACCAGGGCTTCTCCGTGCAGCGCAGCATGGGTCTGCCCCAGGGCGCCCCGCTCAGCCCGACCATGGCCAACCTGATGCTCGACGACTTGGACAATGATCTGGAACAGGCCGGTTTTCGTTTAGTGCGCTATGCCGACGACTTTGTCGTGCTCTGCCGCGACCGCGCCCAGGCCGAGGCCGCCGGGCAGGAGGTGCGCCGTTCCCTCGCCGAACTCGGGCTCCAGCTCAATGATGCCAAGAGCCGCGTGGTCTCGTTTCAGCAGGGCTTTCGCTTTCTCGGCTTCGTGTTCATGAACGATCTGGTTCTGGACGTCAGCGCTACGCCCAAGGATGCCGCCCACAGCGCCGCGCCCAAGCCGCCCTCGCCCAACAGTTGGCTCGCCCGGTTCGGCCAACGCGCAGCCCGAGCCCTCGGCGACAACAGCTCGGCAATGCCGGCGGCGACCAAACCCACCGATCCCGCGACATCCCAAGTCCCGCTGGCCATCGGCGAGCGCCAAGAGCAAGGCCTGGCGCTCATGGTCACCGGCGCCAGCGCCCTGGTTTCATCCAGCCGCGGGCGCGTCGTCGTGACCCGCGACGACCAGGTCATCGCCGAGGCTCCCTGGCGAAGCCTGCAGGCGGTCCTGCTGTTGGGACCTCATCACATCACCACCCCCGCGTTGCGCCATGCCATGGCACACGACGTGCCGGTGCATCTGGCCAGTCGGGGCGGGCATTACCAGGGCCTGGCCTGCAATGCGCAACCGGGCCGCGAAGGCGCCGCGCTCTGGCTAACGCAACGCCAGCGATGCGACGATGCAATCTGGTCCCTCGCCGCCGCCATTGCCGTCGTCATGGCGCGCATCCGCCACATGCGCGAAGTGCTGCGGCAACGGCAACCGGCGGGTTTCGTGCGCGAACGCGACGCACTCCAGCGCGCCCTGAACGAGGCAGGCCGGGCTGACGACAGAAGCATGCTGAACGGCATCGAGGGCCAGGCCACCCGCACATACTTCGCCGCCCTGGCCAAGCTGGTACCCGACGCCTATGCTTTTCAGGGGCGCAATCGGCGACCGCCACGGGATCCCTTCAACGCCCTGCTCTCCCTCGGCTACAGCCTGCTGCACGCCCAGCACATCACCCTGCTGCGGGTCGCCGGACTCTATCCCTGGATCGGCTTTTACCACCAGCGCCACGGCCGCCACGCCGCGCTGGCCTCCGATCTGATGGAGCCCTTCCGCCATATCGTCGAGCGTGCCGCGCTGGCGGCCGTTGGCCGCGGCGGTATCCCGCCGGAGCAATTCCACGCCGACCCGCAGCGCGGGTGCCGACTTGCGCCGCCGGCCCTGAAACGCTATCTTGCCGACCTTTGGCTGCGGCTCGAACGCCCGGTCGGGCGCATCGGCGAACAGGACTCCTATCCGGTGCTCGAACAGATGCAGCGGCAAAACCGCCGTCTGATCGACGCCCTCAGGACCGGCAGCGACTTCGACGCCTGGGTGAGCCGCTGATGGAGATCTACCTTGTCTGTTTCGACATCAGCGACGACGACCGGCGCCGGCGCATCGGCAACCTGCTGCTCGGCTACGGCGAACGCGTACAGCGCTCGGTATTCGAAATCAGCGTGCGCGGTGGCGAAGAGCTTACCGAGCTGCGCAACGCACTGGACGACCACCTTGCACCCGACGATCGCGACATCCGCTTCTACCGGCTCTGCGCCAGTTGCCGGAGCGCATCGCAAACCCTCGACGGCGAGCGGATCGCGCGCTTGCCCGCGGTGCTGATCGTTTAGCGGCGGGAACCGGGGCAAAACGCGAGCCCCGATCCGATTATTTAACAATTCGATTTTAAAATAAATAGGTTAGCGATAAATCCTAAAGCGATTACTCACATTTGGATCGCCACCTTTTTAGATTCAGATAGTTAGCTTGACAAACGGGCGTTGCAGAGCTAAATTACGTTCATGGAATGAGGCCGCAAGGGCCTCATTTCCTTTAGCCGTTCAGGCTGTTGAAACCAGGATATATTCGGTAATCCCAGGATAGTGAGGCCTCATTTCCTTTAGCCGTTCAGGCTGTTGAAACGGGTGCGGTTTCGACATGATGTGCAAGGCGATTAGCGCCAGAGCTCAGCCGCAGTTGTCAGCGGCACTCCCCGGCTGTGGGAGCGGCCTCTGGCCGCGATCTACGCCGGAGCAACCCGCACGCGCGCATCGCGGCCAGAGGCCGCTCCCACAGGCCTGTCGAGCGAGCTGAGGCATGGCGCTAATCGCCATGTGCAATTCCGCGTTCACAGCGCGGTCAAGGATATCTCGCGCAGAGACGCAAAGGCGCAGAGAAGAGAAGAAATGCCTCGGAGCAGTCGGAACGCTCGTTCTTCCCTTTGCGCCTCTGCGTCTTTGCGCGAGACTCTTCTTTTTGCGACGCAACAGGGAGGACATCATCGGAAGGCCGCACCCGTTGAAACTTCACCCACCTGTTCGATGAGCTTCTTGACCATGGCGCCTCATTTCCTTTAGCCGTTCAGGCTGTTGAAACTCTGTATCTGCAGGGGGAAAACCGCGACACGCGCCAATTCCCGCGCACCACTTGCATAACCTCTCCGCCTGGTCACTGCCAGCATCGCTCTATGGTGCGTAAACTACCGCAGACAGGCTTGAGGTCTCCTGCGCTGAGCTGACCACCGGGCGCACAGCGCCGAGATCGGCATGCACGAGCAAATGCCGAGAAGAGTGCGACAAGAATGACAACAAGGATTAGGATTGGGATTCCGACCGAACCATCACAATCAATGGATCTCCCATGCTGTTTGCCGACAACACCACCCTACTTTGCCCCTGCAACGACCTCGAAAGCGCCACCATTCTGGGCATCGCCCGGGAGCTGGGTGTCGATGTGCGGGTCGTCACCGGAGGCTGGGGCCTCATCCTCGCCGATGCGCTGGTCCAACACCCGGACATCGACGGCTTTCGGCGCGACGTCGTCACCGTCGAGCTCCCCAGCGCCGAAGAACCCGCCAACGCTGGGGCAGAGCGGCTGCTGCTCGAACAGGCGGGCAAGAGAGTGCATGTCATCGACCATCACGATTCGGCGGCGAGCGCCATGCAGGATGCCCCCAGGGAGGCATACCGACCAAGCTCCCTGGAGCAATTCGCCGCGTTGTTCGGCCACGAGCTGACCCGCGAGCAATACCTCGTCGCCATCGCCGATCGGGACTATTTTCCAGGACTCTCGGCCGCCGGTGCGAGCTGGGACGAGGCGCTGGCATTGCGCGCCGGCGAGCGCGCCATCCGCGGCGAAACCGATGACTTCGATGCCGCGCAAACCTGGGCCGACGGGCGCATTCGCACCCTGGGCAAAGACGCTACCGAGCTGCGTTTCCTGCGCGCGCCGGCACGCTTTCGCAATCTGATGCTGGATGTTCTGCAAACACCAACGCAGGAGGCATTCGACGCGGCATCGCAGTGTCGCAAGCCCCTGCGTCTCCCCGGGGCATTGGTGATCGTGCATGCCGAAGACGAAGACTCGGATGATCCGAATCAGCTGGGCGCGGTGCTCGAGGTGCGTTATGCAGGCCCGGCGAGCATGCACCCTGCTCTTCGGGCATTACGCGATGATCCGGCCTTCGCCGCCGGGCTGAAGACATGGTCCGGCGGCGGTCGTTTCGGCTGTTTCTTCGGAGCCGAAGCACGGCCTGGCTATCCAGCCCCGCCCTTCGACAGTCTGGTTTCCCGCGTGCTCGGCTATGTGCTGGACAGCGCCATGCCGCTGCGCGAATACCAATGCAGCTTTTTGCTGCCATTGGATCTGTTCGCAGACGAGCATCTGCGTCATGACCCCGCCGGCCGCAAGACCGACTTCCACCAGCGCTTGCAAGATCGGGTCACCGCCGGCGACATCCAGCTGCACAAGCTCAGACTGGTCCCGGCGAGCGAATGGCAGCCAACAGACGACGAGGCCATGCTGGAAACCGAGGCGCGCCTCTATTTCTTGCCCCAGCTTCAGGACGTGCTGTTCGATACCGAGCCGACCGCAGCATGCGGCGCCACAGGGCCGCGCCGCCTGGGACTCGATCCCATCCAGCGCTATCGTCTGCCGCGCGCCAATCTGGTGGACTCGTTGCGCTGGACGCTGACCGGCCAGGGCATTGGCGCATCGGCGCTGACCGCTCGCATCGCCGACTGCTCCCTCTATCGCTATTACAACGATCTGTTCATCCTCGCGATTTCCGTCACGCTGGAAGATCGACTGGCCGCGAGTAAATGCAACCCGCCCACCCTCGATCAGCGGCCCGAGATCCCCGGCACGGCGGCCATGTCCTGCGACGCACCCGACTGGTGGCATCCGCTGTTCGACATCGACGACCAAGGCTTCGAACGCATCGCCCGGCGCCAGCTCGATCACTGGCTGCGGTTTACCAAGCACGGCCGCATTCTGTACCGCAGCTTCATCGAGCAGGTGCTGGAGTTCAAGGTGGAACCGCAACGATTGACGGGCACGGACAACGGGCATCCGATCCATCGGCAGTGGCAATATCAGGATGAGCAGGGAAGCAAAGGCGACGACCTGTCGCCGATCGTCTACTGGCTGCTGCAACGCTTTTTCGCACCGGCGGATGCCTGCGCCGCCGACCAACAGCAGATCAAAGATCGATTGCGCCTGCAATACCTGTGCGAGGAGCGCATGTTCGTCAACGTCGCCTATGCCCTCTGCGGCGAGACTCCCAGAGATCAGGCGGGCCTGGAGCAACGCGACCGCCTGTTCAGCCTGGCCCTGTATGTGGACCGCGAGAGCGACGGCTTCAGCTCGCAGCAGGGCTATGTCTACGACCGCGCTTATACCCAAGCTCTGATGACCGAGGGCAGCGCGGAGACGCCCTCGCCCCGGCTGGATCGATGGCGCGGCATCGGCACCCTGTCCGGCTACAGTCCCTATGCCAACGCCTATCTGGGCAGCGGAGATATGTTTGCCTCGGTGATCGCTCCGCGCCATGTGCCCTACCATTATCAGCGCATGTTGATTCTGGTCCTGTTCTATCAATTGACTTTGCGCGGCTATAATCGCCGCATCAGCCATGCGACCACCAGTTTGCTCGAGGGCAACTCAGCGGCGGGACCAGCCGCCGGCGACCCGGGCCAGGCATTCCGGGCTCTGCGCGGAGACTTCATCGAATTCACCAACAATTACTGGTTCCGCGAAATCACCTTGGCAATCCAGGGCAAGGAGATCTTCGAGCGGCAGATCGCCGCGGCGGAGCTGGTGCAGGAATACACCCAGATCAAAGACGAGATGGAGCGCGCCGACGAATACACGGCATCGCTGCGAGACCGTCGTCTCAACGACCATGTATTCACCCTATCCCTGATCGGTCTGTTGGTCGCTGCATTGGCAACGCCCTGGACCGATTACGGCATTGCGCAGGAGGATGCCATCCGCCTGTCCGCGGCAGCAGCGATTTTCCTGCTGGTTTGGGTGGGCTGCCGTCTCACCAACTCGCGGCTGTTTCTCTGTCGGTGGCTGAAACAGCTCGCAAAATCCTTTGGCTCGGCATGACAAAGCATGGCAATTGCGGGTTTACAACAGGCGAGCATCACAGATGGGCCGAGCAGCGCTGCAACCCGCCCGGCGCGTCCAGGTGAAAGTTTCGGCATCAACCGGCCTATCATCGTGGAACTCCGGAGGTCAGAGCCAAGAACCACGCAAAAGGCGCGCAACAGCATGCGGGTTTGACCCTGATGTATCCCCACGAACCAGCCCGGGCATTTGGACGATTTTCCCGTGGTCGATGCTGCTCGTGTAGCCGACGCGTCGCCCGCAAGCGGGCTCCTACAAGCCGCCGGTGGCGGCCGACGTAGGAGCC
>AVFP01000157.1_pt1 | contig 16088 bp, 16 predicted proteins | sample 79721 | NCBI WGS metagenome assembly AVFP01 (sample SAMN02303578;SAMN02303577;SAMN02303577;SAMN02303578, study PRJNA214436) | microbial mat metagenome | isolation source: pink berry consortia of the Sippewissett | place: USA: Sippewissett Marsh, Cape Cod, MA | reverse complement strand
GGGGTATCTGGTTCGGCGGGCTGGGTACCGTGCTGGTGGGGCTGGCGGTCTTTTTCACGGCCGGCTTCAATAGCACCCCGTTTTATCCGTCCAAGTATGATCTACAGTCGAGCCTATCGATCTATAACGCGTCGTCGAGCCACTACACCTTGACGGCAATGACCTATGTGGCCATGGTGATACCGTTTGTGCTCGCCTATATCGCCTACGTATGGCGGCTGATGGATGCAAAAAAGATCGACCATGAGGATATATCGGATTCTAAGGCGTACTAGCAAATAAGGAGAAAGAGAATGGAAGCATTTTTACTGATCTCGTGGGTGGTGTTGATTGCCGCCTCATATAAGGTATCGGTTTACCTGCTCGATAAAACCGGTAATCTGTAAGATGCACATGGCGTACAACTAGAAGGTGCGGCGGGAACCGGTTGCCTTCCGTCGTGTTATTTTTTCATCTTTCCTGGATACCGCAATGGCAAGAAATTTATTCAACAAGGTGTGGGATCTGCACAAGGTGGCGTCTCTGTCGGAGACCCACGACCAGCTCTTCATCGGCCTGCATCTTGTTCATGAAGTGACCTCGCCGCAGGCATTTGCCGCCTTAAAAGAGCGCGGCTTGCGGGTTAAGTACCCACAATGTACGGTGGCCACCGTTGACCACATCGTACCCACTCAGAGCCAGATGATTCGCCCCTATCGTGACGGGCTGGCCGAAGAGATGCTGCAGGCGCTGGAAGAGAGCACCAGGGAGTTCGGGATCAGATTTTTCGGCTTGGATTCGGAGCGGCAGGGCATCGTCCATATTATTGGCCCGGAAAACGGCCTGACCCAGCCCGGCATGACCATTGCCTGTGGCGATTCGCACACCTCCACGCACGGCGCCTTCGGTGCCATCGCCTTTGGTATCGGCACCTCTCAGGTGCGTGATGTGCTCGCCACCCAGACCATGGCCCTGGAGCGGTTACGGGTCCGTCGCATAGAGGTGACGGGAAAACGGGGTCCGGGAGTCTTTGCCAAGGATATCATCCTCAAGATCATCGCCGAGCTCGGCGTCAAGGGCGGTATCGGCTACGCCTATGAGTATGGGGGAGAGGTGCTCAGTGCACTGTCCATGGAAGAGCGCATGACCATCTGCAATATGAGCATTGAAGGCGGTGCCCGGGCCGGTTACGTCAATCCCGATGAGACGACCTTCAATTATCTTGAAGGCAAACCCTTTGCACCACCGCCGGAGCGATTCTCCGATATGAAAAAGTTCTGGCAGTCGATGGCTTCTGATCTGGACTGCCCCTATGACGATTCCTATCATCTCGACATCTCTTCGCTGGCGCCCATGGTTACCTGGGGTATTACCCCGGGCCAGGCCATCGAGGTGGATAAACCGTTGCCCCGCTTGGCCGAGATGAGCGAGAGTGATAAGGAGATCGGCGCCAAGGCGTATGAGCATACCGGCTTTTCCGAAGGCGCTATGTTGCTGGGCCGCCCCATTGATGTAGCCTTTATCGGCTCGTGCACCAATGGCCGGATTAGTGATTTGCGCAGCGCCGCCGCGGTGATCCAGGGAAGACGGGTGAAGAACGGCGTACAGGCCCTAGTGGTGCCCGGTTCCAGGCAGGTGAAGATGCAGGCCGAGGCGGAGGGGCTGGATACCATCTTCACCGAAGCCGGTTTTCAGTGGCGTGAAGCGGGGTGCTCCATGTGTCTGGCGATGAATCCAGATAAGCTTCAGGGCAACCAGATCTGCGCCAGTTCTTCCAATCGTAATTTCATCGGCCGGCAGGGTTCGGCAAAAGGCCGCACCTTGCTGATGAGCCCGGCCATGGTGGCGGCAGCCGCCCTGGAAGGGGCGGTGGCCGATGTCCGCACGCTTTTATAGGAGTCTGTCATGACCAGCAATGGTGCACGTATTAATCATATAGCAGGAACCGCCGTACCGGTTATCGGCAACGATATCGATACCGACCGCATCATCCCGGCCCGCTTTTTGCGCTGCGTTACCTTTGAGGGACTGGGAGAACAGGTATTTCGGGACGAGCGGTTTGATGAGCAGGACAATCCCGTTGACCATCCACTCAACGATCCACGCTTCAGCGGCGCCTCTATTTTAATCGTCAACGCCAACTTCGGGTGTGGTTCCAGCCGCGAGCATGCCCCGCAGGCAATCATGCGATACGGGATCAGGGCGATCATTGGGGAATCGTTTGCCGAGATCTTTGCCGGTAACTGTTTGAGTCTGGGGATTCCCACCTTTACCGCGGACCAGGCGACGGTGCGTGATTTGCAGACTCGCATAACAAACCACCCCGATACCGTGCTATACCTGGATATAGAACAGCTCACCGCCACCATGGGGACGACGACCGTTACTCTTGCCATGAGCAAAACCACCCAATCGGCCCTTGTCTCCGGCACCTGGGACAGCCTCGAACAATTACTCGCCAATGAGGCGGCAATCGATGCGGTATATGATCGTATTCCATATTTAGGCGGGTAGCGCGCCCTATACATCACCATGGAAAACAAAATCGCCCTGATCACCGGCGGCAGTCGGGGTATCGGCCGGGCCATTGCCGTGGAGTTGGCCCGCCACGGTGCCCATATTGCGGTGGCGTATCATCATGGCCAGCGTGAGGCGTATCAGGTGGTTGCCGATATTGCTAGCGGCGGCTCTACGGCGGTATCAATTGCGGCCGATATCTCTCAGGTTGCGCATGTTGAGAGGCTTTTTGATCAGGTGGTTGAGCATTTCGGCGGCCTCGACATCCTCGTCAATAACGCCGGTGTCATGGTCAACCGGGCCATTGCCGAGGTCGAGGAGGAAGAATTCGGCCAGATGTTTGATGTTAATGTCAAAGGCCTTTTTTTCTGTTGCCGGCAGGCCGCCCGGCTGATGCGTGACGGCGGCAGGATCATCAACATAGGTACCACCGTCACCAAACTCATGTTGCCGAACTACGGGGTATACGCCGCCACCAAGGGGGCTGTCGAGCAGATCACCAGGGTGCTGGCCAGGGAGTTGGGTGAACGGATGATCACCGTTAACACGGTATCGCCGGGGCCCACCGATACGGAGTTGTTTCGACGCGGTAAAAGCCGGGAACGGATCGATGCCATGGCCGCCATGTCACCATTCAACCGCCTCGGTAGGCCTGAAGATATTGCCCGCGTGGTGGCCATGCTCTGCTCAGATGATAGCGCCTGGATCAGCGGCCAGACCATCTTTGCCAATGGCGCCCTGGCCGGATAGTCTCTGCTCGGTCGACCGGAAGGGCGACCTCTTGGGGGTGGCGTAACGTGTTGTGAAACGGTTAGCTTTGCCGTTTTACTTTATTGTAGTGGGGTCTTGGGGGGAGCGGCCCGGTAGATTTCCTGATAGACCTGCGCCAGCGGTACCTTCTGTTCGGCGGCGACCCGCCGGCATGCTTCATATTCCGGATAGATGACCGCGCCGTGCGGTTTTTCTACATACTTTGCGGTAACCGGGCCCCAGGGAGTGGCGACCTCAATCCGGCTCCGGGCCAGGGTGTAGCGCTGTTCACGGCGAAAACGCAGGCCGATGGCGCTGGTCTCGCTTAGTATCACCTGCATGAGTGGCTGCTGGTGGCTTGGTCGGCAGATTACCTGTAGACAGAAACCAGGGCGCGATTTCTTCATGTGCAGTGGAGACAGACTTACGTCCAGGGCGCCCTGATCAAGAAGTTTGCCGCATACATAGTCAAATCCTTCCGGATTCCAGTCGTCTAAGTTGGTTTCAATGACCACTACATCCTGGGCCTCTTCCACCTCCCGCGCCTGGCCGAGGATGGCACGCAACAGGTTTGGCCGATCCGGGCTGCCCGGATGGCTGCCTGCGCCGTAGCCGGTCTTGATCATAGTCATGGAGGGCAGCGGCCCGAATTCATCAACAAGCTCGCGCAGCAAGGCAGCACCGGTGGGGGTCACCAGCTCAAAATCTGCCTCGATACCCACTACCGGAATCCCTTCAAGCAGTTCGCATACCGCCGGTGCCGGCAGCGGCAATCGACCATGGGCACACTTGACAAAGCCGCGGCCAAGTGGCAGCGGCGCACTGATGACTCGATCTACCCCAAGGGCGTCAAGGGCGACGATCGCCCCCACAACGTCAACAATGGTATCAAGGGCTCCCACTTCATGAAAATGAACACGCTCGATCGGTTGCTGATGCACCTTCGCCTCAGCCTCGGCGAGTCTTCTGAACACGAGGCGGCAACGATTCACCACCGGCTCGGACAGACTGCTTTTGGCAAGCAGTGTTTCAATATCCGGCAGGGTTCGGAGGCGCGGCTCTGTTGCCGCGGTGACGGCAAGCGTAGTGGCGCCGATACCGCTTACTGTCTTGCTGGAAATGGACAATTCGAAGGAATCAATGGGCAGTTTTGCCAGTTCACCCCGGAGCACCGATTCGTCCAGGCCGCAGCCCAGCAGGGCGCTCAGCAGCATGTCGCCGCTGATACCGGAAAAACAGTCCAGATAGAGGGTATGGGGCGCGCTCATTTCTCAGTAACCGGCTGCCGGCAGATATCGCCTGGTTTGAGCGGCCACCCGTTGAGCATCTCCCCTACCGTCATCCGCTTTTTACCGGCGGGTTTTAGCTCGCCGATTAACAGGCATTTCCTACCGGTGGCGATCAGCAGTCCCTGGCGATCCGCCGACAAAATGGTGCCGGGCGGTTGGGAAGAGTCGCGGTAGACGACCACGGGCTTGAAAAGCTGAACCTCCCGTTCATGGATCAGGCAGCGTGCCACCGGCCATGGATCAAGCCCACGAATAAGGTGCTCGAGATCAATTGCCGGCCTGTTCCAGTCGATATATCCGTCCTCTTTTTTAAGGGGTGGAGCGTTGGTGGCCCCGGCATGGTCCTGCCCGGTCGGGGCTACTCCGCCTGAATGGAGTGCATTGATTACCTCGAGCAGAGTAATAGCGCCCAGTTGCGCAAGTTTGGCAAGCAGGCTGCCGCTGGTCTCGTCGGGGGCGGGGGTAAGTGCGCTCTGAGCCAGCACATCGCCGGTATCCATGCCTTCATCCATCTGCATGATGGTGATGCCGACCTCAGGGTCACCCTCGATGATCGCCCACTGGATGGGGGCGGCTCCACGATGGCGGGGAAGTAGTGAGCCATGCACGTTGATGCAGCCCAGCGGCGGCAAATTTAGAATATGCGGCGGCAGGATGCGGCCGTAAGCGGCCACGATGATGAGATCGGGCTTGTAGGCGGCAAGGGTTACCGCGAATTCATCTGTTTTGATGGCGGTGGGCTGCAAAACCTCGATTTCGTGTTGCAGGGCCAGTTCCTTGACCGGTGGACTGTTTTTTTTGCGGCCGCGCCCGGCCGGCCGATCCGGCTGACACACTACCGCCACAACCTGATCAGGGCCGTCGATAAGGGCCTGCAGAATGGGTACACCAAATGCGGGTGTACCCATAAATATGATGCGATAGGGGACGTTGCCACCCATTAGGCGGCCTGCTGAGTTTCCAGCATCTTCTTTCTTCTCTTTTTGTAGAGGCTGCGTTTAAGCGGAGTGAGATGGTCGATAAACAGCACCCCATTGAGGTGATCTATCTCGTGCTGTAACACCACCGCGAACCGATCCTCAGCACTGAGCTGATGGTGCTCGCCATCGGGGGACTGGTAGCTCAGTTGAATTTTCTTGAACCGTTTTACTTGGGCGGTCAGCTCCGGTACACTGAGGCATCCTTCCTCGTCGAGCTGGCTGCCCTCATGCTCGATAATTTCCGGATTGACCATGGGGAGGAACTGCTTTTCCTCCTCACCCTTGCTGACATCAACCACGATAACCCGCTGTGAGACAGCTACCTGCGGTGCTGCCAAGCCGATCCCCGGGGCCGCGTACATGGTTTCGGCCATATCGGCGACGAGGGTCCGTAGAGATTCATCAAAAGTGCTTACGCTTTCCGCTGTATGCCTGAGAACGGGGTCGGGATACTCGATAATTTTTCTTACGGCCATTATATTACAACGCTGCTTGTATATTAATACTTTGTACGAATTTGCTACTAAACCCTTTGCCTGCGGGATGGTCGCTCTTGTAAAGGGTCGCAACAATCGGTACACTGCTCCATCATCACTATAACTGTCGGTAAATTATGAACATTTTTTTGCTGATTGCAAGTTATCTCATCGGCGCGATCCCTTTTGGTCTGCTGGTTGGCAGATGGGCGGGAGTCGATGTACGCGGCGGCGGCAGCGGCAATATCGGCGCCACCAATGTCGGCCGTCTGCTGGGTAAAAAATATGGAGCACTGACCCTGATTCTTGACGTGCTCAAGGGGTTCGTGCCCATCAGTCTGGCCGCCATAGTCGTGCCGGCGGGCGACACGCATGAGTTTATCCTTCTTGGCTGCGGAATCATGGCGGTGGTTGGCCATATGTTTCCCGTTTATCTGATGTTTCGCGGCGGTAAGGGGGTTGCCACCGCCCTGGGGGTGTTTTTGTTTCTATCGCCCGCGGCGGTGGTGATCAGCGTTGTTGTTTTTACCGGTGCGGTGGCACTTTCCGGCTATGTTTCCGCCGGCTCCCTGCTTGCTTCCGGGCTGTTTCCGTTATGGCTCATGGTTGTCGGGAAAAGCTGGGCAACGGTGGCGGCAGCACTGCTGATTGCAGCACTTATCTGGATTAAACATCGGGCAAATATCGGCAGACTGCTGAACGGCACCGAGCAAAGCTGGCGGCAAGGCAAGGACAACGCGATCTGAACCTGAACCCCTGTGAAAACTCCAAATAATCAAATAATTGAGCAGATAGAAGCGGCTGCCGGGATCAGTCACCGTCCGGACGGCTCAACATATCGCTTTTTGAGCCACGAAGCGGAATGCGCTATCGTCCACGGCGGCGCCGTCAGCCATCATAAAGTCCAGCACGCGGCCCTTATGGCGGAGATTGTTCCGGAGCGCTATGCCCGCAATCAACGGCAACTGTCCACCGCCGATCAGCTTAGGCTGTTAGGTGCCGGCGTTGCCGTTGTCGGCTTGGGTGGGCTTGGCGGCGCCGTGGTCGAGGTGCTGGCGAGAATTGGGGTGGGCCATCTTACCCTGATTGATGGTGATCATTTTGCCGACAGCAACCTCAATCGGCAACTGCTGAGCAGCCCCGCCGCACTGGGCCAAAACAAGGCGGAGGTGGCGGCACGGCGGGTAGCAGAGCTTAACCCGGCGGTGCTGACCGCAACTCATACCATTATGTTGACAGAGGATAACCGGCAAGGGCTGCTTACCGGCGTCGATGTGGTCATGGACTGCCTCGATTCGATCGGTGATCGTTTCGTGCTTGAAAAGGGATGCCGGCAATGTAGTGTGCCCCTTATCTCGGCCGCCATCGGCGGCTGTGCCGGCCAGGTGACCACTATCATGGCATCTGATCCAGGGTTACGATTGATTTACGGGGATCCCCAGCGACGCCTGCACCAGGGGGCCGAACGGACCATGGGTACCCTGCCGTTTGCGGCAATGGGAATTGCCAGTGCGGCCTGTGGTGAGCTGGTCAATATTGTTGCCTGGGGCTCGCCACGACTGCGTGGCCGCTTGCTGGTTATAGATTACGGCGGGTTTGATGCTGACGTGATAGAACTGGCGATTGCATCTCCGAACAATTAAGTCAGGACGGTTTTTTGGGAAAGCGATTGGTGATCAGCACCTCTTTTTTCCCCTCATCCTCCGCCTCTTTTTTCCCATCCGGGTCTTCGGTAAACTCTTCGATCAAAGAGACCGACTGCAGCGGCAGCATCAGCTGGCGAACATCGCCGAACAGCTTTCTGATATCGTCATCGGCGGGATTGATAAGCACCCCGCCACCACGCGGCAGCACCAGATCCTTTATCGCCACGAAATAGGGGTGGGTCATATCGAGGCTGTTCGCCTTCAGGCTGTACTCCTTCTCCTTCCAGGTAAAATGGACGCGGAACAGTGATTTCGGCACAGGCGGCATCGATTTGCCTAATTCCCCATCATATCGCGCAAAACAAAGGGCAGGATGCCGCCGTGCTGATAGTAGCGTACATCCACTTCGGTATCGAGCCGACTCACCACACTGAATTGGCGCTCTGAGCCGTCAGGCGCCAGCGCCGTAACCGTCAGGGTCTGGCCGGGCCTGATTTCATCCGGTTGCTCAATGGAAAAACTCTCTTCACCACTGAGCTGCAACGAGTCAACCGATTCACCGTTGCCGAACACCAGGGGCAGGATGCCCATTCCCACCAGGTTGTTGCGGTGAATGCGCTCAAAGGATTCGGCAATCACCGCCTTTACGCCGAGCAGGTTGGAACCCTTGGCCGCCCAGTCACGGGAAGAGCCCGAGCCATATTCCTTGCCGGCCAGAACGATAAGCGGTACCGTCTCACTCTGGTACTGCATGGCCGCATCGTAGACAAACTGCTCTTCATGGTTCGGAAAACTCCGGGTGTAGCCACCCTCCTTGGGGGCTACCAGTTTATTTTTGATGCGGATATTGGCAAAGGTGCCGCGCATCATCACCTCGTGATTGCCGCGCCGTGACCCGTAAGAGTTGAATTGCTCCGGCTCGACTCCTTGTTTTTTCAGATATTCGCCGGCCGGGTAATGGGCCGGAATGGCGCCGGCCGGGGAGATGTGATCGGTGGTGACGCTGTCGCCCAGAACCAGCAGCGCTCTGGCCCCGGCAATGGCGGCGGGCGGCTCAGGGCTTTGATCGAAGGTGTCGAAGTAGGGCGGTTTCTTAATATACGTTGAGTCTTGCTGCCAAGGGAAGGTGGTTGATTTTGTCACCGGCAATCCTTCCCAGAACGAATCGCCCATAAAAATAGTCTTATATTCACGGGCAAAGGCCTCAGTACCTACATGGGCGCGGACCAGGGCGGCAACATCTTTTTCATGTGGCCACAGCTCATTGAGGTAGACCGGCTGGCCGTTGGGATCAAGCCCCAGCGGCTCGCTGGTCATATCGATATTGACCCTGCCGGCCAGGGCGAAGGCCACCACCAGCATGGGTGAAGCGAGATAATTTGCCTTTACCTTCTGGTGAATACGGGCCTCGAAGTTGCGGTTGCCGGAGAGCACCGCGGCCACGTTCAGATGATGTTCATTGATGCTGTTTTCAATTACCGGGTGCAGCGGGCCGCTGTTGCCGATGCAGGTGGTGCAGCCAAAGGCGGCAATATGAAAGCCCAGCGCCTCAAAATAGGGCAGCAGCCCGGCTTTTTCCAGGTACGAGGTCACCACCCGGGAACCGGGCGCAAATGAGGTCTTGACGTACGCCGGTACGCGCAGGCCACGGCGCACCGCTTGTTTGGCGATAAGACCGGCGCCGATGAGCACGGATGGGTTGGAGGTGTTGGTACAGGAGGTAATGGCGGCGATCACCACGCTGCCGTCGCCGATTTTTTCCGTCTGTCCGTTGAGGTTGATCTCGATATCACGTTTGGCCACAGCCTCACAATCTTTGTTCGGTTCATCGGGGTGACCGGACTCCTCCACGAATGTTGCCAGCTTGGCTGGATCGGTTTCACGCTCATACACGCAGTCGAGCAGGTCGCCAAACGACTTTTTCATCTGTGAAAGACTAATGCGATCCTGCGGCCGGGCGGGACCGGCCAGTGAGGGCTCCACCGCGGCAAGATCAATGGTGACTGTGTCGGTGTACTGGATGTTATCACCATCGTTATAAAAGAGATGGTTGGCGGTGCAATAGGCCTCAGCCAGTGCCGCCTGGCGTTTCCGACCGGTCAACCGCAGATAATCTAGGGTCGCCCGGTCAACCGGAAAAAACCCCAGAGTGGCGCCATATTCAGGCGTCATATTGGCAATGGTGGCGCGATCGGGAATCGACAAGGCAGCCAGCCCCGGGCCGTGATATTCGACGAATTTTTCCACCACATTGCGGGCACGCAGGATCTGGGTGATGTAGAGCACCAGATCGGTGGCGGTAACGCCCTGGTTCAGTGAGCCGGTGAGATTAACCCCGATAACCTGGGGAATGGACATATAGTAGGGCTGCCCCAGCATGACCGCCTCAGCCTCGATGCCGCCCACGCCCCAGCCCATCACCCCGATACCATTGATCATCGGGGTGTGGGAATCGAGTCCGACCACCGTATCGGGGTAGGCCATGGTGCCCTGTGCATCGTTATCCTCGATGACGACTCGGCCCAGGTGTTCCAGATTTACCTGGTGGCAGATGCCGGAATTGGGGGGTACCACCTGAAAATTGGTAAAACTCTGCTGGGCCCATTTGAGCAGACCGTACCGTTCCGTATTTCGTTCATACTCTTTGGCGACGTTGTGCTCCAGGCTGCCGACGGTGCCGGAATAGTCAACCTGCACCGAATGGTCCACCACCAGTTCCACCGGCACGGTGGGGTTGACCTTTTCCGGATTGCCGCCCAGTTCTGCAACCGCATCGCGCATGGCGGCAAGATCAACCACCGCCGGTACCCCGGTAAAATCCTGCATGAGTACCCGGGCCGGGTGATAGGGTATCTCCACCGGTGTCTCGTAGCTCGGCTGCCAGGTGGCAATGGCACGCAGATCATCGGCTGTGACAATGGCGCCGTCCAGTTTCCTGAGTAGATTTTCAACCAGGATGCGGATGGAGTAGGGCAGGGTGGTGATCTCGACATCCAACTGCCGGGCGCATTCACCGATGGCAACGTAGCTCAGATTGGTTTGGTCGAGGTCTAGATGTTTAATGTAATCTTGTCGGTTCATGATGTTTGGTGACGATCTGTGATTTCTTAATGATTAACTATTCAATATAGGCCCAGTGCGATTCATGGTAACCTTGAAAAATGGCCTTTTCGCCCAATCTCCGCGTTGCTCAAAAAATTTTATCCTCGGTATATCAGCCATATGCCTGCGGTAAAATTTTTCTCGCGCCTTGATCTTGAACGAAATTCTCATTTTTCAAGGCTCCCAGATGGTGTGTACCGTATCGGATATGACGTAGGCCAGTGTTTTCGGCTCTGTTATTGCTGCTCGGGCTCACTCTTTTCGGCTGGAAGAATAAGGTTGAGAACAAGTCCCAAAATGGCGGCCAGGCCGATCTTCTCGATGACGAAACTATCTCCGGCGGTGAATTTCATGCCGCCGATCCCGCAAACCAGAATAACCGAAATGATAATCAGGTTGCGCGGCCTGGTAAGGTCCTGGCCCGATTTAACCAGCGTATTGATGCCGATAACGGTAATCATGCCAAAGAGCATGATCATAATACCGCCCATGACCGGCACCGGTATGGTGGCCAGCAAGGCGCCGATTTTGCCGACAAAGGAAAGGACAATGGCGGTAATTGCCGCCCACGTCATGATGGCCGGGTTGAACGCCTTGGTCAGGGCGACGGCGCCGCTCACCTCGGAGTAGGTGGTGTTTGGCGGCCCACCCAGCATCGAGGCCAGCGATGTCGCCAGTCCGTCACCTAGCATGGTGTTTTGTATGCCCGGATCTTTCAGGTAATCCTTGCCGGTGATCGAACCGATGGCCAGCACATCGCCAAAATGCTCGATGGCCGGGGCGATGGCCACTGGTACGATGAATAAAATGGCGGCCCAACTCCACTCGGGAAAGACGAAATTCGGCAGGGCGAACCACGCCTTTTCGCCCACCGGCGCCATCGATATCAGGCTGGCCGCCGTCCAGTTCTGGAGTGAACCCGGATCGAAGGATGACTGGAGGGAACCGCTCAATCCGGTGAGGTCAAAGAGCAGCGCCGCCACATACCCGGCGCCGATGCCGCACAAGATAGGTATCAATTTGAACCAGCCGCGTCCGAGCAGGGCGACGATTACCGTGGTTGTCAGGGCGATGGCCGCCAGGATGATGGCGGTGGGCTCCGGTACCAGCCAGGCGGCGCCATCGCCGGTACGGCCCATGGCCATATGTACCGCTACCGGGGCCAGAACCAGACCAATTACCATGATCACCGGACCGGTTACGATAGGCGGCAACACCCGGTGCAGAATTTCGGTGCCGAACGCCCGGATCAGCAGGCTCAGTACCACGTAGAGCAGTCCTGCCGCGGCCAGTCCGCACATGGTGGCCGGGATGCCCAGGGTCTGCACGCCGTAGATGATCGGTGCGATAAAGGCGAACGATGAGGCCAGAAACACCGGCACCTTGCCGCGGGTGATGATCTGAAACAGCAAGGTACCGGCACCGGCGGTAAACAGAGCCACATTGGCGTCCAGACCGGTCAAAAGCGGTACCAGAACCAACGCGCCGAAAGCGACGAAGAGCATCTGGGCGCCGAGTAGACTGTCGGCGAGGCGAAACCGGTAGGTGGTGTTGGCAGTGTCATCGGGCATGAATAGTCTCCTTATAAAGTGGCGAGAGGGCAGGCTGAAGGATATCGGTTGTTGTTGCCGGCTGATGGTTCCGGGAAAAATCTGAAGTTGGTGTGATCACCATTCGGCTCATTGTATGCTGTAGCGGCAGTCTGATGAGTATCGGCTCTTTACGCGTATGTCCATACTATTTGGTTCCAAAAATTTTGTCGCCGGCATCACCCAGTCCCGGCAGGATATAGCCGATATCGTTGAGACGCTCGTCAATGGCGGCCACGTAAATTTCCACATCGGGATGCGCCTCGGTCACCCTTTTTAAACCCTCCGGGGCGGCCACCAGAAACAGCCCTTTGATGGATTGGCAACCGGCTTTCTTCAGGGTATCAATAGTGGCCAGCAGGGTGCCGCCGGTGGCCAGCATGGGATCAAGAATAAGGGCAATGCGTTTTTCCATTTCGCTGGCGCAACACTCACCTTGGCACTGGGGATCATATCCAACACTCCGTTCATCATCCCCAGACCGGCCCGCAGAATCGGGACGATGGTGATTTTTTTTCCCCGTATTTCATCAACCTCCACGTCACCGGCCCACCCTTTTTTCTGGGTAATCAAGTCCTTGGTGGCCTCATAGGTGAGTAGGCTGGCAACCTCCGAGGCGAGATCACGAAAGTCTTTGGTAGTGATGTCTTTTACCCGCATCAGGCCGAGTTTGTGTCTGATCAGGGGGTGATCGGCGTGGTGAATTGACATGACGGCTCCTTGGGACAGTACAATAGTCGGTGGATGGCGGCCAGTTGCGGATAACAAGCCGCCGCGATATTCGGATAATGGGAAACGCCTATCTTGTTAAAGAAAATCGGCTCAAAAGGCAAGATCAATTGTCGCCTTGCCGGCTCCGTTTCGCGTCATGTAAAATTCGTGAGCGGCGCTGTGCGTACGGCACCAGTTGCACCGCCAGCACCGCCGCCAGGATGATAACGGCGCCTGCGGTGCGCACGGCGCTCAAGCGCTCGCCGAGAATGATGAAACCGGCCATGGCGGCAAACACCGTCTCCAGGCTCAAGATGATGGCCGCGTCTGCCTCGTGGGTATAGCGCTGGCCGATGACCTGCAGGGTGAAGGCGATGCCGGTGGAAAATAGACCGGCGTAGAGAATGCCAAACCATGCTGAGTGAAAATCTGCTGCTCTGGGATGCTCAACAATGGCTCCGAGAACTAGTCCGCCTATCCCGCACACCATGAACTGGCCACAGGCAACCACCAGTGGCGCCCTTGTCCGGCCTGCCATGGTTCCCACCAGGATAACGTGAATGGCCCAGAAAAAGCTGGAGCCGACCACCCAGCTATCACCAAATTGCAGTGACAACCCGGTCGTGCCGCTCATGATATAGGTTCCGCCCACGCAGCACAACGCGGCCGGCCACACCACCCAGTGAATGGTGCGGCGCAGGACAAAAAAAGAGATTACCGGCACCAGCGGCACATAGAGGGCGGTAAGGAATCCGGCATTGGTCACGGTGGTGTGAAATATCCCAAATTGCTGCAAGGCGCCGGCGCTGAGCAGGACAAGCCCGGTTGCCGCAATGCCGTACCAGTCGGCGGAAGAGATGGAGGATCCCGATTTTTTCAGGGCGAAGTATTGGTGCAGGGCGAACGGCAGCACGAAAAAACCGCCGGCCAGCATCCGGGCGCCGGTAAAACTGATGGCCTGCAGTCCGCCGGTGCCTACCTGCTGCACGACAAAGGTGGTTCCCCAGATAAAGGCGGTGAGGACAAGAAGTCCGTTGGCGTGCAGACGTTTCATGGAAGTAGAGGCGGTGATGGTGAAAGGTTCCCTGAATATTTAACCAAATCCAAACATATTTACCGTAAAAAAAACTTGACGAAGTGGGCAGCCTCCTGGTTCTATGCGGGTACTATGCAGTACAGTTTTTTTTACTACGGAGGGTTTTTACTATGGAGGGTTTGTTATGAGAACAAAGCGGTACATACCTATCTCCACCGGCGCCATCACGGCTCTATGCATTGCCGGTCAGGCGTTTGCCGGTGGGACCGGGCCGATGAGTGAGGCGGATATGCTGGCCGAACTCAAGCGTATGATCCAGCAGCAACAGGCCCAGATCGACCAGCAGGCGGCAGAGATTGCCGCTTTAAAAGAGCAACTATCCGGTAGTGCGGCCGCTCTTCAGGCTGACGTCGCTAAATTGGAGGAAGAGAAGGCCGATAAAAGTGCCGTTGAAGATCTTGGAGTTGACAAGATGGTCGTCTCCAGCAATTCAAATATCGATGTGAATCTCTACGGCCAGTTGAACCGCGCTGTACTGTTTGCCGACAACGGTGATTCAAGTGATGTTTACTTTGTCGATAATACCAACTCAAATTCTCGTCTCGGCTTGCGGGCCGGTGGTGAGGTGGGTGGCTGGAAGATCGGCACCCGCTTTGAATACGGTATCGTTTCCAGCGCCTCTGATGACGTTAATCAGTTTGACAATAACAACGCCACTTCCGACAACTTCAAACTGCGCTGGGCGGAAATAAACTTTGCTAATGACACATTCGGTAAGTTTTCGCTTGGTAAGGGCGACAGCGCCTCCAATAGTGTGGCCGAAGTTGATTTATCCGGCACCGACGTAGTCACCTACTCAAGCATCAGCGACATGGCGGGCAACATTTTATGGAATGACAAAACCGCCAACGAGGTCAGCGATATCGCTATCGGTAATGTTTCCAGCAACTTTGACGGGTTGAGCCGGACGGATCGGATTCGCTACGATACGCCCTCCTTTGCCGGCTTCACGGGGGCCGCCAGCGCCAACGACGGCTCGGCTTATGACGGGGCACTGCGCTACAGCCGAATCTTCTCTGGAACCAAAGTGGCGGCTGCTTTCGGCTATGCCGATCCGGGTAGCACCGCCTCGTATAACAACCGCTACAGCGGCTCAATTTCAGTAATGCTTCCCATGGGGCTGAATGCTACCTTCGCGGGTGGCAGCCAGGATTTGGACACCTCCGGTCGGGATAATCCGGTTACCTGGTATGGTAAGCTCGGCTACCAGACCAAGTTCTATGATGCCGCCACCACCTCGTTCTCCGTTGACTACGCTCAGACCAAGGATCTGCAAGCCAATGACGATAAGTTCCAAACCTGGAGCTTGGCGGCGGTTCATAAAATTGACGACTGGGCAACCGAATTTTACGCGGCCTACCGTTTCCACAAGCTTGATCGTACCAATGTTGACTATGATAATATCAATGCCGTGATGGCGGGCGCCCGAATTAAATTCTAGTGAGATTATTTAATGCTGTTTTCTGGGCAGGCCTGTTGCTGGCCTGCCCATTGTTATTTTGTGGCTGTGGCGGTGAAGAATTCACCCCGGAAACAAACCGGGAGTTGATGCCGGGGCGTGGCCTTCTGTCGGGTGAAGACGGGGAATTAACCATTTGGGGAAAATCAGCCGCCGAACGCGAAGCCGATGAGGCTCAAGCAGAGCAAGAAAGTAACGGCGAAGAGCAAGAAAGTAGTGGTCGCGAAGAATAGCTGCATAGCCAGGCCTCTTCCCGGCAGGATCGTGCCATAGAGTAATCAGATCATTCATTCCAGATCGATCATCCTCCAGCACTGGTTTTTTGTCTTTCCTTACACAATTCTAACGAACAACTTATTTATCATTAACATAGCGGGTCTAGGGTTGCGTGCATGTACTCCCCGTAAATAGGAAAGAGCTATGCAGCCGGTACACTTTCGAGCCATCTGGATTTCCGATACCCACCTGGGTGGACGCAACCTGCAGAGTAAGAA